>JABAOF010000788.1_pt13 | contig 53933 bp, 54 predicted proteins | sample 7062171 | NCBI WGS metagenome assembly JABAOF01 (sample SAMN14538628, study PRJNA623070) | marine sediment metagenome | biome: marine biome [ENVO:00000428]; feature: marine pelagic biome [ENVO:01000023]; material: deep marine sediment [ENVO:00002113] | place: India: Gulf of Khambhat ... | reverse complement strand
GTTGGGATTTGAGAGATTGGGTAGCTCTCAGATCGCCTGAAAACTAGAAATTACGGAGGCGGTAGGATTACCAGGCTTGTCATGGGAAAAATCGCTCAGTATCGTGAGGTTCTCGCTTCGAAAGACGATTGGGACTCTTACTTGCTTGAGGAGTCCGGTCTCCCTGGAGCGAGAGCGAATCTCGAGTTAGCTTTCGCCGTGGCCGAAGAAGGAGATAGTGCACTGTTCGAGCGCTATCGAACCTTTTCACCGAGCGAGGCTCCCACTAACTCACCTGAAGAATTTCTTGCATTTTGTGGTGTATTAGGCCTGGGCACTTTGCTCAACCAAGGTGAATTAGATCAGTTGGATACGCTTCGTAAATTTGCTTCAGATCCAAGATGGCGGATACGTGAAGCCGTTGTCCTGGCCTTGCATCGTTATGGAGCGGGGAAATCTGATGAACTCCTTTTGGCGATGCAACCCTGGATTGGGGGAAATCTATACGAACGTCGCGCGGCTATTGCCGCGGTGTGTGAACCTGAGATATTGGCGCAAGAAGAGATCGTTAAACAGGTACTCGATATACTGGATTCCGTAACGAGTTTGATTCGGGGTTTACAGGACCGACGTTCGGACGGGTTTAAAACCCTTCGAAAGGGACTAGGATATTGTTGGAGCATCGCCGTAGAGGCGAACCCGGCTTTGGGAAAGCCGAGGATGGAACGTTGGCTTTCGAGTGATGATCGCGATGTGCGGTGGATCATGAAGACCAACTTGAGAAAGAAGAGGTTGTCTCGTATGGACGAAGATTGGGTCGAATGGTGTTGGACTCAAATCCGCGATCATAACCCATGAAGGGATCAGATCAAATTCCTGTCGCACTTTGGTGAGGTGCGTAGAACATTCCCTGGGCCCCTCAACAGAAGGGCACCTTTTGTGAAAGATGTTCAGCGAAATGGTTAGGAACGCTATATCACCTGAGCTCATTCATCTTATTCTAGCTGAGTATCAGCTGCCATTTTTCGGTGTTCATGGGGTGAGTCATTGGGCGCGCGTTCTCGAGAATGGAATGATGCTAGCAGAGGAAACCGGCGCGCATGTCAAAGTCGTTCAATTGTTTTCCGTGTTGCATGATTCCAAGCGGTTACATGAGGCCGTCGACCCAGGACACGGTGTGCGTGCTGCGGCCTTTGCGGAATCGCTGCGCGGATCATTCATCCACCTCGTCGACCACGATTTTGAACTGTTGTACAGGGCATGCGCAAACCATACAAAGGGGTTGCAAGAAGACGATGCCACCGTTCAAACTTGTTACGACGCCGACCGATTGGATCTTGCGCGAGCAAGTATTTATCCCAGCCCGGATCGACTATGCACAGGCGCTGCAAAGAAACCAGAGGTGATCGACTGGGCCGTGAAAAGAAGCCTGAGGGATCACACGCCGGAGCTAATTTTTACCGAATGGATGGTTGCGAGACCATAATCTACTTACTTAGAATTACAACTGAAGTCGTACATCGCTCCTTGCATGATCGATAGCACTTTAACGAAATATCACCTATCCTATTACCCTGGATCGGAGCGGAAGACGCAATAGGAAGTCGTTTGCTTCATCCATGAACTTGAATACCAGACGATCAATCTGTGGAGACCGGATCGCTAATGTTCAATGCTGGAGGCATGTAATGAGTCGCAGTGATCGAGAGATGGATCGCCTGAAGCGCATTCGCGATCGCCAACTTCAACTTCGGGATCCGCAAACCAAGGCCAAGAAACTCCAGCACAATATTGCTGTACGCCGGAAACGATCGGTGAAGCGGTTTTCATTCGGTGAAGTGATGCGTGAAATCCCTAAAAAGTGGTGGGGGCTCGTTATAGGCATGGCTCTAGGTGTAGGTGTTTTTGTCCTCCTTCCTTTCTTTGTTGAATCAGCTTGGACTGACACCATCGGGTTTGCGGCGATCGTCTTCCTGGCTATCCTGGGAGTGGTATTGGGTAATGCTATGGACGTTCGCGACCGGCTGAATGAACTCATGCGCTGATTACTTGAATTTCAGTAGTAGACATGCTTGACGTAAATACGAAGGAGTGAACCCCTGGCGCCAATAACTTCGCTCGGCCTCGTGCCGATCCTGCGAGCCCAACAACGCATTGATCCGTATGTCCGTAGGACACGGTTGAGGCGAAGTTTTTATTTAAGCCGGCTTACGGGATCCGCGGTCTGGCTAAAGCTGGAGAACGAACAACCGACAGGATCTTTCAAAGTGCGCGGCGCGGTGAATAAGATCAGTCTCTTGTCGATGGAAGAACGTTCGAATGGAATCGTGACGGGATCGGCGGGGAACCACGGTCTGGGTGTGGCGTACGCCTCGAGTTGTTTAGATATCCAGAAGGTGGACATCTTTGTCCCAGGGAACGCGCCAAAAACCAAGCTCGATAAAATTGAACCCTTTCCTGCAAAGGTCCACATTTCTGGAAGCACGTATGAAGACGCTCACCAGGCCGCTGCGGCGTTCTCTCGAGAGAGTGGAGCATTGGAGATACCAGCATACGACGACCTCGACGTCATCGCTGGCCAAGGTACGATCGGATTGGAGATACTCTCGGAGCTACCTGACGTTTCACTAATTCTGGTTCCGGTTGGAGGAGGAGGATTGATCGCCGGGATCGCCAGTGCGGCCATCGAAATGAAACGAGACTGTCGGATCATCGGTGTTCAACCTGAGGCCAGTCCAGCGGCTCTACTCAGCTTTCGTGAGGGTGTGCCCCACGATCCGTACGATCACGCGCCTACCATCGCCGATGGATTGGCAGGTGGCTTCGGTGCCATTCCATTCTATCTCGCCAGGACGCTTGTCGAACGAATCTTGCTAGTAGATGAGCGGTCCATGCGGTACGCTATTTTCAAGCTCTTGGAACAGGAGCAAATCGTCGTGGAGGCTTCCGCGGCAGCAAGCGTCGCACCGCTTCTGCAAGGTGAATTTGATGTCGCCGGGGAAACTGTTGTCTGTATAGTAACTGGCGGCAATCTCCCTATCCCCCTCTTGCGTGAGATCCTCAACGAGTTCGCGGAATAATGCGATTAATTCGTGGTACACAAGAGGATTTCATTGGAAATTCCTGACTCTTTTTAGATGCTACCAGCTTAAGGAATCACGTGGAAGGTTCGCTTTTCTCTTCCTTTTTTTTCATCTTTGCTTTCATCGAGAACCTCAACGCCTGGCGATATAGCTCTCGTATCTGCGATGCGCCGTCTTGTTCTCCACGTTCCTCAAGGCTTTCAGCAGTGGCCATCAACGCTCCAAGCGTTTGATCGTCGATTGCATCAGCCGACTCTTCGAGAAATTTCTGGAGATGCTCTTGCTCGGTGATGTTGAGGAGTTCTTGCGCCAGACGAATTCCTGGTGGAATGGATTCCTCGGCAAGCTCTTGAAGACGAGAACGGATTTCTTCTAACTTCGAAAGCGTGACCTCATCTTCCCGCTCCTCGGCCGCCTGAATATTTGCCTGCAGGATGCCAAGGAAGAAATCGTCGACAAGGGGTAGAGCAGCAGGGAGTGCTTGGTCGAGATCTTCAGCTTTTATTAGGGATTGCAGGAGGTCGGCGGCCTGGGATGCTCGTGCCTCCTGAACCTTGTCGATTTGTTGCGTGATTTCGAGAATGCGACTCCGGAGTTCAACAAGTCTCGCATGCTCTTCATCTTCGCTGGCATCGATGCGCTCCGTGAGAAGTTGGAAGAATGAATAATCGAGAGCTGGTCGGGTCAGATTGACGAGTGCCACAACTCGATCATCCCCTGGGGCATCGATAAACAGGGTTAGGAGGTTTTCCCTAGATATCTTTTCTCCGAGTTCGTTTAGGCTCTCAACCGCAGCTTGGAGTTCCTCCTCTTGTGCCTTTATTTTTTTGCCAAAGGTACTTTGGCGGAGGGCTATTTCCACTCGTTGGTTGAGCGCTTCTCTTGCTCGTGCGTCATCAGTGGACTGGACAGTCAGGCTGGCTAGCTGAAAAAAGGCGGCGTCCATTCTTTCGTCGTGATCGGCGATAAAGGCATTGAGATGATGTTCGGGAGTCCGTAATAAATCTTCAAACAGGCGCATCCGCTCACGTTGACCCTCGATTTCTTCCTTGGTAATCCCGTCCGCTTCCAGGACGCGTTCGATCAAACTTTGCATCGTGAGAACAGCATGGGGTTGGAGCAGATAACCTTTGCGCTGTTCTGCGGGGAGGCGATTCGTCACGGTGTTGATCATTTGCCCGATTACACGTTCTTGCTCCTCTTTGGGGATATTGATTTCGACGGGCATGAATGTAAGCAGTAATTCATGATTTGGGTCGTGATAGACCAATGGCGTGGCGATCTGGCCTTTAAAACCGCACACAGAGCATTGGATTAGGTTGAAAGTCCCTGAAAGCAGGCGAGCTTTTGCGGCGGGATCAGAGCCGACATCAAGCAATTGTTCGATAGCTGCTTGAATTTGCGATTGACAGTTAGGACAGCGTAATGGTGTTGGGGATTGAACCATAATTATCTCGAGTTCCTTTTCGGTTATATTTCTCGCGACCGTGGGAGGGAGAAGCAAATTCTCGCGCCTTCCTGCACGCGCTCGTCGACCCAGATGCGTCCCTCGTGAGCATCGATGACGGCTTTTGCAAGGAAAAGACCCAAACCTGCTCCTTGTGTTTTTCGTGACGTGTCGTTGGAGCGATAAAATAAATCGAAAACCCTGGGCACGTCTTCGGGTGCGATTCCCACTCCTTCATCACTCACACAAACAATGACATCATTTTTCTGGACTTGGCCGCGAATGTCTACGATACCGCCAGATGGAGAATATTTAACTGCGTTCGAGATCAAGTTGGATAGCACTTGTGTGAGGCGGTCCTCATCGGCTGAAATCATAGGGAAGCCTTCTGGAAAATCGACTTCGAAGTTGTGCTTCGGGGATTGCGTCTGGAATCGATCGGCGATACGCTGCGTGAGGTCGGGGAGAGCTACCTCTGACAGGTTTAGTGATAAAGCCCCTGCAGCGAGTCTGGAAGCGTCAAGTAGGTCATCAATGAGGTCGGCCAGTCGGTCCGCTTCTTCCTCGATCACTGCCAGGCTATCGCGCACCATGTTTGGATCCCATTGTGCATCTTCCCTTCGCAGTGTACCCACGTATCCTTTAATCAGCGCGACCGGCGTGCGAAGCTCGTGACTGATGATCGAGATGAAAGTGTTTTTAAGTTCTTCGGCTTCTCGGAATTTTGTGATGTCTCGAATATTGGCGACGATGCTGCGTAGGCGGCCTTCATTCGAAAGGGTGGGTGCATAACGAATTCCGACACTGAGGGCGCTCCCAGCCTTGGTTAGGAGGTCTCCTTCCACATATAGTGTCGCATGGGCTGACAGCGGCCATCCCCCGGCTTCCGCATCTTCCAAAGAAAGACCGGGTTCTCGCCGCAGCCAGCGAATGATTTCGCTGTGCTGCTTGCCTAAGACTTCTTCTGAGGCGTATCCTGTGAGGCGCGCACATGCGCGATTGAAGCGTTCGAATCGGAAACTTGGATCCAGGATAAAAATGCCATCGGCAGCAGAATCCAAAACCGCATCGGTGTGCTGCTTTTGGCGTGTCATTTCGGTGTACAGTTTGGCGTTGTGTGCAGCGATGGATGCTTGAGATGCAAACGATTGAAGGAGTTTGCGGTCGGCCGATGAGAACCGTCCCAGGTAGGATCGGAAGACGAAGATGACACCGATGACTTCCCCTTGAGCGATCAACGGTAAGCCAACGCCGGTGAGTAGACCCATGGTTGCAGCTTCCGTGATGCGTTGTAGACGTCGATTGATTTCCGGGAGGGCAAAGCGGGCCGGATCTCCGTGTTCGGGAATGTCTGCCAGCAAGGGATCAAGATTCTTCAGGAACTCTTTGTTGATGCCGTACGACGAAGCGATGCGCCACCCGCCGCCTTCCTCACGTAATGCGATCAACCCGGCGTGTCCAGCAAGGAGCTCGGCGGACGCACGCACAATACGAGTCAAAACACGATTGAGGTCCAACTCCTCCGTAATGACTCGCGAAATCTCGAGCAGGTAGTCGCGCTGGCGAACTCGGAAATCCGGAAGCATTCAGTCCAGACCTTCTTTCTCGGCTTCGGTGATGGAGGCTTCAAGGATCGTCAGGCCTTGATCAACTATATCCGTCGAGATGTTGAGCGCTGGGGCTAGGCGAATTGTGCTCGGACCACAACCCAAGGTGAGCAAACCGTTCTGGAAGGCTGTTTGTTCCACCCGTTTACGCAGACCGGTCGCAGGTTCCTTGCTCGCTTTGTCCTTGACGAAATCGATCCCGATCATCAATCCTTTGCCTCGGACGTCCCCGATGCTGGTGTGTCGAGCCTGAATTTCGGCAAGAGCATCGAGCGTATATTCACCGACTTCGGCTGCATTCTGCATCATGCCGTTTTCGATCAATTCTAACGTCGCAAGCCCCGCACTACATGCGATTGGATTCCCTCCGTAGGTATTTCCGTGGGCGCCTGGTGGCCAATCCATTACACTCTCGCGGGCTATTATCCCTCCGAGTGGTATTCCTGAGGCAATACCCTTTGCTGTACAGACGATGTCGGGTTCGACCCCCCAATGTTCGATGGCCCACCATTTCCCCGTACGACCAACACCGGATTGCACCTCATCGACGATGAGCAGGATACCGTGCTCGTCGCACAATCTGCGTAAAGAGGGGAAGAAACCATCGGGGGGGACAACATATCCCCCTTCGCCCTGGATCGGCTCGACGAGGATTGCAGCGCAATCATCAGCGGGAAGCACTTTGGTTAGAATAACTTCCTTGATGAATTGGACCACCGTCTCACCATAATCCACGCTCGTTGGGTTTAGTAAAGGGCGGTAAGGATCTGGAAATGGAACGTGCGTTACACCGGGCATCATGGGGAAAAAACCTTGTCGGTATGCCGGCTTGCTCGCAGTAAATGACAGAGCGCCCATGGTGCGCCCGTGAAAGGATCCGTAAAAGCCGATGAATTGCTGTCGGCCGGTGTGATACCTGGCCAATTTAATCGCCGCTTCGACGGCTTCCGCGCCTGAATTGCCGAGGAAGATTTTTGCAGGTTCTTCAAAGGGTGCAATGGAAGCCAGACGTTCTGAAAACTCAATCCATATCGGATGGTAGAAATCGGATGAGATGTGTAAGAACTGCTCGGACTGCTTCCGAATCGCCTCAACGATTTTCGGATGGCTGTGCCCGGTTGAAGAAACAGCGATTCCTGCTGCGAAATCGATGTAACGATTACCATCGACGTCCCACACTTCAGAACCCTGTCCGCGCTCCATCATGAAGGGATAAGCGCGAGGATAGGAAGGGGAGACGACGGCTTCATCTCGCTTCAAGTAATCCAGAGCTTTTTTGCCGGGGATGGAATTTGACTGCATGCTAGAGTGACCTCCATGGGATAAGCAACTTCTGGTGTGAACGGCATTGATCCTAAGAGATTGCGTGTAGTCATAAAATCGATCGGAATTTCACTCCCTCTCTAAGCCGCTATTGTGAGTCCATACTGGGACATTATATCATTCCGACTTTGCCGGGATGCCTTTCCGTTGTATAAAGATAATAGAAAATACAATCCGCCTGTTTCCAGTAAAGGAGAGTGGCAATCATGGAAGCTCGCCCCTGGCATAAATTCTATGACGAAGGGGTTCCGACTGAGATCGAAATACCCCAAGTACCGCTGCACCACTTCTTGGAGGAATCTGCAAGAAAGTATCCGGATCGTGCGTGTACGATATTCAAGGGGGCGAAGATCAATTATGCTGACATTAACGCCATGATCGATCGGTTTGCAGCCGGACTAGCAGGGTTGGGTGTGAAGAAAGGGACACCCGTAGGCATATTCATGGTTAATTGCCCTCAGTTTGTCATCGCTTTCTACGCCATCCTCAAGGCGGGAGGGATCGCTGTAGCTTTCAATCCTCTCTATAAGGCGCGAGAGATCGAACATCAGTTGAATGACGCTGGTTTGGAGTTTATGGTCACCTTAAGCTTGTTCTATAACGCCATCAAGGAGGTTCAACCCCGGACTTCTTTGAAAACGCTAATCGTCAGCAATCTGAAAGAAGCCCTACCACCCGTCACGCGATTGCTGTTCAGCCTCTTCATGGAAAAGAAAGGGGGTCATCGCATTGAACTCGCAGAGGGTGACGTGTTGATGCAGGATCTCATCGAGAAATATACACCCGAGGATAGGCCTGCCGTCGATGTTGGACCAGAAGACGTAGCTATCTACCAGTACAGTGGGGGGACCACGGGGCTTTCAAAAGCCGCAATCGCACTGCACCGCAATCTCGTGGCCAACACGCTGCAGATTCGCGCCTTTATGCCCGACGTTCGCGAAGGCCAGGAAACCGTCTTGATGGCTATCCCGATGTTCCATGTATACGGCCTTGTGGCTGGGATGAGTTTGGGTATTTCTGCGGCTGCTACTCTGGCTATGCAACCTGATGCGCGCCAGACGGGGGAGATACTCGATCTGATCGCAAAATACCGGCCGAGCATCTACCCGGGTGTGCCAGCGATGTATAACGCAATCAATAATCACCCCGATGTACAAGCGGGGAAGGTCGATGTGAGCTCGATCAGGGGTTGTATCTCGGGCTCTGCGCCATTGATGCGGGAGACCAAGTTGACATTTGAAAAGCTGACAGGGGGTAAGCTCGTTGAAGGCTATGGTCTTTCAGAAGCCCCTACCGCAACGCATTGCAACCCACTCTATGGTGAGGCGAGAGAGGGCGCCATCGGCATTCCTCTCCCGAACGTGGATGCGCGCATCATATCCTTGGACGACGAGGTTACCGTTCTCGGACCTGGTGAGGTCGGTGAAATGGTGATTAAAGGACCGCAGATTATGAAGGGCTATCATAAACTACCAACGGAGACGGCCAACGCATTGCGTGAAGGATGGCTCTATACTGGTGACATTGCACGCATGGATGAGGATGGCTTCTTCTACATCGTCGACCGCAAGAAGGAACTCATCAAGCCAAGTGGCTTTCAGGTGTGGCCGCGCGAGGTGGAAGAGGTCATCTCCGAGAATCCCAAGGTGCTTGAAGTTGGGGTTGCAGGTGTTCCGGATGCCTACCGTGGTGAAACCGTAAAAGCCTGGGTGGTGCTCAAGGAGGGTGAAACCTCTTCAGTGGATGAAATTCGAGCTTGGTGCAAGGAGCGATTGGCAGCATATAAAGTGCCGACTCACGTCGAATTTCGTGACGAGCTTCCAAAGACGACACAGTTGAAAATATTGCGGCGTGAACTCGTGCGTCAACACCGCGAAAGCGAATAGTCGAAGTCGCGTATCACCTTTAAAGAAAATGCGTTCGCCGGACAGATTCCCGACGAACGCTTTGTTCTTTTCGTGGTTCAGTTGTGAGTTCAGGCCTAGGAGCTGCTACAGGGGAATAACTTCTCGCGCTTGATCTAATCACCTACGGCCGGCATGGGAATAGGCGTTCCGCCATTTTTCTCTTGCACAGGCTCATCGAAAATACGCTCAAACTCTGTCCGATCGATGGTTTCAACTTCGATCAATCGTTGAGCGACGGCGTCGAGCTGTGGCCGGTATTGATTCAAGATTTCAAGCGCGCGCCCATACGCCGCATGAACTAAGTGGCGAACCTCAGTGTCGATCTCTTCAGCGATGCTTTCGGAATAGTCTCTTTGTTCGCCGATCTCTCGCCCGAGGAAAACGAGCTCATCCTTTTGCCCGTAGACCATCGGTCCAAGCGATTCGCTCATTCCAAGCCTCGTGACCATAGAGCGGGCGAGTTTCGTAACGCGCTCGAGGTCGTTTGCAGCACCCGAGGTGATGTCGCTGAAGACAATTTCCTCCGCAGCACGACCGCCCAACATGAAGGCCATGTCTGCTTTCATCTTGTTGCGTGCAATTAAGGTACGATCTTCCTCGGGTAAGGCCATCGTATAGCCACCCATCATGCCTCGAGCGATGATGCTGACTTTATGGACCGGATCGGCTTCTGGAATGACATGACCGACTACGGCATGACCGGCTTCGTGGTAAGCAACGATATGCTTTTCCTCTTCACTGATGATGCGACTTTTACGTTCCGGTCCAGCAATGACACGTTCGATGGATTCCTCGAATTCCGACTGACCGATCGTGCGTTTATCACGTCGAGCGGCCAGGATAGCAGCCTCGTTGACGAGATTCTCAAGATCGGCACCCACAAAACCGGGCGTAGATTTGGCGATGACGTCTAACTCGACTTCCTGCTCGAGCGGCTTGCCCTTGGTGTGAACCTTAAGGATCGCCTCTCGGCCGCGCATGTCGGGCCTATCGAGCACCACTCGACGGTCAAATCGTCCGGGGCGCAGTAATGCCGGATCGAGGATGTCGGGGCGATTGGTCGCCGCCATGATGATCACATTGGTGTCGGTATCAAATCCGTCCATTTCGACAAGCATCTGATTCAACGTTTGCTCGCGCTCATCATGGCTGCCGCCGAGACCCGCGCCTCGATGGCGCCCAACGGCGTCGATCTCATCGACGAAGACAATGCAAGGTGAGTGGCGCTTCGCTTGGTCGAACAAATCGCGCACCCGGCTGGCACCGACACCAACGAACATCTCAACGAATTCCGAGCCCGAAATCGAGAAGAAGGGAACACCAGCCTCCCCAGAGACGGCTTTGGCCATCAGTGTCTTACCGGTACCTGGTGCACCGATCAATAGTACGCCCTTGGGGATACGGGCACCAAGGGTGATGAATTTCTCCGGTTCTTTGAGAAATTCCACCACTTCCTGTAATTCTTCCTTCGCCTCTTCAACGCCGGCAACGTCGTCGAAGGTAACTGTGGGTTGATCGCCCGTAAACATACGTGCCCGGCTCTTCCCGAAGGAAAGGGCCTGATTGTTGCTTCCTTGCGCTTGGCGCAGCATCAGCCAGATCAAACCGACGACGAGCAGTGCGGGAAGAATGTAGGTGATCAAGCTCAGGACAGTGTTCCAATCACTCGGCTCCTTGATCTCAAGCTTAAAGAATTCACCCGACAGGTCTTCCGAGGTGACGCCCAAATCGAGGAGTTGTTCAACGAGTGTTTTTGTAGGTTCTTTTCTGGAGATCGCTTTGTCCCCCGTCGCGTATACGACCTCGAGTTCATTTTCGTTAACTGTTATGCGGGATATTTCTCCCGATTTTATCTTCTCTGCAACCATATTGAAGGGTAATCGCTCGGGCTGCGTTCCGCCGTTGCGGAATTGAAACACCAATATGATCACAATCAGTATCAGGAGCATTAAAACAAGCGAGTTCCTGCCTCGCGGAGAATTCACGATACCCTCCTAAACAAAACAGCGCAATTAAACACAATAACTCAATTGCATAAATTATATCATCTTACCCATCTTACGCGTCCAGGTTACCGTCTTACCTAATCCCTGATAAATCGGTGAACTATGGCCACGGATCGATAGCCTCCGCTATCTACTCGATCTACCCGCCATTGAGTGGGCAGGAGGGATAGAGTAGGCAGACCCACAACCAAAGGGGAACCAGGCCTCCAATCGCAAGAAAGGACAATAACGCCAGAAGGATAGCCAGCCAATCGACTTGATCTTTTGAGGTGAGTTCGATGTGTGAAGTCGGTGCGAATGGATCGTTGAGGGGATCTGGGGGCGGAACGGATTGAGGGTGTATCCTTGCGACTTGCGCCTGACTCGCAAACGTCATTAATACTCGCCCGAACTGATCCGCCGTTCGATACCTGGCCGAGGGTTCTTTAGACAAGACTTTAAAGATTATCTGTTCTAATGTTTCCGATATCTCGGGGTGCGAAAGACGTAGGGATGGTGGACGTGCGGTTTGGTGGAGTGCTGCTAAGATTTGTGCATCCTCGGCATTAAACGGAGGCGCGCCCGTAAGCATCTCGAACAACGTTATTCCGAGTGCGTACACGTCGGAGGCGGGGGAGGGTGGAAATCCCGCTGCCTGTTCCGGTGCGAAATACAGTGGGCTTCCCCATACGGTCTCGTAGAATTCATCAGGGTGTATGGTTGCCAGGGCGCGCGCGATGCCGAAGTCTGTGATCTTCGCAACGCCATCGATTCCCACGAGCACGTTTTGTGGTTTGAGATCGCAATGAATCAGTCCGGCCCGATGCGCATAGCCAACACCGGCGCAAATTTGGACCATCAAATCCACAGCTTCGGAAACGGGCAAGTGCCCCCGACGTCGGATGAGGGTTTTCAAATCTGTGCCGGAAACATATTCCATAACGATAAAGTAGCGACCGGCATCGTATCCGAAATCATAGATGGTTACAATGTTGGGGTGAGCCAGGTTAGCGGCGGCACGAGCCTCTTGAAGAAATCTGGCTTGAAAGGCCGGGTTTTCAATTCGAGAATCACGCAGAACCTTGATTGCGACTTCGCGCTGGAGATTTAAATCCCGCGCATGGAAGACATCAGCCATACCCCCTTGCCCGAGGCGGTTGAGAATTTCATATCTTCCACCAAGAAGTGTTTCTGATGCGCTGGTCACATTATCTCCTACTCGAGATTTTATCTACTGCTACATCTTTCGGCAACCGAAGGTTTGCCCAAGTTGGATATAATGGTTTAGTGAGACATTTGGACCCTCGGCGTGTATGAGTGAGCAGCCTGATGCCGGGCGGTTTCCTTTGAAGACAATGACGAGACAAGGTCTTTCGAAATTACTAGGTTACTTGCGCCCGCATTGTTTGTGGGTTTTTTCCGGATGCTCCTTGGGCATAGTCGTATTCGTCGTTGTGCTCATCGTGGGTTTTTTCTCACGGGCCTACACGGCTTTCTCAACACCGATCTCTCCTGCGTTGACGGTCGTCGGCCTGCCTACAGAAACTTTGGAATTGAATGAGATCTCAGATGCGACTGCAACGGTAATGCCCACATCTTCTCCTACAGCTCCGCCATCTCCTAGTGAAAGCTTTCTGATTGGTCACTGGGTGGTCGTCTCTGGTACCGGTGGCGACGGATTGCGGCTGCGAAACGAGCCTGGGCTCTCAGCCGTTATCAGTTTTCTTGCTTACGAAAATGAAGTATTCCAGGTCGAAGGGGGGCCTCAGGATAGAGATGGTTATACATGGTGGTTCCTGGTGAATCCATACGATAACTCAAAATCCGGATGGGCAGCAGCAAATTACCTGCGAACAATGGAGAGTCAGTGAGTTGAAATCGGATATGTTTTACGATATGATCCTCGTTCGGTAAAGCACGCATGAATTTCAAACCGACGAACATTACCGTTCTCAAATCGCAAGGTATGCTGGTCATCGATTGGATTGACGGGCATCGAAGCGAGTACCCCCTCACGGCACTCCGAGCGGCATGCCCTTGTGCGGAGTGCCGAGGTGGGCATGCGAACATGAGCCAACTAGGTTCACCAGAGATGCTTGAGATCCCCTTGCACTCCTCACAGAAGGGCGTATTGGTGGACCTCAAGGTTGTAGGGAATTATGCGTTACAAGTGAGCTGGGAAGACGGTCACGCTTACGGCATCTACTCCTGGGATTATTTAAGATCATTGTGCCCATGTGGCAATCACGAGGATTAAATTGTGGGCAATCACTTAGATGAAATTCTAAGTCTCGCCGAAAGAACTTACATCCGCGCGGAGGCTGAGCATCTGATCGATGCCTGCCTAGATGCAGGAGATCTGCGACCATTTGACGATCTTCTGCATGAATTGGTTTTAGCAGGATCATCTTCTTTGCTTGTGCTCAGAGAGGTGCTTCAAGTAATCCGTACTATGAAATCGCGCCTGAGCCAGGAAGGATTGGACATTCGTCAGGGTCTCATGCAGGCACTTTCCGAATTTGGAGTTCATGTTCCTGATGTGCTATATTCGATCGAACCCGAATCGTTTTGGCACATTTGTCGCCAGGATCTACACCACGAGTTGAAAAGGGCTAGCGGGGATCTCAAGGTCGAAGACGCGGCGCTGCTACAAGAAATATGTTCCGATGCAGGGAATCGAGTCGCACAGGTGGCAAAGCGGCTGGTGATGGTTGTGGAGTTGGAAAATTCTGTGCGTGATTGGATCGAAGGTTTAGCCTACGTCACGATCCATGCGTCCGAGGCAGGGGTAGTACCTGGTGACGTGTTGCTTCAACATTGAGTGGCCTTGCATATCTTTTGAGCCTCTAAACCACAAAGAATAGGGCTGTCGTTCTTGTTCCGCGACTTGGGGGACTAAAGATAATCCTTGAGGTTGTGCTCGACAGCGTAGGCTGCAGCTTCTGCACGGTTGCGGACATTTAGTTTTGAGAGAATGCTACTTACGTAGTTTCTTACCGTTCCTTCCCCAAGGTAGAGCATCTCAGCAATTTGTCGGTTTGTACGACCCTCTGAGACCAGTTGCAATACATGCATTTCCTGCTGGGTGAGTTCTGCGAACGCTGAAGCTTCTTCTTCACGCGCTGCTTTACGCACCTCCTGAAACACGCGTTGGGTGACCGCGGGATCGAGTAAGGCTTCACCTCGGCCCACCGCCTCGATTGCACGGACTAAATCATCCCCCCCAATCTGCTTGAGTACGTACCCCGCAGCCCCTGCGCGAATGGCGGAGAAAAGCATTTCGTCTTCAGCATAAGAGGTGAGCATGATCACATTGACGTCTGGCAGAGTGCTGGTTATCTCTTGGCAAGCCTCAATACCCGATCCACCCTTCAGGCGGATATCCATGACGACAACATTGGGTTTGTGCGCCTTAGTCTTATCGATCGCCTCTCGTGCTGTCGCCGCTTCTGCAACGACTTCAAAGTTGGGATGTTCATCCAAGAGCGCACGAAGACCTAGACGGACTACCTCGTGATCGTCTACAACAAGTATTCTCTGTCGTGGCACTACCTCATCCTCACATTCCGTTTGGGATTCTAACCGAGCCGACGCTCGGTAACAAGATGAACATAGCTCTCGGATGTCGGTGGCTAATTTATTGATCAGAGGTTTGGGAATTGTTAGAGGCGCCTTTGCGGGGGGCCTCTCGTCGAGAACCTCGTAAGAAGATCGTCTGCAGTTCCATAGCAGAGGGAGGTTGTGGGAGAATTCGTTCCTGATACAAACTCCCCCTATCCCGCTGGGTTCTTCCCTCTCCGGAAATCTACGAAACGATAGCCCACGCCTCGTTCTGTGAGAATATATTTTGGATTGGCAGGATCCTGCTCAAGCTTCTTTCGCAAATAATTGATATAGAGGCGAAGATAGTGGGTTTCTTCTCTATATTCGTAGCCCCAAACTTTGGCCAGCAGTTGTTCGTGTGGGACGATCCAACCAGCGTTTTGGACTAGATGAAATAACAGCCGATACTCTGTAGGCCTCAGCTTGATCAGTTCGCCTTCTACCCAAACCTCACGCCGATCGAAGTCAACCCTAAGTCGATCATCGATCTCGATTAATTCGTGTGTCAGTGCGCTAGGCATCTCAGTGCGGCGTAACACTGCCCGTACGCGACTCACCAACTCGCGTGGGCTGAATGGCTTGGTGATGTAATCGTCGGCACCCAACTCTAATCCCCGCACACGGTCGTCTTCTTCACCTTTCGCCGTGAGCATGATCACGGGCACCGTTGAGATCTCACGGATCAATCTCAGTGTCTCAAATCCATCAAGATCAGGCATCATGACATCAAGAAGTATCAAGTCAGGCATTTGATCGCGCATTTTTTCAAGCGCCATGAGACCCGACGTCGCTTCGTAGACCTCGAAGCCGTCGTGCTCAAGATTCATACGAATGACATGAATCATGCGGGGTTCGTCATCGACCACAAGGATTCGTCGTAGAGTAGAGGGAGTGCTGGCCATAGTTACTCGCGTACGAAGCCGATGAGTTCTTCTTCTTCGCGACTGGGTATGATCTCGATAAAATTAACGCGATGCATAGGCCAGACTACACTTACCACCGTTTCAGCGAGGTATGGGAGATCTTTCTCGTCACGTCGTCGTGGATTGTTGACGACGACATTCGTGTCCGTTGGACCGGGGAGTTCCTCGATTTCGCCGAGAACAGGATCTTCACCACTCAAGTGCACCAGTACAGTAATGGGCATATTTCACCTCTACCTGTGGTATCTGGAGATGAGTTGCAGCTGAAAGCGGCCTAATTGCAGAACGTCACCGTGATGCAAAGGCTTCGGGGACAAGGCTTCCAATCGCTCTCCATTAATCAATGTGCCGTTGGCGCTATCGAGGTCGACAATGAAGACTCCATCGCTTTCGATTCGCATTTCGACATGGAGGCGGGACACGCCGTGGTCGTACGCGTCGTACGGCGCTAAATCAATGTCCGGGACTACGGCTTGTTCTTGAATGGATCGGCCTAGTGTGAAATTTGATCTCCCCAACAGTGAGATCACATCGCCTGTCGATAACACGCGCAATCCCATAAGAGCGCCGGTATGCAATTCTGGGCCTTCGGGGACGCGCGGTTTGGTGCCACCTGGGTCTGGGATAGCCTTCTGTCGCTCCCCAGTTAACGTTGGTGCTGGTGTCGTGTGTACGAGTCTCGTTCCGCATTCAACACAGAACAAGGTGCCAACAAAATGCTGGTGTTTACACGACGGGCACTCAATCATTGCTCACTCTTCTCAGAAGATGGCAAGAGCAGTGCGCGTGTGCCGTATTTGAGTATTTTCTCGCCCTCACTCGAGAGACGTTGCGTACGAGAGAGCCGAACAGCCTCGCTCAATGCTGCTTTTGCTAGATCTCGTTCCCCAGATGCAACTAAGTGCATTGCTAAATTTTCCAATCGCTTTGCAGCCTGAGCGGATTGGCCCAATTCTGATTCATGGCGTGCTTTTTCTTGCATACGGTATAACGCGATCAAGTTGAGTGCGTCGATGATCACCTCTGGTGGAGGATTGAGATCCGGCTCACGTGAAACTGGCGATTGGATTACGAGGGGAAGGGTTGCTACTTCGTCCTCCTCACTGAGAATATCTCCTCTGATATTCAAGTGTGCAAGCGTTAGCTCCTCCATGTCCCCGAGTGGATGGATGACCATCTCAATGATGATGCGGATGAGAGAATCGCGTAAGAGATGCCCGAGACTCATGGGTAGGCTGTCGCCTAAGGGCATGGGATCGGGTTGAATACGGAATGCAGAGCGTAAATCGACCTGTTGTCCGACGGCTCCCTCTATTTTCATCGAGCTTGCGATGACTTGGCTCAGGGAGTTGAAGATGCCCTCAAGGAGATCTTTGATGGCTCGAGGTGAGTTGAGGAAGATGACGTATCCACCAGTACGACTGGCGATATCATCTAGGAGGCGATCACTCCATTCAGAACCAATGCCGACGCAGTTAATCGTAATCCCATCGGATGCGGCTTGATCGGCAAGAGAGATGCAGATATCCTCATCACCATACGTGCGCCCATCGGTGAGAAGTACCATATGGTTGACAGCTTCCTTACGGAAATTTGTATGGAGTGTTTGTAAACCCTCTTCCATACCTTGAGCAATTTCCGTTCCACCGCCCGCTTGGAGTAGGCTGAGACGAGCACGTGCGGTTCTTATATCCTTGGCTTGCTCGGGAGTAAGGATGACCTCTGCCCGATCGCTAAAGGAAATCAAAGATACAGTATCTTCTTCATCGAGGTCCTTCAGAATGGATAGAGCAGCAGCTCGTGTGCGGTCTAATCGTTGGCCGCGCATCGACGTCGACTGGTCCACTACAATTGCCATATTTACGGGTGGGCGAGTAGCAGGCAGGTTATCGGATGCCATGATGTCTAGAAGAAGGTAATGAACCTGAGGTTCATCCATTCTCAGAATGTTGAGGCGACTGTTTGTGACGGTACAACGAAATGCAGCCCGCTCTGCAAGCTCATGCTCGGCAGCTATTAGCTCAAGATCGTATGCTTTCCTTGTGGCGGGGTCGCTTAAGGTTTCATACGCGCGGCTAACATCCAGGAAGAGTTCTGTTTCACCCGGAGCTAGGTTCTTGTCTGGATGGAGTCTTAAGGCAGATTCTCGGTATGCTCGTCTAATTTGGGCTTGGGTGGCGTTCCTAGGCACTCCCAGGATCGCGTAATAATCTTTCTTAACTGGCACGTGCCCCCTCTCAATTTGACGGGAAGCGGACCAGGACTGCCGAGATATTGTCTGGTCCTCCGGCAGCGTTCGCAGCGCGAACCAAAGCCTCGCAGGCATCCTGGGGATGATTGGCGCTATAAATAATTCCACGGATAATGTCTTCTGAGACCTCTCCCCATAGTCCGTCGGAGCAGAGAAGGAGGTATCCACCGTTCGGAACTGGGTGGGTAGTGGTATCGATTTCCAGATTTGCCCCTTGGCCGATGGCACGATATAGGACGTTTCGTTGAGGATGTGCGGCGGCTTCTTCCGGTGTCAGTTGCCCAAGTTCGCGGAGCCTTTCCACCAACGAATGGTCGCGCGTAATAGCTTTCATATCGTTGCCAATGATGACATAGGCACGACTGTCTCCAACATGGCCGATTGCCAACTCGCCGTCCATCACCACAGCTGCTGTTAAAGTCGTTCCCCCCCCAGGGACTTTCGTGACGACGGCCTCGTTTGCATCGATGAGAGCTTGTTTTAATATCTCCTGCAAACTCGTGTTCTCATCCGGGGATTCCGCATCGAAAAGCTGCATGAGTGTATGTTCAGTTACATGTTTTGCGACCGTTTTTAAGGAGATTGAGCTCGCGATTTCGCCTGCCCGATGTCCGCCCATCCCATCCGCAACGAGGAATAAACCAAATCCACGCAATGGCTCCTCTCCAAATGCATTTCCAGTCATCGCAAATAGAGAGTCCTCGTTGTGGGTTCTGACGATCCCTGTTGATTGCCCCATGCCGACCTGGATGGATTGCGTGCCGTCGAGCGACCAGACGGATTCCAGCATTCCTGAATCAGGAGGTACTTGAACTATAGCTCCTTTGGGTGGTCTTGGTTTTCGACTGAACAATCTGTCGAAAAGTTTGCGTACAAAATTCATTCTGATTCAGTATCCTGTCTACTCTTCACACAATCAAACAATGAGTAGTGAATATACCATACGATCTGTTGATCCGAAGTATATTCTGTTCTCATCAATGACGGGCGAGCCTGTGATAGGACCACCGGTCTTGAATCGCCAGCGAAGCCTCCCAGAGCGAAAATCAAGGCAGTAAAATGAGCCATCGACGGACCCGCAATAGACCGAATCTTCATGAGTCACTGGCGAGCTGGTGACTTGATGCTCGGTCTTGAAGCGCCAGGCTTCGCGTGCTTGTTTGGCGTTAATGGCGTATATGTTGTTATCTCCACACCCGAGAAAGATCTTTCCATCCGCGTAGGTCGGCGAAGAGATGGAGGGTCCGCCCATCCGGAAGCGCCAAACCTGCCAGCCATTCTCAATTTCGAGTGCGTAGAGTGTCCAATCCATGGAGCTAAAAAAGACCAGCCCATCGGCGATGACGGGGGAGGACGTTATCGCGCGTTTGATCTTCTTACGCCATTTCTGTTCGCCGCGGAAATCGAAGCAATAAAAATCACCGCTCTCACACCCGAAAAACACCCTTTCGTCTTGTACTAGAGGCGTGGACCATATGGGACCTGTTGTAGTCTCGCGCCATGCGCGTCGACCCGTAACCATGTTAACCACGTGTATTCGGCTATCGTCCGCGCCGAAAAATACATGACCATCTGAGAGGGTGGGTGACGAGCGGATAGGACCCTCCGCGAAGTAGGTCCAGACCAATTGACCCCGATCCGCCGTTACGGCGTGGAGCCGATGGTCTTCGGAACCGACGTAGATAACATCGTCCTCTGCGGCTGGGCGCCCAGGAATCCCTCCTTCTGTTGCGTATTTCCACATGAATTCACCCGTCTCAGCATTGAGCGCGTAGAGATTGTTATCATAACAACCGAGATAAACCACACCTTTGTGTACGATTGGGGTGCCGCGTATTTCATCTTCGCACTCGAATGTCCAGATTGGATCGACTGTGTCACCAGGAGCTGAGAGAGCGGCCGTACGTGGTTTGACCAAGATCCCCGTTGTACTCACGACGCCCATGAGCGCTTGTTTCATCGCGTCTGCGCTCGGATAGCGATTCTTTGGATCGTATGCAAGTGCCGCGTTCACGACCGCTTCAAATTCTGCGGAGACTTCAGCATTGATGTCTCGGATCGGACGCTCTGCGAACGAGAAGGGGGGTTCGATGCGTGGATCCCTGCGGGTGAGAAGATGATGAAGCGTTGCGCCAAGGGCGTAAATATCACCTGCAGGAGAGGCCTCCCCGCGATACTGTTCTGGTGGCGAGTAACCCTCTGTACCGATCATCGTGCCCTTCTGACCCGGTTGGAAGATCCTTGCGATACCAAAGTCGATCAATCGAATGTGGCCGTGCTGATCGATCATGATGTTGGAGGGCTTGATGTCGCGGAATACCACGGGCTCAGGTTGATGATTGTGAAGATAGCTGAGAACGTCACAGAGTTCGATGGCCCACTCGACTACCTGCTTCTCAGGGAGGAATTCTTCCGATTCTACTAATAACGCCTCCAGATCCAGGCCGTCAATGAATTCCATGACGAGATATAGACTGTTGTTGTGAGTGAAGTAGTCGTAGATACGCGGGATAGCCGGATGCGAAAGGGTGGCCAAAAGATCCGCCTCGCGCTCGAAATTGTTGACGATCATTTCGTACATCGTCTGGTCGGAAACCATGCTGGTCATCTCTTTGATGGCCACCAATTTTTGGACATTAGGGAAATGCAAATCACGTCCTTTGTAGACGTTGCTCATACCTCCAGCACCAATCAAACCAAGGATTAAGTAGCGATCTTGGAGGGTCGTACCTGGTTGAAGCCGTTCTAAATGCTCGGTTTGACCCTCAAGAGAACGTGTACTCTTGCGCATATACCTAACATCCTGTGTTTGAAAATTATAGCACGAGAGGTTTCTCGCGCAACGAAAGGAAGTACTAACGTGCTAGTAATATGGTCATAGAGCGATGGATTGGATTATCGATCGCGCTGGAGAAGGCGATGCACAAGATCCCGAAGCGCTTGTCCTGCAACACCCGTGGGATTCGCTTCCTCGAGTGCACTCAACGCATGCTCCGTTTGTTCCTCGGCGACGGAGCGGGCATAGGCTTCGGCTTCCACACTTTCGAGCAAGTGGATGAGCCGCTGAATATCCTTTTCCTCATTACCAGCACGTGACCATTCTCCGACAAACTCGGTCGATCGTTCCATGGTGTACACGACAGGGAGTGTCTTCTTGCGTGCGCGCAGATCATCTCCTTGAGATTTGCCGGTGATGTCCGGATGCCCCCAAATACCGAGAACATCGTCGAGGATCTGAAAGGCATTCCCCATATGGTAGCCAAAATCGTAGTACAGTTTAGCTTTCTCAGGCTGAGCGCCTCCGAGCTTGGCCCCAATCACTGTTGAGGCCGCTATGAGCGCGGCAGTTTTTCCTTCAATCATCTCAAGATATTCAGCCGTCGGAATCTGGCTCTGGCTTTCAAAGGCCAGATCAAGATACTGACCTTGGGTCAGGCGCAGACAGGCTTCATCGAAGGTCTGGAGGACATTGATCAATGTTTCTGAGGTAATACCAGCTGATGGCAACCGGAACATGGAGAGGTGAGCCAGTGTGAACAATGCATCGCCCGTGTTCACGGCTTGCGCGATGCCCCATTGTTTCCAAACCGTGGGACGTCCACGTCTTTTCTCGCTTCGATCTTCGATGTCGTCATGGATAAGGGAAAAATTATGGAGCAATTCGACGGCTGTAGCTGCCGGAATGGCTTGTTGCCAGGATTTATCGACACTCGAGCACGACAAAAGGGCGAGAAGAGGTCGAACTCGCTTGCCGCGTGTGTGGGCCGGATCCGACCAGCCCATATGATGTTCAACCATCTGATGCATCTCAACGTAGGACGAGCTAGAGATCGATTGCATCGATCGCATCAGGTCTTTCTCAATCGCCTCCCGCATCTCTGATAAAAGTTTGGATTGCGCGTCTGCGGTCATGGTCTTGTCTCGAGTTCAACTTGACGTAGCGCGTTCAAGTCGGCGCATCCTGTTGCGAACATGCAGATCTTTAGCTCCAACGTGACATGTGAGATCCACTCAAGGACGGCTTGGGTGGATTGTGCCGCCGCTTTGAGAAATGGACCGGCCATGCCACAAAGATCTGCGCCGAGCGCGATACACTTAGCCGCATCGATGCCGTTGCGCAGCCCGCCCGATGCGATCAAGGGTATGTCAGGGAGCGCATGGTGTACGTCCGCAATGGCGATCGCCGTCGGAATACCCCACTCGACGAAGTCCGCGGCGCGCTGGGCTTGGAGAGGATCAAGCGCGCGGTGCATCTCGACTTGTGACCAAGATGTACCGCCGGCGCCTGCGACGTCGATGACCTGTACTCCTGCATTGACCATTTTCTTTGCAACGGGAGCTGAAATGCCCCAACCGACTTCCTTAGCGATCACAGGAACATCGAGTTTTGTACACAGATCTTCTATTTTCTTGAGAAGCCCGTCGAAGTTTGTGTCTCCCTCTGGCTGTAAGGCTTCCTGGAGAGCATTAAAATGTAGAATTAGTGCATCCGCCTCTACCATCTTGACGGCTCGTCGGAATTCGTCTATCCCATATCCATAATTGAGCTGAACGGCCCCCAGGTTTGCGAAAAGAAGTATGTCTGGCGCCACCTCTCGGATCTGATACGTGTGCTCAAGTTCTGCGTCTTCTATAGCGGCGCGCTGAGATCCCAGACCCATCGCAATACCTTTTGATTGCGCCGCCTCCGCCAGTACTAGGTTAATTGCAGCTGCCTCTTCCGTCCCACCCGTCATCGAGGATATAAGCAAAGGGCTCGATAAAGGTTTCCCTAGAAAAGTGGTCGATAGATCGATTTCACTGAGGTCGAGTTCTGGGGCAGCGTTGTGGGTGAAGAAGAGACGTTCCAATCCAGTCGTCAAACCCGATTGAACGTCTTCTTCAAGACTGATGCGGATATGGTCGGCTTTACGTTTTGAGGTTGGCGTAACTTTAGACATATCAGGGTGTTCCTAGTGTGAGAGTGCCATCATATCAAACCCATAGAAAGCAGTATAGCAGATAGGTTTCGGTGACTTGAAAGCCAGGAATGGCTGGATTACAATCTCCATTATCCTCATAGGGGAGCATCTAATCAAGGAGGCTACAAATGTCGGACACATTTAGCGACGTGAAGGGGATTATCGTTGAGTTACTAGGTGTTGAGGACGCAAAGGTGACAGCGGAAGCTAGGTTCCGAGAGGATTTAGAAGCAGACTCGCTCGATCTCGTAGAGTTGATCATGGCATTTGAAGAAAAATTCGGTGGGGAGATTTCCGACGAAGATGCACAAAAGATCACGACCGTTGGTGAAGCTGTTAAGTATATCGAATCTAGACTTAAGCAATCATAAGTTGGATGTGAACCTAGCACGAGCCGGGTATGTCCCGGCTCTTTTCTTTTTACACTTGGCATAGATTTCCGGGAAGGCGCGAGATTATGCGCCCTTACTCTTGCTGCCACCCTTTGGTGACTTTCTATCCGACGATCTTCGTTTGAGAGACTGCAAAAGTCGGCTGATTTCCTTCTCCTCCTCCGTGACGGAGGAGATGTAATCTTGCATGAATTGGGAGCGACGCAAGCGAATGGCCATCGGGGCTATCTTGCGCACATCCCCGGGATTTGCACGCAGGCGGCCATCTGCTACTGCGTGCGCTCGTGCCGCCTCGAAGAGTGTAATCTCAGCGCGGAGCGAGTCCACGCCTAATTCTTGAATCAATTTGAGACCCGTCGCCTCAGCTTGTTTCGTCAACTGTATTTCCGGGAGTCGTTCACGCGCGAGTTGCAATTCCTGACGGATGAGTTCTGTAGCTTCGGCATACTCCTGGATCACTTTGCGAGGATTGTTGCGATAAGCAATGGTTCGACGATAGGCCTCCAACCGCTCCTGGCGGCTTTCAAGTCCTCTCACGATCACACGCAGTCCGAATCGGTCGAGTATTTGCGGTCGCAGCCGACCTTCCTCGGGATTCATCGATCCGATGAGTATAAAGCGCGCACGATATGTGGCCACCAGCGGACCGCGATGCACCGTATAGGTCCCCTGCGCTGCCGCATCAAGGATGGCATCGATGATATCGTCATCGAGCAGGTTGATCTCATCGACATACAGCAAGTTTTGATCTGCTCTTGCTAATATGCCGCGGTTTAGGCGCAACCTTTGGTGAATGGCTGCGCGCTCATCAATGCTGCCTACGACATCTTCCAGACGGGAATTCAATGGTAACTCATGCAAACGAACACGATCTTCGAATGTGAGAGGGTCACCATGGGCGTAGAGCTGCGCACAGTCTGGACAGACCGCGTCCATGCCGCCAGTTTCAACATCTTCGGGCATGCAGCCATATCCACAGCGACTTCGCAACACATCGGGAAGCAAATCCGTTAGGCTACGAACGGCGGTGGTTTTTCCTGTGCCTCTAGGACCAATAAGCAAGACCCCGCCTATATGCGGATTTAGCAAGGCTAGCATTAAAGCCAGCTTCATTTCTTGTTGTCCGACAATCGACAGGAACGGGAACGCAAGGGGCTCGGCGAGCCCCATGTCTTCCGGCGCCGGCGCTTCGATGAAACGTTTGGCGCTAGCCTTTTCGATTAGCTCCGTGAGCGACTGCACGCTGTTACTCATTGTGCATCCTCGCGCAGTTCGTTTGCGCGCTGGGCGAGACGATGAGCTTGACGCTCACGCCCAGCTGTCATTCTTTGTTTTTCGAGCTCGCTCTCCACGATTAGGCGAGGGACAGTTCTTGGGAGGCGGTTTTCATCCAGCGCAACATATACCAGATACGCTGTATTGGTGTGCATCCGTTCTCCAGTCACTGGATTTTCCGCAACAACCTGCACTCGAGTCTCGATCGATGTGCGTCCTACGTACGTGACTTCAGCCGTTAACACCACGAAGTCGCCTATACTGATCGGTTCGAGGAATTGCATCTGATCCATGGCCACAGTGACCACACGGCATTGGGCATGGCGCATGGCTGCGAGCGCGCCAGCTTCGTCCGCCAATTTCATGATCCATCCGCCATGCACGTCCCCTCGGAGGTTGGCATGTTGCGGTAGCATTAGCTGACTGAGGACAACTCGGGAAGCGCTAACCGGTTTGGCATCTTGTGTGGGCTCCTCCATCGCCTTAATCCATATCTTCCCGATACCCGGCAGCATCGGACGTGTGCAGGCGTTCCGGTATTTCGTCGAGTACGTCAACAATCTCAAAGGGAAGTTCTGCCATCATGGGAGGAAGCGGTACAGTCGCCGGTGGTCGGATGCGTTTGGGGGGCTCGGGGGGATCTCGACGAGGAAGGGGACCATCATGAATGCGCCTTGTGAGAATGCGAGGCTCACTTGTCAACCAACCTACATAGACTCCATTCACATCAAACACTTGTCTTTCCGGAGTGACCCAACCGATCCATTCACCAATCGTGTTGAAAAGATAAGGAAAAACGAGTAAAGCTGACCAGTCTCCGGGTGTCGTGTAAATGGGGATTGGTCTTTTCTTCGCATCCGACAACATTAAGTTGAATCCTTCGTAAAATCGAGTTTCATTATACAAGTTGCCTGACCACCATGAAAGTTATTTAAGAGCTATCAAAGAATTCTAGGGCGGTAGCTGATCAGCCTGAGGATGATAGGATTCAACCACGGGCTGGACTTGCTGATATGAGTAACCTTACGACACATCGGAGTATGTCCATATCCTGTTGATAAAAAAATTCCAGAACAGGACAACGATCACTGCTATCGCCAGTGCAAAGTTGCGACCGAGGATTACGCCTTCGAGGGGAAAAACGGATGCTGGTCCAGGGGGGAAGGTCGGAGGCAGGATGGTCAGTACTTTCTCGGCCAGGCGGATCATTGGCTGCTCGGTCAATGCAAAGATCGGAGTGCGAATGGCGAGACCGATCAAGTTCACGAGCGCGAATTGAACTGCTTGTTGTGGAAGTGGTTTTGACCGCGAATCGGGATAGGTCCAATATCTGTTCCATACGAAATTGCTGATGATGGCGGCGGTGAATGACAGCACACTTGCAACGAGACTCCAAACCCCCAGCACAGCATTAAGGAGATTGAAGGTACCGAAATCAACGATCGCGCCGATCGTGCCAACGACCGAGAATTTAAGAAATCTCATGAACTCACGTTTGTTGCGAGTAGTGGCGAGATTCATAGCCGCCCTCTAAAATCTTCAATTGTCTTCCTCAATCCATCCTCGAGATCCACTTTGGGTTTCCAGCCCAGTGTCTTTTTAGCCCGCGAGATATCTGGTTGGCGGCGTTGTGGATCGGCAGGAGCGCGTCTATCTTTCAGGTGTTGGATCCCGCCAGGGTTTTTCGTCAGTTGATTGATCGTCTCGGCTAGTTCGTTGATCGTAATCTCAGTCGGGTTCCCAAGATTGACGGGCTCGACTTCCTCAGAATGGAGCAAACGGAGTAACCCCTCTACCATATCATCGATATAACAGAAACTTCGTGTTTGCGTCCCATCACCATAGATGGTCAGAGGTTGATCTTGAAGCGCCTGACTAATGAAATTCGGTACGGCACGACCGTCATCGACTCGCATGCGTGGTCCATATGTATTGAAGATGCGGGCAATATGGGTCTTAAGGTCGTGAACCCGATGATAGGCCATTGTAATCGCCTCCGCGAAACGTTTGGCCTCATCATATACGGAGCGCGGTCCAACAGGATCGACATGTCCGCAATAATCCTCCCGTTGAGGATGTTCCTGTGGGTCGCCGTAAATTTCCGAGGTCGAGGCGAGCAGGAACTTCGCATCGTGAGCTCGGGCGACACCCAGGGCGTTGTGCGTGCCCAAGGACCCAACCTTGAGTGTTTGGATGGGAAGCTGTGGATAGCCGAAGCGAGATTCAGGGTCCGGGCTGGCGGGGGAGGCTAAATGCATGACGGCGTCGATCTCGCCAGGGACAAAAATGTAATTGGAGACGTCGTGTTTGAAGAATTGGAAATCCTTGTGGCCTATAAGGTGAGTGATATTGCGAATATCTCCAGTGATCAGATTGTCGACTACCACGACCTGATGACCTTCCGCGAGTAAGCGATCAACCAAGTGGGATCCGATAAATCCGGCGCCACCTGTTACTAAGATGCGCAACGTGAGCTCCTTTTCTCGACAGATTCGCTACGAATGCGATGTCCCATTCTCAACGGCGCGGTCAGGGCATCCAATCGTAGTTCAGCGTCTGACCTTCAGCAGTTAATCGTTGACCCAGGCCAGATTCCACGTCAACCACCCAAAGGTCACCTCGATACACGATGGCAATTCGATCCGAATTGGGTGACCAAGCAACTTGTTGTGGTTCCAGCCCAGGCTCTCCCGGATCAGGGAAGAGCGACCTTAGGTTACTGCCGTCACGATCCATGACCATGAGACGGTAGGTGCTACTCTCACTCTCGAGAGGGGAGATGGCCTGCAAGAAAGCCACGAGATATGAAATCTCGCCCGAAGGGAGAACGATCGCAGGGGAGACTGAGGGATACGCGAACATTCCCGTCTTTGAAGCCAGGGGTAATTGATGACCTCCACGCCCTGCGAGAGCGATGAGATCGAACACCGGTGATGAGCTCGGGCTTTCGAGCGCTAGTGGAAGACCGTGATCGACGAAGAAGAGTGTACGATTATCACGTCCCCAGGCAACACCTGGCACCCAAGCCCAATCGCTGAAGGTTTGATAGGGTGTGATCTCGCGTACGGGCTCGAAAATTGCCTCCTCGAGATCGACAAAACCGATGCTGTCTGCACGCGCGTAGGCCAAGTGGTGTCGATCTTCACCCCAGGCGAATGTTGTGCCCCACCAGCCGTATTGTCCGCCTGCATTGGCCTCAATGAGTGTCTCCGCACGGAATACGAGGCCTGCGGAGGTGAATCTGACGGTGAGCAAGTTATTGTTGGCTTGCCATCCCGGTGCCGCAGGGCTTGGTTCTGCGGTGGAATAGGCCACAGTGAGTGATTGTGTACCTGGTACCCAATCTGCGAAGTGAATGATGTTTTCTGCTTTGAGATTCAAAGGTTCTGCATCCGGATCCGTCGTTGAGATCACCCACAAGGAATTGATAACATCTTCATCGTCTGCGATCTGCCTTGTGAAAAGCAACCAACGACCGTCATCCGATAACTCGAATATGCGTCCATCCAAATCTCCTGTGAGGACCAATGGACGACGGTTTCCGGTGTCCCCCTGAACGACCCATGCGTTGCGACCCGATACATAGGCTAGCTTTCCGTCGATGGACAGAGGTGTGTAGGCGGCTTGAAGACCGACCATGATGATCTCCGGTACTGGCTCAAGCAAAATTACATTCTTCACCGGAGTACGCGATATCTCGACGTCCTCCTCTGTCAGAATTCGGTACGTGATCTCCTGCAATCCATTGACCCCAGATTGAAGAAGTCGGGTTTCACCTTGAGGAAGGGCTTCGTTACGAAGCGTTTGGCGTTCGAACGGAATTGCGATCTCTTCTACCTCGAATCGCTCTGTGACACGCGTAATCTTAATGACCGTACCGGCAGTCAACAAGGTGTAAGAAGGGGGGTCAACACGATCGAGTGCATCAAGTGGAACGCCCGCCAATTCTATAGCATATTGCACCGTAGACCCGGCCGGGATTGCTTGTTCAAGTGTTTCGCCGTCAACGAGTATTTCGATGATCATTGTTTCCAAGGTCGCCTGGGGGCTTATACATGCACCCAAAGCGTAACCGAAAATAAGGACCAATGTGAGGGTTTTAGTTAGGGTCAGATTATGCTTCATTGCTGGTCATTCTTCGCGCTGGTATAATGATCCGGCGCACGTCTAGCGGAGTTCTCCGACAATTGCCATTTCGCCATCAGAAATGGCGATTGTTGTCAAGCGGATCCCGGTAGCAAGCGGGCCGATCGTCCCTGTGAAAGCTTCCGTGAGAATGGCAGAAACTGTATCTTTGAGTGCGGAGGGCGCAGGGATTGGACCAAAGTCTGCGATCGTGAGGTCCAGAGTAAGTTCACCCTCCGCGTCGATCACGGGTGTGATGCCCAATAAGATGCTGGCCTTAAAGGCTCCTCTTTCCGTAATGCCATAGATCTGAATGGCGTCATGGCGAAGAAAAACCTGAGGTTCGAGTAAGGCTGGATTTTCATTTGCTTCCATGCGCTGTGCAAGGAGCGACGTAAGCTGCGTTTCATTCAGCAAAACGAGCACACGCCCCGTTGTGGCGGCATCGATGATAGCAGCTTGCCACATCTGAATCAGCGTTTGTGCAGCCTCAGGTTGTGTGGAGATGGGTTCACCCGGAGGCGCTGGGCCACCTAAGTCGAACTGGCAAGCGAGTATAGAAAGTAGTACGAAGATTGCAACAATTGCAATGCTATTTCTGTTCGTAACGGGTTTCTTCTGTGCAACCAAAACGTCCGACTCCAGAGTTTGAATCCGACCGTGATTATAGCACGGCTGTTCGTGAGCCTGCTGAGGGGGAGGTAGGTATGGATGTAACGGCGCGTGTGGAGGCACTTCTTTTCGTCTCTTCCGCACCGGTATCCATCACGCAGTTAGCAAACACACTGAGCGTATCTACGAGAGTAGTGGAAAAGGCATTGGACGCATTGGATCAAGATTGCGCTCGGCGTGGATTGCGGTTGCAACGACATCGATCCAAGGTGCAGTTCACAACGGCTCCTGAATTCGCCGATGACATCGAGCGATTTTTACAACTTGAAGGCACAACAAGGCTCACTCGAGCTGCGTTGGAAGTTCTCTCGATCGTGGCCTACCAGCAACCGGTCACACGTCCACAGATCGACTCCATTCGTGGCGTGAACTCCGACAGCGTCCTGCGTACATTACTGCGTCATGGTTTAATCGAAGAGACAGGACGGAGTGAGAGCCTGGGACGACCTATTCTATATGGGACAACGACGGAATTTCTTCAGCAGTTCGGGATCAAGTCTCTCGAGGAAATGCCGACGTTGAACCTGGATCCATTACTCGATTCCACTCGAATGTCGATCGACGACAGCGGAGGTCCAAGAGATCAATCGGAAGGTTAATGCCTGAAAGGCTTCAAAAGGTACTCGCTCGAGCGGGAATCGGATCCCGACGAAAATGCGAGGCAATTATTCGTGCGGGGCGAGTCACCGTTAACGGTCGTACAGCGACGATCGGGATGAAGGTGAATCCCTCGAGCGACGACATCCGATTAGACGGCGAGCGCATCCAACCAGCGCAAGAAGAGGTCTACCTCATTCTGTATAAGCCGGTTGGCGTCCTATCCTCCTTTCGCTCGCAAGGTGGAAAACCGACCTTGCTTGATTTGGTCGACGTTCCTCAACGTTTGTTCCCCGTTGGCAGGCTAGATTTGAAAAGTGAAGGGCTAGTTCTACTCACCAACAATGGTGAGTTGGCAAACCGAATTCAGCATCCGCGTTACGAACACGAGAAGGAATATCGCGTGCTATTAAATCGTTTGCCAGATGCTTCACAATTGAGTACATTGCGTCGGGGAGTTGTATTACCTGATGGGACGAAGGCGTTACCAATGCGTATCTGGCGCGATGAAGAGCACGATCAAGCACCTTGGATTCGGATGGTGTTGCGTCAGGGTCGCAAGCGTCAGATCAGGGAAATGGTCAAAACTATCGGATTGAGTGTGCGCAAGCTGATCCGTGTTCGCATTGGTCCAGTTGTGCTCGGGAATTTACGTCCGGGAGAATGGCGGGCTTTGACGAAATCCGAGATTGGTCATCTGAAGTCATACGCAACTTCCATCACAGGTCGTCATATCGGTTCCAATTCCTACCGACATCGGAAACCTAGGAGAAAGCATAAATCCAACGATCAGCAGAAACGTAGGAGTGGGCGTAGTGGATGAAAATCATTCTGAGAGTCCAATATCTGGCCGTGTCGAGGACGCGGTTGGATTGGGACTGCGTTTCGATGGCGAGCTTCTCGTGTCTCTCGTTTTAATCTTTTTGGCGTTCGTCTCACGGTTTTATGACCTCGAGGCGCGTGTCATGAGCCATGATGAGAGTTTACATACCTTCTACTCGTGGCAGTTTTCCGAGGGTCTTGGTTATCGGCATGATCCACTCATGCATGGACCTTTACAATTTCATCTCGTATCGCTCTCCTATACGCTCTTTGGTGACTCCGATGCCTCCTCGCGCTTCCCTGTAGCGGCTGCGGGTGTTCTGTCGGTTGGGTTGGTGTTACTCTTCAAGCGCTGGCTTGGGCGTTGGGGTGCCATTACGGCGGCGGCCATGATGCTGGTCTCCCCGTTTATGCTTTATTACAGTCGCTACGTCCGCAATGAGGCTTTTGTTGTGCTACTGGCACTTCTGATGTTCTATTCGGTATTTCGTTACTCGGAGACCAGAAAAGCACACTGGCTTTACCTCCTTTCGGCGTCCTTAGCCCTTCATTTCACCGCAAAAGAAACCAGCTTTATTTACGCAGCTCAACTGCTACTCTTCCTTGGTGCATATTTCGCGTGGACATTGCTCTCCCGACCATGGCCCAAAGAACGGCATAGGTTGTTGTTTCTCGTCGGACTGGTGTCCGCAGCTCTTGGTGTTGCCTCGCTCTTGGTCATGCTCTTTCGTGAACGAGCACCAGGAATCGAGATGGCTCAACCGGCAATACCGGGTGCTGTGTCTACGTTGGAGGGTCTCGCATCTTCACCGGGCCAGACGCTGAGCATGATGCTTGTGTTAGCGGGCGTCGTTTTAATCGCTGGTGCGCTCATCTTGTCGTTCGGTTCTAGCCTGCGGAATGATTTCCCCACGTTTGATCTACTGATCATTGCTGGCACAATGACTCTGCCGCTTCTGGCAGCGCTTCCTGCAAAAGCGCTTGGCTGGAATCCTATGGCGTACTACGACCCGGTTGTATTTAACAAGGATTGGGCGCTCATTCTGATTTTGATATCGATAAGCACAATCATTGGTGTCCTGTGGAACTGGAGACGCTGGCTGGTTGCCGCTGGAATCTTCTTTGGGATTGTTATTTTCCTCTACACCTCCGCTTTTACCAACGGCGACGGTCTGTTATCCGGTTTCATCGGATCCCTCGGATATTGGCTGGAACAGCATGGGGTTGGCCGCGGCAGCCAGCCATGGTACTACTATCTACTCGTTCAAATTCCTGTCTATGAGTTCTTACCAGCTATTACCTTGGCCTCCGCTGCTGTCTATGGTGTCTTCCGTGTCTTGGCGGGCGAATGGACGACGTCGAGGCGGCGGTCCTCACGGCGAACACAGTTTCCTGCCATAAGTCTTCTTGTATTTTGGACACTGACAGCATTGTTTGCATACACCTACGCAGGGGAGAAGATGCCGTGGTTGACGGTTCACATCGTTCTTCCCATGATCCTTCTGGCTGGTTGGGTGGTGGGGAAGCTCTATGAATCCACCCCTTGGAAAAAGATCATTTCACGCAATGGTTTACCTCTCATGGTATTCTTGCTTATCGCCTTGCTATCCTTGGGCCGGCTGTCGGGAACATTGCTCGGCGTAGATATGCCCTTCGAAGGCAAACAACTAGATCAACTAACGCGCACGAATGCATTTCTGGCATCGGTCGCTCTTGTGGTCGTTTCGATCATTGGATTATTGCGCTTCGGCACAGGCTGGCGTTCTGTCCAGATTCTGAAACTGGGTGGGATACTGATCATCGGCGGATTCTGGGCGCTCACAGCGAGAGCTGCCACTCGAGCCGCGTTTTCGACTTATGACGAAGCCACAGAGTTCTTGGTGTATGCACACTCGGCTACTGGCGTAAAAGACGTTATGAAAGATGTGCAGGAATTGTCGGTACGGACCACCGGTGACCTGGCGATAAAAGTGGCATATGATGATGATGTTTCCTGGCCGTTCACCTGGTATCTGCGGAAATATTCTGAGCAGCGCTATTTTGGTGTATCTGTAGGTCAAGATATGTTGGAGTACCCACTCGTCATCGTGGGAGATAATAATTGGGGCAGGATCGATCCGCGCTTCGAGGATCGCTATCTTTACGCTGAATTTATCCGCATGTGGTGGCCCATGCAGGATTATTGGAATCTAACATGGCCGCGGATTTTGGAAATTCTCAGCTCGCGCGCCTATAGGAGTGCACTCTGGGATATCTGGTTCGACAGAAATTATGAAGCATATGGGCGTTTGAGGGGGATCGATCTCTCCTTGGAAAACTGGTCGCCTTCCGACAGGATGAGATTCTACATTCGCGACGATTTCGCCTCTCACGTTTGGGATTACAACGAAGGATTGACCAGCATTCAAGATTTGCCACAGCTCGAAGATCCATACGAGGAAGGTATGATCTCATTGTCTGCAAACCTCGTCATTGGAGCAGAGGGGGTCCTTCCAGGACAGTTCCAGAAACCACGTGGCATCGCCGTAGCCCCCGATGGAACGATATTTGTTGCTGATACTGGCAACCACCGCATCCAACGATTTGACTCGGATGGAGAATTGATCTCGAGTTGGGGCACGTATGCGAACGTGGACGATGGAGATGCGCCGGGTGGAACGTTCAATGAGCCTTGGGGAATCGCAGTCTCAAGTGAGGGGTCTGTTTACGTCGCCGATACCTGGAATTTTCGTATTCAAATGTTCTCATTAGACGGTGAATTCATCGGAATGTTCGGGGAGGCAGGACAAGCCGAAACACCGTTTACACTATGGGGTCCGCGTGCAGTCGCAGTGGGTGAGGATGGAAGGGTGTACGTGGCCGATACAGGAAACCATCGCATCGTTGTCTTAAGTCCGGAGATGGAGCCGATCGGCCAATTCGGTGTCGTCGGATTCTTACCTGGTGAGCTCAGCGAACCTGTTGGTGTGGCGGTAGATGATGCGGGGACGGTTTATGTGGCGGACACCTGGAATCAGCGCATTCAGGTTTTTGAAGAGACGGAAGGGGGTGACCACGCAGCGGTAGCGGAATGGGACCTCGTAGGATGGTATGGGGATTCTCTAGAAAACAAACCCTACCTGACATTATCAAGCGATCGTGGTCTTTGTGCTTCCGATCCGGAAAGTTTTCGCGTGCTTTGCTTCACTCCGCAAGGGGAATTTGTTATGGGATGGGGAAGTTATGGTGACTCGAATACGCAATTCGCGCTCCTGAATGGTCTTGCTTTCGACTTACAAGGACAGGTGTGGGTCGTTGACAGTGGGAATCATCGAATAATGCGATTTAAACCTGATATCCTTGAGGATGAGAGCTAACGACATACGACATGGATAACGTCTGGGATTGCACTCGGAAGGAGTATGAATGAAACTGCATGAGTATCGATCTAAGCAGTTGTTTGCCCGTTACGGAATTCCGATTCCACGTGGACGAGTGGCGATGACGGCCCAAGAAGCAAAAGCGATCGCCCAGGAATTGGGGGGTCGCGTCGTCGTCAAGGCACAAGTGCTCGTTGGTGGGCGCGGGAAGGCGGGTGGCATTCGCCTCGTGCATACCCCCGAAGAAACCGAAGATGTCGCCACACAAGTCCTTGGGATGCAGATTAAAGGACTGCCGGTCCGAAGGGTGCTTGTGGATGAGGCGGCAGATATACGCTCTGAGATCTACCTTGGCGTGACCAACGATCGGGGAGTCCGTAGTCCCGTAATGATCGCCTCCGCAGAAGGCGGTGTTGAAATTGAGGAGGTTGCCCGCACTCAGCCGCATAAGATCGTGCGTGTTTACATCGATCCACTTCTAGGTATGCGCGAGCATCAGGCGCGTTTTCTGGCCACCTCGATCGAGTTGCCTCGAAAACACTGGCGCGATTTCATCGCCATCGCTCAGGGGCTTTACAGCACCTTCACGAAGACAGATGCCAGCCTGGCAGAGATAAATCCCCTCGTTATTACGGGCGATTATCGATTGCTGGCGCTAGATGGCAAAATCGTTCTGGACGACAATGCACTCTTCCGACACCCCGAACTGGCGGAGATGCGGGATCTCGACGAGGAGGAACCCGCTGAGCGAGAAGCTCGCAGGTACGGATTATCATACGTTAAACTCAACGGCACGATTGGTTGCATGGTGAATGGCGCAGGGTTGGCTATGGCAACTATGGACGTCATCAAGCTATTTGGGGGTGAGCCCGCGAACTTCCTTGACATCGGTGGTGGAGCTGGAGCCGAAAAAGTATCCATCGCATTCAATTTGATCCTAAAGGACAAAAACGTAAGAGTTGTATTGATAAACATATTTGGTGGTATAACGCGCTGCGACGAAGTGGCTCGAGGAATTCTATCGGCATTAGAAGAAGTCGATGTGGATCTACCAATGGTTGTCCGATTGGTCGGCACCAACGAGGAAGAGGGACGCCGTTTGCTTCAGGAAGCCGACATGATCACGGCGATTTCCTTGGCGGATGCTGCTCAAAAGGCGGTGGAACTCGTGAAGGAGGATCAAGCAGTATGAGCATTCTTGTCGACAAGAGTACCAGGCTGCTCGTCCAAGGGATCACGGGACGTGAGGGATTTTTCCACACGGTGAAAATGCTCGAGTATGGGACGAAAGTTGTGGCTGGTGTGACGCCCGGTAAGGGTGGAGAGTGGGTTCCGGATGGTAAAGTTCCCGTGTTCGATACTGTTCGAAGTGCAGTTGAGACTACGGGTGCCAACACAAGCGTAATCTTCGTCCCTGCAAGATTCGCGGTCGATGCAATCCTCGAGGCGGCAGATGCGGGGGTTTCGTTGCTGGTGTGCATCACGGAAGGAATCCCTGTCCAAGACATGATGCAAGTTTGCCGCTATCTTGATCAAAAGGGCGTGCGCTTGGTTGGGCCGAATTGCCCAGGTATCTTATCTCCTGGCGAGTGCAAAGTGGGAATTATTCCTGGACATATCGCAGACCCGGGAAGCATTGGCGTCGTCTCGCGCTCCGGAACTCTGACTTATGAGATTTTGTACGCTCTCAAACTTCAACGTATGGGAGTGTCAACTTGTGTGGGTATCGGTGGAGACCCGATAAACGGGACCTCATTTGTGGACGTCTTAGGGATGTTTCAGTCGGACCCGCACACGGAAAAAATTGTGCTTATTGGTGAGATCGGGGGTACGGACGAGGAGGCAGCGGCTGAGTACATCAGCGATCACATGACAAAGCCTGTCGTGGGTTTCGTCGCTGGGCAAACGGCGCCTCCTGGCAAACGTATGGGACATGCTGGCGCAATCGTCGAAGGTGGTTCCGGACTTGCGGCGGACAAAATCAAAGCTCTGGAAACGGCCGGTGTGCTGGTTGCAGATCAAGCAGAGAAAATTCCCGAGTTGTTGAAATGACAATTCTGGTGTGAGAGCCGTCAACCCGCATATCGGACCTTAGTCAATCTGAAAGCAGGAGGTGTAACATGGTGGCGCCCTCAACAGCGGAATCAATGACAATTGAGGAATTGGAAAACGAAGTCAAAGCGAAGCCAGGTGATGCCACTCTAAAGAAACGCTTGGGGTGGGCATACTATCACGCTGGTGAACCGTTTGAGGCCAAACGGATCCTCGAAACCGCCCGTTCCGCCAATCCTGGCAACGTAGAGATCTTGTATGCCTTAGGTATCGTCCTGAAGAAGATCGGTGAGAAGAGTGATGCACGCCAAGTTTTTTCGGAAGTCGTGCAGCTAACCGAAAACGCGGATGTTAGTCCGCGGCATTCTATGATACGCCACTTGGCCGAAAACCAAATTACGATCATGGATCGACTATAGGTATGATCACCAAGCGGGAACGACTTGAAGCCGCAATTGCAGGCGAAGTTGCCGATCGGCCTCCTGTCGCCCTTTGGCGACACTTCCCTGTAGACGATCAGGTTGCCACCTCACTCGCGGATGCTAGCGCTGATTTTCAACGTGCCTACGATTTTGATTTTATAAAGGTCACACCAGCATCTTCGTTTTGTCTGAAGGATTGGGGTGTTGAAGATTCCTGGCGCGGTTCCAGCGAAGGCACACGTGAGTACATACAGCGGGTTATCCTCGAACCCGAAGGGTGGAGCAAGTTACCCCAACTCGATCCTACCCAGGGTTCCTTGGGCGAGCAACTGCGTTGCCTACAACGGCTCAAGAGCAAATTCGATACGGAAACACCCATTATTCAGACTGTTTTTAGTCCTCTTGCGCAGGCCAAGAATCTTGCCGGGCAAGAGCGGTTGATGGAGCACCTTAATCGCTATCCTGACCATGTGGAAATAGGATTGGAGATCATTACTGAAAGTACGATCGCGTTTGTGGAAGCAGCGCTCGCGTTGGGCATCGATGGGATCTTTTATGCAGTGCAGCATGCCACTTACCGCTATTTCGATCGTCAGACCTATTCCCGGTTTGGTGAGCGTTTCGATCGTCGTATTTTGGAGCGATGTACTGACTCATGGCTAAACGTACTGCATTTGCATGGTGATGCTGTGATATTCGATTTGGCCGAGGAATATCCTGTTCAAGTCGTTAATTGGCACGATCGTGAAACGTTACCCAACCTGGCTTCTGGTAAAGCGAAGATTCACTCTGCTGTATGTGGGGGGATCCGTCGCGAGACCATGGTGCTTGGTGATGCGCAGGCCGTTGGGGATGAAGCGAGCGAAGCGATCCACAGCTTGAATGGACGTGGCGTAATCCTAGGGACGGGTTGTGTGGTGCCGATCATAGCGCCGCGAGGAAACCTCATCGCCGCACGCGCTGCCGTCAACTGCGTATAGCCATCTGTGTCCCCCAAGAATGGTCTTCACGACCGTCAAGAATCCTATAATCGCGCAAAAAGATCAAGATGTCTGGAATTCGTGTTATCGCAGGTAAAGCAAAGGGTTTAAGACTCCGTCGCGTCCCAGGCGGTGGTGTCCGACCGATCGGGGATCGTGTAAAAGAAGCTTTGTTTAACATCATTGGTGTGGACGTAAAGGAATGTAACTTCTTGGATCTATTCGGTGGGACGGGGAGTGTGGGAATCGAGGCGTTGAGTCGTGGGGCGCGCCGTGTCCTTTTCATAGATAGCAGTCGAAGGGCGACCCAAACGATACGTGAAAACCTGTCTCACACCGGTCTGGAGAAAGGTGCGCAGGTTGTTCAAGCAGACGCCTTCGTTATGCTGCAAGGGGATTCCGCCGAGAGGTACGACTATGTGTATGTTGCTCCACCGCAACATCAGGGTATGTGGGATCGAGCAGTAAAAGAGCTCGATCGCTTGGCGTCAAAGTGGCTCAATCCGGATGCATGGGTTATTGCGCAACTCCACCCACGGGAATATGAAAGGTTGAATCTCGAGCAACTCATGGAATTCGACCAAAGACGCTATGGGAGCACGTTGCTGGTTTTCTATGCCATTCCCGGTGAGTAGCCTATTTGACCGTGGTCATGGCAAGAGCTTCACAACCAGTTGATCATTCTCATCGTATTGATAGAAAGCGGAAAAAGGAACCCCCGTGTCGTAGCTTTGCAGCGCTCGCGGGAGCAAGATGGGTATGTCCTCCACCAACTGGTAACTCTCGAGTTTGCTTTGCGGTATCCAAGTAGGGGATCCCTCTAGACTTGCTTGAGGTTTGTTGTCTCCGGCCCCTCCGACGAAGACGTAGAGGCCAATCCCGGGTTTGGTGCCAGTATCGACGATGACGACACCGCAAAGCTTCAAGTCGACAGGTTCCAAACCAGTTTCCTCACGTATCTCGCGCAGGGCTGAACTGAGCGGATCTTCCCCTTGCTCGATGTGACCACCGATACCATTCAACCTCCCTGACCAGGCGCCTCGATCTTCTGGAATCTGTATGAGCAGGACAGAATCTTGTCGAACGAGGAAGCTCAATGTGCGCGGGATGAGCGTGTATCGACTGGCTTGAACGCGTTGACCTTGTAGTGTCATGATGTATCTACTGTTGGATGATCCGTCCTGACAGGTGGTCGGGAATTCACCAATGGCAGGTCGGAAATCCAAGCTATACCAGGTGTCCATGAGATTATACTCTCGTCTCGCTGAAGCTGATCGGCGCGAGCATCAACGAAAGAAGGTGACGTCGGTTTTGTAGACATTGTAAAAGATGACGAAGGTTGCTGGTCGAACAGGTACAAGCTATAATCTGGAAAGGCTGCAGAGGAAGAGACTAAAACTACAAGGAGAAAATGATGGTCGATCCGCTTGGCAAAGCGACTGAGGAGAAGGACCTCGTAGGGAAGATCCAAAATTTTATCGCCGGTTTTTTGGGATATTATGATCGTGAGAGACGAAGGGACGCCGATAAACTTCTCAGGGAGACCGTTGTGCAACGCTATGAGGAGCAGTGGAGTAGGATCTCAGAAATTCAGCGTCAATTGGTCTCTGAAGGTCAGCTTGAACTCATGGATGATCTTGAAGCAGCCGCGATTAAGCTACGTGGTTTTATCGATCGCGTGAAAGGCGCTGCACATGGCTACGCCGGTTTCTTTGACGTTGTACGAGTGAAAGAGGAGGAGCTACAAAAGTTATACGATTTCGATCTCGCATTGTTAGAGGGTGTTCAGACGGTCGTGAGCGCGATCGATAACCTGGCAGCCTCCATGGGAACTGACGGTCAACAGGCCGCAATTCAGCACTTGGTTACGGTGAGTCAGGAGGCGATTGACACTTACAACAGGCGCGGCGAAGTGATCCTCGCGACCGGAATCTAGAATGTTCTAGGAGAGGAAGAAATGGCACGAATATTTGATGTTGTCGAACACGCAGATGAAATGCGGGACGAGATCGTCCATCGCATTCCGGAATCCGGAGCTGGTGATTTTCGCATCGGCAGCCAGGTTATCGTTCGCGAGGCGCAATCTGCGGTGTTTTTCCGAGACGGCAAGGCGCTCGATGTTTTCGGGCCCGGCCGACACACTATTTCCACGGCGAACATCCCGCTCTTGATCGACCTAATCGGTACGGCCTTCAAAGGTCGATCTCCGTTCACGGCGGAGGTTTACTTCGTTTCCATGCGCGAGTTTGCTGATGAGAAGTGGGGCACACCGCAACCTATCCTGGTTCGCAATCCAGGCATGGGCTTGGGGGTCGCACTCTTACAGGGCTACGGCACGTACAGTTTCCAAATTTTCGATCCGCAACAATTAGTAACTCAATTGGTGGGAACGGCCGGAGCCTACTCGACAAAGGATATCCAAGCACGATTGCGCGCCATGCTCCTCTCCAAACTGCAGGATCTGTTGGGCGAGACGACCAGCGCGACAAGTGTTCCTGAATTGATCGGTCTGGTCGAAGAGATGGGTGCAGGTGTGCGAGCAAAGGCGCAGGATGATTTCAAGGCGCTCGGCCTGACGCTCAAGTCGTTCTATATCGAGAGCTTGAAGCCTTCCGATAAGTCAGCGGAAGAATTGCGCGACATGGGCATGCTCGACATGGCAACCTACACCCAGCTTCAAGCCGCGGACGCGATGCGCGATGCCGCCCAAAACCCGGCGGGAGGGGCGGGTCTGACCGCAGGTATAGGTGCCGGGATGGGGATTGGAGACGCTTTGTCTGATGCCCTTCGGCAACGCGGGAAGGACGATGAGGGGGCAGTAGCTGAAACGCCAGCCGTCATGACGCCGTCAGAAGCAGCAGCCTACCTGAAAGTCGCCGAGGAAGACGTGATCGCGGCGATCGAGGCAGGGGATATCAAAGCTAAGAAGATCGGCAAAGCATACCGTATAAGCAAAGAAGCGCTGGATGAATTCTTAGGCAGCTGAAAGAACGCAGTGCAGCGATTCAAAGGCGTCGGCTCCGTGCCGGCGCTTTTGCTTGTGCTAGACATATCCTTGATACTTTTTACGCTTCAAAGCGTCCGATGACCAGACAGGCGTTCTGACCTCCGAGCCCAAACGAGTTTGAAAGTGCTATATCGACTTGGGCTTCTCGGGCTTCATTCGGGACGTAATCGAGATCGCATTCGGGGTCTGGTGTTTCGTAGTTGATGGTTGGATGGATGATGCCCTCACGAATGGACATTACGCATACGATCGCTTCAAGAGCACCGGTGGCGCCCATCATGTGACCGACCATCGACTTGGTAGAGTTGATCGGGATCTTGTAGGCTCTTTCTCCAAAGACGGATTTGATCGCTTTCGTTTCCATGAGATCGCCAACAGGCGTGCTCGTTCCATGGGCGTTGATATAGTCGATGTCTTCAATTCCAACACCGGCACTATCCAGGCTTCTTTTAATGGCAAGCGACGCACCGCCTCCCTCGGGATCGGGAATGATCATATGGAAGGCATCATTGGACGTGCCGGACCCGAGAACTTCTGCATATATGCGTGCCCCGCGTTGAAGCGCATGGTCGAGGCTCTCCAGAATCAGAATGCCACTCCCTCCCCCGGCGATAAACCCCTCTCGATCAGCATCGAATGGCCGCATGGCTTTCTCGGGATTGTCGTTATAGCTTGTAGCTAGCGCACGCATGGCCGTGAAGCCTGCCATCGCAGTGTCCGACACCATGTATTCTGTACCTCCGGTGATAATCATATCGGCTTCACCGGTCTGAATGAGCCGGGCTGCATCTCCGATGGCTTGCGTTGCAGCAGCGCACGCGGTAGTCACAGTGCCGCTATATCCACGGAATTTATACATGTTGGCAATGAAAAAGGACGGCATGTTGGGCCATGCCTTGAGAATTTGAAATGGAGAAAGTCGTGCTGAGCGACCCGAGGCGAGCTGGCGGGTTGCGATTTCTGTCTCCTGTACACCAGATCCACCGGCGGTACCCAATAAAACGGCCATGTGGTCCTTGTCGATTTGTTCGAGATCAATCGCGGCGTCCTCAATCGCTGCGATTGCAGCGGCAACAGCTACTTGGCTCGAGTCTGCCATGTTACGAGCTTTTTTAGCAGGGATGAAGTTGAGTGGATCGAATCCCTTTAATTCGCATCCTATTTGGCAGGAGTATTTGCTTGCATCCATCGAGACAATCCGCGTCGCACCGGAACGCCCAGCTTTCAGGGCTTCCCAAGATTCAGACACAGTATTTCCCACAGGGGTGATTGCGCTCATTCCAGTGATGACTACCCTGCGTATGTCAATTTGCCTCCGGCCCCTTGTTTGCTCATTATGCTTTTCAACCACTGACCACTAGCCTCCTTGGTTTCAAGTATTTATGCGATCTCGCCTAGGCACTACACAGACTTGAAATTTTTAATGCATTACATACACTGCTTGTGGTGTTGGGTTAGAGCTTTAAGATATCCGCGATATGCTCGATCTCGTCCACGTCGAAAGATTTGCCTTTCGGGAGCCTTCTTACAACATTCTTGATCTTCTTAATGTGAGTGGACACAATTGGAGAGTCTACCACTTTGACATCGGCGTCTTTGTGTAGGAATACGACAATCGCGTCTAGGTAAGTTTCCCTCTGATCCGGAAAGATTCGCTTCAGGGTACGTTCGAGGGCTCTCATTTCACCAGCGGCCTCTTTGGCTATATTCTTAATCTCTTTTTTCCCTGCGCGACGTAGGAACCCTGGATTTTCGACTTGTCTCCACCATTTACCCTCGGAGAAGCTGATCTCTCCTTCTTCAATTCGAGGTATTAGTGCGAAAATCCCTGCAGGGCCTACAAGAGCATGGTTCGTACCTAAGGCGTAGTGGAAGAGAGCGTAACGATTATCTAACCCCTTAAGTGCCGCATCGAAGATTTCATCCATGCGTGGCCGCCGCGCCCAGCGATTGTACAATGGCATACCGATCTGGGAGAGCATGAGTCCAATGATCGCCAGGATGACGGGCTGTGTGACGTTCTCGCGTTGAACAAGCGAGAACACGAGTGAAACAACTAATACCCCCAATCCAGTATAAAGCATACCTTTTGCGAGGCCGCTATTGCGGCTGATGAGGCGATCACTCTTGAAATGACGCATTATTACTCCACACGCTTAAGGACCAGGCACGCGTTTTGTCCTCCAAGACCAAAGGAATTAGACAGTGCGACGTCAACAACCAGATCTCTACTCTCATTTGGAACGTAGTCCAAGTCGAGCTCCGGATCGGGATATTCATAGTTCATCGTCCCATGGATTTTTCCGCGGTCTATGCTTAAGGTACAAACGATGGCTTCGATTGCGCCGGAGGCACCCAGCGCGTGTCCGATCATCGACTTCGTGGAAGAAATCGGTATTTTGTAGGCCATATCGCTGAAAAGACTCTTGATGGCATGCGTTTCCACAGTATCATTTGCCGGGGTGGAAGTTCCATGGGCATTGATGTAGGTGACTTGATCCGTCGCCAGTGAAGCGTCTTTGAGCGCCCAATCCATCGTACGGATCGCTCCGGCAGCGGAAGGGTCGGGAACAGCGACGTGGAAGCCGTCACTCGAGCTTGCGTAGCCGGCGACCTCAGCATAGATGTGCGCGCCACGGGCTTGAGCATGATCTAGACTCTCGAGGACAAGGCTGGCAGCACCTTCGGAGAGGACAAATCCTTCCCGCTTTGCATCAAAGGGGCGTGAAGCTCTTTCCGGTTCGTCGTTGAAACTTGTCGGTAATGCCCGCATGGTTGCAAAGCCGGCAATTGCGAAGTCAACGATCAAACCTTCGACGCCGCCAGCGATAATGACGTCCGCTTTGCCATGGCGTATCGCATGTGCGGCTTCACCAACAGCCTGGGTTCCCGTTGCGCAAGCCGTCGTCACCGTGCTGTTGGGACCGAGGGCGCGATAATGTTGCGTTATATGAAAGGCGGGCATGTTGGGAAGGGCAGAGGGGACGTAAAAAGGATTCACACGGGCTAGTCCTTGGGTCCGCAGGATCTGGATGCCCTGATCGGCACGGTCCCATCCACCAAGCGCAGTACCGAAGTATACACCCACACGCTCCGCATTCTTCAAGGGTACGGGAAGACTGGAGTTTTCAACGGCCATCTGCGCGGCGGCTAGTGCAAGTTGAGAAGCGCGGGCCATTCGACGGGCAACTTTCTTGGGCATGTAATCTTCAGGTTGGAATTCGAGGATCTCCCCTGCGATCTTGCAGGGAAGATCGTCTGTATTGAAGGTAGTAATCTTGCGAACTCCCGATTTGCCATCCAGGAGAGCTTGCCAGAAGGTTTCTAAATCGTTACCTATAGGTGTTACAACACCCAACCCCGTGATGACTACCCGGGTTCGTTCTTCTTTGCTTTGTTTCATGTCCCAACCTCAAGAGATGTGTCCATAAGGCGTGATTGGATCGCTTCGCGAAGTGCTGCTAAAGCGTTGTTTTCCACGGCCTGCCTCGTGACGCGTATGGCGTTTAACATGGCCTTGGCGTCGGATCGGCCATGACCGATAAAAACCAGCCCATCGACGCCTAGAAGCGGCGCCGCCCCATATTCCGAGGGATCCAACAGCTTTCCCACTCGAGCGAAAGCTGGTTTGGCCAGCAGGCCTCCAATAGCCGAGACAGGAGAGGCTTTGATTTCTGTGCGCACGACATCGAACAAGAAGCGGGCGACCGACTCGCTCGTTTTTATAAAGACATTGCCGGTAAAGCCGTCGGCCACAACGACATCGGCCTCTCCTTGGAAAACCTCCTTGGGCTCAACATTGCCGATAAAGTTTATCTCAGATGCTTCTAGCATGGGGAAAGTTTCTTTTACGAGCATATTCCCTTTTCCGGGTTCCTCACCGTTTGAAAGCAATGCGACACTTGGTGATGACTTTCCCAATACCTTCTCAGCGTAGATGGCTCCCATGGTCGCGAATTGAACCATGTATTCCGGCTTACAATCTACATTCGCGCCGACATCGATGACGACCGTATGGCCGCCCAGTACAGGGATGATCGCTGAAATGGCGGGCCTTTTTACGCCGCGAATTCTACCCAGACGGAAAAGGGCATTCGCCATCGCACCACCTGTATTGCCCGCAGTTGTGAAAGCATCCGCTTCTCCGTTCTTGAGCAATTCCATCCCCACAGCCATGGAGTTTGTGGCTTTGCCGCGCGCCGCGGACGCGGGTTTGTCCGTCATCTCGAGTACTTCGGGTGCATGAATAACACGCACCATGTCTTTTGGTATTCGGCGTGAATCAAGCTCGGGTTGGAGGATGTCTTGTTTTCCGACCAAGAGAATAGGATCCCCCCAGCGCTCAACAGCATCGATGGCGGCTTGAATCTCTGGCCAAGGGTAATCATCACTTCCCATGGCGTCTAATACGATACGCATGATCGTTGGCCTCCAAAGTTCTAGATCCAGGTGATGCACCTCATTTGAGGGCGAGGCACGAGCGACGGAAGACGCCAAGATACCCGAGAAAAGGGCCTTGGGTTGACAATCATCGCACGTGAGCTATAATACCGCAGATCAATGAATTCGCGCGCTGGTGCTGGAATTGGCAGACAGGCATGGTTGAGGGCCATGTGCCGTAAGGCGTGCGGGTTCGACCCCCGCCCAGCGCACTTGAGCGGGAATCACGCAGAGCGGTTCCCGCTTGATGTTTAATACAAGATCTGATCGATAAACGATTGCGTTCTGGTCTCCTTGGGATTGGAGAATAATTCTTTTGCGGAACCCTGTTCGATAACCTGCCCTTCGGATAAGAAAACCATTCGGTCTGCGGCAGCTTTGGCAAACCCCATCTCGTGAGAGACCACGACCATCGTCATACCTTCTTGGGCTAAATCAAGCATCACATCCAACACTTCTTTGATCATTTCTGCGTCGAGGGCTGAAGTCGGTTCGTCAAAGAGCATGATTTTGGGATTCATCGCAAGTGCTCTGGCGATAGCCACTCGTTGCTTCTGGCCACCCGAGAGCTGGCTTGGGTAGGCATCGATTTTCTCAGGGATCCCGACGCGACGCAAAAGGTCGCGAGCGACTTGTTGAGCTTCCTCTTCCTCGCGTTCCCGCACCAATTTCTGAGCCAGTGTTATGTTTTCTAGCACTGTCAAATGCGGGAAGAGATTAAACAATTGGAAGACCATTCCAACCTCTGCTCGGATTTCATCAATATCAATATCCGGCGTGGTTAAATCGACGCCGTCAACGATTACACAACCGGTGTCGACGGTTTCCAATTGATTGATGCAGCGCAACAGGGTGCTTTTTCCACCCCCGCTTGGACCGAAGATAAAACAAACCTCTCCCCTTTGGATTGTGAGACTGACATCGATAAGCGCTTTAACCTTTCCGAAACTTTTGGAAACATTCTCAATGACGATGATGTCTTTTGGGCGAATCGGACGTACCGAATTATTCTTCAAAGGCCATTCTCCTTTCAAGCAATTTAACGAGCAGAGATAGGCTGATGGTTAAGATCAGATATAAAAACGCAACCGTGTTCCACGTTTCAAATGTGCGAAATGTTCTCGCGCGGTTGAGCTTTCCCAGGTGTGTTAAATCCCGAACAGCAAGCACTGAGATCAAAGAGGAGTCTTTGAGCATCGCAATGAAATCGTTGCCAAATGGCGGTAAGACACGGCGAATAGCTTGAGGCAGGATGACATAACGCATCGTCTGCCCGGTGCTCATCCCTAATGAACGAGCGGCTTCCGTTTGACCACGGGCGATGGACTCGATCCCGGCTCGAAATACTTCTGCCTCATAGGCGCCATAGCCAAAGGCAAGACCAAGGATTGCACGGACCGTCATGTCTACGTTCTGAATGTGCAGATTCGTCAAGCCATATCCAATGTTGACCAGTGGTCCGATGGCTAGGTAGCTCAGAATCAGGTTCCCTAGTCCGTTAAAAACACTTACGATCGCTGGTGCGAGAACAAATGCAAAGTAAATAATCTGAACCAGAAGGGGGATCCCACGGACAACTTCAACGTAAAGAGTCGATAGGGTTCGAAAGACGACATTTTGAGACACTCTTCCAAGACCGGCGATCAGCCCTAAAACGAGAGCGATCACGAAGGAAACGAGGCTCACAATAATTGTAAGGTATACGCCCTCAATGAGGAAGAGAAAAGCATCTTGATAGTCTGGTGCGACGTAGATCGCATACGAAACGAGAATAAATAACAGTAACAGGATTAATGCCCACCAGGGGATGTCGATGGCATCTACATTTAGAAATGGCAGCAATCTTGACTTGCGGGATTTGGAATCTTCATTGCTGGACAAGGTTTCTCCTCCCAGGGGTTGTAGAAAATGTCTGATGATCTCTTGGCAACGGACCGATTAGAGAATGGGCTGCGAGATGGGCAATTCCATATCGCAGCCCATGATGGATCTAGGATGCTATCGTGTAGATTAATCTGTAGTGGGATCGCACTTTGTACCGATCCACTTCACACAAAGCGCATCCATGCTACCGTCGGCGAACATCTCCTTCATCGCCCAGTTTACAGGAACGATGAGGTCGCTCATGTGGGGGAAAGCGAAACCCAAGAGTTCACCACTCGTGAGTTGGTCGACAACTTTCATTCTATCGGGGTTAGCAGCCATGAAACCACCGGCAGCGACGGTGTCGATGATTACTGCGTCGACATCGCCACTCATCAGGGCGAGAACCGGCAAATCAAAAGTGTCGAAACTCCGAATTCGCTCTTCCCCAACGACATCCATCGCTACGATTTCGTTGGTCGTCCCTAACTGGACACCAACGATTTTATCTGTCATATTGATTAGAGCATCCTCATCCATGATATCTCTTTCATCTACGCGCACAAGGATGACCTGACCAATATTCATATAAGGGTTGGAGAAAGCGACACGATCGGTCCGTTCGAGCAGGATCGTGATGCCATCAGCCGCTACATCGTATTCTTCCGCTGCCATCGCTTCAAAGAGACCGTCCCAAGCTGCTACGACAAACACGGGTGTGCAGTTGATGCGTTCACATATTGCTCGCCAGGCATCGTAGTCCCATCCAACAGATTCGTTTGTTTCTTCATCGATGCTGTTAAAGGGCGGATAGGCGTCTTCAACCGCAATCCGTACTTCACGACCCCCAAGATCATTGGTGACTCCAGCTGGAGCTGCGGGCGTCGGTTGTGCTGCGCATGCGGAAAGGATGAAGCTGGTCAGAACGAGAAGCGTAAATACTGCGAGCTTTTTCATTTATTCTCCTCCTCCAAGGATTACAAGATAGGCGTTAGATGTGATACGACAGGTTTTCTATAAAGCCTCCTTCCAGTATCTATTTGGTAGATGTTTTTTTTGATATTTACATTGCTATTTGAAATAGCAAGAGGGCCATAGAATAACCTCGGTGTATAGGAAACGCATGTTTATTATACGCTAAATACTCGTTCACATGAATCCCGTTTGATTGGAAAGATAAAATTCGATACGACACCGCTGGGCCTCAAGCAAAGTAGCTTTATTCAGATGAAAGAGGTTCATAAAGGAGGGAAAAAAACCGTATGGGGGATATGTTTACGGAAGAACACAAATTCGGTCTGCCAACTGCTAGCGGCATGCTGATCCACGTAAGCACATACCGGTTCAATCGAAGTTCTACTGGTTGTATGAGCTTTCGAACTCAGGCGTGTTCTTAAACTGTGTTTTATGGTGAGGAAAGTGACTGCTCTTCGGGATTTAGAGGCCATTGCGTAATAAAGATCGTTTCCTTACGGAGCGGGAGCAGTAAGCCGAAAGTTGTGGCAACGAGGGAGGGTGGTTCTGAGCAATAGGCGTGGTCTGGGATTAAATTGAAAAGGTCGGTTAGATCAAGTGTATCGCCTAGAACTTGCACTCGTTCCACCAAGGCGCGCAAAATCTTCGTTTGGGCTTCTAATGACTGCGAAGGGTCTTCGTAGAAGAATCGCAAGGCATTGACAACTGTCTCACCATCCATTGAGCTGCCTCCCAGAGGAACACCCGTGAGATAATCGATCAGTGTCGCGAAGCCTTGTTCATCGAGGACAAGAATGACGTTCGGTTCCGAGATGTGAATTTCTTGTAGTGCGACGAGAAAGGCTTTGGCGACTCCATTTTCACCGTGCCATTGAAACAAATCCGCTAAGGAAGGTGAGGATACATCGGCTGCATAATCCGTTGGTAATCCGTAAAGGAAGATTTCTTTTTCAGGGAAGCGGAAGCTGGCAAACCAAACGGCGAGCAGCCTTGGCTCTGGGAGGCTGAGGTCATCAACACCTAGGATTAGAGCTGTCTTCTGATGAGTTACCGAAGGGGGGACCGTGGGTGTTGCTTGCGGGAAAATAGAGATGCGATTAGACACGTTGAGATAGACACTCAGCGCACCCACGACGAAACAAATCAGGATGATTATGAGCATCGGAAAGCGTGACGTTTTTCTGTTCATGATGGGCGCATCTAGAGGCTGCAAACCATAAGCATGCGCCCTGATTGTACTCTGGGCGCATGCGTGCTGCAATCCGAGAACTTCACTGATGTTCAGGCCGACGGACCGCGGGTGTCGTGGATAAAGATGAGAAGTGATGACTAGCAGACACTCCCTGCTTTTCATATGCCGTGAACAGATGTTACAAGATGAGAAGCAGTTTGGGATGTAATTGTTAGAAGAGGCCTGTGCGAAGGAGCATCCCGCCAAACATCCTGCCTACAAAATAAGCCACAATGCCAGCGACAACGTAGGGCATATAGGTTGCGGGTTTTCCTAGTGTGGGCTTATAGCGTACCGCCCAACCCAGCAATGCGGATATCAGTCGCCAGAAGCCCAACTTGATGCTCATCGTCACCTTGATTCGTATCTCGTCCATAGTCATTTTGATGTACTCATTCGCAGGATGCGGCCTTTTTCATCTGTGATCACACGAACGATTCTGCGCATCGTCTTCCCGCCAGGTAATTCTGCATCACCCTTAAACGTCAGAACGTAGCGCAAACCGTTTGGGGATTTCGTATCCCGCTTCACACTCGGCCGCACCCCTACCATCTCCGGGAACTCCCGGCCTACGTGTTTGCTAAGTTTGATTATCGTGTCTCGATCCATTCAAGATCCTCATTCGATGGAAGCCCGTCGCCGTAGGAAGGTCGGCAAATCCAAGTCGTCACGTGCGAGCTGAGGCTGTCGCTCCGATGGTTCGGATAGCTGATGCGATTGTTCGATCGGCAGCCCGCGAACGGGTCGACCCCCGATCCCAGTCACAATCAGGATAACTTGTGCTCGACCTGTCATCATCTCCTCTGTTGAAGCACCTAGAATGAGATCGCACTCCGGAGGCAGCGATTTACGCAACTCGTCGACCGCCTCACCTACTTCATGCAATGTGAGATCTTCTCCTCCGGTATAGTGAACCAATACCCCAGATGCCTGCTCAAGACTTTGAACTTCCAGCAAAGGGTGGCTTATGGCCTGACGTACCGCGGCCTCCGCCTTATCCTCACCCTCGCCCAATCCGATCGCCATCAACGCTCCTCCACCATTGAGGATCAACTGGCGTACGTGGGCAAAATCCACGTTGATCAACCCCGGGCGCGTGATCAACTCTGCGATGCCCTGCACGCCTTGTCGTAGAACGTCGTCTGCTAAGCGGAAGGCAACTTCGAGACTCAAATCTCTCGGTGCGATCTGCAACAATCGATCGTTGGGCACGGTAAGCAGGGTGTGCGTGTGGGGCTGGAGTTTCCGAACTCCTTCCAAAGCATTCTGCGCTCGCCGCTTCATCTCGAAGGCGAATGGAAGCGTAACGACGGCGATCACTACGGCCCCAATTTCCTTGGCGATCTCTGCGGCGATCGGGGCTGCGCCAGTGCCGGTTCCGCCGCCCATCCCGGCCGTGATAAAGACCATGTCGGCGCCTTTCAAGATGGTAGCGATTTCGCGACTACTCTCCATCGCAGCCGAAGCCCCGGTGCGTGGATCGCCCCCAGCTCCGAGTCCACGGGTTACTCTTGGGCCAAGCTGAAGCCGCGTGGGAGCGAGACTGGAAGACAGAGCTTGCCGGTCGGTGTTCGCCGCGATGAAATCGACATCCGTGAGACCAAGCTGTATCATTCGATCGACGGCATTAGACCCGCCACCTCCCAAGCCGAACACTTTAATTTTGACGTGCCCGATCCGCTCCTCACCGAGTTGCGGGTCCGCTTGGATTTCATTATGGGCGAAAAGGCTTTCAGGCATCAGAACCTCCGGGAGGGGGTTTTTGGGAGTTCGCTTCAAAAGCGTACCTGTCCGGGCTTTGGGAGTTGTAATCCTTGCTGTCGGTGCCCACGATGAGCCGCTCGACTTTACATCCCGCTGCGAGCAACTCTTCTTCCACCTTATGGTGAATCACAGCTTCGTCGCCGAAAAGTGTGACCTGATGTGCCATGCGTGCCTCTTTTGGTGAAAACCCGATGACCGGCTTAGTGGCAATGGCGAAAGGAATGACGGCCTGCAACGCCTGAACCGCATCCGTATCGGGAGGTAAAAGGACGTAATGCTTCAAGGGCTTTCGAATGGCGGCCGTGGGCTGCTTGATCTGAAGGTTCAACAATCGTTGGAATGCCTCAACGATCGGGAGTGGGGTTTCTATGGTCGGATACCACGCCGCGTGAAATGCTGGTGAATCTTCAGCCGCAGCGAGACAGTGGAATGCAAAATTACGCACATTCTCAGGGATCTGATTTTGGAGCAAAGCTCGTGCGATGGCGAAATTTTGCTCTGTGTGGGGATCAAAACTGCTATTCGTTTGCGGTGGTGATGGCAAGGCACCACCAGCGACAACAAGCATGGGGAGCGCCTTTCCGACTACCTGCGTGGAGATTTCAGAATACCACTCGAAGATGCGGAAACCAATCTGATCCTGGCAATTTACCGGTGTGTGGTAAGGCTTTGCTTCTGGCCACTGAGATGGTCCACCTGCTCCCCAATCAAGCGGTTTGTCGTAGGTCCAGGCGTAGATCGCAAGGGTCAATTCCTCGATCAATGTTGTATCTACACGTCTGAGCAACGATTCGAGGGCAGTTTTTAGAAAAGAGACGTCCCAATAGTCCCCACCGGGTTCCAAGGGAGGGAACACGGGATGCAGGCCGAATGTGCGTTGGTTCTCTAGGATCGGGATACAGTGGTCAAGAAATCGTTCAACCAATCCTTTCCTCCCCCATTCAGAATGGACCCATTTTTGACGTAGGTTAGGTCGATCGTGAATAACGACATAGTGAAGACCCCACTGGGCATAGCTGCGTAGAATTGGAGAAAGGTCTGTCGGGGGTATGCGACCGATTGGCATTGGTATATGGATGATAGGTTCGATCCCAGCTTCAATGAGGCCTTTAAGGAACGGCTCCGGAACTGCACGCTCCGGTGAGGATTGCAAAGTTAACCAGTGAGCGCCAAGTGCCTTCAGGATTGGCAACCAGGTATGTAGATCGTTCTGGGTGTAATGAAGGTCATCCGGGTAATAGACAAACCCTACGCGGGCGTTGTTTGATGACATAGAATTCGCGATCCTCCATACTCTATATGGATGCAAGTTCTGTGCCTGTTTTTTCTTATCGCGAAACGGAAAATTTCAATACTTTGCCGTGTGGATCAATAGTCAGGCGGGCAAAATGGGGATGGCGATGGTCGCCATCACGCACATGCTTTGCAAAGGTGAATACGCGTGATGAATGCTCACCGGCGGCGAGGCGTTTGATCCCTATCTGGTGGGAAGGGCACTCGTGATTCTCACCGTCACACCCGTAGAAAGGTTGTGGATGTATTCGGCACTTTGCATCCACCATCCCAGGTAGATATTGAGAAACAATGGATTTCACACGCTCAAAATCGTTCGCCTCGAGTTTATCGGGGGAGCTTTCTTCAAGACCAAGCGCGCATACAGTTTTCATACGCTGTGGGCGCGTTGTACGTCTCACGATTACCTTTTGCCCTGGCCGAGCGATTCGCAAGGAGGGGTTGTATAAAGGATCGCCATAAAGCACAAAGGAGATGAGCGTTTTTTGGTCTTCGCCATCGAGATAGCCCTGCCTACGGTGCATCTCGGCAGCAAGCATGAGTTTCGCCCTTCGCAATGCCTCACCAGAAGGGATTCTTTGGTTTAGTTGGTTCCAGAAGAATCGGCCGAGGAGATCCGCCGCGATGAGCGGTGGCGTGACCGATCCGTAGGATATCTTTGTGGAGCCAACCACGGTGCGAGTCCCCGAAGATAGGAATTTCAGACAGAGCGCAGTTTCGATCGACTTTCCTTGGATGTTGCCGCCATAACAAGCTTCAGTAAAGACAACTTTTGGTGCGTTTCCGCTGTCAATGACATCCTGCGGGCGCAAAGCGATCGGAAAGTCTGGGCCAGGTCCTTGGTCCATTAGTGGGTCCCGTTGGCCAAACCATTCGGGTGCGTCTTCCAAGCCGTGAAGGTTGAAGTAAGAAAGTCGCAATGGACGTAATGCCAGAGCAGGCAGGCTATCAGCCTGTGCGGGTGGGGAGGTGAGCAACGAGCTAGGTTCGCCGATCGATTTATAGACGGCAAGCGATGCCTTCCTCCAAATACTTGCTGTGTAACCGAGTGAACGCGGTTTACGCCTGAAAAAGCGCTCTAATCTCATGTGTAGCCAAATGCGTAATCGCGTCCAGAAGCCGACACGTTGAATCGATATCTTGTGTTCCTGGATAGCGTTGTCGAGGAGCTCAAGGAGTAGATCGGGGGACTTCCCTGTAGGTAGACGCCCTGTTGGCCACTCGGGTGCAAAGTAATTCTCGTCCGTCGTGGCGTAAGGGTTGTCGGATAAAATGATCTCGTCGTCGTCGTCGACAGGGTTTGGTAGTCGATGAAAGGGTACGACATTATCGGCACCGACAATTAGTATTGCACCGATCATCTCGCTACGCTGGGCGAGCGCTTGATCGAAATCGGCAATGCGTAGTTTGATTTGCCAGGCATTACCGGGATCTGCGGGTAGAAGACCAAAGGATTCGAGAGAGCTAGGGTCGTCGATATAGAGTCGATATGCCGTCCAGCCAGGGCGTCGGCGTATCGTTTCAACAAGCGAAAGGATCTTGTTGTCTACCTGATCGAAAACGTCCTCGCCGAAATTCTGCATCAATCTCGTGCG
>JABAOF010015668.1_pt3 | contig 54026 bp, 56 predicted proteins | sample 7062171 | NCBI WGS metagenome assembly JABAOF01 (sample SAMN14538628, study PRJNA623070) | marine sediment metagenome | biome: marine biome [ENVO:00000428]; feature: marine pelagic biome [ENVO:01000023]; material: deep marine sediment [ENVO:00002113] | place: India: Gulf of Khambhat ... | reverse complement strand
TAGTAGTACTTGGAATTATCACCGAAGAGAACCTTGAACCCGATGCAACCGGAACCGCACTAACCGAACACGCATTTGCGTATCCTGGAACCTATACGGTGACAGTAACAATCACAGACGATGATGGCAGTTCAGTATCTCTTACGATACAGGTCACAGTAAATACCGCCAATGACGCCCTCTTCGATATCAACCAGCTCATTCAAGCTCTGCCCGACAACGCATTCAAAAATAATCCAACACAACGAAAGAACGCGTTCAACAACATGTTTCGAGCAATTGCAAAAATGCTGGACAACAAGGTATATCGCTGTGCCCTAGAAGACTTGCGACACAATATCCGTGGAAAGATGGATGGTCAAGTTGATGGAAAACCCCAGAACGACTGGATCATAAATCCAGAGGCACAACAAGAGCTTTGCATGAAGATCGATGATTTAATCGAATACCTTGAATTTCTCTCTCGATACCCCTCAATTTCATCAGTTTCATCGAATTTGACAGTTGCCACTTTAGCTAGCGGGACAAGCACGAAAGCCTCAATGAATAACTGAAATATGTTAAGGCGCTGGCGTGATTCACCGGTGCCTTCGAATGTGACCTTTTGTTTTTTTAGATAGTGTTATCATGGTGAATTTGATAGCGGTGTTATATCCCACCGGCATTTATTCTGGGTGATCGCTGAGAAATCAGCGAATAAATGTGGAGGGTAGGTCTATAATGCAAAGAAGTAAAGCTATTCTTCCTCTACTCCTTTTTGCCAGTGTACTAGTATTCGCATTAATTCCACAGACCATTGCGACGTTCCCCAACGGACACGGAATCCAAAAGATCAATGCGAATATTCATTCTAATGAGCCTTTCTTGTTCACGCGAGGTTACTACTATGTACCTTGGGTTCCTGAGCTCTTTAGCGGGCAAATAAAGGTTGGGACATGGCTGACGATTGGCTTCGGCTGGGCTGACATTGTCCATGAAAGTGAACTCGAGCAAAGAATTGTAGCTGAAATCATATTCCTCGAAGCCTGGGATCTCGAATTCTTCTTTAATGGTGAGGAAATTAATATGGCCGATTGTTGGCGGTTCGACGAAATCATCTGTGAAGATTGGGGTGACGGAATAATCTTTTACTACATTATATTTCGCTACTATATTCCCCCGCAAGCTGTTGGTCACTACGACATCGCCTTTGGATGGGATAATCCAGATCCCATACCGGATGAAATCTTTGAAGGAGATATTGAGTGGGTTCCGCCTAATTGGCTGTAACCATTTTCTCAGTCAAATGAAGGAGGTGGAAAACACCTCCTCTCTCTTTTTTGGTGATTTTATTTTCGTGAGTAATGATTGGGGTCTTGCACAACCTCGAACTCGTTGTTGTCAGGGTCAAGGAATTTTGCGGAGATGCCTCCCCATGGCATTTTGGTTGGTTTCATGGTGAATTTTACTCTGTGTAGGGTTAGCCTTTCGTAAAGGGCGTTGATGTCATCTGTATCGAAGACAAGGCCAGTTGGGCGTATTTTTTCTACCTTTTTGCCCGTGGCGTGTATCCCGATTTTTGCTAACGGTTCTTCGGGGCCAACTTCGGCATGGTCAAACATTCTGGCGTCGAGTGCAATCGGTAGGCCAAGAACCTCATGGTAAAATTGGAGTGCTTGGTCTAAATTTGATACTTCGACCATACCGAGCCAAAGACGTGTTATTCTTCCTTTACTTTGCTTCATTAGGTTTCACCGACAATACTTGGATTCATAATAGCATTCGCATTTTTATTTCTTTTAAAAAGCCATTGGTGTAAGCTGGAAGGAATATGGGGAGCAGGGTGCTAGCGTTATCCATTGGTTCTTCTAATGGGTCTTGGTTGTTCCCTTAGAGGTTAATGTCTATCTTTTCTGTTTTGCGTTTTATCTGTCTTGTTGGGTAGCTTTTATGCTCCAGCATAATGGTAGGGGGTCACCATCTAGTCGCCATTCTTCTTTGTGGGTTTTTTGTGCAAAGGGGAAGGGTTTCCAGGGAAGGTGAGGGTATTCGTGGATTTCAAGGATAGTTAGCCCAGCGCGTAGTAGGGCATTGAGGATGTCGCTGATGGTGTGGTGCCATTCGTAGCCACGAGTATTGGTGAGTTTCTGGGCGCTCTCAACGTAGGTGCCATCGAAATCGTAGCTTAGCGGTTCGGTCGTGTGCCAATAGGGGTATTTGATTTTCAGTTGCGTGGGGTGGTCGTCGTCGAAAATGTGTACGATGGGATGGGATTCTACTAGAAGGAAGATGCCCCTTGGATTCAGGTACTGGGCGATGATACGCCCCCAAGTATCAACATCCTGGAGCCAGCAGAGGACGCCAAAGCTGGTGAAGACGATGTCGTATTGGTCCGTATGGATGTTTGGGAGATCATAGAGGTTGCAGCAAATGAAGGTCGCCTCTTGACCAACTCGTTTAGCCAGTTTTTTGGCTAGTTCAATTGCAGTCTCGCTGAAGTCGACACCTGTCACCTTAGCACCCAACCGGGCCCAACTGAGGGTATCGAGTCCAAAGTGGCATTGCAGGTGTAGCAGGCTCTTGTCTGTAACATCGCCCAGGGCGTTGAGTTCCACTTGGTGAAGGCTTGTATTTCCGGCTAAGAATCCGTCCAAATCGTATTCTGCTGAATTGGCATGAATCTCTACCAGCTCGTTCCATCGGCGTTTGTTCGCTTCATAATATTCATCCATACTAGAGCGTCCTCCTTTGTGCGAAAGGTGGATTTGTATTGGCGCTGGCCAAGAAGGAGGTAGTAGCCAATTGGCAAAAAAAGTTCTTCGTTTAATGAGAGGATGGGTTTCTACATATGCTTGTCTTATTTTCATAGAATTGTTAATGCCGAAATTGCCATTCGTGATGCAATGGACCATATGTTTAGTTCAGGTTTAATTTATGAGCCCCTGTTGGGGTTTCTGGTGTTTTTCTTCAGGGGCATAGGGATGTCGTTTATTCTTGTAACGAGAGTCGACATGAGTGTATTAACGTAATAGGTAGGGCCAGCACACCAAGTTGGAATGAGAGAACATGGGAGGCAGGCTGTGGTAGTTATCTAATGTTAATCGAGAAATTGGACTATCTGGTCCAATGGTCTTCGACCTCGGGGTGTTCTGGGAATTGCAGGTTTTCCGATGGGGATGATGGCAACGGGGATGACGCTAATCGGGGTATTGATAGCCATAGCAATGGCGGCTTCTTTGAACGCTCCCACCCAGCATCCTCCCAATCCTATTGCATGTGCGGCAAGGAGTAGGTTTTGCGTCATTGCCGCGGTGTCTTGGATGGAGTAGAGATTGCGACCACGGTTGCCATAGCGCTCACCGGATTCATCTGGCACGCGGCAAACAACGAAAACGACTGGTGCCTTTGCGACAAAATCTTGGTTCCCGGCTCCTTTGGCTAATTGGTGTTTGATAGTAGTGTTTCGGATCACGAAGATGCGCCACGGTTGCTTGTTGCCTCCACTGGGCGCCGCAATCATGGCTTTTAATAGCGTTTCGATTTGCTCATCTGAAACAGGGTCGCTGGTGAAATTACGGATTGATGTACGAGTGATGATGGCTTCAAGGGCATCCATGAAAGGTTCCTCCAATAAGTTAATTTCACTATATCCGATAAACGGTATCGCCTATCCGAACCCGATCCTTGACTTTTAAACCGATAGCCTGACCAGATTGTGCGGATTCAATGGCTTCGCGTTCAATTTGCATGGATTCCACTGTTTGCGTGAAGTCCGTAGTTGCGCCCTTTATGGCGATTTCCTCACCCTTTTTCAAAGGGGCGGATAATTCAATGACGGCTACATTGATTTTTGAGTAATAGTTAGTGACCTTTCCAACCGGTGTTTTTATTGCTTGTTCGGACATAAATCCAACCTCTGTTCACATTACTTTTCAATTTTACCTTATGAATCAAACCCGTGTCTATAAAAAAGGAATATCTGGGCAGGGCACTAGCGTTTTTCATCGATGCTTGTAAGAGGCTGTTTTTTCTTTTTCTAAAGAGGTGTCTCCTTCTTTCTCTCTTTTTTGAGCTTTTCATATCTTTAAATGAAAAGTAGGTGATAGTAGTTACTCCGTTGGTGTAGAAGCGAACGAACTGTTTTGGAGCTGGAATTTTTTTTATCCACCGTGGTAACATCTTACTGGGATGAGTTATGCGGTATATCGCGTTGGTTGAAGTTCCTCCAGCAGAGTTGGAAGATTATATTAACTCGTGGAAGGAGCGCGTTTCTACGAGGAAAGAGATCAAATTCATTGTTCCTCCGTCGTCGATGCCTGAACCGGTCCATGGTATCACTAGTTGTGTCGTCTTTGAACTGGGTGAAACAATTATTCCTCCACGAGCGGTCATTGAAGAGTTTTTGGCACCCTTTTTTAAAATCGGAGTTAAGGTTACCCTTCGGTATTTATTTGAAGATAAGAAGCTTAAGAAAGAATTGAAGAAGTTTCACCAGGGGGAACGGCTGGCATTGAAGGAATGGGAGCAGAGCACGTACTCCAAGTTAACAGATATCGGCACAACTGAGCATCTGTCGATTTTACCGTTGATTGATTGGCATACAAGTCGGGACAATTTGAAGAAGGAACTTGGTGTGTCGTATCTGATCCAGACGGATGAGAACACGATTTTGTTTGATTTGGGATTGAATCCACTGCAGGAAGACCCGTCGCCACTCTTACAGAATATGAAGCAGTTGGGTGTCAAAGTTAGTAGCATTGATACGATTGTGATTTCGCACAATCATGGGGATCATACTGGGGGAATCAAATGGACAGAAAAGATGACGTTTTCACTGAGTGGCACACAACTTGACTTATCACATATCACAGTGTACACTCCTGTGCCGATGAAGTATCCTGGAATAGAGCCAATTCATGCAAAAGACCCAATAGTAGTCGGAACAGGTGTTGCGACCATTGGGAGCATAGCGAATGCGATGTTTTTCTTAAGTTCCGGGATAGAATACGAACAGGCACTAGCAGTTAATGTGGAAAATAAGGGCATTGTACTAATAGTAGGGTGTGGGCACCAGCGCTTACCAAAACTTCTTGACCGGGCTGCAGCGCTATTTGATGAGCCGATTTATGGTATAATTGGCGGACTCCATTACCCTGTTGAAGGCGGTCCAATTGAAATTGCAGGAATGAGCCCCTATTCGTATTTTGGGACAGGAAAACTGCCATGGGAACGTATCACAAAGAGTGAATTGCAAGCTAATATTGCTCTTTTGAAACAACAACAACTGAAGATTGTTGCCTTATCACCACATGATAGTTCGCCACTCAGTTTCAGAATGTTTCACGAAAGCTTTGGGGCCACCTATCATCAATTGAGGGTAGGTGAAGAAATTCGCGTTTGAAGTTCAAATTGGTTCTTAGATAACCCTCTGGGCTAGGTTAGGATAAGTTTCGCTTTTTATACGTGAAGTCTTGTCATCCAGTTGAAAATATGAGGTATTAATTCGGAAAAAAGAGGATGCCGCGATTTCGTTGACGAAGAAAGAATCCATGGAGCAGGGTGCTGGAGTTATCCATCGGTGCTTCTAAACGCTTGGTCTTCTGGGAGGCCTGCCTCCCTTTTCTCTCTTTTTTTATGTCTAGTGGTTGAGTGGGGATGCGGGGAGTTTTCCGTGAGGTATTTTACGGAGTTGGAAGTATAGTAGGTGGCGTCGAGGGTGCTTTGATTGGTTCTGGATATGGTGGATAAGGGTATCTTGATTGAGCTCTATGTTAATTGTCGGGCAACGTATCGAGGTATTGCAAAGAAACTGGGGTTGACGGCGACGAGTGTAAAAAAGCGTGTGACCCTGCTCCGGGAGGTAGGGTTTCTGAGTCGGCCCTATGTGCTGTTATCTTTAGCAATGAGGGATGCAGACTATTGCCTTGCCGAATTGACTACGGATGGGACGGAACAGGATGAAGCCTTCTTCGATCTGATCGGCACTCACCCTTCGGTGGTAATAGTCTTGCGGATTGACCCTCGGAAAATCATTGTGCTTGCGCAAGTCGTTGGTCCAGTGGGGCTGTTTGAGTTGGGACGCTTCCTTCGGGGGTTGATGTCTGTGAAGGAAGTGGTGATTGATTTCATATATCCGGTAACGCCCACGCCCTTACTCTTTGGTTCTCAGTATGCCTATCGGGGTAATAAAGTCAGCTTCACCACGTCCCAATTGCAGGTTCTCCGTTACTTATTAGAGGATGCGCGGATTCCTGCTACAGAGATTGCCAAAGAGATTAATCTCACTTCACGACGAGTGCGACAGGTGCTTCGAGATCTCATAAAGGGGGGTGGATTGTATTTCAGTATCTTTACCAAGATGAGTGCTGGTGGTGTAATCCCTTTTAATCTCTACATTGATTTTGATGAAACGAAGGCGTCTCCTCAGGAAGTTACTAAATGGGTGATGGAACAAAATCCATTTGAGTACTGGAATACCTGGTTGTTCGCTAACAGACCCACTTTAATACATTTTTGTACGGCAAAAGATCTCCAAACGATTGAAGCCATTACTACCAAGACGAAAAAGGTGGAATTCGCCAAGCGAGTGGGGTCGGAAATTGTGCGCCCGCAAAAATTTTTTGTTGGCCCCGGCTACCTTCGCCTAGCCGAGTTGGTAGGGGTGCAAGTATCCAATCACCATGTTGAATTCTAATTTTGCTCCAATGGACTTGATTGCACACCAGTTGGTTCTTTCGAATGTATCAACTGATTTCCGTTTACTACCATGTTGGTTTCTAAAAGAGCGGGCTCAAGGCATGTTTTCGTACTTTGTATGCTTCTTGTGGTTACACGGGCTTATATCCTAGTTTATGCCATTTTCGGATACCTGGTGGGGGTTATCCTCAAAATTGGAGGGGTGACCCCTTGGAGGAATGTGAATATGGTTTCTTTGAAAAAGAAATGGATAATTTCATTGTCTACAGTTATGACCCTTTGCCTGCTCTTATTGAGCCTGTTTCGGGGGTTCCCCTCAGCTGGGGCAATGCAAACTCCTGTCTGGTCAGATAACTTCAACGACGGCAACTACGACGGATGGACCGTGTTAGACGGTTCCTTCTCAGCGACAGTCCTTCGAATGGAATCTGGCACAGCTGTATGGAACTACGCATGCCACCCGAGCACCATTGCTGTTGGTGAATGGCGCTTTACAATTTGCATCGATACGATAGCGGGTGGAGCTGTGGCGTTTATGGCTACAGATACTAGCGGTGTTGGTCTCTCATTTCCAAGAACGGGCTATCTCATCATGTTCAATCCGAACGATGGCTGGATTCGGTTATACCGACATGAATCAGGAACCCGCAACAGCATGGGCTCGTATTCCGTCACTATCATCTTGGGTACCGTCTTTGATGTTACGGTGACCCGAGATGCCACTGGACAGTTTAATGTGTGGATCGATGGCACCCATCGAATATCAGGGCAATCAACCCACATTGATACCTCATCTGATTTTGCCATCAGGTTCACCGAAGGTGGATACATTGACAACATCCGGGTCTATGATGAAATTTCAAGAACCACTACCGGGACTACCGGGACAACAACGCCAACAGGGGGAACAACAGGTGGGGTGCCGCTTCCCCCCATTCCCATTGAAGTGGTTGGTCTTGGCATCGGCGTGGTAGCCGTGATCATCCTNNATGGCGTCAGACCTCATTGTATTCTATCTGGGGAGGCTTGGCCTCCCCACCATCCGTTTTTGACTAGCGGAAAACATGGACTTAGACTATTGAGAGTGGAATTAGAGCAATGAAGTATTCGGATTTTGTTAAAGCACACAGGGACTTACTTGCACAATCGAAGACGGTGGATGTTGAGTATGAAGACGAAAGAGTTCTACTTATCCACGAAACGGATTGGGCTCGGGTCCTTTTTGCCTATAATCAACAGAGCTCGGATATTGTCAAACTGATCGTCGAAGTATCCTTTCCTGCATGGGTTCAGGATTTGAGTTTAACAGGAGCTCCCAACGAACGCTCCCCTGATCATACTCTGCAGTTGCAAACGGTCTTACATGAACAAATTCATCATTTGGAATATCTACTCAAGTTAAGTGAGGCAGGATTTAGTTTAACAATAATTCCGGAAGAAGGATTTTGGAGTGCGTGGACGCTGCTGGAAGACACTCCATCAAGGGATCTATTTCTTTTGCTATCGCCTCTAGAAGGCTGATGGGCGAAAACGAAATTTGGAAAGATCGTTTTTGAAGCTGTATAATGATGAATGAGCATGTGGGTGACGAAGAAAGAATACATGGAGCAGGGTGCTGGCGTTTTTCATCGGTGCTTGTAAGTGGCTGTTTTTTTGGGAGGCTTGCTTCCAGTTTTTCTTTTTTATATTGTTTTCTTGAATTGTTCTTTTTTTTCTCGGAGTCAAGTTTGTTGTTTGTGAGGTGTTTGTTTGAGTGAAATGGCTTTATGGTGTTGGTAACATATGTTGTTGTGTTGGCGTGGAGGTGCAGTGGATGGTTGTTGGGTATATTGGGTTAGCGAATATTGGTCTGTACCTCTATGTGTTTGTGATAGTATTGGTTGCTGGGGTCCTTGTGGTCACAGCGTATAAAATGAGGTCACGGAGGGTGTGGATTATTGGGGTGGGGTTAGTGGTTTTGGTGATTCTTGGGATTGGGATTTTTCCGTTTTGGGCGTATGTTCTGATTGGGGGAGGGTGGCCGGGGATGTATGTTTACACGGAGCGACGTAGTTTTGAAACGACCGAAGAAGCGGTTGCGCTGCGAGTGGCGGAAACCTTCAACTATGCCCTCATTCCGGTTAATGAATCAACCAATCTGTCGGATTCAAGTTTTTACCAGGGAGCGCTCGAGTATTCGTTAGTGCCGGTCAGTGGAGCGATATTTCTGTCCAACGATACTCTGTTTGAATATGCGGTCATAAATCATACGTTCAATCCGTTTCTCATTTGGGGTAGACGTGCAATATCGTATGTCGCTAACTGCACACATTTTCCAACCCTAAATGTGACGCTGAATTCCACATCGATTGAATCATACGGTGATAAGCCAGTTGTTTTTGCATCTAATAGTGGCACAATTGTCCAACCTTGGGGACCGGATGCTTTTTTTTCATGGTGGCCCTGTTCTTTCTGGCGGGGAGGATATTGGGAAGGATCCAACTACACGGGCTTTGAGTATAATCGGTTTGGAGATTATAGCGGCCCTTCTTTCCTCTGCTTGAATTATACTGATGTGTTTTTCATTGATATGCGACTAAGGGTCATTCGATCGGGTGCTGGCTCATATGGTTGGTATGATGAGTTCTGGTTCTATCAGCGCGCTGTTGTGGATCAGTTGGGACGTGTCCTCTTTGTGTCTTATCATGGTTCCTATCGTGCGCAGATTATGTAATTACAAGCCACTCACAAAGTCTTAATGACACCAGGTGAGCAACGCAGGTACTCTGATCATTACATTTGCGTTTTTTGGGTATTTGTGTGAGAAAATGAGAATAAGAGTGGTTCAAAGGGTGAAAGCGTGTATGTGGTATACATATTTGTAGGGTGTATGGTCTCCTAGTCATTAAGTTGGGCTGGCGGTGTCTAGTTCGATTGCAATGCGCCTTGAATCGACGATGGTAGGACCGTTATGGGCAAGAGCCACGTATAGTCAAAAATTTCCTGAGGTATTGTCTGATAACCAATCAGTTCAACTCATTGAGCAGGTGAAAGCAAAACATCCAGATGCGCAGGCGGAATTTTCGATAATGGAAAAATTCATTAATGAATTTTATGGGTTGATCTTTCTGATTCGTGCTCGAACTTTTGATGACGCAGTTCATCAGTTCCTCTCGACGCACCCGAATTCAACGATTGTGAACATTGGGTGTGGGTTGGACACAACCTTTTCTCGGGTCGATAATGGTCGAATTTTGTGGTATGATTTGGATTTAGCTGCTGCTATTGAGTATCGACGACAATTTCTTTCTGAATCCGCACGGAATCGATATATTGCGCGGTCCGCGTTTGATACATCTTGGATGAAAGAAATTACGTTTAGTCCTGAAAATGGGATATTTTGCTTTGCCGGGGGGTTATTTCATTATTTTCCGGAATCAGATGTTGCGACTCTTGTTGACGCAATGGCGACGCAGTTTCCCCAAGGTGAACTCTTCTTCGATATGGTCTCACGATTTGGAATTCGCATCCTTAAACGCCGGTTTAAGTCATTTGGCATTGAGGGGATTGACATCCAATTTGGCTTGGGTAATGCACGAAAGCAAATCCTTGACTGGTCTCATCGAGTACAGCTCCTTGATTGGTTTCCCATGTTTAGTCGTATTAGTAAGAATTCCAAGTGGAAATGGAAAACCCGTATGATGATGCGGTTAAGTGATTGGCTCAAAGTAGCCTCCTTCATACATATTAGGTTCACAACCTGATATCTTAGACAAAGTTTAGTGATGGCTGGTTTAATTGATTGGGTTACCAAATTTAGCGGCATCGGGTGCCCAAGAGATTGCCAAACATTTATCCACGATTTCAGGCGGAAAAGTGTTAGATGTATGCACGGGAAAAGGGAACTTCATCGAGACACTGATGAAGACACTAAAGATTGCTAGCAGCTTTGTTGGTATTGATTTACACCGTGAAGATTTGTCCGCAGCTCATGAAGAGTTCCAGGACCAATCAGTGAAGTTCATAGAGATGAATGCCGAAAACCTAGACTTTGAAGATGCTTCTTTCGATACAGTGTGTATTGCCAACTCATTGCATCATTTGGATAACATCCCTTTGGTGCTGTCGGAGATGAAGCGCGTGCTCAAACCTGGGGGATATTTCATTGTTGAAGAAATGTATCAAGATGGCGCGCAAAGTGAAGCACAACGCACAGGGATCATGGAACATCATTGGACAGCTAAGATTGACCGAATGCGAGACATAACACACCATGAGACCTTGAAACGAAATCAAATCATCGAGGTTTTAATCGATCTCCACCTTGTCAATCTAGAGATTTTAGATTCTTCTCGTTACGTGGATTGCTTATTTTGCTCTCAGCGATATGACTGCGAAGACCCCCAATCAGCATCAAGAGTTGAGTTTTTTATTAACGGAATCAAGAAGACCCTCCAGAAATTGAAGCCTAGCGAAAGAACACCTGAACTGGTGGCGGAAGCTGAACAACTAAAATTCCGTGCTAAAGAAATAGGCGTTGCCGATGCCTCTATCGTTTTTATTTTTGGAAGAAAATGACCATAAACGATTTGAATGCGAAGTGGTGGAACTGTATCGCGGCTTTGCGTTTACTAACTAGCCGCAATTGGACTACTTTTCTTCCCTTTTTTCCGTTTTTCTTCGCTTCTGTTCTTTTGTCATTGGTTCGGGGTGGATTCTGATTTGAAAAAATATCGGGAGTTCTTCCCGGATCTCATCTTCGAGTATTGTCGTGGCTGTATGGATTTCTTCAATGGTATGTTTAGGAGAGGCTTCACAATGAAATGTGAGATTATACAGGTTGGGAGAAAGGGAAATGAGTTGGATGTTATGACAATTATGTAGGAGAGGATTCTTTTTCACGAGTGAACGCACTTGGTCTGTGATGGCTTTTTGATCCTGGATCCGTTTATTGAGTTGACGGCTTGGTTCAAGGTGGGTGGTGATTTCATCGATGGAGGGGAACTGTAATGTTATTTGGGTTTCAAATTCTGTGACGAGTTGATGGGCTTCATCGAGATTCATCGTCCGGTCTACTTGGAGATCCAACACGAGAGCAATTTTTTCCTCTTTTTCAAATGTTTCAATACTATGAATGTCTTTTATCCAAGGAAAGTCTTTAGCTTCTTTTCTGATAGCATCTCCAAGGTCGGGATGAAGTTTTGATGCCAGATCCATATGGACAACGACATCTGCTCGACCAATGATCTGTTCTGCAGTCTTTCGTGCTTCTACACTAATTTCATGTGCTGTACCGAGGGAAATTGATGGGTCCGCATGACAGACAACATCGACAAAGGTAATGGGTCCGGCTTTTCGTAATCGAATACGGCTACACTCTCTGATTCCTTCAATTTGTTCAATAGCTTGTTGGATGGGAGTTACCAATTCCTTTGGTGACCGATCTGTTAGTATATCGATGGTTTCACGACCAAGTTTTATAGTCAGGTAAAGAACCACGAGAGCCACTCCCATTGCTGCTATTGGATCGCCCAGTGGAAATCCCAGAAATGTAAAAAGCAATCCAACGAGGACAACACTAGAGCTAAGAATGTCGGTGCTAAAATGCAGGGCATCTGCTTCCAGGGCTTGGCTATCGTATTTCTTGGCGACACGTTTTAGCGCCCGTGATCGTGAAAAATCAATTATAATGGCAAATATGACGACTCCAAAGGCAAGGATATTGACTTCCACGGCAAGGTCTTGAAAAATGATGCGGCGTAGGGCTTCGTAAAAAATCCAAATCACCGTTATGAGTAACAGAATGGTTTCGATTAATGCTGATAGATTTTCGACGCGCCAGTGTCCGTAATGGTGATCTGCATCGGGGGGTTGGGCGGCTTTTCGTACTGCGAATAAGGTAATGCCTGCTGCGAATAAATCGAGTGCGGAGTGAAGGGCTTCAGAAAGAATGCCTAAGCTATTGGTCCACAGGCCCACTATGAGCTTTGAGATGGTGAGCACTATCGCTGCAATTACGGAGGTAAATGCGACCCATTGCTTTTCATCCATACCAAAGCGAAGATGCTGTTCTGAGGACGGAGTTGATTCGACCATTATCATACCAGAAAATCGTGAGTGTGTTCAAGCGAGTCTTATGACTAAACATCTGCCCATTAAAGTTACTCTCTTTAGAAAAAAAGATAGTCCAAGACACTAGCCTTCTCCATCAATGCTTCAAAAGAGCTTAACTAAGTGGGAGACCCTGTATCTCTTTTTTATTTGCGTTCGGAATTGTAAAGAAATAAATATAGAATATCATCTTAGGTGGGTTGCTTCTCTCTGGAGGGCTGAATGGGAACTTCTAGTTTGCTTTGGAGAGAATAATTACTGTCAAAATTTATGGAATGGAGGTGGTAGTTGTGAAGTGGGTGCTGCTGGTGGAGTATCGGGCACCGAAGGATGAGGCTCGGTGGAAACAACTCCTTGAACTGCAAAAAATTCTTGAGAAAAAAGAAAAAGAATGGACAAAGGCGGGAATAATCGATACTGGCGTTGAAATTTGGGCTGATAACACTGGACGAATCCTGTATTGGTTCCCGTTTGAGAGCATGGAAAAGTTTGGGAACTTCTACGACCATGAAGAGGTCCAAAAGTTAATGGCTAAGGTGTCGGGCCTCCTTGATGATATCAGTATCCGATTGCTCCGACCCGGGTTAGATGTCAGTGACTAATTCTCTCTTCGAATATTCGCTTTTCATCTCGGAGGCGTTGCCTCCGTTTTTCCTTATTTTGGAGGGTTTGAGTGGTCTAGAAGATGAGGGAAAGGCATGTGAGGGCGCCTTCGCATTTGGCGAATTCGCTCATCTCCAAACAGATAACATTGAATCCCGCGTTTTCGATTTGTTGTTGGGTTTTGGGGTGTCTCGTAGGCATTAGCACGGTATCGTCAATGGTGAGGGTATTAGCGGCATAGCGTTCATCATCGGGAACGACGAGGACATCGAATTTCGATAGGGTCGGGTGTTGTGCATAGGTTGAGGTAGCGAGCAAAATGTTGTTATTCAGATAGGTCACATGACTTTTTAGATGGATGATCTTGGAATCCTCAATTGTACTAACAGCCACGTCAAAATAGGTCTGCATTTGTTCAATCCCCGCATGATTGGTACGCTGACCAATCCCACTAATTATCTGGTTGGGTACATGGATTATATCTCCGCCCTCAAGGGTCCCAGGAGCTTTGACATGCTTTACAGGTACATATTCTTGAAGTACTTCCGCTACTGTTTCTTCTTCGCCGCGTCTGCTCGTCTTGGCAAGGCGGCTAATTAGGGCTTTGCCCGCGTGGATAACGGCGGTATCTTCCACAAAACAGGCATCTGGATGGTTATTGTCCACCTTTAATCGAATAATTTCAAGTCCAAGTTCTGCTAGCGTATTAGTGTAAATTTTATGTTGAGCTCGTGCTCGAGCCACATTCACGGTATTGCGTAAGGCGTGTGAAGAAATACAGCGCGCATATTGAGCGCTGGGTTCACGAACCAATGCACGTTTAGGCAGAATTGTAGCCTCCTTTTGTTGGTGAGTAGGAATGGATTGGCATTCCATTCACGGGGCTTTTACTTGGTGTTTAAGAGGATGGTGTTCGTTTTCGAGTTCCTACGATGATATGGTTATAGAAGGTGTCAAGGATATCGTAAGCGATGTTATCGGCGTGATCGCTAATTCTTTCTAGGTTTCTAAGGGTTTCGGTGAACATCACATCTGCCTGAGGGACGCAGATACCTTCGGTGGTCCTTTTGATGTGAGCGCGCTTGTATTTTCGTTCTAAGAAATCGACTTCGTCCTCCATATCCACGGCTTGTTGGGCGAGGATTTCGCTCTTTTGCTTCATGGCTCTTATGGCTATAGAATAGGTCTCTTCGACTTTTTCGAATAGTTTCGTTAATTCCTTCTTGGCTGTCTCAGAGAATGGTATTTGTTCACTGGTTTTTCTCATGGCAAATTCGGCAAGATTGTTGGTCATATCTCCGACGCGTTCAATATCGGTTATGATATTCAGTAATTTTATTCGCCACATCTGTTGCTTCTCGGCTAGATCCCCTTCTCTTATTCTGTCAATGAATAATTCAGTTTCATCGCAATATTCGTCCACTTCGTCTTCTAATCTGATAATCTCTTTTGCGGCATCTATGTCATCGTCAATTAATGCGACCTTACTGAGCTCCAGCATTTTCAGGGTTTTTTCAGCGATACTAATCACTTCCCGCTCGGACTCTTGTAAAGCCAGTTGGGCGAAGTTGAGCATTTTTTCGTCAAAGAAATGTCGTGGGGTGAGTTCCCCTTCTCTCACCGGAATTATGCGTTCACAGGTCCAGACTAATGCACCCACAAACGGAACGAATAAGAAGCTCACCAAAACGTTGAAGATGGTGTGTGCATTGGCAATCTGCCGAGTAAGATCAGGACTCGTCAACCTTACTAGATTCGCATAGGGGTAAAGAAATGGAAGGAATACTAAAACGCCAATCACATTGATCAACGCCTGAGCTATGGCTGTTCGTTTCGCTGGTCGTGAGGCTCCAATTGCTGCGAATAACTCGAGGAATGTGGTTCCGATATTCGCACCCATAACCATGGCGATCGCCGCTTCTAGCGAGATGGCATCCACTCGCCCAAATGCAATCACTAGACTCGTGGTGGCGGAGCTGCTCTGAGTGACCCCAGCAATTAACGATCCGATTAGGACCCCAATTACTGGAATCGAACCAAAGGTGTCAATCAAGTAAACAAAAAGGGGTAAATCCACGAGGGGACCAATTCCTGTCGCCATCAGTTCCATGGCCAGAAAGAGTAGCCCCAAGCTGAACACTACTCGCGCTCCTAGTTTCACTTTCTCATTTTTCGAAAAGAACCCGACGAAGAACGCTATGGCAATTAGTGGCATATAAGCTAGGCCGATATCAAATGAAACAATTTGAGCTGTTATGGTAGTTCCAATCTCTGAACCTAAGATGACATTTGCCGATTGGCGAAAGGTCAACAATCCCGCATTCACCATGCCAATTAAAGTTAGAACAGTAACGCTCGAGCTTTGCGTCATCACTGTGGTAGCGGTTCCCACCCCCATGCCTTTCACGGGGTTATTGGTTGCTCGTTCCAGAATCCGGACAACTCGTGGACCTGTTATTTTGCTGAGGCTATCGCTGAGCAATTTAACGCTGAACATAAAGATGGCTAAACCACCGACAATGCTGAACACGATAGCCAGCGGGTCCATGCCACCCATTGCCTGATTTCCTATAATAAAATATATGCCGTTCGAAATACAATCTTCGTCATTGTTGTTGCTGCTAGCTTGTTGGCTGTTTTTTCTTTTAGACGGCTTGTCCTCCCCAGGTTTTTTTGGTTTCCTTGTTAAGAGAGTTTAATTTGGGGGATAAGCTGGTCGAGGATAACCGTTTTGTTTGCCGCCTGCTGGAGTTCGATAGCGAACACATGGTCAAAGGCGGCTGCTTCGACAGTTTTACCGATGGCTTGGATGCCTTTGATGGCATAGGTGAAGTCTTTGTCGCCGGAGACGAGGATGGCGGTGTCATAGCGGTTTTGATGGGCAAACAGGATCATGTCGGTGACGAGCATGACATCGATGCCTTTCTCAAAAGGGGTTCCGTGGTATTGGCGAAGGGGGAGGGTTTTCACATCGATACCCAGATGGCGTAACTTGTCAAAAAATCGATTTTGATCAGGAGAATTTGGGGTTGCCCCATAATAGTAGGCTTGCACCAGGTGTCTCGGACCCGTCAGTTCATGTATAAGTTTGGCAAAATCAACCCGGATGTGCAACGCATCGGTCGCATGAAAGACATTGCCCCCATCAATGAAAATACACACGTTCTCTTTTGACATGGTTCCGTTTGCTCCTTATCGATAATAGCGGAGCTCCTTCCTTCTGATGCTGCGATTTAAGTTTCTCTTCTTTAAATTTGCTAGTGAAAAGCGCCTTTTTGAGAAAACAAGATGTACGCTTTTGTCTCTTTTTATCTAATTTTCGACTCGTATGTTACCACCACAATACCCGTTATTATAAAAGCGATTACGGAATTAAACCGACTGCTTCACTGGTCGTTGTCGGACACTCAACGCCCAAGTTGGAGGGAAAAACAAACAATGAGAAATAAAACAAAGATCGTACTAGTGATTCTACTTTTCGTCCCAATCATTGGCTTCGCCTTTGTCCCCCTGGCCGTTGCCAGCCACGGAGAACTCAATTCATTCATCCGAATTCCTAGTTTTGGTATAAACTTTCCATCTAATTGGCACTCAGCACCATGGCAAACCATGCTCGACTCGTGGGATCCTGAAACCAGTCGTCTCATAATGTATTGGTGGTGTGATCCATTCGATGACCTTCAGGCTGGGGTTCCCTGGGATCCTGAATTGCCGGATTATAATGGTGACGACGAAATAGTAATCGGCTTCGGAATGGGTCTCGATCGGGATTACGCTGGTAATCCATTAACACAGAAAACCGCCAAGGAAGTTCAGGAAAGCATTGAGCTAAAAATCATTATCGATTGGGATACTGAGACCCCATATGAGGTGGACCTTCGAATTTCACCCGTTGTCTATATTCCACATTCAGGTGATGAAGGCTGGCCTGTGTATTTCTATCGGGTTGGAACTGTTTTTCGAGCCGGTGAACTCAAAGCAATCATTGGACCTGGTCCGCATACGTTAAAATTAGTCTTTGTAGACATTTTTGGCGAGTGGAATAGCGACATGGATGTCGCTTTTTTGAAGATGATTGGGGTGCTACCCCCAGAGGCACCTGATACCTGTTGGTTCAATCTCTTATAGCCCGTGGTGACAATATTAAAGGACCCGTCTCAATACTTGGACGGGTTCTTCCTTCTTTTTTTGGGTTTGGCTGTAAATTATTAGAACAAGGTTATCGTGTTCGACGCTTCCAATAATAGGCACTGAGAATGACCGCGATACTGAGACCGACTCCGACAGGAACCAAAATCAATACAGGATTGAGCTGTGGAGGGAGCGGTGTGGTTGCGGGTAGGATGTGGCGTTCTATGAGCCAGTGGTCTTCGATGGCGTTGCTGTTACCGGTGATGACGACGACGAGGTCATGGCTGGGAATCACCCAGATATACTGGCCTAAATAGCCTCGGGCACAGTAGGCGCTCAAACGAGGATAGGTCCACCATTGGTATCCATAGCCTTCGGCATTGGGATTATTTGGGATGAAATTATGATGATTTACGGACGATTCGAGCACCCAGGCGAGGGGTACAATTGTTTGTCCTTCCCAGTGCCCGCCACGTAGCATAAGATAGCCAATTTTTGCCATAAAGCGTGGAATCAAATACAAGTCAGAACCACCCATGGCGTGGCCATTGGCGTCACCGGGCCAAGCAAACGAGGTGATACCTAAGGGCGTGAACAGGTAGGTATCAGCGAATACGCTGGTATTTATGCCGGAGGCTTCTGATACGATGGCTGACAGGACATGGGATCCACCGGTATTATAGTTCCAGACTTCGCCAGGGGCATATTCCATGGGGCGATCCAGCATCCATTGCACCCAATCACTGCTGTTAACAATGGCGCTGTAATCGTTGAGAGGATGCCCCCACGGGTAAGAAGATTCATCCCAGGGAAGCCCTGAAGTCATCGTGAGCAAGTGGCGTATGGTAATCGCTTGCTTGTCATCATCCATGTTATCAAACGTACGGTCAGGGAAATAATCTAGCACGTAGTCGTCGACACTTCCAATCAGACCCTGTGCTAAGGCGATGCCGACAAGGATTGACGTGACGCTTTTTGTGCAGGAATGAATTTCATTGGCATAGTTTATACGCTCGGGGACACCAAAGTAGTTCTCATACACGAGGTAGCCATTCCGTACAATGAGCAGTGAAATGATATCGTTCCGCCATAGTCTGTAGGTGATTTCTTCTTCCATTTCCTGTAAAAGCGTACTGTCCACCTCCTGGGAGTCTGGTGGCGCGGTTTCCCATTCTTGGGTGGGCCAATAATTGGCAAAAGATGTGCTAATTGTATTTTGGGCTGGCAAAGGAATGACAAATAGCATGGAACAGAAAAGGAAGAAACTGAGGAACTTAGGAACATGAAGCACCATCCATGTTCACCCATTTAACTCGCCTAGAACCTGAAGATAAAAAATTTTAGATACTGACCGGTTCACAAACGAGTCAAATCCCCAAAAAAATCGCCAATTTCTAGCCAAGGCCGTTATTTTTTTCGAAGATGCTACTTTTGATTTTTTAGTTCATCGAGTTGGATTACAAGGTAAATATTTAAGGAGCTTCGTGAATTGCTCCAATGGTCTGTTAAAGAAAAAGTTACTAGGCTCTTGGGTTCTAACTTATAAACGCTGGTTAGTCCGCGGGTCACGAACGCTTTTTGGACTCGCAGATCAACAAACTAACCAAGGTCATTATTGTGTCGAAAAATCTTGCACAGAAATTAGCCACCCTCCAGCCTTATCAACGGGGAATTACTTTTCATTTTAAAGTCATAAAAACGGAAGCCATTCGGAAAGTACAAAGCCGTCATGATGGCTCGAACCACCGTGTGGCGGATGTGCTCATCGGTGATGAAACCGGAGTCATGCTCCTTACCCTGTGGGATGATGAGATTTCGCAAATCGAAGATGCTAAAACCTTTCGTATTGTCGGTGGACAGTCAAGCCTTTTTCAAGGACGATTACAAGTTAGTTTGGGGCGAAGCGGAAAACTTGAGGCTTCGGACCAAGCGATATCAGAAGTTAATACTGAACGTAACTTATCGTCTAAACCACGCTCAGCAAAAATGGGTTCAAAAGATGAAAAAGGATCCAGAGACCGTCGGGAAACACCGGTTCGTCGGACACGCGGATTCATGTGGTCACGGATTGAACGAAAATCTGAGTAAAACTTCGATTTCGTAAATGCTAATTTTGAAATAAAAAAAGGAAAATGGGAGGTCGAGCCAAAAAATGTGTGGCTTCGCCTCCATATGGGTTGGTCTTCTCTTAGTAGCGACCTCGATCTCGGCTTCCACGGCGTGAACCGCCACCACCGCGACGATAACCGCCACCACGATGTCCACCGCCACCATAGCTGCGCCCACCGCCATATCCACCATAGGATCGACGGGGAGGACGTTCATGTTCGGCAGCAGAAAGATCGTTGTCCATGTCGACTTCGTCGATTTCACTGTCTGCGTCTTTCAGTTCACCATAGCGTCCGATGTTCAATCGGAGATGGCCTTGGAACAGGCTGGTGTAACCATTTTCTAAACGGTAGCTCTTGTCAGTTTCGACCGTATCAATCATATCGTCCCAAAGGGATAAAACGATTGTACCAGTGGAGTCACCAGCCACCGCATCTAATACTCGGTGGGTTTCGCCATCGCGACGTGAGGTGACTTCGCGTTCTTCGCCCTTCTCGATGACTTTGAAGGTGATGTTCAAACTTTTCATACTAGGTCGCAAGTCTGCGACTGTTGCCTCAACAGGCTCTCTATCATAGCTCATTTTCGGTACCACGTATCTATCTCAAATCAGGCTTCCAAAAAGAGAACGTAACTCGGGACTCAACCATACCTGGAATCTAGCCCAAACACAATTCACATTTCGGTGCTGATACTCATGCCAACCCGATACCAGTATAAAAAACCTTGCTTCTCTTGACTTCTTACGAAAAATATTCGCGATGCCGTTTTCTGGGAATAGAAGTCCTCAATATGCCGATTTTTCATGAATTTCAGACCCTTTCGGAACCCCATTAGGACCGGTCAATAGAAATGTCACCAAAGTCGATGGTCATCCAAGCTTATTGCCAACACAATTGGAGGGTTGACCCAACGAGGAGCTAAGATGCGGTGAAGTATTCGGATTTGATCAAAGAATACCGGCAATTACTTTCACTTCGTGTGGATGATTTTGTTAAATACGGGTTGTCTGAAAAGACAATCACCATTCATGAAACGGATCAAATCCGAATCATCCTCGTTCGCAAGCCAGAAGAACCTCAACTAATTAAAATGGAAATCGAGATAACTCTTCCTGAGCAGATCTGGGGACTAGACGCCAATTTAACCTCCAACGAATTTTCATCACCTGATCAACCTCAGCTTCGCGTCTCGTTAGAGGAAATTCTAATGCTCTTCCAATATCTTCTTGCTCTTCAAAAGGCTGGCTTCAATCTAGATTTCTTCGATGAGGAGGGGATCTGGGTTGCCTCCTGTGAAATCGATGAGGAACCTAGTAAAGCGTTTTTTACTAAATTTAAACCGCCGAACGCATGAAATCAATTGGTGTGCCTGAAGTTTGATATTATTGCATGATAATTGTGAGTTTTCCCGGACCATACATATTTTGGCAGAAACGAACAACCGTATCGAGTAAATCGTAGGTTCGTACTTGAGTACGATACCAGAGAGTATCAATTGTGAATAGTCCCTGTCCGACAGCTGTCACTTGAACTTCGATATCCTGATCCTGTGCGGTTTCATACATCCAATGATAGGAGCATTGCTCGGTTCTTTCTTGAGGGACCAAGCCGATTTGTTGTGAATTCTGTCCCACATCTTTGGCTACCATTTTATCACCACCATCCAATAGTACAGTTCCGAAGAACAATTAACTAAAAGGAGACATTGCATATCAATCAAAGGGAGCCTAGGGGTGCAACAATCGACGCTGGTAACCCCTTTTTAGCAGATTTTTGAACAGTGTGGTGTAGAATCCAGTTCAAGGCTGTAGAGTTGTTGTAGTTCAAAAGCGAATCGATATATACATCTAATACAGTAATGTAAGACTACATCGAAAAATCGGTGTCACCGGTGGATATGGTTGATAAAGGCATTATTGCCGAATTGGAGGGTAATTGTCGTCAGTCCTATCGAGTACTAGCTCGAAAGATTGGAATCTCGAGTAAAACCGTCCGAAGTCGCATTGAAAAACTCAAGGACTCCGGCGTGATTCAGCGATTCATCATTGAGTTGAATCCCGAACTTCTTGGTGCGCATCTAGTAATTGCGGAGGTTACGACACTTGGATCAGAAGACATTCAATCATTCATTAACAATATTGGAAAGAGTCCCGTTGTTCGGCTAGTCTCTCGCTTAGCAAATGGAAAGTATGACATTGAAGCTGATGTTCGCGGGAAGATGGGCACGATAAATTTTGGTCAGTTTCTTCGTGCGCTCGACCGAGTTTCCCATGTTGAAATCCACGAATGTATTGAAATGCACCCTCATGGCACTACTAGCTCTTTTGTTAGACCCATTGGGCTAGATTTTGCGTTATCAAGGTCACAAGTTGACGTTTTACGATGTCTCCGTCAAAATCCACGCATGCCAGTTGTCGATATTGCTCGTCAGACGAAACTGTCTGCAAAACGTGTGCGTATGATGCTTCACGAATTTCATAACACAAGCATGATACGGTTTACGCTTGAATGGCTACGTAGCTCTGCTGATCAAATCGAATTTCGTTGTCGTATGCGTTATGATGGGGAGAAAATTACTCCCAAAAAACTGGTTTCCTGGCTTGAGCAGAAATATCCTCTTGAATATTGGACGTCGTATCTGCTTACTAGCGAACCCACGCTCCTGCTCGATTTTGCTGTTAATAATCTCCATCGAGTTGAGGATATTGACTTTCAACTCAAAGAGTTGTCATATAGTACGATTGTTCATTCCATGGTCATGTTCCCTCATCGTAAATTCCCAGGGTTGGGGCAAAATCAGTTGGACACCTTACTCAATCCATAATTTTGGGAGAGTGCTGGGAAAACCGAGATTTACACCATTTAGTGCAAATTTCATCTCTCAGTTTGTTCTTTCTACGATTTTTTGCACATCCTAGCTCCCGTCGATTGATATGTATTTCTTCAATAGTTCAATCACCAAACAACTGTGTTGCTTTCATAAAATGGGTAACCAATTGGAGGGATTTGAAAATGAACCAAGAAACAAAAAAACTCATCTGGCTCGGAATCGGGTTAATTTTTTTTGTTACCATGGTAGCTCTTCCTGTAGGTATAATTTACACTAATCAATCTTTGAAATTCCTTGAGGCTAATCCTTGTGCAACCACTCCCAAAATCGCTGTTGATTCACCCTATGTGGGCTTTGACTTCGCTTTTCTAAGCTGGGACGGAACAATATCACTGAGTTCAGACTTTGTCATAGAACCAAAATGATACTGGCTAAATGGTGAATGGGAAATCTCTGGATTTGCCACAATTGGAGGGGAGATCTAACCTCCCCTCAAATCACTTTTTTGTATGACGATATTTTTTATCCTGTTGGGAAATTTTACCAGTATCTTGAAGTTCGGCTAAGTGAAGTTTAATCATTATTTGTTCCCAGTACCGGAGAAGGGGTTCTTGGTACGGGAATTTTCGATAGATAGGTTTGGCTTCAACTAGCTGGTCGAGTGTTTTTGGTGATTCTAGGAGATTGAGAATCCGCTGATTTCTTTCGTCAAGATGCTGTGAATATTGTTTCCATTCAGATTTGATTTTTGAGCTGATAATCCCTCGGTGGGAAGTGACAATCTTTTTTGAAGGCAGTTTCTTCAAACGGGTGATTGATTGTCGGAATTCGGTTAGACTGGATTCTTGATGACCATACCAGGGAAATTGTGTAAGATCATAGTCAAAAGAAAAAAGGATACGATTCTTCTCATCGTAGAAACAATAATGGTCACTAGTGTGGCCTGGTGTATAGATTGGAGTAAGTGTTAAATCACTGAATTGGAACGCCGAGTTCTCATTGAAACTGTGAGTGGGACGGCAGTTTTGAAATTCCATTTGGGTTTGGGCAAATTGTCGCCAAATCGGGGCAAGCACGTTTCCAACAAATCGTTTTGAAAGCCCGACGAGATTTCCGCTTGTGCTGAAGGATTCTTGGGGTACGAAAATACGGAGGTCATGAAATACCCAGTTCCCTGCTGAATGATCGGGATGGGTATGTGAGTTAATGATATAATCAATTTCGAATTCTTGTTTAAGTTCCCGTAGGCGAGAAATACCACATCCAGTGTCGATTAGCACAGTTTCCTCTGCTGCAATGAGGAAGGAGTGAGCGCGGGGAAATCGACCTTCGTTTTCACCATGCACTAAAAAAACCTGGTCAGTTACCGCTTCCAATTGTTCTCTTGCCATCGGAATCTCGCCTCAGGCTTATTGGATATAATCAATTAAGTTGTTGGATGAGGCATTTACCTATGGACTTTTTGCGCATTTTTGGGGGGTTTAAGTTGTTTTTAGTGAATGAACCTATGTCGTGAATACCAAATGGAGATATTGGTATTGCTGAGTATTCAATTGCCACTGGATTCATTCATTGCAGATTTTGTTCAATATTTAATCACCGCATGGAGTGTAATCCTCTTTTTCGGTAATTTCACTGCTGTGTTGCTCATTGCACTGGGGGTGTTTTTTGGTTGTCTGGTTGGAAATCTTCTCGCGGGCGACAAATGATTCTTGGGGGCGTTGTTCTCTTTCTCGTGATGCTTTGGATGGCATTGAGTACGCCTTGGATAGCCTTTCTTCTCTAGGTATAAAGCGAAGGGTATTGGCTAGTTCTGGTTAAAGGCAGAGATAGTGAACTAGCTGTTTGGTCATGTTAACGAGGTCATCAATTCGAATCCATTCATCCGGCTTATGTGCTGAGAGGTTATCAAAGGATGCTGCGCCTATTCCGATGATGCTCTCGATGTCACAAACCTGGGCTATGAAGCCCATGTCGGTCGACGCGGCTGCGCCTCCGATAATAAATTCTGCGTCTTGATAGTTGTGGACGGCTTTAAGGGCATCGCGCATTTTCATAGCGTATTTGCTTGTTATATCCGCTTTGAATGGGCGATAGGAATGGATGAAGGAAACTTCGACATTGAGGGCTTTGCTTTTAGTCTTCCCTCGCTCTACAGCTTGTTTAATTTCTTGCACAACTTGTTCATAGGGTTCTTCTGGAATATAACGCCGGTTAATTACGACTGTACATTCTGCAGGGATGATATTGCTCTTTGTGCCCCCTTGGATAATGTCAATGTTAAACATGGGGGTGACTTTGTCTGACGGGGCTCCTAAAGACTGTAGCAGGGGAACAAGCGGAATGGCTGATTCACGTTTTTCAACCTCCGCTTTCAGATTTTGTAGCTCCAAGAGAATGGGTATCATGGCTTCAACAGCGTTTGTTCCCATGAAGTTCATGCCTGAATGACAACTCCGACCCTTGGAGGTAATGCTCACATCAACATTGCCTGCGACTCCTGCAACAATAAGGGGCATTTGGCCTCCGAGTTCGGCATTGATTACATGTCCTTGGACATACCCCTCCTTAGCTAGATGAAAGATTCCGGGGTACATGCCAATTTCTTCATCGGTGCAGAAAGTGCAGATGAGATTGAAGTGCGGTTTGAGCGCAAGTTCTTGCATTACTTCACAAGCGACAATGATGGAGGCGATGCTACCTTTCATATCAATTGCGCCGCGTCCATAGAGTTTTCCCTCCTCAACATTGGCATTGAATGGATCTTTTGTCCACCGTTCTTCTATGGGAACAACATCCATGTGCGCGTAAATCGTCACCGTTTCTTGTCGATTATGCTTTTGTTGCGCAACAAGATTCATACGAGGCCCTTCTAATGGGAGTGGAATCTTTTCGATTTCTTCTTGGGGAACAACGACTCGTTCGGTATGAAATTGCATATTCTGGAAAAGTGATTCCAAATACTGGACAATTTCTTCGTAGTTATTTCCCGGCGGAACAACAGTGGGAATTCGAATGAGCTTTTCTAATACTGCGATAAGGCGATCTCGTTTGGTTTCAATAGAACGAAAAATCTCCTCTTGGCTAGGTCGAGGTGTGAGTGGTTTTCCTTTTTGATGGTCTAATTTTTCTGAGGAACCAGTAATAGATTTCACAGTAAGTTTGTGTCAAAGAGATTCAAAAACTCCCTAGGTGCTAGGTGAAATTTGAATGCGGTCTTCTTAACAGTCTAAGAATATCTGGGGCGTCTTCCGAAACGCCTTTACATATAATATGAGAGAGAAATTTGATGAATGCCCTACGTCAAGCGTTTACTCAACATTCTGAGACCGTGCGCGATTATATCGTAGCTCTGCTTCTAGTGGATTCTGGAATCTACAACATTGACCAACTTAAAACAATACTTCAAGAACCTGATACAACAGTTCGGATGGAAACCAAGTGGCTCCACTCTCTACTTGAAGCACTTCGAATTATCCAAAACTATATTGAATTGGTACGGAACTGGGTTGATCACACTCTGGGGCTTGCGCGGAACCTAGGTGCAACACAACGTGAAATCATTAAAATTCAAAAACAGGAATTACGTGCCTCAGAAGTTCTGCCGTCCAAGAACTTTGATCAAAATTATCTGAGGTGGGTTCTCGAAGACGCCGCGCAAGAGCTGGATCGGCTCATTGCAACATCTCATGAACTGCTAGTAGACGCTTCCAGTTTAATAAAATTGGCAGATGAATTTGGTGGACCATTTTTTGTTGGATCCCAACAAATCGCTAAAAGTTGGCGAGAACGATCACGTCGTGACTTTCTAATTCCTCTCTCGACTCTTCTTCAAGAAATCGACACGCGCGGAGATCCATCCATTACCCTACAGCAATTTGGTCGATACTTGGATACAATTTCACAAGTAGTGTCAGCAATGCCGATGTTTGTTAGTGATTCTTCTACCATCGCCACATATTCACCTGAAGAGCTTCAGGCCAGTCAAGGTTTGATTAAACAACTTCTTGAGGGAACCAAGAATCTGCGTAATTTTGTTCAAATCCGCTCCCAAGTGTATTCTGTTCTTATTAACGAACAAACGGCACTTCTAAATGCTGTATTACCAGAAGAGACTCCAGTTGAACAGGTGTTAATCACATTGGGATTGAATCCCTCTCAAAATGTCGGTGACCTTATTCCTGATCCTCTGCCTACTGATACTTTGCCTTTGGCCTTAAAACAAGCTGAAGAAGAACTCACTTTGTGGACAGCAGCAATCAACGCTTCGATTCCCTATCTCAACAAGGCATTAATTCTAAATCAAACCTTACAGTCTCCCGCCGTCGCAAAATTTTTACAAGCAGATCAACAGCGCCTTGAACTTCATCATGAATGGCGTCCCAGGATTTCTGAGACATTTGACGCTCTTTGTAAATCCATTTAGCTATCTAGATACGCACGTTTTTCGCCTTAAAAGCAGATACAATTTTTTCTCGAATTTGTACAAATTCACTACCGACAATATCAATCTTAGCAAGATCACCTTGCCCTAATCCCCGCTTCATTGCTTTCTTGATTATCGGCATTTTTACTGGATCTTTGCCGAATAATGCAAACCCCACGGCATCTACAGCGACCGCATCTCGTCCAACCAGAATCACGTTGATAGGGAGTCGTTTTTCAATTTTCGCCGCGGGAGTTGGAAATGCATAGGTTCCGTCAATCACAGCTAAGTCGATTCCCCCTACCGCTTCGAATAGGTCGAGAAGCAGGGGCTCTAAGTTCTTATGGTATACTGCTTTCTTTTTCATTGGAAGTAGGCCAAAGAGGTTCTTAATTACGGATCCTCTTGCATATCGACGTAAGTTATGTGAGCTAATAAGGACACGATTTTCAAATAACAGATGTGAAAGTTGCATCTCTTCTCCCGCGATATCTACTGGCTTTACCTGTGTCTCATCAGAGAGATTAAAGGGTACTACTCGATCTGAAAATAGGTCCTTCCAAATTTGAAGCCGTTCGATTGCCGATCCACGATAATTATCGGATTCGATCATCCAAATTTTTGGTACTAGCGAAAAACTTTCAACGATGGCTCGTGCCACAGGTACCGTCGTATATGCTTGCTGTTTCGGCTCAAAAACTCCAACTTTAAACAGCACTTCCCGGTTCGGCAGATTGAGGTCAGAAATACCTCCAATTAATTTGAGTGCGCGTTGAAAGGACGTAGTTGCATCTTTTTCCAATTCCACTAACGCCACTTTTACCATCGTTAATCACATCATGAAATCAAGAAGCACTTCTACGCCTCCTGTAAGAACTAAAAATCTATTTACTCTATCATGTCTTCTCTTTCATAAAGTGAGTTTCTATGGTTGAAACCTGTGGCTTTTACTGGCTAGCGGAAGGAGAACTCGCGGGTTCAGGCTACCCTGGGCCGTGTCTAGATTGGTTATTTAATACGCAGGGAATTCGTGCCATTCTCTCACTTCACCCTCTAGCCCCCGCAGATCACGAAAAAGCTCAACAGCTAGGAATTCAGGTCAAAACCATTGCGATTCCAGATTTCACCGCGGGATCATCTGATCAACGGGAAAAAGCGCTTCAGATAATTGATAAATTCCGTGAAAAAAATCTCCCAACCCTTGTCCATTGTCAAGGTGGTTTAGGGCGAACCGGAATGCTTCTTGCACTTTATCTTGTGCAACGAAAAAGCGTTTCACCCGAATCTGCGATATCACAAATTCGTCATCTTCGCCATGGTTCAATAGAACCGAATACTGGACAAGAAGAAGCCGTTTTTGCAGCAAAAAATCTTGAATAGATTCTGCGAATTCGTGAAAATTGCTAGATATCAAGCTGTTTGACGGCTTGACGTTTAAGGAATTGACCACGTCCACACTTGCCAACAAATTTTCCATCTGATACGACAAGCTCACCTCGCGAGATTGTAGTGTGGGGGTAGCCTTTCAGTTGCCATCCTTCAAATGGGCTCCAATCACAATTAGTTTGCAAGTCCTTCGCATGTATGGTAACCTGTTTGTTGGGATCAAAAACGACTAAATCCGCGTCACTCCCAGACGCAATTGTTCCTTTCCGAGGAAACATTCCAAAGATTTTGGCGGGATTCGTACTCGCAAGGCGCACCAAGTGGTTTATTGAGAATCGCTTTTTAGCCACCCCTTCAGTGTAGAGAAGAGGAAACATTGTTTCCACCCCGGGCAACCCAAAAGGAATCCTACGGAAATCACCTTCCCACATGGCTTTCTGTTTAGTATCAAAGGTACAGGTGTCAGTGGCGACAATCTGGATGTCACCGTCGATTAAGCCTTTCCAGAGTCTCATACTATCTTCCTTTTTCTTAATTTGTGGACAGGTAGCATACAGGTGACCATTTTCTCCTTTAAAGACCGAATCATCTAGGAGAAGGTATTGTGGGCAAGTTTCAGCATACACATGCACTCCTCTTTCTCGGGCATCATGAACATATTGAGCACTTTCTCCCGCTGACATATGGACAATATACAACCGTCCACCTGTCACTTCTGCCCATTTAATGGCTCGCTGGACCGCTTCAGACTCAGTATAATCAGGTCGTGAAAGTGTGTGGGCATATGCTCCCCATTTTTCCTTTTCTTGTGCATATCGTTCAATGAGCATATCAAGAATATCAACACTTTCCGCATGAACGCCAATCATTCCGCCAAATTTCTTGGTTTCTTCAAGAGCCTGAAAGAGCATACCGTCATCGGCCATCCACCCCTCATTTTTGTAGATCATGAACATCTTAAAGGTTGGAATTCCGTATTCGATGATTTGTTTGATTTCTGCCTGGGTTTGTGGATTCCAATCGGTTATGGCCGCATGTAGCCCGTAATCTATGCAAACTTTTCCATCGGCTTCTTTCCGACGAGCTTTGACGGCTTCCATGATTGAATGGCCTTTTTGTTGAATAGCAAAATCAAGTACTGTTGTGACACCTCCCATTGCCGCCGCTTTTGTTCCGTTCTCAAAGTCATCAGCGGAAATGGTTCCACTGAAAGGTAACTGGAAATGAACATGAACATCAATCGCGCCCGGAAAGACATACATGTCTTTGGCTTCAACAACCACAGTATCTGAAGTTGGATCTATGTTCTCTGCAATTGAAACAATTTTTTCACCTTCTACTCCGACATCTGCTTGAATTGTATCAGTGGCAGTTACAAGGGTTCCATTTTTTATCAATAAATCCAGCTTCATAGAAAGTCACTTCTCAAGGTTTTCCCTCTTTTTTGCCCTTTATTGCTTTGGGAAATGCCTAAATCACGAAAGACCTATGTTTATTCTAATTTTCATATGGTGTAAAAATGATGCGAAAAGTTCGTATTGGCCTAGTACAATCCCGGTGGGAAGGTAGCGTTTCGGATGAAAAAGCAATTCGAAAGAACATTGAATCGATGATTCGAAAACACGAAGCCTTCGCAGAGATTGCAGCAAAGGAAGGCGTGCACATTCTCTGTTTTCAAGAGTTGTTCTTTGGACCTTATTTTTGTGCGGAACAAAAACCCCTCTGGTATGAATTTGCTGAACCGATTCCAGGACCCCTTAGTGATCGTATGAGCCATCTGGCCAAAACCAATAATCTGATTCTAATTGCGCCAATGTACGAAGAAGAAATGAAAGGTGTGTTCTATAATACTGCGATTGTTCTGGATAATAACGGGACGCTTCTCGGAAAATATCGTAAAACCCATATTCCCCACTTAGGACCTGGTTTTTGGGAGAAATTCTATTTCCGACCTGGAAACTTGGGGTATCCTGTTTTTGACACTATGTATGGGAAAATTGGTATCTACATCTGCTATGATAGGCACTTTCCTGAAGGGGCCCGTGCTCTGGGCTTAAATGGGGCTGAAATTGTATTCAATCCCTCTGCAACCGTTCAAGGACTTTCTGATCATCTATGGACCCTTGAACAACCCGCACACGCTGTAGCCAATGGCTATTTCATAGCAGCAATTAACCGTGTCGGCGAAAGTCCTTGGAAGATGGGAACTTTCTATGGAAGTTCATATGTTGCTAATCCACGTGGCGAAATTGTTAAACAAGCCTCATCGGAGAAGGATGAACTACTCGTCGTTGACATTGATTTGGATATGATTAAGGAAGTTCGGTCCACATGGCAGTTCTTCCGAGATCGCCGTCCTGATCTATACAAAGAATTGTGTGATCTTTAGAGGGTTTTTTCGACTTGCGTGAAAGCTTTGTCAAGGATTTGGTAGGCTTCATCTATCTGTTCTTTGGTCAGTTCTAGTGGTGGTTGGATTCGGATGGCGTTTCCGTCGATTCCTCCTTTACCAATGAGCAATCCCTCAATTTTACACAATTCCATGACTTGGAGTAATTCTTGAGACGCTGGTTCCTTCGTATCTTGGTTACGAACTAATTCGATGCCTTGCATCATTCCCTGCCCACGTACCTCTCCTACAATTTTGTGCTCTTGTTTGAGTGCTTCTAATTGTTTTCTCAAATACCTTCCTTGTTCGAACGCACGTTGTAGGTAATTACTTTCCTGAATGATGTCAAGCACCGCAATAGCTCCTGCACAAGATAATGGATTCCCTCCGAATGTAGCAAAACTATCCGTTGTGGTGTACTCTTCAGCGTATTCAGGTCGAGTCAGGAATCCGCCAATTGGAATGCCACTTCCAAATCCCTTCGCCATAGTTACAATATCAGGGTTGACTCCCGCATGTTGTATACCCCACCACTTCTTACCTGTTCGACCAAAGCCTGTTTGCACTTCATCGCTGATATAAAGCCCATCGAATTCTTTTACAATCTCATTGGTAATTTGAAAGAATTCAGGAGGTGGCTGAATAATCCCGCCTACGCCCTGTATTGGTTCAACAATAAAGGCCGCTATGGCCTTATTAGTTTGGGTACGGATTAATTCCCGAAGATATCGTGCACATTGCAAATCACACTCGGGATATTCCTTTGCAAAGGGACAACGATAGCAATACCCATAGGGTTGAAACCGGACGCCCGGGGGGTGTGCTTCCGGAACAGTTCGCCATCCCGCACTTGATATTTCGCGCGCAAGCATCGTTCGCCCATGATAAGCATGAGTACACGCAACAACATAGGGGTTATTTTTGAATTTCCGCGCCATGAATAGTGCAGCTTCATTGGCTTCGGAACCACTATTGACGATGAATGACTGGCTTATTCCCTTGGGTGCAATTTCCACAAGCCGTTTAGCCAACACTGCATATGGAATAGTTGCATACAATGAACTTGTGTAAACCAGTCGATCTAGTTGCCATTTTAGTGTTGCAACAAATTTCGGGTGCGAATATCCAGTAATCGTTGTGCAAATCCCTGCAAACAAATCTATGTACTTTTTCCCTTTTGCATCCTCAAGAGTTGCACCTTCACCTCGCACCAGCAGCAGTGGCTCTTCATAATAATGTGAAACTGCAGGAATTACGTGTTTTTTTTCTATCTCAAGGATCTCTTTAGCAGAATAGGCTTTACGCAAATCTTCTGGAACAAGCTTTTCATCCATAGGATTCAACTCCATCAGGGGAACTTTTAGATTACACATTGTTACACTAAAGGTTTTATCTAGAGGAATCTTCTATTTAGAATCAATCGGAGGTTATTCATTTTATGTCAAAGCATGCCTTAGGAATCGAATTTGCGGGTATTCAATTTACAAATCCCTTTATGCTATCATCTGCCCCGCCCACACTCGATGCTCGACGGGTGATTCGTGCTGCAAAACTCGGTTGGGGTGGCGCGGTATTAAAAACTGTGACCGAGGAACCCACCGTGGATCCGCGTATACGGTTAGGGGTACTACGTAAAGAAGGCAAGCTCATTGGGATGAACAATATCGAGCTTCTTTCACGGCATCCGTTAAAGCAATGGACCGACTCGTGGATTCCTGAAATTAAAGCCAAGGCTCCCAACAGCTTCGTTGTGGTTGCTAGTATTATGTCTGGTCCTGACCCAGAAGGCTGGACTGTCTTAGCCGAAACCATGTCCCGAACCGGTGTTGATGCTTTAGAACTCAATGTTTCGTGTCCTCATGGATCACCCGAGAAACATATGGGCGCGTTTATTGGGCAAAATCCTGAACTCGTCGAAAAAGTAACCAAGGCTGCAAAAAAGGGGACAGAACTACCTCTGTTTGTGAAATTAACCCCCAACGTGACTGATATTGTTCCAATTGCTAAGGCTGCTGTGAGAGGAGGCGCCGATGCCTTGTCCGCGATCAACACAGTCGAATCGCTCATTGGTGTTGATATTGAAACCGCAACACCACATCCGTTTGCTTATGATCCAGAGTTATCTCATCCCCAGAGTACCTATGGCGGCTTATGTGGACCAGCCATTCGACCACTAGGCTTACGCTTTGTGTCGCAGATTGCCAAAGCCCTTCCAAATACGCCTATCTCTGGAATTGGAGGCATCGAAAATTGGCAAAACGCTGTAGAGTACTTAATGGTGGGAGCAAGCACTATTCAGATTTGCACCGCAGTGATGTGGTTTGGTTTTCGCATAATTCGTGATTTTGTCAAGAATTTGTCGAATTTCATGGAAAAGAAAGGGTACGAAACCCTTGATTCGATGGTTGGGAAAGCGCTTCCTAACATTACAACCTGGACCGATTTACCAAAATTATCCCCTGTCATTGCTCAGATTAATACAGAAAGATGTGAACTTAGGAAAGAGTGTATAATTGCTTGTGCTGACGCTGGTTATCAAGCCATTCGCATGAAAGGTACACATCTTGTCGTAGATCCTGAGAAGTGTGACGGTTGCGGGCTCTGTGCTGTAGTCTGCGGTGCCGATGCAGTTGAATTCATCAAAAAAGAATAAACGTCAAATCAATACAAGAGAGATCATGGGTCTTGCTACTGTTGGTGTCCTCCTCAACTTTGCCATTGATCTTGAAGCCTCCGCTGCTGCCTTTTATGAAACCGCGACGCCTATCACCCAAATCCAAGAGTTGAAAAGTCTCTTTGAAGCGATGATTATGCAAGGGCAAAGTCGTATTCAAATGCGTATGCAACTTTACCGTCAATTATCACTTGTCAAAAAACAAGCGACCGTTACAGGTATTATGGGCGAGCACTATCGTCCGAAAACAGAATGTCCTTCAGGATGTCTTGATGACAAATTAATCCAATTAGCTATCACCATGGAACAACAGGTTCAGGACTTTTACCGAGATACGAGTAACGAGTTAGGCTTTCTTGATGAAGTTCCAGATATTTTTGATCATCTCGTCGAAGATCACTCCCAGAATCAAAAGAAACTCCAAACCATAGGCTAGTGTTCCGAATGGGGCACTTCAACACCCACGCTCCACAAAAAAATCCGCACACTTATTTTGCCTAGTCGATTGAATTCTTTTTGAAGCGTTTTCATGGTTTGATCGAGCCCTTTCTCTGCAAGTAGATTCTTCAAGTATGGATGAAACGAACCATGAATCGAAGCGATTTCCTGGAATACACTGGCATTCATAATCGTTGCCCGAATTTTGGCTTCATTTCGAACAATTGCTTTATTTTCCATTAGTCGACTAACATCCGTGTCGTCAAAACTAGCTACCTTTGCGATAACAAATTTAGCAAATGCATCCTCGAAATCAGGCCATTTCGTTGTAATAACCTTCCAATTGAGCCCCGCTTGAAAAATTACTCTTGTCATATTCTCAAAGTATTTTGAATCATTTGTTGGCAACTCACCCTGCTTACATGCCCAATCATCCGGACTCAAAAATACACGCCCCTAATGTTGAAAGAATAATCAAAAGTATGGTATAACTCCTTCTCATTTGTATTAGGAACATCGTTGAACAATCTCCTTTATTCTAATGTTCGTAACAAAGAAAAACCAAGAACATACAGTAAACAAAATTCTGGACTGTTGGTGACCATTATGTGTAAAATCTGCACTGCCCATGGGGCTGGCAAAAAATGGTTCGAAATCAAACGTCATGTTGAAGTAAAATATGCAAAAGAAATGGGATTTGAACCGTGGGAAAAGGATCACTGGCACTATGTTCATCAACAATACGCTCAACTTGCGGCTCAAGCGGGGGATGCAATGGCGAATCCCGTAATGGCTGAAAGCATCCGGAAAATGATGGATGATATGATCTTTCAAATCCACCCCCTTGAAAAAGGCGTTACATTCACCTTTCCACAAGGGCATGGGGCTCAGGTACTCACGCGTGAGGAAATTGAAGGGGTCATCAAGCTCTCCGGCGAACCCTATCTGGTGGAATGTCTTTGCCGAAAAATGATCAATGGGGCCAACGATCGTTGCTGCATTCCTTTAGGGCTGCATGGTGAAACCGCTGAAATGTTTCCCTCAAAGGAGGAAAAGGTGGAGCGTATCAGTGTTGATGAAGCCGTAGCTCTTACAAGACAATTCAATCAAGAAGGACGTGTTCACACCCTTGCAGGGACACCACTTCCTATGGCTATGGCCGTGTGTAATTGCGAGCTTCCTTTTTGTATTGCCCTGCGACCCCGAGTCGATATGGGCTTTAAATATATAATCAGAAGTCACTGGGTTGCCAAAGTGGATATCGATAAGTGTTCTGGGTGTAGAGAATGCTTGTCTCGATGCCAGTTCGGTGCGGTAACCTTTTCGAATGCTACTGAACAAGCGAATGTTGATATGTGGAAATGTTACGGATGTGGCCTCTGCAACGAAACTTGTCCGGAGAACGCAATCGATCTTATTCACCGGGAATCATTACCGGCATTAAAGGATTGGTGGTAAATATGCAGAATTACTACAAGGTTGAGTGGAGCAACGAGAAGTGTCAAAACGCTCTTGATTGTGTTCGTTGTCTTCGCGTTTGTCCGCAAGCCGTTTTCGCGTTATATGCTCCCAATCGAGAAGAAGGCATACCACCCACTGAATATGTGATCTCACCAGCGATGCAAATGTTTTGCAATGGTTGCAACACCTGCATTGAGGCCTGCCCAAACAACGCACTCAAAGTCTATCCCAAGTCCGCTACTCAATGAGGTTATCCCCCCTTGCTGTTTGTTGAACATTCAGCAAATATAGCCTCATCTTTTGCTATAGGGCAAGTTCACTAATTTTGGCTATGATTTCATCGACATGTCCCTCGACGCTGACCTTAGGCCATACAAATCGAATGACGCCTTCCTGATCGATGAGAAAAGTAACCCGTTTCGCTATTCCGATGCCTGCCCTTTTTACTCCATAGAGGTCAACGATTTTCTTGTCCGTATCTGCAATTAAAGGAAAGGACAGGTCATGTTTGGCTTTGAATCCTGATTGGCGTTTTAAACTATCTGTGCTTACACCGATCACCTTGACGCCCATGCCCGTTAATCGGATCATATTATCACGAAAGGAGCAGGCTTCCTTTGTGCATCCTGGTGTATATGCACGGGGATAGAAATACAAAATAACAATATTCCCTTTCAATGTGCTTAATTCAAGCTCAGAATTATCATCTGTAATTCCAATGAAATTTGGGGCCGGCTGTCCAACATTTGGTAAACCTATCATAAACACCTCATATTAGAGGAAATTCACTTGCCCAATATTAATTTCGCTATTTTTAGAACTCTTTTCTAAATCGGTTTGAACGCGTTTTTACTAGCCCCACAAACAGGGCATACCCAATCATCTGGAATTTCTTCAAAGGCTGTACCAGCTGGTATCCCATTTTCTGGGTCTCCTTTTTCCGAATCATAAATCCAGCCGCACACTTCACATTGATACTTCCCCGAAACTTCAGTGGTTGGTACCTTGTCAGAAGTTGGTGGAATATAGGTGGCGGCGCGTTTCGAAGTCTTTCCTCCTTTGATCTGATGGTAATATGCATACGTCAAAGGAGTACCTTCTTGGAGCATTTTTGCACCCTTGACTTCCCCAATAAATACTGAATGTGTATCGGCATCTACTTGATTGATTACCTTCACTTCAAGGTAAGCAAGTGCATAATCAACAATGATGGGGCAATTTTCTATTCCTTCCAGGTGTTTGACATCACTAAGCTTATCCAATTCTCGTCCAGACCTAAACCCAAACCGGCCAATAAACGCTAGAGGTGTTGACTGATCAAGAATTGAAACAGAAAACATACCACTTTGGACAATAAGGTCGTGTGTGAGATTTTCCTTATTGATACTAACTGCTACTCGCGGTGGAAATGCGGTTATTTGAAAAACGGTATTCACAATCAGCCCGTTAATTTGCTCACCTGATTTTGCCGCTACAATATATAATCCATAGCTGAGAAGATCAAGCACAGACATGTCCAAATCCGTACCCATATTATTTAGCTCCATTAGGATAATTATGATACAATTATTCGGCTAATTTTTTGGATTAATCGTGAGATTACAGTCTTTAATTATAAGTTAAAACTGTTTGTTCGTTTTTATTGCTTGTTGATCGCTCTTCAAGTGATGTCTTGCCGGTGGCTCTAACATCTCATCCAAACTACTTCTCAGCTCCTTAATCTTTTCTTGGTCGTAGTGAACGCTCCGTCGATTGCAGTTATCTAAAAGCGGATTCAAATCCGACAATATTACCACCAAAGTATAATGAACGAATATCCGGACCGTCCAATCTTGAATTCTTACCCAATTTTAGCACCTGATAGATAAAGAGGTTATTTATCTATTACGAGATTTCCCGGAACTCAAAACTCTCGCGAAATCGAGTGCCCGTAGCCTTTTTATATCCGAATTGGTTTGGAGAATGAAGCAGGTCTAACATTCTGAATCGATTTCTCTTGTGGCTACCTCAGATTGCGGCAGAACTAGAGGAAAGATTTGGTAAGGAACCTGAATATTGAAGCAACGTGGTACCGAAAATGAGCTACGATCGAGAGCCTGTTGAGGCTACAGTCGCAGAATTGCGACCTTTTATGAAAAGTTTGAATATCACCTTCAAAGTCATCGAGAAGGGTGAAGAACGCGAAGTCTCTTCCCGCCGAGATGGCGAAACTCATCGAGTTGTTGATGCAACAGCAGGTGATACCACTGGCACAGTCTTTCTCTCCTTATGGGACGACAATATCGAAGCCGTTGAAATTGACAAAACCTACCGCTTAGAAAAGGGCTATACAAGCCTTTTTCAAGGACACCTCCGCCTGAACATAGGACGATACGGAGAAATCAGCGAAGCCGAAGAACCTATTGAAGAAGTTGATGCTGAAAACGACATGTCCGCCGCAGAACACGAACAACCCCGCTATCGTCGACGAAGCTATGGTGGGCGCGGTGGCGGATATCGGCGTGGCGATCGACGCGACCGTGGACGTCGTTATTAAACCTCAATTTCCATTCTCCTTGGCCTTCACGTCTCAAAGCGGGGATGTGAAGGACCTTTTTCTATTTTATCAGCCAGATTGAGAACTTATATCATACAAGGTTTGAGATGAAATCTCTGCTAGAAACAATTCAAACCCTGGTTCATCAAAGCGACTACCCACTTTCTGGAATTTTAAGTGAGTAAAATAAAACTGATGCGCGCGCGAATCAACCGAGCTAACTGTCGCTTTAACTAAATCAATTTGGTGTTTTAATCCATACTTAGCAAGCTGATTGAGGAGCCAGGTTCCTGTTCCTAGATTCGTGGGAATCGCACAGATGAATCGAATAAAAAGTTCAGTCGGACGATGATAAAAGTCCAAAAGGCCTTTCACTCTGGTTTTCTGCGTTGCAAGCCAAATTATCCGATTTTCTTTTGTTCCAAGGGCAATCTGCAGATGAAGCTTAAGAGATTCAATTAACTCATCCAAAGGCTCCGAAGATCCTGGTGGCTTCTCCATCAATAAACCCTGTGCATATATTCGCGCGGCCTGCTCCAGGTTTTTTCTCGAAAGCGGGGTAATTTGCAAAGACTTGGCAGGAGATATGGAAAACATCCCCAATAGACAGACAGGATTTTTTTTACCTGATATGCTATCTCGAACAGTCACTGTACTTAAGATATACGGGCACTATCAAAAGAATAGGCGCGATACACTTTGTTTATAACACCTGTGCGAAATGGTGCCACATATGCCCATCGATCGAACTTTCCTATCTACATGGAATCGAACTGGTCAGCATCACAATCATTCGGTTTGGCAATCCAAAACATCGATACTGGGCATTCACGGAACACGTGTAGCTGTGGATTCTGATGTTTGTACTGGTTGCGTAAAATGCCTGACTGTATGCCCTGAAGATGTCTTCGAGCAATGGGAGGTATCACCTGGTGTGATCAAGGCTGACCCCGTGAACGAATCTGCTTGTCTAGAATGCCTTGCCTGTGAGCTAGTCTGCCCTGTAGATGCTATTTATATCGCCCGAAGCTCTTCAAAATCGGATACCTTAAGCGCTTTATTGGACTAGTGTACATAATCGACATTGTACTCTGAAGCTCCCATTCGGAGGGATCCAAACATGTTTGATGTTCTACTTACAGAGAGTGAGCGTGAAATTCGTGATGAAATGCGAAAATTTGTTCGTGATAAAATAGATCCAAATCTAATCATCCGTATGGATGGAAATGAGCAAGAATACCCTTATGATTTCATCAAATCGGCTACAAAGTCAAACCTAATCGGATTACGGTTTCCTAAGAAATATTCTGGACGAGGCCTTAACTGGGTCTCTGAAATGTTGGCCATCGAAGAAATTGGCGTATTAGGTATTGCTCTGGGCTGTGCTTACTCCCTACCCAGTATTGTGGGGGAATCCATCGATAAATTTGGATCAGAGGACCAGAAGCTTTCCTATCTTGCTCCAACTCTCCGTGGCGAGAAAATTTGTGCTGAAGGTCTTACTGAACCTCGTGGAGGTTCCGATTTCTTTGGCACAATTACCTCTGCTGTTGCTCAAGGCGATCATTTTGTGATAAATGGGGAAAAACGGTTTGTGGCAGGCGGTATAGGTGCTGATTATTTCTTGATTTATACAAAAACCAATACAAAGGCACCTCCTCATCGATCACTTAGTGCATTTCTCGTCGATCGTGATATGGGCGTAGAAGTCGATGAACATTACAGTCTCATGGGGTGCCGTGGTATGGGAGCTGCTCGAATTGTCTTGAATGATGTAGAAGTTCCCAAAGAAAACCTCGTCGGTCAGCTAGACGGCGCCACGGATATTTTCAATGCAATGATGGTCCCCGAAAGGCTCACCTCCGCTGCAGGTGCTATTGGGATGGGGCGAGCGGCGCTAGAACTTGCCATCCGCTATGCAACTCGACGTGAAGCTTTTGGTCAAACCATAAGTCGTTTTGAAGGTGTCAGCTTCAAAATTGCCGATTGCGCTACAGCCTTGGACGCGGCACGAGGGCTAGTATATCGTGCAGCACGACTCGCGGATGCCGGACAACCTAGTCGTAAAGCCGTTTCCCAAGCTAAACTGTTTGCCACAGAAGCCTGTTACAAAACACTATCAGAATCCATGCAAATACTCGGAGGGATCGGGTATACCGACATCTATCCCATCGAAAGATTGTATCGCGATGCCCGGCTCGCTACCATTTGGACAGGTAGCAGTGAAATCATGCGGCTCATTATCCAAAGTGACGTAATCAAAGAATTTCTCCAAGAACCTCGTGGCGAGAAACGTGATGTTGAACTCGATACTCCTGGAGCCGGTAAAACCGTTGAAAAAGTCTACCGCGCTGAACCAGACCAATATCGCAAATCCAAAGACTAGCCTATTTACTTTCAACGCAAGGTTTTCTCAAGAATCTTTCGCGGTGATATTTATTTGAGCCTTTAATGAGTAAAAGTATCAAACGACTTTTTTGGAACTACCATTAATCGTGCCTATGTTCTTTACCTCTATGGGCAGGAACCATGGGTATTGTCAGTTTAATCAGTTTATTCCTCTTGAATTGATCAATTGTCTGACGTACAATTCCAGTAATTCCTATGTAAATCTCCACACCACATGTATTTAGGACATTATGGGGTTTAGGACCCATTTTTCCTGTCAATACGATTTTTGCTTCGTGATCGACGACACAATGGGCTGCCAAGGTTCCCGCTCCATAACTTGTCATAGCTCTTGGATTGAGAATTGTTTCAATCTTCAACTTTGCTTTGTTAACAATAATGAAGTTTGCACACCGACCAAATTGATCATCAATAGGTGCATCAAGAGTTGGACCCTGTGCTGTTAGAAAAATTCTCGTCATCATTCATCTCCTTGTTCATCAACTTCGGAGGGTGCTAGGCGGCGCAGATAGTGGCTATTACATCGTGGACAAGTTCCCGGTCTACCTGTTCCAAAAGATTCACTCCATTGGTGCTGACAGGTAAAACAACGGAACCATCTCATAGTTGGAAGTTCAAATGGTCCCCCCTCTATTCGAAGTGCTTTACCATTAACTAGTGCATCTGCTACCTTAGCAAGAGCTGATTTTAGGATTCTATGAAGGGTTGGCTGTGAAATCCTAAGCTGATGTGCTGCTTCGATCTGAGAAGCTCCCTCATAATGTTTGATTCGAACCGCTTCATATTCGTCAACATTGAGTCTGACTTCCGCAATGGTCCCGATGGGGATGCCTCTAGGTGCGTAATGGCGTACGTTGGGCTCTGCGCGGACAAATCTGCGCTTATGGGGCCTTGGCATGTTATGAATTTATATTCATAACTACTTATAAAATCCTCCCTTTTTTGGCGACCCACATGACATAAGAAGACAAACTACGCATTATTTTGCTACTATTCAATAATGCTCGGTGGCGTGATACTGTGACAATTTCAGGTGGAGAAATTCTAGCTAGATGCCTTGCTAATGAACAAGTAGAATACATATTCGGTATCATCGGTGATCAATGGAATTCTTTCTTTGATGTACTCGCACGAAAGGGAGACAAATTGGGCATTGAATTCGTTACTACGCGACATGAAGCCGCTGCTGCCCATATGGCTGATGCTTATGCCAGGACAACTGGAAAACCTGGAATTTGCCTTGGAACAGTGGGACCTGGTGCAGTAAACTTAGCTGGCGGTGTATATGCTGCATATGCTGATAGTGTACCTATCGTAGTATTAACTGCACAGAACCAAACTTGGCGGATTTATCCTGATACGGGAATGACGCAAGGCCTCGATCAGATTCGCCTATTCACATCTATAGTAAAATGGAATGCTATTGCCTGGTCGATTGATCGCATTCCTCAGCTTGTTCAGCAAGCCTTTCGCACCGCCTTAGCTGGTCGACCAGGACCTGTTCATCTTGATCTGCCTTCCAATGTCCTCTACGGAACCGTGGAGACACCACCCCAAATTATTCCTCCTGAAAAATATCGATCAACCACTCAGCCCACGGCATATCCAACCCTTATTGGACAAGTAGCTCAGATGTTGCTAGAATCTGAGTTCCCACTCATTCATGCAGGATCTGGCGTGTTATGGGCCGAAGCTTCAGAAGTGCTCGTAGAGCTTGCAGAACATCTTTCCGCAGCGGTGACGGTGAGCCCTACCGCACGAGGAGTCATCCCCGAGGATCATCCCCTTGCGTTTGAACCCGGGCTTCAATGCGGAGCATTTGCACAAAACTGTGCGGACATTGTTCTTCTCGTTGGAGGACGGCTAGGCGACTTAGATTTTTGGGGGAAACCACCAGGGTGGAAGGTTCCTGAACAACAGAAACTCGTACAAATTGACATTTCAAGCGAGATGATTGGTGTCAATCGGGAAGTAGATTTAGCCCTTGTAGGAGATGCTAAAAGTACACTCCAGTTTCTGCTTTCAGAAGTTCGGCGACGTAGCAAGGCTAAACCTCCTTCAACTCTACTAACACAGTGTCAAAACACTCGACAAATGTTCTATCAATCCCAATTAGATATTGCATCTCAGGACACTGAACCTATTCATCCCCTTCGCCTGGCTAAAGAGGTTCGTGACTTCTTTGATCGAGATGCAATCGTTTGTGTTGATGGAGGAAATAGTATTCTTTGGACTCTTCATCTAAATCGTATCTATAAACCCCGCTCTTATCTCTATGCCTGTGATTCAGGGCATCTCGGCGTCGGGCTTCCTTATGCAATAGCCGCAAAGAAAACGCACCCAAATCGTCAAGTCTATCTGATTAGTGGTGATGGCGCTTTCATGTTTAATATTCAGGAATTAGAAACTGCGGCGCGACTCAATACTCCGATGATTGCAATAATTGCCAATGATCGACGGTATGGGATGATTGCAGGAGTTCAACATCTTCTGTTTGAAGATCGATATTATCAGGTCGATTTCACCGATGTTCGCTATGATAAAGTGGCCATAGCAATGGGTTGCTTTGGGGAACGCGTTACCAAAATTAAAGAAATTCAACCCGCCCTCGAACGGGCAATTAAATCCAAGCTACCTGCGGTCATCGATGTGATTATTGATCGGGAAGCAAACCTTAACCCGCCAGAACTTGCCTTAATCGGATCGATTTGGTTAGAAGGTTGTACACCACCTCCAGTTGAAGAAGATGAGAAAAAAGAAAAGAAAACGACTGAAGTAGTTGCCAATTAACTGACTCCTACGAGGAATTACCTGTGCCAAATTCAAAGATTCGTTCGTGGAAGTGCCTCAATCAAAGAATTGTCTATGAAAATCCTTGGATACGGGTTTATGAAGACCAGGTACAACTCCCGAATGGAAACACGACACTTTATGGAATAGTTGAGCCAAAAAGTAACTTTGTTGGAGTTGTCCCTCTGCTTGACTCCAAGACCGTGGTATTAGTTCAACAATACCGCTACATTCAAAATGAAATTAGTTGGGAAATAGCTTCAGGCGCCATCGATGAAAACGAGACCCCTGAACAGGCTGCTCAGCGCGAACTCCGTCAGGAAGTGGGGTATCAAGCTGAAACATTAGAGCTGGTCAGTATCATGCAATCGAATAAATCGCTAATGCGTGATAAAGGGTATATCTTCCTTGCTCGAGGGCTCACACTCTGCTCTGAGGCGCCTGATGAAACGGAAGAATTTGAAACGGCTCAAATCTCAATAACCCAGGCACTTGAAATGGTTAAGCGGCACGAAATCACTGATTGTGTCTCAATTATTGGGATTCTCATTGCAGGGACAAAAATGATTTAGTGATGCGTTGTTATGAGTTATATCCTACTCGATCTGTACTCGTCTTGGCTGCTTCTTTTTAGGGACACGGATTTCTAGAAATCCTTCATTGAATCCGGCTTGGACATTTTCTGCATCAGCATCGCGAGGAAGGGGAACCTTTTTCGAAAGGCTTTGAAATCGAATTTGTCGTTGAACTGTTCCCCATCGCTCATAATGGACCTCCTGACGCATTTTTGCCTGGACACTGAGATGGTCATCCATAACGGTGATTTCAATATCTTCCTTATTCACCATAGGCAAATCTAGGGTAACAATATATTCTGTTTCGGTCTCCTGGACATCCCCCAGCGCCTCAAGGCAGCAGGAATCGCCGTCCCAAAGGGCTCGAATCCTTGACCGGAATCCTTCCGGTACCCCCAAAAGCTCATCGAAACGACGTTGCAATGCTTTTACAGATTCTTCCAGCCGATGAAGCACGTCTTTCCGTTTCTTTGGTTGTTTTACTTCAGGCATTTATGGGCTCCTCCTTACGAATAAAAGGCAGGAATCTGAAATTCCTGCTCTTTGCCGCTCGTTTGCATTGTTGTCGTTGTTTGGTTCATTAAATCCCGGACTCGGACCCGTACCTCTTCCGCCCCTTCGATAAGGGCTTCAGTGGGGATGGGGGTGTTAGTGAGTTTTGATAAGGTCTTAATCGTCTCTGCAGCTGCACCTGGGTCGGGGAAATTTAAGAAAGACTGAGCCATCACATAAGTCACTGGAATTTTTTGACGCTGTGCCTCCAAGAGAATAATAGCATACGTACCGGCCACGATGCCTTCATCAAGAAACTTGATTTTTTTATCCATTATTCGATCGTATTCAGATTCTGTCGTTGCTACAGCATACACTTCCGGTGTTTCTATTTGGGATCGAAGCGCAGGGGGCAATGCGGTTCCTCCAAGGGCTGTAATGGATTTAGGCTCTAATTCTTGGAGGTATTGTAAAATGGCGGTGGAAACTGGTCGCATGGCCTCTACGGGAAGAGGAATCTCGGATACAATTAACAGGAAATCCTCGTTTGCATACAACTGAATTGGGGGGCGCGCCTTGCGATCATGGATGACAGCTACTGGTGGCATGACATCCGTATCGATGTAACCGACTAGCCGCATATGGAGTGCTTGCACTAAATGCATTCCTGCTATTGTTCCAACTAAGCCTGCATCAGGTAACGCAATAATTGCATGTTTCTTTCCTTTTGATTGTTCAACTAGCTCTACAATCTCGAATAGGGTTTCTTGAACTACCAAGACGTCTTTGTCCTCCATAAAATTATCAGTGGACATAGGAACGTAAAAAAAGTTACGGGCATAAAAGAATCTGAACATTAAATGACTAACAAAGGGCGATTTATTGGTGAACGGATTTCTGTCAAGACTATTGATCTCGAAAAACCGGTGAGTTTTACTTGGCGAAATCAGCACTATAAGATTGTTGAAATCGAGGCTAGCGACCGGCGTTTGGATCTTCGGAGTACCTGGTATCGAAGAAAACATCGGGATTACTTTATCGTCCAAGTTGAAAGTGGGAAGCGCTTTGAGATTTATCGACATCGTGTTCCTGGTAAACCCTATTGGGTACTCACCCGTGAACTCCCGCATCTAGGTTGATATTTCAGGTTTTTCTAGTTCTGGTATCTGAAATACGATAATTTCGTAATTAGTTGTCCATTTTAGAGATTCTAAGTAGATGAATCCAAGTGGCTCTAATCGTGATACAAACCACTTTGGCTTCCTAATTGGTGGATATCGTAACTGTTGAGGGGTAAAACGAAACGCAACTCGACCAAGTGGTGTTAGGACTCGGTGGATTTCTTGAAATAATGCTTCAGGGGTTTTCAAGCCATTCATTAAACCAGTTACTACTGTTACCAAAGTGAATGTGTTATTTTCGAATGGCAGTGGTTTTTGAACATCTCTACAAAGAAACTGGGTGTTGGATTGGGTTCCCTCTAGTCGTGATTGTCGGCGGGCTTCTCGAATCATTTCTTCTGACCAATCAATGCCCACAACGTGTCCTTTGAATCCTCGTCGTCGGGCAACAAGTCGAGGCAAATGCCCCGTTTGTGTTCCTAAATCTAGGAGCTTTTCAGTGGGGCTAATTCTCAGTCGCTTTATGAGGTGTTCCCATAGCTCCCAATCATCTCGAACTTCGAATGCCGCTGATTGCCGGTCATATCCCCAACGAATTAATCTTTTGCCGAAGTAACGTCCCTCCGTGGCGATGATGAAAACAAGAAATATCAGAATAGTACCGATGATTGCCAAAACAAGATAGAATGCCCACATTGCGTCCACGATGTATTGGGATGCAAGAAACTTAACTGCTTTTAGGAAGAATCACCTATATTCTAGGAATTTGCAAGGACGGAGTTGCAATGTCTTCAACAGGTAAAAAAATCGGAAAATTTGCCATTGCTCTCGCTCTGGTAATCAGTATGTCTGTAGTTCTTATCGTCCCCTTGGATATCATTCCGCCATTAGGTGGACTCATAGATCCGTTTACCGGTATCTGGACAGTGTATCAAGACGCAGAACATCCTCCTTTCGCGGCGGTTCACGTTCCTGGGCTTTCGGATCAAGTAACTGTTGTTCGTGATAATTGGGGGGTGCCTCACATTTATGCGGCAAACGAACGGGATTTGTATTTTGCCTTTGGATATGTCCAAGCCCAAGATCGGCTTTGGCAAATGGATATCACACGTCGACAAGCGCGTGGTCAATTGGCCGAGATTCTCGGACCGAATTACATTGCGGCAGATAGGTTCTTACGGACCCTTGGAATGGAACGTGCTGCTCAACTAACCATTGACCAAATTTACTCTCAGCAAGATGAGTACAACACCACTCTCCGAGAAAATCTTGAAGCCTTTGCCTTAGGTGTAAACTTCTATATCAGCAATATCGGGGCAAATCTACCAATTGAATTTAAGCTCTTGAATTATCACCCCAGGGCTTGGACTCTGATCGATTCGATTTCTATTGGTAGAATTCTGGATTATGGCTTATCTTGGTCTGATACCGATCTTCAGTTCGCTAGAACAATCGCGGAATTAGGCAATGAGTCCGCCTGGGAGCTCTTCCCGCTGAATCCCCCTCTCCAAATTCCTGTTGTCCCTGAATACGGCGACTCCTACATTTCCCCACCTACCATCGACATCAATACTCCAGCTGTTCCTGAATCTTTACAAAGTGCCATCTCTGCCGTCCTAAGGTGGACTGAAAATATTCCCGATCCTCAGAATATTCTATCAGGGTGGCAAGATGATTTCATTGGTTCCAATAACTGGGCGATTAATAGCACAAAATCCGCTACAGGTCGACCCATCCTTTGTAATGACATGCATCTTTCACGCGATGTCCCTGCCATTTGGTATCAAGCCCACCTCGTTGCAGCGGATACGGGTCGCAACATTTACGGGTTCGTTCCTCCGGGTATTCCACTCATTATCGCGGGACACACCGAATATGTGGCTTGGGGCTTTACTAACGTTGGGGCAGATGTCATTGACTGGTATTATTATACAATCAATCCAGCAAACCCCAATGAATACTGGTATGATGGTGCTTGGCACACCTTTGAGGAAGAAACCACGATTATTACTGTGAAAGGAGAACCACCCTACTATCATACTATCAGACGTAGTATCCACGGTACCATCATGTCCGATGTAGGCATCACCCATAATGACTATGTCCTCGCTCAACATTGGACTGGTGCCGAACCAAGTTATGAATTAATAGCCTTAGATAAAATGACTATGGCACGAAATTACACTGAATTCATTGAAGGCCAAAAATTCTGGTGGACGATTTCACAAAACATTGTTTTTGCTGATATCTATGGGAATATTGCCATTCGTCCTACGGGTCATTGGCCCATTCGTGCCGAAGGGTATGGTGGACTTCCCTTCAACGGGTCTGCCGGTGAGGGCGAATGGGTTGATTTTATTGACTTCGATGAATTACCTCTTTCGCTTAATCCCGATCGTGGGTGGGTTGTCAGTGCCAACCAACTGGCTGCCTTGCAAGGTCCCTCTGCGTATCCTTATTATATTCATCAAGGCTATGCCCCCGGTTATCGTGCACGACGTATTATTCAGATGCTTGAAAGTGATGATAGTTTCACTGTGGATGACATGAAACGTATCCAAAATGATGTCTTAGACACAGCTGCCGAAGCCTTCGTTCCTTTTCTAATCGACGCCTTCGATAATGCCTCTTCAGCAATAACCAGCGATTCCTTACTCTCTGCTGCGATTGATCAATTACGTACTTGGAATTATACTATGTTGAAAGAATGGGTGGCTCCGACTATTTGGCGCGCGTGGTTTGATTTTTATTGGGAAGATGTATTCGGTGACGAATATCCTGCCAATCGTGCTGGTTTACTTTGGCCTTCTCCGGTAATTTTAGAAAATCTGACGCGGTTTAATCCGAATTCTCCTTGGTTTGATGACGTTACAACTTTAGGAACCATCGAAACACGGGATGATATTATTATCCGCGCATTTCAAGCTGCTGTAACGCGATTAGCCGATGAAGAAGGGTTAGATGTTAGTCAATGGACGTGGGATAAGTTCCATTTTGTGGTGTATTCGCACATGGTCGGAGATGCTTTAGGGCATGAACCGATACCTGCGGATGGCAGTGGAGTGACGGTGAATCCCTCACGAGTGAACATGTGGGAGCGCGAAGAAGGTGCCGCACGAAGTGGGGCCAGTGAACGCCTTATAGTCAACCTAAACGACCCCTACCATGCAATAAGCGTAATCCCCGGTGGGCAAAGTGGAAATCCCCTTTCACGGCATTACAGCGATCAACTCTTCGAGTATTTCCTAATCGGTGACTACCATCTCGACTATCTCTACTTCGATATCAATGATCTCCTGCTCCGTTCGTTTCGAATAGGATCAATCCTGATATTAACGGGGTGATACCCAATGACCATAACACAACGAATCTACGAAGCTTTTGCTCAACAAAATCTCATCAAAACCTTCCTTCTAATTCTGTTCCTGACAATAATCTTGCTCTACTTTATCAGTTGGCCAGGAGCAATTCTTGCTGCTGTGGTCGCCGGATTCTTCGTGCGTCGCTATTCGCGCGCCGCATTGGTCGGCTTCCTGGGAGGGCTCTTGGCCTGGGGAATCCTTGTTGGCATCCATCTTGCCTTTGGTGGAATCGCGGTTCTTGATCTCTTTGGTGCTCTTGCGGGACTAGAAGGTATGGGCGCTGCACTTGCAGCAATTATTATTCTCATTGGAGGATTACTCGGGCTCTCTGGCAGCCTTTTGGGTAATGCCATTTTCAGTTTTGTTGAACAATATTTCATTGAAGAAACAGAAGCTACTGAATAACAGTACTCCGATCAAATATTTGCCGCTTCCCATTAGAAGAAATGAATACATGCATAAGGGCTAGGAATGAGTTAAGAAATCAAAGTACTCTGTAGTTTCCCCCAAATGCTTAAAATATCGAATTGTATTGGTGGCGCAGAAACGAGACAACGAGGACCTCTTGCGATGAAACGGCTGGTTCATAATGGTATCCGGATCATTAGCCTTCCACCTCCCACAGGTATGGTACTAACCATTCGGGGTACCGATTATGAACTTGATGCCCAACAAGAACAAATGGTCATGACGTTTGTCGCTAAACGACACCTAGGTTATTGGGAAGACCAAGTTTTTGTGCGAAATTTTTTGAAAGATTTCAGTAAAGCCTTAGGCATCAAACCTGCCGTAAAACCTCAAGAAATTGAATTAGGCGTTGTCTTTCGCGAAGGCATCGAACGCCGAGACCGGGAACAAGAAGAAAAAAACGCCCTAACCAAGGAAGATCGAAAGATCTTAGCTGCTGAGCGTAAAGAAATCCGTGAAGCCCTCCGCGAGCAATTCGGGTATGCTGTTATTGATGATGAACAGGTTGAAATTTCCAATTGGACAGCTGAGCCAAGCTGTATTTTCATGGGGCGAGGTAAACATCCCTTACGGGGAAGATGGAAGCCTGGTCCACAACAGAAGGATATTACACTTAATCTGAGTCCTGATGCTCCTATGCCCCACGGGAACTGGGCAGGGCGCATGTGGCAACCTGATAATCTTTGGGTTGCTCGATGGGAAGACAAGTTGTCGGGCAAGATCAAATATGTCTGGGTGTCTGATACTGCATCAATAAAGCAGGATCGGGAGGCACAGAAATTTGCGGTTGCTCTACAGCTCGCCAAACGCATTACTAGCGTGCGTCGTGCTATTCAAGATGACATGAATTCTAATCAAGCAAGGCGACGAGAAATCGCTACAGCCTGTTATCTTATTGATGTGCTAAGTCTCCGTGTTGGGGATGAAAAAGACCCAGATGAAGCTGATACAGTTGGTGCCACCACGTTGCGCCCTGAACATGTTACGGTAAAAGCCAATGGCGAAGTTGAGTTCAGGTTTCTTGGAAAAGACTCGGTTCCGTGGCATAAAACGGTGAAATTACCTCCTGAGGTAATCGAAGAATTAGAAGCACTCATCGAGAATGCTAGAACACCACGACCCAGTAATCGTCGAGGACGGGGGCATCCAAGTCGAGATCGCCCTCAGATTTTCCCGGATGTTAAGAGCCGCAACGTCAACGCTTATCTTTCAGAGATTATGCCAGGATTGACTGCCAAAGTATTTCGTACTTATCATGCCAGTAGTACTGTTCGAACCTCTTTGAGTCGCTCACGAGTCAAATCTGAAGATCCTAATTGGGTAAAGAAAAACGCCGCAAAACGAGCTAATCTCCAAGCAGCCATTGTGTGTAACCATACCAAGCAAGCACCTAAAGGTTGGACCAACCGATTACAACGATTCCGGGAACGGAAAAAGAAAGCAGTTGAACGGATTACTAAAGCCAAACAAAATCTTGATGCTCGACTAACTCGTCTAAAAGAGCTTGAAACGAAACAAAAGGTGAAACTTAACCAGTTAAAAGAAAAGGGCAAACCCATTCCACGTGGAAAGAATCGCCCGTATGTGTCCTCAATCGAAACCGCGCGACGAAGTGTCGAAACCGCGAAAGAACGCCTCACCCGGGCGAAAGAAGCTAAAGACAAACTTAATGCTCAGATCGATATTGCTAAAAAAACCCGAACTTGGAATCTTGGGACAAGTCTCAAAGCCTATATTGATCCACGGATTTATCGTGATTGGGGGCGTCAAGTCGATTATGATTGGAAGGACTTTTACTCGACGATCCTGCAACGCAAATTTGCTTGGATCGATAGAGAACTCGAACCGACCGAAAGCTAAAAGGCTTTTTCTGATTTTTTGGCAGTTAGTTTCTGTATTGTTTTTTGGAACGCTTGGGCAGCCCGAGCGGGATTTTTTGATTTGGTAATTCCTCCCCCGGCAATCACAATTTCAACCGGGTAGGCTAAAATATTGGGGAGGTCGGCAACCCGAATGCCTCCGGCGACAGCAAGACAGGGGTGACCACGTAATCGAGCAACCGAATCTAACTCAGCTAAGGGTGCACGTCGTGCCGCGCGACGATCCAATCCGCTGTGAACACAAGCGTAGTGGATTTCGGTGCCTTTATACGAAAGTCCTAGAATATCGGCTAGTCGGCTGATGGGGATCCGGGAGACAATCAAATCCGCCATGACCTCTACTCCAAATTCATGGGCTGCTTTAAGGGCTCCAAGGAGTGTTTCATCATAGGCATCTGCTAACACCGTAATAATATTCGCGGAAGCCATTGCTGCCATCCGCACCTCTAAATAGCCTGTGTCCGCGGTTTTAAGATCTGCACAAAGCGCTTTGTTTGGATAGGCTTTGTTAATGGCTTTGATGGCGCCAATCCCTTCGGCTTTGATCAGAGGCGTTCCAACCTCCATGATATCCACATAAGGCGCCACTTGTTCTGCTACTTTGAGTGCATCATCTAGATTCTCAAAGTCTAAAGCAACTTGTAGCCGAACCATAACGAGCACAACCTATACATCCCTCGATTCGGCTCCTATAAAGGCACCCCTCTCGGGGTATCCTTGGAAAACCCGCCTTCACAAAACGGTGAATGCGGGGCACAATTTAGGTGACACGAAAGGATAAAAGGCGAAAGCTTGCAAACTCTCTCATATGAGAGCATTAACGTGTATTGCAATTTTCTTTGGAATCATTGCAATCATTGCAGGATTTTTCGGCTTCATGTTCCTGATTGCCACTGTTGGTGATCTCATCGCCAATCAAATGACGGCGTTCACGCTTTTCGGTGGTGCAGGAATACTGATTGTCGTTGCTATCATTCTCGGGTATCTTGGACAACGCCAACCAGAACGGGTTGTTGTTCAGGCACAAGTTGATCTCCCACGGGATTTTGACGTCGGCCAGATCAAATGTCCACATTGTGGTGGCACACCTGACCGAGAACACCTTGCTTACGACCCACGTATCGGCGCCGTTATCCTCACTTGCGCCTACTGTAACAAAGTCTCCCAACTCGTCGAAGATGTTAAATGGTGATATCAAAACCGAAAGCAAAAAAGCCTGTCTTTCCTTAGCACCAATAAGACAACCCAATCTTTCCTCAAAAGGACCCTGACTGAGCTGAACACATAAATGGCCCCCAAACCATCCAAACCGTCTTCGGACACACTGTCGAGTGAAGAAATCCTCTCACGGCTCACTCAAGTACTGGAAGACTTGAAAAAAGATGGAAAACTCGTTCGGATTACAATCTGTCCAAAATGTAAATCTCCTAATATTCGTAGCCGGGAACCTTGGTATGATATCGGAGGCGCCATGGGAATTACCCCGCCTAAATTCCGCTGTCTTCGATGTGGCTATTGGGGGCGAGTCATCATCGAAGCCACCAACGAAGACTTCGACGAAAGGGTCCTCGATGAGCTGATGCGCATCGATGCGGAAAGCGCCCAAAAGCTCTTGAACGATATTGACCAACAATCAATTAAAGATAACAATCAATGAAAGGATGTGCCCAACTCGTGACGCGAACCAGACTCTTTCCCTTCGCTCTGATGGTGTGTCTCTTCTTCACACTCTTAAGTCCCTTTGTGCTCACGCAAGGAGCACCATATGGCGATACACTAAATGTCGCCACTCCCTCCCATCGATCGACCCCCTTGAATTATGATTTTCGCGTCCTGAACGAGACCGTACATATCCTGCCCCAAATTGATGCCTCCGTCATCATCAACTACTCAATGACCTTTGAAAATTATGGCACCGAGTTCGACTACATCGATGTCGGGTTACCCAATCCCTACTATGTGCTTGGCAGCTTTCGTGCCTACTGGTCACTTGAAAATGCCTCCTACGTTGAGCTCACCTCTATTGCCGCCTCTTCGGTCATCGACATTGGCGTCGAAATCTTCATTCCGCCGGCGCTCCGCCCCGGGACTGGTGAAGAGGGGACCCTCCTCGTCTGGGGTAACCAAGAACGCATGGTCTACTTGGACACCGACCCGGCCACCCCTGGCTACGTCGGTTACCAATTTATCCCTACCTGGTTTGACCCTGACTTCAACCGAGGCACTGATTACTTGGCCTGTCACCTCCACTTCCCTGACGGTTTTAACAATGGCACACTCGCCAAATACCACTACAATGCTCCGTCCACTTTCTACTGGACGAACACCAGCCTCGTCTATGCTTGGGAATACACCAACCTTGCCAACTACCAAGGCATCCTCCACGGCATCAGCTTCCCCTACGATGAATCCTACATCACCACCTACTACACGACCAACGGACCCACCGATGGTTTCGACTTCTGGGCCTTCTTCGAAGAATACGGTGAAATCCTCCTTGTCGGCGCGGTGATGCTTATCTTCCTCGGGGCCTGCTGTCTCGGCGTCGTCCGAAGCGCTCAGCGAGGCGGACTTGCCCGCCGCCTCGTCAAACGCCGCTACCTCCCTCCAGCAGTCAAAGTCGAAGCCCTGGGCGTCCGCCGCGGCCTCACCGTCGTCGAAGCCGCCGTCCTCAATGAAATCCCGCTAAACCGCGTCTTCACCATGATCGTCTTTGGGCTCCTGAAAAAAGATCTCCTCACGATTCAACGCGCAGGCAACCCCGGGAAACCCACCTTCCATCCCAACCAAGGCGAAATCGCCAAAGCCGCCAGCCAACAAGGCCGCCTCCACTACTACGAACGCCTCTTCCTCAAAGCCATCACCCCCCACGGCAACTTGCACAAAGCCCGCGTCCGCACCATGCTCAACACCCTCATCAAAACCACCGCCCGCAAACTCGAAGGCTACAGCCGCACCGATACGAAGGTCTTCTACACTCGCATGATCGACCAAGCCTGGCGCCACATCGACCAAGCCCAAACCCCCAAAGCCCAAGCCAGCGCCCTCAACGACTACGCCGAATGGCTCCTCCTCACCCCCGACTACGACAAACGCATCAAACACTACCCCCACTACTACGTCCCCGGCTGGTACTGGTGGTGGATCTGGGCCGCCCCCCCCCCCCCCCCCCCCCCCCC
>JABAOF010004152.1_pt1 | contig 54153 bp, 34 predicted proteins | sample 7062171 | NCBI WGS metagenome assembly JABAOF01 (sample SAMN14538628, study PRJNA623070) | marine sediment metagenome | biome: marine biome [ENVO:00000428]; feature: marine pelagic biome [ENVO:01000023]; material: deep marine sediment [ENVO:00002113] | place: India: Gulf of Khambhat ... | reverse complement strand
TAAATCAGGATTTCTTCTCATTCATATTCCGATTGAACACATCTTTTTTATATGATAAAATTTAGGAGAATTACCAGGGTGAGAAAGGTGGAAGGGGAAATCGCTTTGTCTAAAATTCAAAAAGCTATATCCTGAAATTGGAGAAAAAAATGTTAAAGAGAAACCTCACAGTATTCATTTTCTTGATGACCATCCCCTTACTATTCAAGATTGGATGGAGTGCTCAAGATTCTTCTGCTAAAAAAGTCGAATTGAAAGCGCTGGACTATAGGATCGATTTTTTTGTCGACTACAACAGAGAAAAAATATCAGCAGATTGCCGATTCACTGTCCACAATCCGACAAAGGAGCCCATTAAAAATATTCCTGTAATGCTTTATAAGGATTTCAAAGTTCTGTCTTTAAAAGATGAGCAAGGTCGGAAAACACCGTTCACACAAAAAATAATTCCTTTTGAGGACTGGGATAAACTCAAAGTGAACACCATCGAAGTTGTACTGGAAAACCCCCTACTCCCTGGAGAAAAAACATCGCTAAACATCACCTATGAAGGCGGTCTATCAGGGTATACAGAGACCGGAATGCGTTATGTCAAAGATCATATCAACAAAGATTTCACATTAATCCGCGAGGAGTGTAAAACCTACCCGATTATCAGTTATCCTAACCTACTTTCCCTCAGAGAGGCTGTGACTCATTCCCAATTTGATTATCTGGTGAAAGTCACTGTACCTGAAAGCTTGGTCGTCGCCAACGGAGGGCAGCTCGTCGATAAAATCTCTAAAGATGGATTGGCCACCTACTCTTACAGAAACATAAAGCCTGCCTGGAGGATCGATATCGCCATCGCAGACTATGGGATCCTCGAGGATAAAGTCAATCATTTCAAGATTTATCATTTCAAGGAAGATACTAAAGGTGCAAAGCTCATTCTGGATGCCATGAAGAAGGCGATTGATCTGTTGACAGAATGGTTAGGTCCGCTGAAAGACAAAGACAATGTCTCTCTTTCTGTGATTGAAACCCCTTCAGGGTACGGAGGTCAGAACGACATAACCTCAATCATCATGACTGCAGAGGCCTTTAAAGATGAGACGAGAATTTCAGGCTTTTATCATGAAATTTCCCACTGGTGGAATGTTCGCCCCCTTGAACCCTTTCCCTGCCGGATGGAAAGTGAAGGATTTGCTTCATTCATTGAAGGATTGATCGATGATAAACTGGAAAACAGGAAAAGTTCACTCAAAGAACGTTATGAAAGAATAAGCGGCAATTTGAGGAAGAGATTCCAGAAAAACTCAAAAGCCATGAATGTGCCGATCATCGACTATGGGAAAGAATCGATGACAGGTTTATCCTATTCGAAAGGTGCCGCAGTTTTTATCCTCCTTTATGATTTATTAGGGGAGAAGAGCTTTTTTGACATCCTGGGCCGTTTTTACAGCACATATTTCGAGACCGGCGCATCAACGGATGATTTTACTGCCTTCATAAATACAAATTCCAAAATCGACCTGACATTATTCTTTAAAGAGTGGATTTACGGGACCGAATCCAATCAGTACATCATGGAACAGATCCCCTATGAGCAAATCCTCCAAAAGTATAGATAAACCTCTAAAAAAACCAGTGCTTTCAACATCCGAAAGATGAATTAGCGGGATTACACAAGGCATAAAAGTTTTTCACCCCTTCCTGTGTATCTTTTACAGAGATGATAAGGGGAATATTCATTTCTGTTCAATTAAGGACATTAACTGTTTATAAATGTTACATCTATGTTTCATAAGTAGTAGAAAATCCCCAGGAAGATGAAATTGGCATATTATTTGCAACAAATAATGGAATATAAAATATTTCGGAAAAAATTTACTGGCAACTGTTTAAAAATGAGAATAGTGTCGAGAGACTTAAAAGGGTGGCATATCTATCCCAAAGACTCTAATATTAATAGTGCCGATAACTGGATGGGGCTGATTTTACCGCCTTTAGATAATAAAAAATCTTCGTTGGTTGACACAAGGTCATCTTTCCCAACCGCCCCTTTTGGGGAATCGTTAAAGTCAATTGCGATAAATCGATTGACTAGTGAAAATACGAGTGTGTATCGCTCGTTTGAAAACAATTGTTTCTTTATTTGAAAGTCGATATCAGGTGCGTCGAGACCAAGGTCATCGAAAACTTGAGACAAAAGGGATCGAAAGTGCCGTTATAAGGAGGGCAGAGCGATGAATAAAACTAATTTTAATCTCTGGTCATTCATGTTGTTGATTGTATTGTTATTAGTCAACGCGTGCACTGAAAAAAGATTATCTGCTGAGGAAATCATTTCCAGATGTGCCGCGGCTATGGGAGGAATCAATAAGATAAAAAATATAAAAACGATAAGAACGCACCGTGTTTATCCAGATCATGGCGAGCATACGCTAATCTTTGAAATGAAACGACCGAATTTTTCTCGACACGGAGGTGGAAAAATTGTATTCGATGGAAAACGGGCATGCTGGATTCGCGGTATCGATGGAAATTCCAAATCGGAACTGGTCGACCCGGCGGAATGGAAAGACTTCGAACTTGAAATCGCCTATGTTTTTCCTGCTATTTTCGAATACCCATCAGAATTCATTGGGATTGAATCAATTGACAGACGTGAGTTCTACAAGTTGAGGGTAAATTTACCATTAGGGGCCACTATAACATACTTTATAGATAACGAGACATATCTGATCGTGAAGACAGAGGCGAATTTTAAAATAAATAATACGGAGATTAACGCTTATCGGGATTACTTTGATTACCGAGAAGTGAATGACTTTTATTTCCCCCATGGTTTCACGTATGGGTCACGTTTCGGTCAAATTAAAGGATGGGTAGAATCATACGAAATTAATATTCCTTTCACTGATGATTATTTCAGAATTCCGGATGATGTCGATTAAACTGTACGGCTTATTCAAAAAAGTGAACGTACTTCACTACTCACAGGCTATCGGGATTTTTCATTTATAAGAATTACATTTTACGAATCACATCCGCACGGTAAAAGAATCTGTCTCCCCTTTTTTCAACACACATCAACTGTGTTGAGTAACCTGCTTTTTTCACTTTTGCCGCATTCCTCGCTAGAATGTGTTCCTCGTTTCCATAGTGCATGGGAAAAACTACACGGGGTCTCAGCATTTCTAAAAATTCAGCCTCCTCTGCCCTTAAGCTGTCTGAATCATGATCTATATTCATCAAGGCGATATCCACTCTATTCACCTTGGATTTGAGGTACACCATATCATTTTTATAATCACCCCGGTAATCTCCGCTAAAGTAAATCACGAGTCCGTCAACTTTAATCAAATAGGCCACTTCAGGGACCGGAGGCCGGGCATGATAGGAATTGATGGCGTAGACCTCCATCCCCTTTATTTTTTTTCTGGCTCTCAGCCCTGTCATGAGTAAATAGTTGCTTTCTTGTTCTTCTGTTGCTTTCCAGCCAAAAAAATACGTGATTTTTTTAATGGTTTTTTCCCAGCTAAATATCACATGATTAAAATGATCTCCATGTTCATGGGAAACGAATACATAAACATCAAACTTTTTTATCTCATCAGGATCGATAAAACCATTTTTAAGACATGGTTCCCGGGGAATGGGATCTTCTTCACCATAGGTGGGAATATAATCAAAAATCAGGAATTTTGTCCGGGTTTGTAGAGCAAAACCGCAGTGAAGCAGATACCAGATACTGGCCTCTCCCTCTGAAAGCTCTTTTTCCTCTCCCTTTTCATCTGCGGGTAACCAATAAAAAGCCAGGGGTAAAATCAAAAAGAACATGACAAGCTTCTTGACCATCAACCAACTACTCCTCTATTGAACAGTTAATTTCCATTTTCCGGGCAGGTCATTGTCTTGAGAGCGCTGCGCTCTCCCAACTGAGTTAACTGCCCACATGAGACAAGAAAAAGAATTTAAAATTTACTACTTTTCCTAAGATTATTCTAGTTCAAACCTAAAAAGGGAAGTGAAATAAACGATTGATAAAGATGTGAAATTAAATTACCTGAATGGATTAATTTGAAACCAAACTGACGCATGTCACAGAGAAAACTACTTTCTCATTCTTCCCTCAAAGTCTCTACCGGATTCGCGAGAGCGGCTTTGACTGTTTGAGACCCGATAATGACCAAAGCCAGAGCCAAAACAAAGGCTAGAGCCCCGGGCAGCACCCAAAGACTCAAGCCGGGACGGAAGGCGAAGAACTGCATCATGGATCCAGACAGAAAATACCCGGTCGGCAGCGCAAAAACGGCGGATACTATAATCAGCCTGATAAAGTCCTTTGACAATAAGTAAGCCATACTGGGGACACTCGCCCCCAGTACTTTTCGGATACCTATTTCCTTGACTCTCAATTCGCTCGTGTACATGGCCATCCCAAGGAGCCCGAAAAGGGCGATGAGTATGATAAAACTGCAGGCCCAAGCGGAAATCCGTATTGTTCCGCCCATTTGGCTTTCATGCCTTTCCTGCATATCCTCCATAAACACATATTGTATGGGATGAATCTTATCAAACTTTCTCCAAGTATCTGAGAGCCAGGTTTTAATCTCTTCCTTCTTTCCAGGCTTATAACCGATATTCGCGTATCGAAACTCTTGAGGCCGATAACGAAGAGCCAAGGGATCGATCGGATTCTCAAGGAATCGATAGTTAAAATCTTTGACAACCCCGATCACCCTGACTTCAGAATCTTTGCCTAAAATGACTGTTTTTCCGATGGATTCCACAGGCGAACCAAGATCCAGGACTTGAACGGCCTTTTCATTGATGATAACCGCGCTTTCGCTATCGGTTGAAAACTGGTATGAAAAATTTCGTCCCGCGATCAAATCGATCCCAAAATTATGAATAAATTCCGTATCCACACCATAATAATAGGCACGCGTCGGTTTATCCATCTTTTCCGTTCTTAATCCTGGCCTGTGATGGCCACCAAAAATCGGTATACTGGATGAAAAAGAAACACCGGTGATATGGCTGTTGGTAATAATTTCATTCCTCAATGTCTCATTGTTTACCTCCCGCAGGGGGACATTCACGATGTTTTCCGTTTTTATTCCTCTATCAAAAGTCATCCAATATGTATGCAATTGATAGGAATAGACTATGAATATTATCGATATCAACGAAACTGCGAATTGTATACCCATCAGTATTTTTCTTTTCAGGAGACGTGAAAATCCTTTTATTCTCGAGACTCCCTGTATGGCCTCGACAGGCTGAAATGAGGAAAGATAGAGAGCCGGGTACAACCCTGCCAAGACGCTGACGCCTAATGCGAACAAAACGAAGATAATGTAGAGTGCGGGATCTTTCATCAGCTCCAAGTTTATTTGCATGTTTGTCGTTTCTATGGCGTCGATTGAGTTAAAAGCGGGAATCAACCAAAGTATAAAAAGACATGCAACAAAAAGCGCTAGAAAAGTGATAGCGAATGTCTCGCTGAGAAATAGTTTGATGATCTGGCTGCGTTTGGCTCCGATCACTTTTCGGAGTCCGATTTCTTTGGTCCGTCTGAGCGAGCGGGCGATGGACAAAATGATATAATTGAAGCACGCTAAAAATATGACCACCGCTGCTAAAAACGGGATGAAAACATATTCAAAGGAATGCTTGGTCCCGGGCATGCAGTTGGCCAGATTTATTCCGAGATTGATCTTTAACAACGGTTGAAGTTTGAATCCGAATCTTTCTCTCTCATGTTCCGGAACAAGCGTGTTCGCGATTGCGGGAAGCTGTTCTTCCAAAAGAGATTGATCATCTTCATCTCTCAGGAGAACGTAGGTGTAATATCTGCTGAAAGATGACCAACTGTTCAAATTCTCTTTAATGACACCTTTGTTCTCCAGAGCGGGTAGAGTCGCAAACGAGACCAAAACGTCAAATCGAAAATGGGATTTCTGATCCAAATCTCCCAGAACACCGGTGACCATAAAATCGCCCAGGTTTTCTAGGGTCAACGTTTTATTCATCGGGTCGTCATCCCCGAAGAATCTATGGGCAGTTTCCTCGGATATGACGATGGAATGCGGATAATTTAATGCGATCTCCGCGTCACCATCCTTCAACGGATAACTGAAAATGCGAAAGAATGACGGTTCCGCATACATGCCGCTGATTGCCATCGCTGTTTCTGTTTTCAGAACACTGGCGCCCATCCTTCTGACTCTGACGACTTCTTCCACACTGGGGGCGTTATCCAACAGATACGGAGCCAGCGATCCCGGTGTTGTCGCCCAGCCTTTTACCTCGGGATGCTCAATTCTCTTGTCCGTAGTGTATACGCGAACGATGCGGCCTTTTTTCTCATGGAACCGATCGCTGCTCTTCTGATCTTTGATAAAAATGATGATCATCAGGCAGATGGATATGCTGAGCGCGAGTCCTGCAATGTTGATGATCGAGAAGACCTTGTGCTTCAGCAGTGTTCTGAAGGTAATTTTAAGATAGTTTCCAATCATACCGATTCTCCTTCGAATCAGATATCACTATAAATACGGATGATCTGCCCTCAAAGTTAACAATAAAGTATGGCTCGGGAATGCATGACTTATTTTTTTTTATCGGGGAAGCGGATGAAGTCACATGTTCCCGAGTTAAACGCTAGGTATCCCCAAATGGAGTTAAAAGGGAAATCCTCACTCGAAAGATTTAAATAAAAATTATGATTTTATGTCTTATATTTTGAATGAATCCCTTAAAACTGACTTCAGTCTAAGAAGAGTGTATCATGAAATGTTATATATGAATGTAAATGATTTATATTCATTTTCTTTTTTTGGGCTTCTTTGATTATTTTAACTCCCGTCACACTGCCCATTTCAGCAAAATCTTCATCCCTAAACTTGCATTTGACTATTTTTCCCTTATCATCTTTTATAAATTCGAAGGACCACTTTTCACCATGCGGAGTTTCAACTTTAAATTTGAGATCATTTCCCTTGACCGGTTTCAATTCTCCCATATTGTATTCTTCTCCCCTTCCGTAAAGAACTCCATCCTCGACATAAAAGTTGATGAGCATTTCTTCGCCTTCAAGAGCAAATCTATAATAACCGGCAAGATCGGCATATTTTGTTTTGGCACCTCGCTTCTTTTTCTCCTGTGCAGGGGAATGGGTGTTGACTTCCAAGGAGGCCACTATCCGCATCATGATCCCGTTCAGAGTTTTAGTGCTGCCTGCCCATCTTATGACAACTACTAGGTCATGCTCATCGTCAACTGCTATACAGTTACCGCCGAATCCTAAAGCATAATATACAGATTCAGGTGCGCTGGGGATGGGTCTCTTGCCGGTGTTGAGCCACCACATATAGCCATAAATAGGATTGGCAGAGCTTGGAATCCTCAACATATCGATCCATTTTTCGGAGATGAGCTGTTTTCCGTTCCATTTTCCTTTTCGTAGAAATAAGAGTCCAAAACGGGCAAGGTCACGTGTGCTGATGAACAGTCCACCGCCCCAATGTCCCCCGCCGCTGACAGACTGCATTTTCAGGCCGTCTATATCGACCCAGGAATTTTCATAACCGTGCCACCGCCAGGTCGGTGAAGCATCAATCAAATCCATGATCTTTTCCCGGAGCAGCACAGGTAACGGCTTTCGCCATATCTGAAGGAGTGAGTAGGCAAGCAGATTGACCCTCACATCGTTATATTTATAGTGTGTCCCCGGCTCTTTGAGCTCACGATTCCTGAGGTCATTCCATGTGGCATTTCTTGGGGGTCGATCTGCCCAATCCGGTTTTTCCCAGAGAATCCCTGACCAGTCTGAAGTCTGCTGCAAAAGGTGATGCCATGTTATTTTTGAATTATGTTCAGAATCGAATTTTCCATCCTTAACATAATCTTTTACCGGATCATTGACATCATGAATTAATCCGTGATCAAGTGCCAGTCCAGCCATTGTGGACAGGAAACTTTTAGTCACACTGAAGGTCATGTCGACTCTTTGGGTATCTCCCCATTCGGCAACGATATACCCGTTTTTAAGAACGAATCCGGCTGCTCCGCCTCGTGATTTTGTCGGACCGATTATGGTCCCGTAAGGCTCTCTGCCAAAAGCCTGGGTGATCGCTTCTTTCAGGTCTTTTGGGCCACGCCATTCATTGGCCATTGCATAATCAACGGCTTCCTGTAATAAACGGGAATCCATTCCCAATTCTTCAGGCGGGCGCTTTTCCCATGTGTCGCCCTTTCCGGGGAAGTATGCCGATCTTTGTTCTACTGATCGTCCTGCTTCACACGGATAAGGAGAAGAGGATAAGCCTTGAATAAGAAGTAATAATAGCAGAAATATGTAGGCAACGATGTTTTTGGATAATCTGATCATGGTACCTCCTTTAATCAAAATCACTATAGAGACGGATGACACGGCCTCGAAGTTAACAAGAAAGTATGATTTTGAGACGCTTGGCCTATTTTTTTTCTGTCGGGATTGCGATTGAAGTCTTATGCCTTGAGATAAACGCTATCTGTCCCCAAATGGAATTAAATGGGCTTTTTGCGTTTTTCGAGGGCAAGAAGGAGGGCACAAAAAACGACTGAGATGATGATAATGCTCAAGAATAAAAGGAAAAAAGGAAGAGCTCGAGTCAAGGCCGGTGTATCGAAGATATTTCCGAATTTCAAGACACCTTTGATTCCCAGAAATATGATTCCGGCAATAAAAATTCCAAAAGACAACACTTGGGGATAGATCAAAGGTCTCAGGGCTTTTCTCACCATCCGTTTATCAGGTCTTTTCAAGGCGTAAGCTCTATTCCATACGTCATCCGCATCAGGGAGGCTCTTTTTCGGCACATCGGCTTCCCAAGCTTTCTCCTTGAACTGATTCATCCAGGCCTGAACAGTGACAACATCCTGACAGACCGGGCATTCGGAAAGATGTTTTTGGAGTTTGGGTTCGAGCTTTTCCGCTCTCAGGCCTGCCATGACTTCTTTTTCCAGAGGACATATCTTTTTTTTCATGGTCATTCTCTCCCTTGAAGCCTTTGTGTCTTCAAGATCTTGGCTAATTTTTCCCTGGCTCGGAAGAGTTGGACTTTGAGGCTGTTTTCTTTGGTGTCTGTCATCTCTGCGATCTCTCCGTAGCTGTATCCCTCTACATAGACCAGCCAGAGAAGCGTCCTCTCTTTGGGCTTAAGCTTTTTGAATGTTTTTTCCATATCCAGAGAAAAATGAATTTCGGATTTTGGGCCTTCTTTCTTGTTGTCACTCATATACGTCCGTTGCTCCTCTTCAATGGCTTTTTTCTCTACTTTTATCCGTCTCGCTTTGTCGATGATAAGCCTGTAAGCGATTCTGTAGAGGTAAGCCTGCATATGTTTCTCGTTCTGGAAGTTAATCTTCGCTTTGAGGAACTTGTAGAAAGATTCCTGGAAGATATCGTCAGCCATTGGTTCATCGCCACAGATCTTATAAATGTAAAACCAGAAAGAACGGGAGTAATTCTCATAGAATTTTTCCCATATTTTCTTCCGATTTTCTTCCATATACAGGGAACCGATTTGGTTTATTTCTCGGTCTTTCTGCAGGAGCGCGATTCTCAGCGGATGAACAATGCTGCTCAACATGAGCGCTCAGCCTTATTTATCCCCATCAATTATGCCCCATTTCTTGCTCAATGTGTAGGAAATAAAAGTTGAGACAAGAAAACCCACTCCGAGCGCAATGAAAACAATACCGAATGCCAGGAAATACTTCATCTCTTGTGTAAAGATTTGCCCGACCAGGATGAGAGAGATTCCAACTAAAGTAATTATGACTCCTTTAGATAAGGAAGATAAGATTTTCTGTCTGGGAGTTGGGCCGTTATAGGAAAGAAACTTGAGAAATGTATTTCCTTCCTTGGATTGGATGAAATCGTTAAACTCTTGAACAGTCGTGAATTTCTCCAAGATTTTATTCTGGAGCTGGCTTTTTTGCCTCATTTTTAGCCATTCCAGGATACTCCAGAACAGCCATGCGCCAAATATGAACAAAATTGGAAAAACAACAAACGTTAAAATCACATCTTCTTGGGCCATCATGACCTCCATAAAATTAGAATCACTACAAAGACGGATAACTTGTCCTCAAGGTTAACAAAAAAATTTAATCCGATGAACATTTTAAAATCTTATGGTCATGGATAAATACGGTATGGATAAATACGATAAGGATTTGTGGCGAACGCAAAAAGGAAATTCTTATCTCTATTTAATCCTCTGCTTTTACTTATTGCACCTTATGCTCTAATTGTTCTCTAATTTTATCCAGCTCTTCCAAATCCCACTCCAACTCTAATTCCTGGAATATAACCTTGGCTTTTTCTAAGTATTCCTGAGCGTGAATGCCATTCAGTTGGTGAAACTTACTATTTTTCTCTAGCAGCCTTTTCCCGACTTCCATGTATGTTCTGGCAAGTTCTGGGCGGGCACCAAGCTGTTCACCCGCATTTATGCTTTTATTCCACCAGACCAAAGCTTTTTTTGGCTTTCCATTGAGCCAATAATACACGCCCATTAATTTAAACGCCTCTATTTTATTCGCTGCAAATTTCATAGAGTTACTTATGGCAACCTTCCCACTCCGGTAGGCTTTCTTTTGCAATGAGGATATTAAAGATTTATCATCGGAGCTAAAGGATTTGTTCAACATATAAATATCAAAAAAGAATTGGCTGATTAAGTAATTATTGATGTATAAGGGAAGAATCCGTTTCTCACGAGAAATAAGTTCCTTTGTTTGCAACAGTGATTCTTGCGCGCCATCGATATCGTTTAACAGAATTTGTACATAAGTTTTCATCCCAAGAACGAATATACTCCATAATTTGATACCCATTCTATTGAAGAAAATGACTGCTTCATCTATTTCATTTTGAGCCTCATACAGTTTTCGGCAACTCAATAATAACTTTGATTTTACACTATACTTCCTTCCTATTGCCTGTTCATGACCATAAGATTCACCAAATTCACTTAATTTCTCTATTAAGGCATCCACACCACTAAAATTGCCCTGTCCAATTTTTAAAAAACTGTTCCATTGGGTATAAGAGGACGTATAAAAAACATCTCCAATTTTAGTATTATGGTCAACTAAGACTTCATCATATTCAGGTTCTTTGTTCCACTCCCCTTTTAAGAAATTATGCATTAATTCAAGATATCTAAAACGAAATGCAGATTTTATATCATCTTTACTTATATAATCTTTCGTATAGTCTAATATTTTCCTGCTTAATTTAAATGAAATACCTGTTATTAAAAACAGAAAAGTACTTGCGATATAAATTGAAACTCCATTTTTCACTTTGGTTATATCAAACTTATTGAGTCTTCTCATTATCCCTATAGACTCCATGAAAAATCTGGTGGGATCGACTTGAGCGAATGCGGCTCCTCTTCTCTCTATTAAATTAATAATTTCAACATCTCTGTTCTCTGGAATTTTTTTCACCCGTTTGGATGGAAAATAAAGGTTTTTGACTACACTCAACAAATCAGCGATGAGATTCAGCAGGGCTATTATCTTGCTCTTCGGTCTTCTTACCCCCCAATATTCTAAAACTCTATCCAAGCATTCTAAAGCTTCAACCATACGGCCTTTATTATAGAAAGCAAGAGCAATGTTTTTCTCCAACATGGCTATTTTCCCGGGATTAGCCGCATCTCCGTATTTCTTCAAATAAAGATTCAGAGCTTCTTGATAGTAGTTCAAGGCCTCATTGGATGCCGCTGCTTTTAAAGCCTCTTCTCCAGCCCTGATCAAATATTCTTCTGCTTTCTCCAGATTCTCGCCTCTACTGTAGTGAAGGGCAAGCATCCCATAAAATTCATGCAATCTTTCTGAAAAAACATCTTCAATAGCATTGGCCACTTTTAAGTGAAGCTCTTTTCTCTTATTCAACAAGATGGATTCATAGGTCACTTCCTGGGCCAGGACATGTTTGAAGAGGTATTCAATCTCTTCTAATCTAATTCTTTCCCGAATGAGCTGAACTCCTTTTAAAAAATCAAGCTTATAATCGATATCTTTAATGGATTTCGCTACCTTAGCTAAGATTTTATAAAAGAAATACCTTCCGATGACCGAGGCCTCCTTGAGTAAATCCTTCGTTGTTTCATCAAGCCTGTCTATCCTTGCCATGAGCACATCTTGAATTGAATCAGGAATCACCACCGAATCGATTTTTTCTGTGACTTTGAATTTTCCATCCCGAAGTTCGATCACACCCTCATCAAAAAATGACCGGACAACTTCTTCAATAAAGAAAGGGTTGCCTTCGGCACGATTGGCGATGGCTGCCCTGATATCTGGAGGAAGCCCCTTGACTTTTATCAGGTTCTGGATGAGGGTTTCACACTGTTTTTCATCCAGAGGTTCTAAAAATATCTCTGAATGAATCTTGCCGTATCTCTCCCTGATTGTTTCCAATATCCGTTCACCTGATTCCTGATAGCCTGGACGAAGTACATTTATGAAAAGTATTCTGTGTTTTTCCGCCAACCGAAAAAGCGATTCAAGGAGTTCAATAGAGGACATATCAGCCCAGTGCAGGTCTTCGATAACGAAAACAGTGGGGCGGAGTTCAGCACCCTTTATCATCAGCTCCCGTATGTTTTTTAGGATGAGCTTCTCCATGGCCTCCCCTTCGATGCCCTTGATCCGATCTGCATGTTTGCCAGTGAGTTTCATTCCTAACAGGACAACGACGAATGGAAAAATTTCCATAGCGCCCTCTGGATAGATATTATGAATCGCTTTTTCAAGCTTGGACATCGACTCTATTTCGCCGTCCCCTTCCTTTATGCCTGCCCAATTTTTTATGATATCAATGATAGGATGATAACTTAAGTTCCTGCCGATGGATAACGATCTCCCTTCAAGAATCTCCACTTTTTTGAGGTCATCTATGGCTCTTAATTCAGTTATGAGTCTGGATTTACCGATTCCAGCTTCACCAATCACACTAACAATCGAGCCTTCACCATTAATGACTTTTAGCACATAAAGTTTTAATTTATCTAATTCTTTATTTCTACCAACCATCTCTGAGTAAATTATTCGTTCAGAACCAATCGCAGGCCGATAGATTCTTTCTTGAGTGGATAAAAGCTCGAAGACCTGAATGGGTTTTGTTTTGCCTTTTAGAGTGATGGATTTTAATGGCTTATAGTCAAACTCATTTCTTGTATATTTATGAGTCGATGGACCGACATAAATCTGTCCCATGGAGGATAAATCCTTCAAATGAGAAGCCAGGGATACGGTATCCCCCATAACAGTATAATCTCTCTTTTCATCCGTACCCATTGCTCCGGCGATCACCGTCCCTGTATTTATTCCGATACGAACATCAATAGGGATGGGCATATTCATTTCCTGATTAAATCGATGCAGTTGATTCCGCACATCAATCGCTGCATTTATCGCTTTTTTGGGAGCATTCTCAATAGCTGCGGGGACACCGAAAAGAATCTGGATACTGCTCTCCATTATTCTGTCTATTGTCCCACCGTGCTTTCTAGCAATTGAGCCTATCATTTCAAAACAACTGTTCATGATTGAGGCCGCCTCTTCGGCTTCCATTCTTTCCAGAATTTCTTTGTATCCAGAGATCTCGGCAAACATCACAGTTGTCTGCCGGCGCTCTGGTCCCTTTTTTATCTCAGCTTTTTCCTTTTCCTCAGCTAGGACTTCCTGTTCCTTCTTTTCAAGCATCTTCTTCAACCTTTTCATGTTCGTCAAGAATTGTCGGGCTGATTGATAGCGGTCTTTTGGATCCTTCCGCAAACATTTAAATATCAGCCTCTCCATTTCTTTTGGAATGTCCTCTCGAAATTCTATTGGCGGCGTTGGAGATTCATTGATAATGGAATAAATCAATGCGGCGTTATCTTCTTCTTTGAATGGCAACTGTGAGGTTGACATTTCATAGAGTACAATCCCCAAGGACCAGATGTCTGTTCGATGATCAACCGATTTACCTTGAGACTGTTCGGGAGACATGTACGCCAAAGTACCCAAAATTGTCTTCGCCTTCGTAAGCTCCGTTTGCCCGACTAGTTTAGCTATGCCAAAATCCATTATCTTCGCCTGATCTTTTTCTGTTATCATGATATTTGCACTCTTAATATCACGATGAATTATTCCCTTCTCATGCGCCTCCTGTAGACCTTCAGCAATCTGAGTGGTGATACCCAGAATCTCATCTAGATTCAAAGGGCCCGATTCAATCTTCTTTCTTAAGCTCTGACCTTTGATATAAGACATGGCAATGAAGGATTGCTCTTCAGCTTCACCAACTTCATAGATAGTACAAATGTTAGGATGATCCAATGCCGCAGCCGCTTGTGCCTCACGTTCAAAACGCATCTTTTCCTTCTCATCTTCCAAAGCGAACGGAGAGAGAAATTTCAAAGCAATGGTACGTTTTAGCTTGGTGTCCTCAGCTTTATACACTATGCCCATACCACCTCTTCCTAACTCTTCAATAATCTGGTATTTACCAGCAAAGAGAGCACCTGTTGTCAGCCCTTCCATGGGTATTTTAAAAGTCTTAGTGCGAGAGACCTTAATGTCCTTGGGAGAAAGAAGAGGGGTAGTGCAGTTGCCACAGAAACGTGCATTATCGGGATTTTCGAACTGACACTGAGGGCACTTAACTGCCATTATTTTCCCTAAAAACTGCTCGGATAGCATAATAATTAATAAATAAATAGTCAAATCCATAACTGCTTTGTTTGCTAGTATCTATTAGAGCAGAGATTATTTCACATGGGTTGGCTTATGGGGGAATATGTGTAAACTCTTCGTTCTAGATTTTCGATCAGTGATCCAGTCAATAAAATCAGAATAAATTCGATTTAAAAAAACTAATTCTGGTTTAATCTGATTAACCAGACCAAAGACATAAATTAATTGTGAGTTTTGGTTTCTATTTTTTAGGCTCAAACAGAAGGAAAACTAATGATAAAAGATGTTCCTTGATTCTCCTCACTCTTGACTTCAATCTCTGCCCCATGATTATCGGCTATCCACTTCACGATGGAGAGCCCCAAGCCCGCACCACCGGTTTCCCTGGAACGAGACTTATCCACGACATAAAACCGGTCAAAAATGTAAGGGAGATATTCATCAGGAATACCGATTCCAGTGTCACGGATTTCAAGCTTGGTCGTATTTTTGATTTCTGTCAGGAAAACTTCAATCCGGCCTCCCGATGGTGTGTAACGGATGGCATTATCGATGACGTTGGTGATCATCCTCTCCAGCAATTCCTTGTTTCCCTTCACCTTCGCCGACTTCACATTTTCGGCTAATATTGTCAGCCCTTTATTCTCAGCTGGCTGATTCCGGATTTTCACGACGTTCGCCACAATCTCTTCCAATTGGACGGTTTTATTAAATTTGGACTTTTCCAATGCTTCCGCCCTTGAGAGAAACAGCAGGTCGTCAATGAGTTTTTCCATCCGAGAAGATTCTTCTAGCGCACTTTTCAGTGTCTTCATATACTCTTCTTCTGTCCTCTTTTTCCGCAACAGCACTTCGATTTCACCACGAATGATGGTCAGGGGAGTTCGGAGTTCATGGGAGACATCCCCGGAGAATTGGCGGATTTTATTAACAGATTTTTCCAGACGGACAATCATGTCGTTAAAAGTCTCAACAAGCGCTCCAATCTCATCCTGACGGTTTTTCACATCGATTCGGAGAGAAAGATCTTCAGTGGTGATCTCATTCGCGGTTTTAACCACACTTTTTACAGGCTGGAGAGCCTTCCTGATGATCAAACTGCCTCCCAAAGATGCGAACAAAAGGAGCATCAATCCCGCGGCGACCATAACGATCATGAGCTGGTTCAAAGAACCAGAGACGTTCTCTACTGATACTCCCACTTGGAGGACGTTCGGCCCTCTGACGGGCAGCAAAAAAACCCTCAAGGTGTAAGAGCTGAGATTCTCTTCACTGAAAGTAGTAAAAACGAGGCTATCGAAATCCGATTTATCGGCTCTAGAATAAAGATGAGTTTCGAGTTGAAAGGCCCCCTCTGGAATTCGACCTGACCGAATGATCCGTTCGACTTGTCTTTCTCTGTGCTCGGCAAGCTGCACAAGCTGGATGAAAGGCTCATGAGAGGAATACTTGACCTCCACAGTTTGAATAGCATCTTCCCACGTGACTCCTTTCTTTCTCCGCCACTTTTCATTCGTCTCATCAGCGATCTCCATCAGGACTTTGTCCAAGTCATCCATAAGCCTCTCTTTGAATCCCTGGTAAAGAAACAATCCGGCCAACACGACGATGACTCCCAGGATGATTATGTACCAAACCGTCAGCTTAAACGTGAGAGATTTGAATCGCTTAACTTTCATCTATTTTATACCCGTGACCACGTAAGGTCTTTATCAGCTTGATTTTGGCTTTCTTGTCGATTTTTTCTCTCAAATGGCTGATATAAACATTAACCACATTGCTTGTGCCTTCATAGTTCCTATCCCAGACGTGCTCGATGATCATCGATTGCGACACGATCCGCCCTTTGTTTCTCATAAGATACTCCAGGAGCGCATATTCTTTTCCGGTGAGAAGTATAGTTTTCCCAGCTCGACTAACAACCCGCCGCAAAGGATCCAGTACGAGATCGCCCACTTTCAACACTCCGGTCTTGTAATCTTGACTTCTTCTGAGCAGAGCGCGAATCCTGGCAAGCAGCTCTTCAAATGAAAACGGTTTGGTCAGGTAATCGTCAGCGCCTTCGGAAAGTCCGATGATCTTATCATCAAGGGAGTCTTTAGCCGTCAACATGAGAATCGGTGTGAGAACAGAATTTTCACGCAGTTCCCTGCAGACCGTAAAACCGTCTTTTCCTGGGAGCATGATATCAAGAATGATCACATCATAAGGATTTACCTGAGCTTCATAGACTGCTTCTGTCCCATCACGGCACAAATCCACCGCATACTGTTCTTCCCTTAGGCCCTTTTGTAAGAATGCCCCCACTTTTTTGTCATCTTCAACCACAAGGATCCTCATGAGCCTATTATAAATCAATACTTGTTCGAAAAGAAAAAGCTTTACCTCCTTCCGCCCCAACCACCGCGGAAGCGAGGTCTTCCAAAACGAGGATTGACCACGTTGCTGTAAACGGATCCGAACGTGTAGCGAATTCCCAATGAAATCGAATAGTCATAGTCTGTCGCCAGTTCCCTTCTTCTCAACAACACCTCATCGATGGTGGCATCGCCCATGGGCAATGACAGCTGGTCATGAATCCGTTCGTATCTTCCGAATATATCCAGGGAGAGTCCTTTAAAGATTCGCAAGTCGAGATTCGCCCCGACTTCCAACCGATTTTTCTTGAAGTCATGGAAATAATGTGATCCCTCCAGAGACACAGACGCGTTCCCCCATGGTTCTCTGGCTTCAAATATCATCGTTAGCGATTGATTATACAGAGTTTCTGAGGTTTTTTCATAAATAGTCTCCTCGATATAATTCGCAGAATTCCATCCAATCCTGTAGAGAAAACGCAGCTGTCTGCGGGTAGACTCTGAATAAGGGAAAACGTTGTATTCCAGAGCCGGAGCCACAGTAAAAAAATAATCCAAATTGCTGTAGGTTGATGATTCTGCTTCCACCCAGCCACCTACAGACCAATGGTTACTAATGCTTTTGACAACCATTCCAGAAAAATTTTTCTGGTCCGAAATACTCGTGATCGTTTCATCTTCGTATTCAAATATTCTTCTATCAAAATCAGCAGAGAGACCCAGCCGAATTTTGATATTAGGCGTAACTTTATTGGCCGAAAAATTCACATCCAGTGAACGTGAACGCCGGCTACTCTCTCCACTCAGACGTCCGTCTGCACTGATGCTGAAAACCCAAAATTTCCATGGGTCCTTCACGGCTGTCGGTTCGAGTCTTTTTCTGAAATCTAAATAAATATACTCGCAGATGGGAGTGCCCACAAGATACGGAAATAGGCCTCTTTCCAGGACTTCAAGCTGTCCCCGACGAATCTCATCTCTGGTATCAGTCGGGCCTGAAGCATGGACTAAAGTATGATCCTTTCCGGAAAAGTCTTTTAAACCGATGAATGCAAAAGTGTACTCCTGGCCTCCACTCCCGGTTCCCTGCTGGGTAATCAGAACGTGAATATCCGCATCTTTTCTATCCCGGACATAATTGACATAAGTCAGATTCTCTCGAAAATAATCCCTGTCACATCTCTGGCAGTCAATGAAAACCTTCGGAGCGAACTCCCTTAAATCATTAAGGTCTGTTTGCTGATTCTGTGCAGAAACCAACGCAACACAGACGGTACTGAAGAATAATACGACTAAGGCCACACGTGATTTGTGTCTGGTCATTCAGACTCTCCTTCAATGAATTTGAGAAATCATGCGTGAAATCCAATATTTCCAAGGTCATCACATAAAACAGAATAATATTATAAACCTCTGAGGATTAAATTAACCTTAAAACAAGATTAAAAAATTTTAATATTCAGAAAAGGAGGATAGAGTGGACTTATCCCCTTGTGACACAAGTGAAACAAAATGGATTGAGAACCGCTACAACTTAAGCAATGGGATTGAAGTATGCCTTTAATAGAAAATAAGGGGAAGATGTGATGTTACCTAAATAAACTTTTCACGCTTTTGCAGACGGAGAAGAGCAAACAGCGTTGCGACCACTGATCCCAGGACAAGATAAAGCCTGTTGTAGAATGTCGTCTGAGCCCAGAGCATAGACCGGAGAGCCTCCGCACTGCGGAAGGGATTATGGAAGAGATACCAGCTGCTATTCTGAATCTCATCCCCCAGCACCCAAAAGAACATGAGAAAGATAACCATGATTACGGCACTGACATTGCCGCTAGTGGTCTGGACGGAGATGAAAAAGGCCAGGCTCCCCAGGAAGATTATCGGCATCATCACATGTGAGACCATCCGCAAGACAGGGAAATCTGCCAGAGTGATCCGGCAGAGGAGAACCAGAGCGAACATCATGACGGCAATGATGATGTAGAGCGTTACCAGTCGTGTCAACCAGACTTTGTAGCGGTAATCTGGGATACCGAAAAGTGTTTCCACCATGCGGGTGTCCTGATCCCTCTGGATGCCGTACACCGAAGGATAGAAAACAAGCAGAATGCCGGGCGCGAGAAGATAGTTGTACAGCCGCTCCGAATTTGGCGTCCCGCCCCTTCCCAGCAGGCCGATCAAAAGGACCAGAAAAAAAAGACCCAGGGCCAGTCCCAGGAAAATGACAAACCGCCCTCCGAATATGTGAAGAGCGTTGTATCTTAAAAATGCGGCGACGGTTTTGACTCTGTTCACGGCTGGCCTCCTTGCTTCAGCTCCTTCCGGCCCATCAGCCACATGTAGGCATCCTCCATGGTGGGAATCACCTGTTTGGCCTCTGCTAAGGGCTGTTCTTCGGCCAGTATTCGTACCCTGACTTTACCTGCGTCCCGCATATGATGGACAACATTGGCGGTCCGTCTGACCTTGTCCAGATCACTTTCCGGGATGTGGGCCTGCCAGACGTTCCCGCGTGTCCGTTCGATCAGGTCCTGGGGGGAGCCGATGAATTTGACCTTTCCTTCAAAGAGTACGGCCAGCTTGTTGCATGAGCTGGAGATATCTTCGACGATGTGAGTGGAAAAGATCACGATACGGTCCTTGGCCAGTTCGGACAGCAGGTTGCGGAATCTGATCCTCTCCCTGGGGTCCAGTCCTGCGGTGGGCTCGTCCACAACCAGGATCCTAGGCAACTTGAGCAAGGTCTGGGCGATCCCTATGCGCTGCTTCATACCCCCGGAGAAGGTGCTTATCTTGTGGTTGCGGTTTTCCGAAAGATGAACGGAATCCAGGGCGGCTTTGACGATGCGGTCCCTTTCCCGTTTCTTCCAGATTCCCTTGAGCATTGCCTGATAATCCAGGAACTGGGTGGCGGTCATGTTTTCATAGGTACCGAATTCCTGGGGCAGGTAGCCGATAAGAGCCTGAAGCTCCTCCCTGTTCTCCTCCAGATCCAGGTGGTTGAAGGAGACTTTACCACGACTGGGTCCCAGGATGCCGCAGATGATGCGCATCAGAGTTGTCTTCCCCGCGCCGTTAGGGCCCACCAGCCCGAACATGCCGCTTCCGATCGAGAGTGAGATGCGGTCCAGCGCCTGAAAGGGCTTTTTCTTTCGGCTGAGCAAAGGGATGCTCTGGACGAACCTGTAAAAGGTACGCCTCAGTCGGCCGAACCGGCCGGTCAGGCGGTCTATAATGGTACCTCTCTTTTCCAGACGGTTGGCCACGGCCTTGAAGAGAATAGCCAGATACCAGATCAGGCCAACGAACACAGCTGAAAATGTATCCTGCCACTGTCCCCTCAGCCAGAGGAGCACAGGGATGGGCAGTCCCCAGCGAACCACCATCTCTCCGATGTTGAATATCCGGTCAAGCAGGCGCCGTTCCGGTCCCGACGCGGGTTTGAAGGTGCGGAACAGATTCTGACTGGCCAGATAGAAGAGGGCGACCAGAACCAACCGCCACAATCCCCCCCTGATGTAAAAGAACAGGAAATAGACTAAAAAGGCATAGAGGGGAAGGATATAAAGCCAGCGGGCCATACGCTCCTTAAAAGGAAGACTACCTGACGATCTCTCCCGCTCTATGCGCCCTTTCCTCCACTCCTTGGAGAATTTGGTAAAGTCATCATAGACCTTGGAAACATTGCGGATGGTGATGGTAATGGGTGCATCATCAGCGAAAAGCCGGATGCGGCTGCGGCGGAGGCTGGTCCGGACAAACCAGGTGCCGGCGGGCACAGCGGCCAGAAGCCCCAGTATATAAGCGGACTGCCAGAGTACTGAATCGATGGTATTGACGATCAGCACTAGGCCCAGGATGAACAGGGCTAGCATCAGGAGCTTGGTTTTGAGCGGTAGCCTTTTCAGCCAGCGCAGAGTGTTGTCCAGGCCGAAGGCAGCCGTGGGGATAATCACAAGCGTGAAGAGTGTGGCAAAAGCCAGCCCGCCGATGACAGTGATGGCAAAGGGCGCGCCGATCTGGGATATGTACTCCGCTCGGCCCATAGCGATGGGCAGCATGGCCAGGATGGTGGTCACAGCCGTGATCAGGATGGGCCGGACCCGGATCTGACCAGCCGCGATCATGGCGCGCGACAGGCGGAACTTTCTCCGCTGCAGTATGCGTGAGTAATCGATCAATATGATTCCATTGTTAACCACAACACCCAGCAGTATCAGAAATCCGATGAGCGCATTGGCGTTGTAGATGGAATTGCCCGTTACGATGAGGGCCAGGAATGCGCCCACCGCAGCCAAAGGCAGAGTGAACATCATCACCAGCGGTGTGATCAGGGATTCGAATGTAGAAGCCAGGACCATGAAGATGAGGAGGATCCCGATGCCGAACAGGAAGTAGAATTCTGAAACATCGCTTTCGTCATGGACCACCTCTATGGCCACGCCTGGCGGCGGGTAGATGCCTGCCACCATGGTCTCTACTTCCGCCCGAGCCTGCTCCAGAAGGGAGCTGGAGTCTTCGATATCCGACTCGAACCGGTAGGTCACTGTGACCTGCTTTTCCTGATTCGTCCGGATAATCCGAGCGTAGCCTGCTGTATACAGGAGCTGGGAAATCTGGGTGACAGGGACCATGCCCTCTGTGTCGGCCGGGATCTGGAGCCTGCGGAGGTCCTCCGAGGTTTTTTCCTCTTCCTCCTCGGTCTTCAAGATGATATCCACCTCTTCCGGTCCGTCCATGTATTTAACGGTGGAGGAAATTTCTTTCTGGAAAGTGTTCAGTTCGTTCATGACGGTCTGGAGTCCCACTTCGAAATGTTTGAGTGCCGCTTTGTCCAGGAGGAGATCGATGCTGGGCTGCTGATTGGAAACGTTCAGGTTGACAGATCTGACTGTGTCGAGGTTTTCGATATTGTATTGGATGTCCTCGGCGATAGCCCTCAGAATTTCCAGGTCCTGACCGCTGAGTACGACCTTCTCCTGGCTGGCCCCCATACCGAGAAGCCGCTGGAAATCCTGGCCACGCCCGCTACCGCCCTGGAAGCCGACGCTCTGCGTGGGTTCGTCATAGGAAAAATCGATACGGGGGAAGATATCATCCAGCATCTCCTGAATGGAGTCCTTGATTTCTTCAAGGGAGCGTCCAGCAATTTTTTCATAATTCTCCTTCAGCTGAAATGCCAGGACGACATTATCCTCTTTAATGGAGGATGTCCGTTCTTCGATCTCCTGTATATCTTTCAGCCGCTCATCCATCTTCAAGGCCTGCTCGTCCGCCGTTTCCAGGGTTGTTCCGGAAGGGAGGATGGCATATAGATTGAATGTGTCGAGCTGGACCTCCTGGGGGACGTTGATACTGAGCCCCAGGCAGATGGCCAATGTGAGAAAAAAGGCGACCACACACACAGCCAGCGTTCCTGCCGGAAAGCGCAGGCCTGTTTTGAGAAGCACGGTGTAGATCTGCATAGGCCGCTGTTTGGGGCTGCGCACGGGTGGAGGCGTGTGCTGTTTTTTCCCGGAAAGAATCCGATAGGCGATGGTGGGGATCAGAAGGAAAGCCACCATCAGCGAGACAAGAAGAGTGGCGATGATGGACACACCAATCTGCCAGCCCAGCATTTTTACAAGAGGATTAGTTGAGAACAGAAAGGGGACGAAAATGCAGATAGTGGTCAGTGTCGCGGCAAAGATGGCCCGCAGCACCTCATTGGTCCCGTCCACAACGGCATTGCCTGCATCCGGATTCCTGCTCAGGTGACGGTTGATATTTTCCAGAACAACAACGCTGCTGTCCAGCAGCATCCCCACAGCGATGGCGATTCCCACAAGCGTCAATGTATTGATGGTAATCCCCAGTGCGTAAAAAAGATTCATGGATATCAGGACAGAAATGGGGATGTTGAGAGAGATGATAAAAACAAATTTGAGCCGTCGTATAAAAATCCAGAGAACAGCTATGGCCAGAAGGCTTCCCACAAGGCCCAACATAAGGATGGACTGGATGTTNNATATCCTCGATGGCCTTCCGGGTTTTGGCGGCGAGGGAAAGAAGGTTTGTATCCCAGCTGCGCACCAGCGAGACCGTGACGGCCTCCATGCCGTTGATTCGCGAGATGGATTCTTCTTCCGCCCCGCCTTCCCTGATCTCAGCGATCTGTCCCAGTGTTATAGGGCCTGAGCTCTTGACCACAACATCAACCAGATCGGGAATATCCGTGTACTCGCTGACCAGATTGACGAAATACTTCTGGCGTCCCTCCCTGGCGGTCCCCAGATACTGTTTGAGTCCGCCCTGTTGGTTGATACGGGAAGCAACCTGGTTGACCGTCAATCCGAACTCGGCCAGCAGCTTGCTGTCCAGCACAACTTCAACGGAGCGTCTGCGGCCTCCATACACGTTGACGTTGGCCACCCCATCAATGGTTTCCAACTGAGGAATGACCTTTTCATCGATGACGCTGCGGATCTGATCCAGGCCGCCCTCCCCCCGGGCTTGAAAAGAGAGAAACTGGTTGGAGAGTTGCTCGGGATCGGTCTTCACGACATTCGCCTGGAAGGAATCATCCAGCAGAGCAGCGGCCGCGGAGACTCTGTCCTCGAGCTTCAGATAATCGAATTTCTGACGGCTGGATGTGTCGTAGTAGACATATATTCTGGCCTGTCTGTTGCTCACAAAGGATTCGATCTTTTCGATGTTTTCCAGCCCGGCTATAGCGCCTTCCATCGGGATCACCGCATAACGTTCCACATAGGAGGGATCAGCATTCTGCGGTCCGGATATATTGATGATCAATTGAGGAAGCTCTGTATTCGGGAAGAGTTCGATGGGCAGCTGTTGGACGGACACGGCACCCAGCAGGCAGAGTCCGATGATAAACATGAAAACCGTGACCGGCCGATTTATAATCCGTCGAATCATGAGCTACCCCTTCTCCGTTTTCATCTTCATACGGCCGCCCAGAATCCGGTAAACCGAGGGAATGACCACCAGGGTCAGGAGAGTGGAGGTGACCAAACCACCGATGACGGCCACGGCCAGCGGGGCTCTGAGTGCTGCCCCTTCCCCGATCCCCAATGTTAGAGGGAAGAGGGCCAGGATGGTGGTGGCGGATGTCATGAAGATGGGCCTGATTCTCAGCTGCCCGGCTTTGATGATGGCGGTTTCCATATCCATGCCGCCGCGCCGCTGCTGATTGATCAGGTCCACCAGGATGATGGAGTCGTTAACGGCGATCCCGGCCAGCATGATCATGCCGATGAAAGACATGATGTTCAAAGGCATCCCAAGAACAATGAGCAGCCCCACCGCTCCCACCATTGCCAAAGGAATGGTCAGGAGGATAACAAAAGGATGGCGAAGGGATTCGAACTGGGAGGCCATAACCATGTAGACTAGGATAACAGCCAGAAGCAGGGCAAACAACAGACTGCTGAAAGATTCTCTCCTCAGTTTTTCTTCACCTGTGACAGCGAATGAATAATCCTGGGGCAGGCTGATTCCTGCCAGCGCCTTTTCCACACGGGCTACGATTTTATCAAAGGCCTCTTCCCCACTGAGTTGGCCCGTCACCTCTGCTGTCCGAACCTGGTTGTTTCTCAGTATTTCCCTGGGGGATACTGAACGCCTCAAGACCGCCACATCGTCCAGCCTCAGCTTCTGTCCTCCGGATGCGTCCAACAGAAGTCCTTCCAGCTCCTTGAGTGTTGGTTCGGGCGAGCGCAGCATGATATTGATGTACTCGCCCTCGTCCTCATATTCACCCAGTTCCTGTCCGGAAAGCAGGCGGCTCAGTTGAGCGCCGATACTGTAGGGAGTGAGGCCATAGGAGGTGGCAGAATTCCTGTCGATAACAACTTCCACTTCAGGCCGTCCCTCCTGAAAGCTTGTTTCCACAGCGGTCAATCCCTTCTGTTGGTCCAAGATGGCCATCACCTGATCCGACAAGGACCTTAAAGTGTCCATATCCTTTCCCCTGACTTCAACAACCAGGGGAGCATCTACCGTTCCCAGTGTGACCTGCAGGGTTGTTTGAGCTCTCATGATCTGGGCTCTAAGGCCCGGAATATCAGTCAGCTGATTTTTGAGCCATTCCTGCAGAAAATCCAGGTCTATGGAATCTGGTTTGACACCGATCAAAAGCATGGCACTGTTCTCCCCGGCCAGCACATCCGATTCCGTCAGAGCAGTCCCCACCGGACCCACGCGGGAGAAGATGAACTGAAGGGATTCCCCATGGTTTTCCTCCAGCAGCGATTCCAGGCTGCGGACCGCGGATTCTGTCCGCTCCAGGTTTGATCCTTCCGGCAGAAGGAGGGAAATTTCTAGCTCATTCCGGTCCGCTTGAGGCAAAAATTCGCTTCCCATACGAGACGCCAGAAAGCCCGCTGAAACAACCAGAAGAAGAGCGAGGACAACCACCAGCCATCTTTTTTTCAGAACGCCGGAGAGAAAGCGGGTGTAAAAGGGAAATTGAAGAGAGGCTTTCTCTTGCTTTCCTTTGGGGACTTTCAGGATCCTGGAGCTGAGCATGGGAATGACGGACAGAGCCACGAAGAGGGAAGACAGAAGGGCAAAGGCCACTGTCCAGGCCTGTTCCTTGAACAGTTCACCAGCGATGCCCTGCAGGTAGACGATAGGAAGAAAAACAATGATGGTCGTCAGGGTGGAGCTGGTAATCGCTCCCCCCACTTCTCCCGTTCCCCGAACAGCCGCCTCCTTAAGCCCCAATCCTTCCTCCAGATGGCGGAAGATGTTTTCCACCACCACGATGGCGTTATCCACCAGCATACCGGCTCCCAGCGCCAAACCTCCAAGGGTCATGATGTTTAAGGTCAGCTTGTTAAAGTACATCAGATTGAAGGTGGCGATGATGGAGATGGGAATAGCGATGCTGATGACAGCAGTAACACCTATCCTGCGGAGGAAAATGAACAGGATTAAGACTGCCAGAAAAATGCCTATCAGTCCTGTCTGCTCGACTTCTCTGACTGCAGATTTGATGAAACCTGCCTGGTCCTGGATGATGCGTAGTTCATATCCGGGAAGTGACCTCTGAAGGCTTTCTATCTGGCTGTGGATATGCTCGGAGGCTTGTGTTGTGTTGAACCGGGCTTCCTTGAAAATCTCGAGGGCGATGCAGCGCCGGCCGTTATAATGAACGATGTTCTCCGGCTCGCTGATCATATAGGCCACTTCTGCAACATCTTTTAAAGTTATCGGTGTTCGTTCGGTTGTTCCTTCAGTCTCATCGGACTTATAGGCAACAATCAGGTTCTTGAGATCTTCCAGTGATTCCAGCTCGCCCACTCCGCGTATTGTGTAGCGCAAACCCATCTCGATGATGGACCCGCCGGATATATTCTGGTTACTGGACTGAATGTCGGAGGCCAGCTGGTCCAAAGTCAGACCGTAAGCTTCCAAGGTGTAAGAATCCGTCCGGATCTCAATCTCTCTTTTCCGCTCCCCCACCAGTTCCACGGCCGCCACTCCAGGAAGCCTGACCAGGTCGTTGCGGATGTTGTTTTCCGCAGTCTGCCGCAACCTGTCCAGATCATCCAGGTCCTCATGCCAGAGGACGGCAGTGACAACGGGTTGGGCATTGGGATCCAACTGGCTGACACTGACTTCTTCCAGGTCTTTTCCCTGGGAAAAATCAGTAACAGCCTTCTGGAGTTCAAGGTAAACCTCGTCCATGTCCGTGCTCCATTCATACTCCACAGTGATCAGAGCCCTTCCCACGCGGGATATCGAAGAGACTCCCGTGACCTTGCGGCCGCGGGCCGCCATCGCTTCTAGAGGAGAAACAAACTGCTCCTCCATCTCTTCCGGAGGGCGCTCCTCTGCCTCCAGCGAGACATAGAGCCGCGGATTATTCAGACGAGGGAGGAGGTCCATCCCCAGCCTCTGGAAGGCGATGTAACCGAGAAGGCAGATGGCGAGGATGACCATGATGATGGTCGTGGGGTACCTGACTGAGAACTGTGCAAGTTTCCTCATACTATTTCTTCTCCGGGTTTACTTCAAAATCAGAGTCCATGTATCCATCGGATTTTAGTTATTCCAGGACCTTAACACGGGACCGGTTTCTGAGGGTTTCGAAGCCTTCGATGATCAGGCTGTCATCCGGATTGAGCCCCTGAATCACCTCCACGGTGTCGCTGGTTTCGATGCCCAGCTCAAGTCTCCGTTCCAGTGCGATCCCTCTCTGGACAATGTAAACGGTTTTGCGTCCGCGCCTGTCCAGGATAATGTCTTTGGGGATGACGATCACATCCGCCTTTTCCTGGACGATGATGTCCGCGCGTACGAACATTCCGGGTTTAAGAAGGAGGTCCGGGTTGGAGGCTTCGATTTTGATCTTGAACATCCGGCTGGTGGGATCCAACGCCGGTGAGATCTGAGTGACCTTTCCCTCAAGTTTCTGCTTTTCCCGACTGTAGTTGCTGACAGTGACATTCTGGTTCTGCTGGATGTGGTCCATCTCCTTACCGGGGAGGGTCAACTCGGCATACAGACGGGAGTAATCCATAAGAGTGGCCACTTCGGTGTTGGCATCCACCCACTGACCGGAAGTGTAGTGGGGGAGATTCACGATGACTCCATTAAAGGGAGCGCGGATCTCCAGTTTGGCCAGGGATATTTTAGCGTTGTCGAAGCTGTAGCGGGCGTCGATCAAGGCTTTTTCCGCATTCTTCACCTCGCTCAGAGTGATGCCGCCTTTTTCGTAAATGCTCTGCTGCTTGGTGAATTCCCTCTCGGCAGACTCGAGGCTCAGCTTTTTCGAATCCATGGCGATCTGATTGACATATTCAGGATTATCCAAAGAAAAAAGCAGAGTGTTGGCAGCCACTGAGTCTCCCATGACAAAGGGCTTTCCCGTCTTGGGATTTCGTTGAAGCGTGTACCGCCCGGCCTGTTCTGTCTTGAGGATGGTTTCCTTGGCGGCATAGACCGTTCCAGTAGTCGTCACGAATTCCTGAATGGAGGATTTTTTCACCTCCATCACCCGGACGGGGATGGTGGTGTCGGTTTGCGCCGTCATCCGTTCCTGCTGGCAACTAGAAAGCACTATAAATGAGATCAATATTATGAAGAAAATAAATCCTGGTATGACTTTTTTCATCCTTTAATCCTCCTATTCCTTTATATCTTCGAGTTCATCCAAGATAGACCGGTTGGCCTCAAAATCCCAGAGGGTCCTGATCTTCAGGTCAAGCAGAGCCAGTTTGTTGTTGATCAGAGCCTGGACAAGACTGAGCCTTTGTTGGGATAGCTGGAGCTGGTAGAACTGCAGATCCTTGGACGAGAGATCGCCATTGCGGTAGCGCTCCAGGTTGATGGCATAGGTGAGCTCCGCGTTTTTTATGCTTTTCTCCGCAATTTCTATTTGACGTTTCTGGTTCATCAAATTCCTATAGGCTTCGCGAATCTCCGTTTTAATGCTTTTTATCTCTTCTTCAGCCGAGAGCTTGACCGTCTCGATCTGGGCCCGAGTGGCGGCCAGGTGATGTTTCTTCTGTCCCCAGTCAAACAGGGGGATGTCCAGAGTGAGAGAAATCAGACGGTCGGTGTTGGGCGAATCGTAGATGCCCGCGAACTGTGGATTGGTTCCTGTCAGCCCGAAGGAAAGATTGAGGGATGCCTCAAATTCGTTCTCGGCTCCCGCCACGATGAGATCATGCATGGCTCTCTGAAGCTCGATGTCCATCTGCCGCAGCTCCATCCGGTTTTCCAGCCCGTGGGCGATAGCCTTTTCCAGATCCACTTCCACAATTGTTTTCTGAATGTCGGCGGAGACATCGATCATATCCTCCAGCTCCATCCCCAGCAGGATTTTGAAGGTATCCAGACTGTTTTCATGCTGCATGCGCCTGTTTTCTAGCGAAGCCAGGCTGTTGTCTTTAGTGATATCTGCCTGATAGAGCTCTTCTGGGGCTGATATGCCGGCATCCACCTTGCTCTTGATGATGTCGAAACTTTCTGTGGCGTTTTTGTATTCCTCCTGGGAGATCTGGATGCTCATCCTGGAATAATAGAGATTGAGAAACTGCTGTGTCACCTGTCTTTCGATCTGAAGCTTCTGGATGGCATAGGCCAGCTGTGCATTCTCAAGGGAAAGCTCCAGCTCCTTGATCTGCATCTTTGTCCTGTTGTAAGTGAAGAGGGGTTGGCTGAGGGTAACGGTCAGACTGTTGGAGAAAGTGGACTCCTTCACCCCACCCGTAAAAGTACTGGACGACTCTTGCCAGTTGAACTGGTCGGTGACCCTCAACTCAGCGTCCGTCCATTTTATGGGCTGACGGATGGTGAAGGCGGTCGAAGATCTTGTCAGGGTCTGGGTGTTGTAGCTGGAGGTGAGTTCACTGAACACCCTGTTGCTGGAAGTGCGGTAGGGCGTTACGCTCAAACTGAACTGGGACTTGAGCCCGGCCTGCTGAGCCCAAAGGTTTCGTCTGTTGACTTCCAGCTGAAGGGAGGCCTGGCGTATGGCCGGGCTATTCTGGAAGGCAATGTTGAGGGCCATTTCTAAAGTCAGTTCTTCACCGCTTGCCAGAACTCCTGCACCGAAGATAAGAGCGAGACATAAAACGGATACCAGCCCTTTCTTTTTCCTGAGAATGGAACCACGTGTCTGGTTTAAATTGTTCCGGATTGATTTATTCATATACAACTCCATTACCTGGCAAGACCCTCCATCCTGCACAGATGTATTTATAAGCCTAATTCTGTTCTGATTTTACCCACTTCACCGCATCGGCCGTGAGGAAAGCTCCCTTGCCCTTATCCGTTTGTTCGATTAAATTCGTTCCAGCTGCCAACCGGAAGGTCCCAAGCAGGACCCAACCCTGAGGCGAATCCTGGATGTCGAAGGCAATCTCCTCGGTGCCGTCCTCGTGGTGGACGATGAAGTGTTTTTCCTCCTGGGTGGGTCGACGCCGGCCTCCCCTGTCTCTGCCCCGCTGGCCTCTGCTCGGTCCCCGGCCCCTAGTTTCGTTGTAAAAATAGATATCATAGCTGCCGCCTTCCGGAAGATCTACAGTCCAGGACACCCTGTTGCTGCCCTCTCCGACCTTGATCATATGGCCAGTGTGAAGGATCGTGCCATAGAAATTCTGGAGGATGACCGGAGTCCAGCGTCCGGGGGGATTGGTGGGATTGTAGTCGAGATACTCTGTTTCGGCGCTTGAACGGTCAAAAAGCCGGCGGATGGCTGACCTAATCCGGTTGTCTCCACCGGCAGCCACGGCGAATCCCGGGTTCTCATTGTCAACGATATATTCTCCAGGAGTATCGAATTGGTCCTCTTCGAAAGGTAAGGATCTTTCCCCTTCAAAAAAGGTCTCTGCTTCCTCTGGTTTCTGCTGCCACAGGTTCATGTTCAAGGTGGAGGGGATGTTGCGTGAGATGGTTGTATCCATCATCAGTATCAAAGGCTGGCTGTCAAGGAGGATGCCCACCTCCTTGGTTGTTTTGGGCGGGATAAGAATAGTGCTTTCGATCTCCCACTGCGATCCACCACCTCGCATTCCACGCCTGCTCCGTCCGGACATCATGCTTATTTTTACGATGCCCTCGGTTTCGGAGATGTTAGTAACAGGCAGGTTGACATGGCTGCGCTTCTGTTCCCCGTCCTGGACATTGTATATACCTATTTTGCCCATGGTGAAGGCCGGTACTTGTGTTTCTGTATACCAGGTGCCCATTAACGGCGCCAGATCGAATTCCTTATAGGTAAATAGAAACTGAAGAAATTCTTCTTCTGTAATGGTGCTGAACTTTTTCTCTTTGATAAAGGACAGGAGCCTTTCGTCGAAGCTGTCCTCCTGGATGCGGGATTCGATGATGGTCATCAGATTTTTCCCTTTAGCCAGGATGACATCATTGAGCTGGTCATCATCCAGGCTTTCATCCTCCAGAAGTTCAGCCAAGGAGTGGCCGTCTAAAAGCATATTTGTTCTTTCCTGGTCGGTTAGACCGCCGCCTCGGTAGAAGCGGAAGCTTGAGGCGGAGATCCTGTCCTGGAGCCAGGACTCCAGGGCGGAGTGAAGGATGGGCCAGCGGTCAGAGGCCAGCGTTGAGGTGAATGCGAAATAATTGGGTATCAGGTTGTATTGTGCGTCCACGTCGGATTCCGTCACACTGGAAAGGCCTGTGTCACGAAAGCCTCCCATTTGAGGCTGTGAGCCCAGGAGGTTACTGCGGATAAAGCGAGTGAAAAAACTGTTTTGGATTTGAGCGGGTGTGATCTCCGCTCCTCCTCGGCCCATAAATCTCCCTCTGCGCTGCATCCTGCTGTTCATGAAAGCGAAGTCCGCTCCTTGACACAATGTTCCCATCTCCGGCATAAAAACCATCTGGGGCTGAACGGTTTCGTCCGCTGTGCTCCAGAGGCGCTTGTGGCTGAAAAATTGGATGGGCACCTCCACCAGCGCCAGCTGCTCATAGGGGTAGTCCAAACCGAGTGTGACCTCAAATTCGTCTTTCAGCTGGGTGATTGTTTTGGGCAGCTCTTGGGTGAGGGCATCGAGATACTGTGCGTAATAATCGTGTCCCTGAAGAGTGAAGAGTTTATACTCTACATCTTTGACCTTGAGAGCCCTTTCCTCAAAGGGGCCGACTGTCAAGGATATCTGGGGGAGAGGAGTTGTGGGGCGGAAGGTAAAGGTTTTTCTGCCGTTGGACTCCTTGATTTCAGGAAGGCCCTGAGACACAGCGGTGCGGCCCTCCGGCAGGCTGACGCTGAGCGTGTATTTAGAGAAATCCTTAGCCACTCCCTTGGGAAAGCGGTGACTGAGAGGAATCCCCGCCCGGGGATACCAGCCGCTTTCCGGAGTCAGATGCACAAACTTCTCCGATAAGAAGATATATTTTTTTGGCACGCGGAAAAGCCCCAGCTTGGAGGGTTTGCGAAGGGCTTCCCTGCCAATGTCCAGGTAGCAATAAGCTTCGATAGGAGTGCCGGCATAGTCTATCTGAAGATTGATGATTTCCCCGGGGGGCACCAGCTCAGACAGCTGTATAAGAAGTATGTGGCTTTCCCTGGAAAAATCCACATCCCTGGCTCCAATTGTTATACGGCTGACCTGAAGCCCCGGATTCAGGGTTAGGAGGAGGGATTCAGTGGGCCTGTCCTGACTGTTTTTTAAAAGAATCTCGGAAGAGGCCGCCAGGACATGACCGGAAAATTCCATATCAATGGAACAGGATTCCATGCTCAGTGAAGGAACCTCGGAGTATTTTTGGCTTTCCGCCAGAAGGTCACGGCGGAGGGAATCGATATCCCTGTTTGATTGGACATGGCTGAATATCAGGCCCAAGGCCGAGAGGATAAGCAGTCCTGAAAGAGCCCCAGATAAAGCCGTCGTCCAAGGCGATTGCCGCAGCCGTTTGGCCAGAAGCACAGTACCGAAAACGAATGCTAGGCCCAGAAAGAGGAAGGGGAGCCGCAGCTGAAAAAGCTGTGCGTTGTTGCTCATCCCGATAAAATCGGAATACATCAGTGGTGTGTGGAATCCGAATATGTCAAGGATAAAGTAGGCCTTGCTTCCCAGGACAACCAGGCTGAGGGATGAGATGGCCAATCCTATCAGGATGACGGCTGCCTGGCTGCGGATGACAACGGCCAAAACAAAGGCGAGGCCGATAAGGAATACCAGAGTGGGAAGAGTAAGGGCCAGGAAATAAAGAAAGTAAGCCTGGATGCTTAAAGGCGTCTCCGATACGAAGAGATGGATCAGAGCTGTGATCACGCCGACGAGGAAGTTCATCAGAATAAACAGCCCCATAACTCCGAAGAATTTTCCCAGGAGGTAGCTGGTGTTGGAAAAGGACCGGGAGAAGATGACCTGAGTGGAATCTGTTCTTCTGTCCCGTTTGAAGAATTCCGTGGCCATGAAAACCACGATGATTCCCTGGTAGACATTGAAGAGCTTGAAGCTGAACAGCGGGATGGATCCCGATAGGGACCGGAAGTAGTATGGGAAAGCAAAAGAAGGGGCCGCGATTCCGGCTGTCAAAAGGCCCAGAATAAGGAGGCCCAGCAGGACGAATATACGGAATCCCCAGGACCTTAAGAGAACTTTGGCCTCATAAGTGGCGATTTTTAGACAGATCATTACAGATGTCATGGCACTACCCTCATTCCTTATTTTCAAATACCCCAGATAGGCGGCCCGAAGCCGCTTTCTGCATGTAATGGATGTAGGCGTCTTCCAGATTGGGTTCAGCCGGCATAGCCTCCGGTGTGTCCGGATTCTCCGCCACGATCCGAAGTTCATATCCGCTCTCCGAGGGAACCGTGGAGATGACCGGGAATCGTTCCTTCCAGCTGTCCAGGTCTTCATAGCCGGTGGATATGGTCCAGACTTTTCCCCTGGCGCTATCCACTAGGTCGGCTGGTGGACCGTGAAAGATGATGCGTCCCAGGTCCATGAGTGCTATGTTCTCGCAGGTGGAGGAGATGTCTCCCACGATATGAGTGGACAGAAGGATGATCCGGTCTTGGGCGGAGAGGTCGGACAAAAGGTTACGGAACCGGATCCGCTCCTCCGGGTCCAGGCCGGCTGTGGGTTCGTCCACAACCAGGAGCGGAGGGTCTCCGATCAGGGTTTGGGCAATGCCCAGCCTCCTCTTCATGCCGCCGGAAAGCTTCCCAGTGAGGCGGTCCCTGGTTTCAAACAGGCCCACGGTTTCCAGCAGCAGGTCGATCCTGTCCCGTCTCTGGTTCTTGGACAGGATGCCGTTGAGGCAGGCGCTGTAATCCATGAACTCCCAGACCGTCAGCTTGGCGAATACAGAAAAATCCTGAGGTAGATAGCCGATCTGCTGCCGGATCTCCTTGCGGTTTTTGCGGATGTCCAGATCGTTCACCGTCACCTGTCCAGAAGTGGGCTTTAAAAGCGTGACCAGGATGCGCATCAGTGTGGTCTTCCCGGCGCCGTTGGGGCCCAGCAGGCCGAACAATCCTTTTGGGATGTCCAGGTCGATGTCTTTGAGGGCTAGTTTGCCACCGGGATAGCGTTTTGAAAGCTGAGATACGGAAATTTGCATGTTTTTTTCCTCGGTTCTCTGTTATCGCCACAAATTCAATAACTTAATCATTTTCCCGTCTCTAATCATTTAGACGGAAAGACTGGATGAATCTTCCGATTAATTGTTTTTTTTCTCTCTACGAAGTGTGTATCTCAATCGTAATTTTTTCCTTTTGTTTTCATTCGTTTTTCAAGGATATTCTCTTTATACCAATTAGACAAGAGCTTCTCCTGAATCTTAACTCAATCTGAATCAAAAAATCTTGATGTGATTTTCCAATGAGAAAGGGAAAGTCGGATAAAAATTAACAAATGCAAACAAATGAAAAATTTTTTTCAGCTTTTTTCTACTTTGTTAATTATTCAGGAAAACATTCCTCAGTGTTTTTTGGCTAGAATGAGACACAGGGACTTTTAAAATTTTGGCTTCTGCTGGGTGAAAATGATTGGTTGCTTGTTCTAATATTTCCCCAATTCTATGTTCAACAGATCGTCATGATCGAATTCTTTTCCACAGCCTCGACATTCATAAGTAATGTGCTCCTTGCCTTCTTTAACAGTCTTTAACTCATAAGCGGTCCCGTGACAATTTGGGCATTTTATCTTTTCCTCAACAACTCCGTATACATTATCTTTAGGCGCTGTCCCTCTTTCCTCGGTAGAAACATTAACTTCTCGAAAATGAGGCCTATCCTTTCGGTTATAAGACACTAACGCCTGAAGTCCTTCCCAGCCTATTTTGCCATTCTTTGCCATCTTAGTGATCTCTTCCAGAGCCGTTCTGTTGTCATAGGGAGTTGGCCGATGAGGCCTGGGCGAAAGGAGAGCATCATAAATATCGCAGATAGCAATGATCTCCACCATTTTATCTTTCAACGGAATGCCCAGAGGGTACCCCGACCCGTCTTTTCGTTCATGATGTTCTTTAGCTGCCCACGCGGCGAATTTCCCGTGGTCCTGAAGGAAGTAACTGAGAAGCACAAAGCCCGCTAAGGCATGGTGTTCAAGGACGATCTTATCGACAGTGGTCAGTGGATCCGTCTTATTCAGTATCTTCAGGGGAACGCTGACTTTTCCGTAATCATGAATCATCCCGGCCATGCTTTCAATGATCCAATCCTCGGTTTTTTCCAGAAGATCCTGAGCCATCAATACGGACAAGGCGAACACGACCAGAGAGTGCCGGTAAGTATAAGAGTCGTTCTTTTTGAAATAGTCGAAAAACTCCAACAGCGGCGGGATGAAACTGACTTTATTCATCATCGTCAATGCCACGGCTCTATTGATCCCCTGGAAGATTGTGTCGTATGGGGGCTCTTTGAGAAAACCGCGCAAATCTTTAAAAAGAGTACCGTATTCTAAAAAGGGAAGAGTCTGGTAAGAGGTACCCTTACTGGTCTCAATCAATTGATTTAAAACATCGGGCGTTAATTCTTTATCTCCTGGGAGAAGCATTTTGAAGTCTAACGTGTGAACAGGACAAACGAGTTTAGGGACTTTCATTTGTAATCCTTTGTGTCATGGTTAATATGGATTCGCATTCCGTTCTGAAGACATCTGATCATTGGCGCTCTCAATTCTTTCTTTTCTAATCACTTATCATGAATCAAATGTCTCTATCACTTCTATCACAGTAGAAAGATGTGGTCAATCATAAATTAGCAAAATGCACAAAAATCTAATGATAATAACGAGAGATAGACTTTTTTAGACAATAGATGTGAAAAGAGTCAAAGGAAAAGAAAATGTCAACTTTAAGAAAATGGGGACTGTTGTACGCGCTCAGTAATCCGGTAACATTTTTTGGATGTCATTGCTAAAAGAGTTACTTAACTACTGAGCATAAAGAACTGTCTTCTTTTTTAGAAGAATGAAAAAAGTGGAAAAAGAGGGATTGCGTCTTAACATTTAACACTTGAACCCATTTTTTCCCTAATAAGAAAAAAATATTAAATGTTAAGACACGATTCCTATGTACTATTTAATGTTTAACGTAGATGGAAGTATAGAATGGGACGTAGAAAACTTGACGCGTTTATTTTGCTCTAACTACGGAATTAATTCAAAAATCTAATTATCTATTTCCTCTCTTCGTCCTTGGCTTTTTTAATCTCCTCTATCCTCTTTTCGTAACGAGCTGCCTGGTCTCCGGCAGTCTCGACCGCTTTTTCTGCAGCTTTCATCGCCTCATCGAATTTTTTCAACTTCAAATAAACAAGACTCAGCGTATCCCATTTATACGGCGCCTCTGCGAGTTCGACTGATTTCTTGGCAGCCTCGAGCGCACTCTCCAGATTTTTTCCTAAAGTACCCCAGAACCGAGCATAGCTGTAAAGGCTGTTGGAGTCATCCATATAATCCTTGATGCGATCTGGCCCGAAAACCTCCATAGCTTTTTCCGGTTTGTCCAGCTTGACGTAAATATCCGCAACAGCACGCACAACGTAAAAATTATCCGGTGCCATTTTAACAGCGAGCTCCATCATATCCAGAACACTTTCTGTGTTTGACTCCTGCCCAACCCAGAAATTGACATAATCCCTGAGATCGTACACTAATCTGGATACTCTTCCTTCCATGAAATCCTTCCCGTAGACTTCATTGGCTTTGTCTTGTTCACCTTTCAGGGAATACAATTCAGCCAGATTTCTCATGTAGGAAGGGCCGGGATTATACCTCATGATTTCTTTGATTTTTTCCGCCAGCTCAATCCCTCTATCAATATTATCCTTATCCCTGATTATCCTCTGAACATAGGTGTTGAGTACACTCGGGTTATCCGGATATTTGGACGTGTACTCCTCGAAGAATTGGGTGGCATCTTCTTTTGAACCCGCTCGCCGATAATATGAACCCAGGTATGAATATGCACTTCTTAACATCTTACTCTCTGGGTATTTCTTGATGAACGCTTTGAAGGGCTCCGGACTACCTGGACGGCTGTAGAGCACTAAGGTTCCGAGGGAAAACTCGGCATATTCGGTATAGGTCACTTGTTCATCATTGTACTCGGTCGTGCCTTTCTTTCCGTTAGGATCAAGAGCTAAAACTTTATTGTACAGTTCTTTCGCTTTTTCCTCATTAAATCTGTCATCATATTTTTGGGCGAGCTTGAAGACAACCTCAACATTCTTGGGCTTCTTGGTGTATTTTTCGGAGAGGAGTTTGAAGGTATCGATTCCATTTACGGTTTTCTCGACCCTTTCCAGGAATTTTTCAGGCGGGGGTCCATACCCGACGTGCCAGTCTATCTCTGACCCGTCACTGCCCAGGATCAACACAGTCGGAGTGGCGCGGATGCTGTATCTCTCATAGACCGCATCACCTTCACCCACACCTCTGGTTGCCTGGTAAAGAATGAAATTGGAATTCAAAAAATCGTGGAATTTCTTGTTTTCGTAGAATTGCTGAACCAGCAATACACAGCCACCTCAGCCAGGAGAGAAGAAGTCGACAAGAACCATTTTGCCTTCGTTTTTGGCTTGTGTGAAGGCATCATCCAGGGTTCCTTTGAACCAATTCTGTCCGGCTGCGGAGGAGACGAAAACAAGAAGAAGAAGTGATAATGCGAGTTGCTTCTTCATGTTGACCTCCTTCATCGACTTCATGTTCATTTATAAATACTTAGTTTAAATATAGGAGTTATCACGCAAGTTGTCAAACAAAAATAAAAAACAATGGGGACGTTCCCCAAGGGGACACCTCTTCTTAAACATATAATAATAATCATTGTATATATGACGCCGATATTTATTAAATTTGGAGAGCAAGAGGTGGCACCTTGGGGAACGTCCCCATTGTGCCATTACAAGTCGCGGACACCCATGGCTTCGGCCTGCGGGCATTTGAACTTGGCCCGGCAGTGGAGGCAGGCGATTTTCGGGAAAATCACAAAAATCCGGAACAAAAGTAATCCCAAAATGGCAAGAAGAATGGCTAACAGTAATATAGAGAAATTCAAGATGAGGGCCGGGATTATGGCAATGATGGGGATAATGAGAGAGGCCATATAGAGGTTGTTGTTGGACAGGAGTCCCCTGGCCCTCTTGGGAAAGTCATCCGGCTTCCCTTCCCTGGCCAATATTTTCGCCACAGTGTTCAGGCCTGATATACACAGGGAATTTTCCAGCCTGTAATAGACACAGCTCGGACAGACCGTAAGCGGCATAACCACATACATCTCCAGGAAGGAAAAAGCGAAGTAGAGATAACCAAATATTATGCTTATTGAAGAAAAGCGATACCCCACGACGATCCCAACCCCGCCGAGCAGATAATGGAGAATCGTGGTCCCGTTATAGATAAAAAGACTGGATAATGGATATCTCGTGTAAAGCTTAGCCTTCGCCATTTTTTCTTATACTTTGTGGATTTTCTCGTTCAATCCAAAGTATTTAGATTCCGGATTCATCTATAACACATGGAAGAAACCGTGTCAAAAAACAGAAAAATGCATCTTCAAAGATTTCAATTTATGAAAAAAAATAGAAAAAAATATTACAAATACTATTGAAAAAAATTCTTACTCTTTTTAAAATCCTTTTATCTTATTTTCTCTTCAATGCTCTATTATGAGTTTTCATACATCAATTTTTATCATCCTATCCAAAAAAGGAGGTATAGTATGATTCTATCAACTCAAATTTTTCGAAAGAAGCCTTTATTCGTGCTGACTTGTTTGGTGGCTATTGTTCTGTTGTTCATGCCGCTCCAGGCCAAAAAAGCTAAAAAGCCGCAAAGGATCCATTCAACAGACGCGGCGCTCAGGATGAAATGGTTTGACCAGCATGTGGAAATGAAGAACAACACGTCCCATAAAGACATGGTGTGGCAGTACATCGGCCCCCAGAATGTGAGCGGGAGATGCACGGATATCGCTGTGGTCACTCCTAAAAATGAAAATTTCACGATTTATGTGGCGGCGGCATCAGGGGGCGTCTGGAAGACAGTCAACGAAGGCACCACATGGGAGCCTGTTTTTGACCAGGCGGCTTCCACCTCGATCGGAGACGTCACCATTGCCCCATCCAACAGCGATATCGTGTGGATCGGGACCGGAGAGGCAAACATCTTCCGGAGTTCTATGGCTGGATGCGGAGTGTATAAATCCACAGATGCCGGCAAGACGTGGACGCACATGGGACTGACCGACACCAATACCATCCCCCGAATCATCATTCATCCCAGAAATCCGGATATCGTCTATGTGGCAGCATCCGGCCATGAGTGGACCCACAATGCAGAGCGCGGTGTGTACAAAACCACTGACGGCGGCAAGACCTGGGAGAAAATTCTCTATATCAATGAACAAACAGGTGCTATTGACCTCGTCATGGACCCCACGAACAGCGAAATCCTCTACGCCGCAACATGGCAAAGAATCCGGAAAAAATGGAACGATCCCAGGAATGAGCCGACTTATTCTGGGAGTGGAATCCACAAGACCACTGACGGCGGTAAAACCTGGAAACCCATCAACAACGGGCTTCCCGAGGCAAAGCGCAGAGGAAGGATCGGTCTCGACCTTTGCTTGTCCAAGCCCAATGTCATTTACGCTCTTGTTGACAATTATGAAATCGCACGGGAAATAACTGATGAAGACAGAGCCGACACCTATGGCGTTCCTTCGAGCGGCTTTATTAAGGGTTCGACTGTCTACCGTTCGGATGATGGAGGGGCAAACTGGAGACAGATGAGTGGATTGACCCCGGAAATGAAGCAATACATGGAGCGCCATGCCGGCACCTACGGCTGGGTGTTCGGACAAATCCGCGTTGACCCCAACGATGAAAACACCATCTACATCATGGGTGTCCCTTTAAGTGTGTCCAATGACGGAGGGAAAACATTCAGAAGGCTGAGAGGCATGCACGGCGACCACCATGGCATGTGGATCGACCCGAATAACTCAAATTACATCATCAACGTCAACGACGGCGGGATTGTCATCTCCTACGACAAAGGTGAAACCTGGAGGCAGTTCAGGCACAACCTGCCATTGTGTCAGTTCTTCAATATCGCCTACGATATGGATACACCTTTCCGCGTCTACGGTTCGATGCAGGATCACGGCAGCTTCAGAGGTGTAGTCGAACTCAGTCGGGGCCGAGACAACATCCCGACAGTTGATTTTGAGGGAGCACCAGGCGGTGAAGGCAGCAGCCATGCCATCGACCCAACCGACCCGAGAATCGTCTATTCGGCTGGTTTCTATGGAACTCTTACCAGATCATTCCTCGGAAAAGACGGGCAATGGCAGAGGAAATACATTCTTCCCCGTCCGTATCCGAACGAACCCAGACTGCGCGGGCAGTGGGTGGCCCCATTTATCCTCTCTCCACACAATCCCAACATCATCTACCATGGGATGCAGTATCTCTTCCGTTCTCGAGACCGGGGAGACTCCTTTGAGACAATTAGTCCTGACCTGACCTACAACATCAAGTCCGAAATGGGAGATATCCCCTACCAAACGCTTTACTCCATATCTGAATCCCCACTCAAGTTCGGTCTAATCTACGTGGGAACGGACGACGGCAAAGTTCACGTCACTAAAAACAGCGGCAAAACCTGGAAAGAAATCATGAAGGGTTTGCCTTACCACAAATGGGTCTCCCGAATGGTCGCCTCCGCTTTTGATATGGGAACGGTCTACATGACCCAGAATGGGAAACGAGACGATGACTTTGCGGCCTATGTCTGGAAATCAACCGACTTCGGTGAAAACTGGGTGGATATCTCGGGGAATATTCCTCTGGGACCGGTTAATGTCATCCGAGAGCACCCCACGAACAGGAACGTTCTCTACGTCGGTACAGATATTGGAGTCTACGTCACCACAGACGGCGGAAAAACCTGGGAAGTGCTGGGCGGGAATCTGCCATCTACATTTGTGGCTGACCTGATCGTTCATCCCCGCGACAGCATCCTCGTTATCGCCACACACGGACGGGGCATGTGGGCTATCGACGTGGCCAAGTTCAATCCTCCTCCGAGACGATTCAGATTCTGATAAGGGATAGAAATAGAGAAGCCGTTTAAAATCTAACTGAGAAATAGCGGTCCGGTTTTTAAAACAACCAGTCTAATTTTCGAGGGGACTTTCTATCTTCTGATTTGTGAACTGGACTCGATGAAGCTCCCACACCTGTGTTTCCGGATTATCCTTCAGATAGAATAGGTATTCTTAAAGAAAGTAGAAGAGTAGGCGCTCATAACCTGCCCCCAAGGGCTGCTCTTTTCTATCAATTAACGACTGGAAAAGTTCCTTTGTCTACTTTTGTGTAAAAATATTTTACTGCAGGGGTAATACTTCACAGGATATTTTGTTGAGTATTCAAAGAATTTCCTGATGTGAAAAAGAAACAATCATTTTTTTGTGGCCGATTGGCACAGAAGTTGCTCTCTTATGAATTGAACAAGGGAGTATGGTGAAAGATGACTTTAAACGTTTTGTTTCTTCAACCTCCATCCCTGAGCCGACTCATTCTGCTCATCGGCCTCGGTCTAATACTGTTGTTTTGTTCCAGGCTATCAAAAAACATGTTCTACCCTGGACCCTTGTCTTTGCCCTCTCTTTCTCTTTCTCATCAGCCCTTGGCTCGCAGCAACAGGCCAAAATTCCTCGCGAGCAGTTCGATACTCTCTATAGCGAAGGTAAACACCTTTTCTACGAAATCCTAAGACGGGAGGCTCAAAAAATGCAACTCGTCGACAAAGAAAGAGAAACGCTTTCAAAAGCCCAAAAGAAGGTCCCCGGTCTCTATGAGCATCTGATGAATTTTTATTTTTTTCATAAGAAACCGTATGGAAAAAAAGGAGTGAATTTCCGGTCACATCTCCTGAATTTCTCCAGAAACATGGCTGAGGAATTCATTCAATCTATAACAGAACTTTCTCCTAATGGAGAAACGCCATCCTTGGAATCGGTTCTCTACTCCACAGGATACTTCTCAAGACAAATGTTCCCCATCTACCGTGAATACAGAAGGCGTATAGGAAGACAAGTGAGAGCGCAATGGGTGCTGGATGAATTAAAAATCAGGGATGTGCATCGAGTCTCAAAGGGGAAGGGCATTAAGTTGGCTATCATAGATACTGGAATTGATCCCACCCTGAGAGAGATTAAATCAAGAATCGTCAAATGGAAAAATTTTCTTGACGGTTCAAAACCATACTTTGATGAAGGAAAATTTCCCTTTGACTGGAGCGGCCACGGGACATCCATCGCATCGATTGTTTTTCAGGTTGCACCCGAAATCGAACTAGCTATCGTCAAGGTCTATGACAACGAGACTATGCGCACTGTTCCCCCGAGCCGTTGGAGTGCTTATCTCTTCGCTGCAGGGATGATCTGGGCAGCTGAGAACGGAGCCGATATCATCAATCTCAGCGCAGCTTTTCGAATTGACACAAAAGCCATTCGGGAAGCCGCAAAGTACTGTTGGGAGAGAAACGTATTGGTGGTTTCACCCATAGCCAATGTATCGGAAAACGAGGGCGAAAAAACTCTGTATTTCCCGGCGGCCTATCCCTGGACCATTGCTGTGGGCGGTGTTGAGAAGAACAACGGAAAGCTTCGAGTATCCAAATTCTCACCGGAAGCGGTCTATCTGGATGTGGTCGCTCCAGCTTCCGGTATTTACGGGGAAATGCCTTCCTATCTCGACAACAGGAGAAGGCCTCGACACAATTACGGTAATTCGATCGCGGTTCCCTTTGTTGCCGGAACAGCATCACTCATGCTATCTGCTATGGATGACAAAGTTCTTCTCAAGCTTAAAGAAAAATCTGGGAATTTGGTTGAAACTGTTCGCATAATGCTGAGGAAAACATCCTCCAACGCCATTCTGGGATTCGATAAGCCCAACCCGAATTCAGGCTATGGTTTTATCAACATCCAGAAGGCGGTTGAGATGGCTAGAAACTTCAGAATGGAGTAGAGGCAGGAATCCTTCACTTTTGGGATTAAAAATCTTACCTTGGATCATATCCATCCCCTGTTAGGTGTTGCTACTCCTGTGTTGCTTTCCTAACGTTTATCTCAGTATTCGCTTTAAAGCAGGAATATTCACTTGAACACTGAACTCATCGATGAAAAACTATTTCTATCCGGCTGCCCCGTTTGATTTTCACAGGTTTCTCCAGATGGACAACTGATAATCCTTTCTCGACTTTCAAGTTTCCCCTTCCAGATTCTGAATCGATATGGATACTCTTGATAGACCGAAAACCATAGCCCTTGGAAACACCGAATTTCGAAAGCGCCAGGTCTCCGTATTCAACTTTTAAAACAACTGTGTTGCCTTTCACTTCAAAACTTCCCCACCCGCTTCCACAAGACCAAAACGTCGAAAAATTATCTTTGTTTATTCGTGGAGAAAAGGCGATAAAACTTCTTGTCCCGTCATACTGATAACCGGAAAGAGCAAGCAGCACAGCCCAACTGGCCATGGCTCGGGCGTAATGATGACCGCATTCGAGTTCATCCCAAGGATTGCGGTTAAATCCGCAGTACCTTTCTCTGAGAGCCCTGACTATGGTCAAACCTTCATCGATATGGCCGGAATAGATCAACGAGGCAGCCACCTGATATTCAATCCCTGTCCAGACCTCATCCGAGTAGACAAAGGGCAGTGCTGGCCTCTTTCCCTTTGGCCAGGAGCAGAGAAGTAGTCCGGCCTCCTCATTCAAGGCATAGACTCTTTGGACGTTCGAGAAGCGGCTCAAATCCAGGAGAAAATTGTAGGCGAAAATGGATTTCATGGCTTTATCCACATGTTCCTGAGGGAGGATGTATCCTAATCCTGCTGCATGAGCGAGATACTGACCTAAGAGCTGATCAGAGATGCATCCTTCTCCATACTGATACTTAGGGATTATCTCGCCCTTTTCCAGCGCCTCCTTCTTTCCGCCCGGGGATTCTTTTCCTTCGCAGGAAGGATTCTCGCATTTCTTTTCAGGTGAGCGCAGACGCTCAGGCACCACGAGTCCTTCCATGACGTCCACTTTCTGGATGTAATATTCTCCATTCCAGAGGATCGTATCGTAGGACTTTGAGCCATTCTGGAAAATCTTTAGATATTCTTTGGCTTTCTTTTTATCACCCACCGCCTCAGCCATCTCGCTCCCTGCTTTAAGAGCGGCCAGGTATAATGCCCCCGTCATAGTGTTCGGGCCGTAAAATTCAATATCGTATGTATTGTGCTGCTCACCTTCCATGACTCCATCTTTGTCAGGATCCCAGGGCAAGAGCAAACGGTCCTTCTGCCATTTCATTTCATCTGATACATCGCCCACGCCTCTCCAGGCAAACTCGATCGCCGCACTCACCTTCGGCCAGAGCTCTCTAAGCCAATCAGTATCCCCGGATAACTTCCATTCCCGGTAAACTCTCACAACGTTTCCCATCTGGCCATCCGCACAGGGTTTATAGGTCCACCAGTGTTCTCCGAGAGGGATGAGTGTTCTAAAAACCTGGTAGCCGTTTTTAAATGTATTATGAAGGAAATCCGTCTCCCGCACCGTTCTCTCCAGAAAAGGAAAAAGATAAGCTAGAGTCTGTTCATAATTCCAGACGTGGGTGCAGTTCATCGGGCAGCAGCCCGAATTGTCGGTCAAACCTTCAAACCCGAAGAACTTTCCATCCTCCGTTCGCATCACCAGGTTGGTTTTCAAGGAAGATGTTTGAGAGGACACGGCATCAATAACATAAGAGGGATAAGTGGAGCGAAAAAGGGTGTCATGGAATGTCTTTGTTTCCTGGTAGAGCTCTTTCTCGTTTCGGATAAAATACCGCGCCACATCCCAGGCATCCTGGAATTTTGACGCATAATAATTTTTAAACCTTTTGCTCTTGACCGCCTCTTCTCTATTCCAGTGATTATCCCTGTTGGGAAAATACCAGGTGAGATAAAAAGGAACGATTTTCTCTTCACCCGGCCTGAGCTCAATGTGGACCAAAAGAGTTGCCACATCGCTTCTTCCCTCCGGGGACTCTTCGCTTTCTGTCATGCGTGTGAGCCGTCCGTCGTCTGAAAAATCATCCCAGAAAATGTGGGCATTATCCCACCAACCTCCTCTGTACCACCGGGTCTGGGCATCCACTTCTTTTTCCACGGTCACGAAGGCAACGCTGCCGAATTCTACATCATCTTCTATTCCCCTGTTCGAAGTCATTTTGATCCCTCTGAATCTGCCATCGTCGATAAACTGATTCAAGTTTTTCCCGAAGCTTATCCGCTTAGCCTTATCCACTGTCTTGATGGGATTCATCATGCTGAAAGCCAGAGAAACACTCACAGGAGAGGATTTCTCATTCTTGATCTTCCAGTAAAAAACAGCGGCGGGGATTCCACTTTTTTCTGGAGACAGAGGGATGAACGGATTGAAAGCCTCCAGCTTCACTCCCGCAGGGAACTCTTCATCCTCGAACTGCAGAGAGGCAAAAGGGTATTCACCTTTGAAAACCACTTCTTCAAAGCGGGAAACTCCCGGAAGCTGATTCCTGGGTATTCCCATCCAGGCAATGTACGGAGGGAAGAATTGGCGTTCCAGAATTTTCGCAACAGACTGCTTCCCTTCCTCTCTTGCCCATATGGAAAAAAAAGTGAAATCCGGGGACTTTCCCTTATCCGGCCTGTTAAAAATCTCAAGCTCTCGGATTTCTCCTCTTCCGCCAAGAGTAATGTTGCCTGTCCCCAGTCCTCCTATAGGAAAGGCAATTGTCGCCAAGTCCTTTCCTGTGAATTCTCTGATTTTTCCTGAGTCATACAATGTTTCTTTCTTATACACTTGATCGCTGCCGAAGATAAAACTAGCCAAAGCTAAAAAAACAGAAAGATAGAAGACGAATTTCCTCATAATTTCCCCCAAAAAAGTAGATTTTATTCACCCGATATGTGTTTTATCAGCTTATAGCAAAGGCTATCATCAATGTCAAATAAACAGGAATTTTCAGGAACAACATTATTCAAAAGTGTAAAAAATGCCGACTTAAAGAAAATGAGGACTATCCCTTTCAGTCCTTATTTTAAGAAGAGAGGGACTGTCCCCTTATTAGAGAATGGAATAATGAGAAGTCGGCAGATTTTATGAATGATTCAGGTTAGTTGGCGAAATACCCAGACCTGTGTGTCACTTTTAAGTCTTTATCTTTAACTCTGACCTTTATCTGTTTAAATTTACCATCCTTTTTGTAATTCAAGGGAGAGTAATAAACGAGATAGTAGTTATCAGACGCCTCGACAGCATCTTTGAATAAAGCCACAGGATTTGAAGAACTATGCAAGAATCCTCCAGTGGCGACAGCGACTTCCCGAAAGGCCATGAAGATGTCTTCTGAGCTCTCTTCCATGTGAACTCCGGGAATCATCTGAGGAGGCTTCGAGAAGAATAAAAAATGAATAGAAACAGAAGAGTCGGCATAAGTCTGTTTGATTTTATCGATATCAATAGAGACATCTCTCTTTCGAGTCCCGAAAAGTTCTGATAGAGCAAAAACAATATCCTGTCTCTGCTGGTTCCCACTTATGTATTGATCTATGACTCTTTGCTCAAGCTGAGGGATGAATTCTCTTTGATAGAACAGAAAAACATACTTTTGTCCCTCTTTATCTTTTAAAAATTCTGCAAAATCCAGAAGTTTCTTCTGGTCAATTGACCTTAAATTTTCCAGTTTATTCAAAAGATCTCCGTACAAGGAGAGACTTTCATCGAGTGCCAAGCCCCGAAACTCATCCACGCCCGGCTCATCCATGGAAGTCGATTCGGAAGATAATGATTTGGCGAGACCGGTGAGGTCATTGATGGCTCCCCTGTATTCTGCACTTCCCTGTAAAGCATCTCTTCTTAAAATCCCTTTGAGCCGCTCCGCGATTTCCTTTCTTGGCAGGGCATCCAGAACCTCAGGCTTCATCCTGTATGTTTTCATGGGCGTAACGACAACGAGAATATCTCCGGAAAAAAGAACATTATGAATAAAATAATCCACTGCTTTCCCCATCCTGGCCGTGTACTCATTGACTTCAAAAAGGAGATAGAAACTTCTTGAGGTTTGGGGAGTAAATCGCTTATTCTCTTCTCTCCTTTCTATGTCTGTCTTTTTGACTAAATAGACAGCTTCGATTTTCTGGAGCACTCCATCCTCGAAAACTTCAAAATCATTTATTGTCAGATTGTCAATGAATGTCTTGCCTTGATACACTCTGACAGGAATCTCGATGTTGACTACCAGTGTCTCATGGGCGATTTCCTGGGCAAACAGGGTTAAACCCAAAGCCAGTATTCCGATTATCAGGATTTTCTTCATAGCTCATCTGCTCCTATTCTTAAACTCCACTGAATCCATATTATACAGTGAATAAACTCCGCTCTCAATCCATTTATAGAGAACAGGCTTTATTCTTAACATTTAGACGAACACGTTCAGGATTTCTTCCTGTTTAATGGGGTCATATCTCAACATTCGACATTTTTTCATTCTCTGCCTCTTATTAAACTGGATTCAGGCGTTATCAAAATTTTAAAATACAGGCTAATTAGCAGTCACCTGGCTGTACTTAAACAAGGCCTGACTCCGATGACGAATCGAATGTTGAGAGCGATCTCTATTGGAGGTTCTGCAAGGTTGTCTGGATCACTTCAGACAAGGCGGGATGGATATGCATCCCACTGATGATGGGCACCACGGTCCCCGTGGATGCCATGGCATTGATGACTTCTTGAATAAGGATGGGCGCAAATGGACCGATAATATGGAACCCCAGCAGGCGGCCGCTTTTTTTCTCGATAATAATCTTAGCAAAGCTCTCATCATCCATCATCGCCTCACCCTTTGCCACTTCTGAATATTTCGCCCGACCGACCAGAACATCAAAACTTTTCCGGGCCTCCTCCTCTCTCAATCCAACAGACGCAATCTGGGGATAGGAAAACACCGCGTGGGGAACTTTATCATAATCCACTTTGTTTCTATCCCCGTGTATGCTGTTGTGCCAGACTACGTCGGCTTCTCTGTTGGCCGAATGCCTGAACATCTTCTTCCCGATCGCATCCCCGAAAGCCCAGATATTTTCCTTGCTTGTCTCGAAGAAATCGTTCACTTTGATGTATCCTCTTTGATCCACCTCTACGCTGGTGTTTTCCACTTTCAGAAGGTCCGCATTGGATTTTCTTCCCGCAGCCACTAAAAGCCTTTCTGCGCTGAATTGCTTCTTCTTTCCTGTCTTCTTGTCTTTTGTGATCACTCTATACCTCTTTTCTTCTTTGGCTATCTCCGTAGCTTCTGTGTGAGTGAAGATTTCCATGCGTTTTCCCATCTCCTTCTTGAGCAGCTCAGAAATTTCGGGCTCTTCGCTCCGCACCAGCCTCTCAGCCCGTTGGAGGATCGTGACTTTTGTGCCCATGGCTGCAAAGAAATGTCCGAACTCAGCAGCGATGTACCCTCCGCCGACGATGATCAAGCTGGAAGGTTTTTGAGTCAGCTCCAGGACACTCTCATTGGTGAGATAATCACTGTCCTCTATCCCCTTAATCGAAGGGATCAAGGGCCTCGCTCCAGAAACGAGAAAGATTTTCTTGCCTTTTATTTTCTCTTTTCCTACCTCCAAGGTGTAATCCTCAATAAATGAACCCTCATCCTCATAAAAATCCAATTCCTCTATGAACTTTATTCCCTCTCGGATATGGTCTTGACTCTTCCCGACGATTCCTCTCATCCTCTTCATTATGGATGGAAAATTTATTCCCTTTATTTCTGTGCGGATTCCCAGTTTCTCTGCTTCCTGGATTTCCACCACTCTGTCCGCTGGGAAAATCAGCAGTTTCGAAGGGATGCATCCGACATTCAGACAGGTTCCACCCAGAGGTCCTTTATCCACCATGGCTGTTTTCAAACCATGAGACAGAGCCTGCTCCACTATGATCGCTCCTGCACCGGAGCCGATAACGACCACATCATATTCTTTCATATCATTCTCCAGATGGTAGATTTGAAAAACCTTCTCTCATTCACACCGTGGCAAAAAATATATTCTTTCTATAAACAAAAAGGCCTGAAATAATAAAAAGGGGACAGGCCCCTTTTTTTGAGTCTCCTTTTTCCGTTCTCTATTTGGCTTCTTCCTGTAAATGAAAAAAGTGAAAAAAGGGGCCTGTCCCCTTTTTTGGGAGTCGTCGAGAGAAACGGTGGGGGAAGAGTACGAACAACCTGGCAGGAATGAGGCCATTTCAGGTCTATTCCATTAAAATTACCTACACGGTTTAGCAGAGAATCTTTTTATTATGATTTTTCTTATTAGGATTTCTCTTTAGTTTTTTGGCTGGGTATTCTTATCAAAAACTTCTGAACATTTTGATCCATATCGATGAAATTATCCGCTTCCTCCACCAGCTTCTGTGCACTCGTTTTGCCGAAAGCCAGAACTTCCACGTAGCAGCCCAAGGCACGCTTGAGATGCTGGACAAGAGGTACAAAATCGCCGTCTCCGCTGACAAGCACGATGGCATCCAGCTTGGATGCGAGCTCTATGGTATCCATCGCGATTCCGATATCCCAATCGCCCTTCTTGGCTCCTCCGTAAAAAATCTGAAGGTCTTTTGCCTTGACTTCATAGCCCAGGCTCTTCAACGCATCAAAAAAATTTTCTTCATCCTTGACATCGGCTTTGATGACATAGGCGATGGCCCGGATCAGCTGTCTCCCCCTGACTGCTTCCTTGAGGAGTGTCTTGAAATTGACCTTGGATTTGTATATGTTTCGAGCCGAATAGTACATATTCTGAACGTCGACAAAAATTCCGACCCGCTGTTCCTTGTAAAGCTCAGGCATTGGTTTCTTAGTCATCGAAAACCTTCCTTCTCAATCATTCTGTTTCCTTTTCAATGGAGAACTTGAGGAATTTATAATCATAATTTTTATTCCTGAAGGACAATCCCACCAGTTCCCTCTATCACTTCTCCGATTATCCAGGCCTTGTGCCCTGTTTTTTCTAACATCTGGAGTACACGCCGAGCATTCTGGGGCCCCAGGATCAAGACCATGCCCACACAAAAGCCGGCCAAATCAAGCCCATCCTTTTCATACATTCCGGGAAGTTCAGCTGTCTCACCCCCGATTAAAGCGCATCCGGCCTCTTGGCAGCCCTTTGTGATTCCTTTCATCAGATCATACAGTCTCTTCTCGTTCAGTTTTCCGCACGCGATATAATCGAGGAATAAAAGAGGTTCAGCTCCGACCACAACAACATCATCCACACACATGGCGACCAGATCAATCCCGACCGTGTCGTATCTATCCAACATCTCAGCCAGCAAAATCTTAGTGCCCACTCCATCTGTCGAGGAAACAAGAAAAGGATTTTTTATTGCCTTGAGACGAGGCATGAAAAGACCACTGAAGCCGCCAACTTTTCCCAAGACCTCGGGTCGAACGGTTTTTTTGATGAGGGGCTTTATCCTTTTGACAAATGCATCCGCTTTATCTATATCCACACCCGCTTTTTTATAAGTTACTGCAGCCATTCTCTATCTCTCTTGTACCAAGATACCTGAGTTATATCACCGCCTCCCCCTCAAGTCAATCAATGTCAATCAATGGGGTCAGACCTTAGTCACTTCAGCAAATGAGGATATCAGGGTCAGCCTGAGTTAGAATAAATGTCTGTCAAACTGGAATTATGCCCTGGTCAAGACATGCAGATAAGGTCTGATCCCAACAGTATCTTCTGGGCGAGTCTCTCAGAAGCCCCTTGCTTTAATCTCCAGCTAACTGGCTTTAATCACTTCTCGTTTTAAGGTGGCCCTCTCGATTCTTTTCTCCTGAGGAGAAACACCGATTCCCGGCGATTCCGGGACTCTTATGGTTCCGGTTCGACTCACTTCTACCTGGGGTTCAATCAAATCTTCCTCATAGTATCTTTTGCTCGCCGAAAGGTCGTTAGGGAACCGGAAGTTGGGGAGAGTGGCCAAATGGATGTTATGGGCGCGCCCAATCCCTGATTCCAGCATCCCACCGCACCAGACTGGAATCTGCTTCTCCTGGCAGAAATCATGAATCTGGCGAGACTCCACGATGCCTCCCACTCTTCCCACTTTTATGTTGATGATCCGGCAGCTTTTCATCTCATACGCTTTCCGGGCTTCACCCACCGAAACAATGCTTTCGTCCAGGCAGAGAGGAGTCTCCAGCTCTTTCTGGAGACGACTGTGATCCCATAAATCATAAGGCGGGAAGGGCTGTTCGAGCATGAGGAGTTTGAATTCATCAAGCCTTTTTAAATTTTCCATATCATCGAGAGAATAAGCCCCATTGGCATCCGCCTGAAGGGCCAATTCTGGGAATGTCTTCCGTATTTCCGTTAAGATTTCATAGTCCCAGCCGGGCTTTATTTTAACCTTGATCCGCTGATAGCCTTCATCAAGAAAGAATTGGATTCTTTCCAAAAGCTCTGAAACAGAGTCTTGAATACCGATGCTCACACCCGAAGGGATGTCCTTTTTCACTCCTCCATAAATCTTCCAGAGAGGTTTCTCTTCTTTTTTCCCATGAATATCCCACATGGCGAGCTCCAGCCCCGCCTTAGCCATGGGATGCCCCCGATATTTTTTCGCCTCTTCATGGAATACCTGAGGGTCTGAAAGAGACTGTTCGAAAACGAGTGGAACCAGAAAGTCTTTCAGAACGCTCCATGCTGTGGAAGTCGTCTCGTAGCTGTAGAGCGGGCTTCTATCGGCCACGACTTCCCCGTAGCCGCTGAGTCCTCCACTGTGAACCTTAACAAGGATGAATTCTCGTTCCTCTTCCCGACCAAAGCTTGTCTCAAAGAAATGAATGTAGGGAAGTCTCAGAAGGAGAAGTTCCACTCTTTCGATGTTCCCCATTTTATTCCTCTTTTTTGCGCCAGGAATCAGACTGTTTGTTCCAAAGCCAAAAAATCAGTTTTTCCAGTGAAACAATACATCTTTTGAATCATACTTTTTCGTGGAGTTTGAACCACTTCTTCAAACCGAGATTTTCATACAGGAGGATGATATTATCTGCCATGGCCTCTGCGGAAAATTTCTGATGAACGACCTGGTACCCTTTCTGCCCGAGGCGGGAGGCCAGTTCCCTATTGTCATAAAGTCTCAGGATGGCTTTAGCCAGAGCCGAAGGGCTTCGAGGAGGGACCAGCAGACCGGTCTCTCTATGCCTCACCACTTCGGGGATCCCTCCGACCTTTGTGGCGACTACGGGAAGACGGCAGGCCATTGCGTCAAGGATGGTGCTTCCCATGCCCTCTAAAAAAGAGGAAAGGACAAATAGATCCAGAGAAGATAGAATCTGAGGCACATCTTCCCGAAAACCCAGGAAAAAGACAATATCCTTGACACCGGACTCCTCCGCTTGTTTGCTCAATTCCATGAATAGAGGCCCACTACCGACAATAATGATCTTTATCTTATCAGTGTGCTCTTTGAGGATTTCCGTCGCCTTGATTAAGTACTGGTGGCCTTTATTGTCAGAAAGATGCGCGACTATCCCAACCAGGAAATCGTCAGGAGCAAATGAGAGCTCACGGCGAAGATAGTCACTGGATAAAGCTTCGTCATAAGGGGAAAAGTCAATCCCAGAAGGAATAACGACAATGCGCTTAGAGTCGATTCCCCCATCAATCAAAACCTCCCTGACTTCTTCGGAAATAGCGATGATTTTATCCACCTTCTTTTTGTACTTCTGCCGCGATAAAAAATTTTTTTTGAGAGGGAAAGCGACCCGTCTGGAGATGACTCGATGCGGGACTTTGGCTAGAGAAGCCGCCATAGAGCCGATGGACACAGAATGAGCGTCATGGAAATGGGCCAGGAGGCAATTCTGTCTCTTCATGGCTCTGGCTAGACGGAGAGTTGCAAACAGGTCGAATTCGCTCTTGATTTTGAGGCGGAGAACAGGCAACTCTTCTTCTACCGCTTTTTGATGAAGGGGGCTATTCGGTTGGACAGCCAGAATAAACGGAACCCCTCTTTTTTTTAACGCCTTGGCGAGGAAAAAAGACTGCCTCTGTCCACCTCTCCATTCCTTTCCTGCATCAATATGGAAAAGGCTCAATTCTCTCTCCTTTTTTCCATATCTCTCTCAGCTTCGCGTATCGAAGAAAGATCGAATAGCCATTGAGAACGGAAACAATAAAACCCGGATATCCGTCCAAAAATCCGGCTCTCCAGAAATAAGATTTCACAAACCTGAAAAAAGGCATGAAAACCAGACGAGGCCACCTGCATTTTTTTCCCTTCGCGTAGAGTTTCTGGGCGCCGAGTTCGGAAAATTTATTGATCCTATCCAGGTGTTCTGAGATGTTGCGGTAAGTAAAATGGTGGATCGAACCGCTCAGCTTCTGGATTTTCCCCTCGACCACTAATCTCTCATGAACATACTCCCCTTCCCATCGTGCTTTTTCCTTACGAAAGAGGCGGAGTTTCCGGTCAGGATACCATCCTGAATGACGAATCCATCTTCCCAAATAATAGACCTGCCTCGGTATCAAGAATCCATCGCATTCAGGCTCTTCTTTTTTAATCTCGAGGATTTCTTTACGGAGTTCGGAAGAAATCCTCTCATCCGCATCCAGGGAGAGTATCCAGGGAAAAGACGCACGAGTATTCGCATAATTCTTCTGGTCCGAATAATCGGTCCACTTCCTCTGGAAGACTTTATTGGTGTATTTTTTGGCGAGTTTGACTGTCTTATCAGTGCTGAAGCTATCGACCACAACAATCTCAGAAGCCAAACCAGCCAGGCTTTTTAGCGCCGGCTCCAGCCTCTTCTCTTCGTTGAAGGTGATGATTACAGTCGAAATTTCCACGGCCTCATCTTAGCACAATTCATTGAAAAATTAAAAAAGTGGACAGGTATTTATGCTCAGTAATTCAGTAACTCTTTTGGCAATGATATTGAAGGACAAAGTGTCATTGCGCGCGAAGCGTGGCAATCTCTTAAGGAAAAATGTCTTTCTTTATATGAAATTGCTTCACTCCGTTCGCAATGACATCCA
>JABAOF010001399.1_pt2 | contig 54529 bp, 44 predicted proteins | sample 7062171 | NCBI WGS metagenome assembly JABAOF01 (sample SAMN14538628, study PRJNA623070) | marine sediment metagenome | biome: marine biome [ENVO:00000428]; feature: marine pelagic biome [ENVO:01000023]; material: deep marine sediment [ENVO:00002113] | place: India: Gulf of Khambhat ... | reverse complement strand
CTATGTTTATCCTAAGCTAAACAAATACTACTAATTAAACGTTTTAATTTTGTAAAGTTATTATACATTACTTACATTTTTCTTAGAAAATGGTTGATTATTTTACCGTTGGTGTTTTAAGATACTCATCATTATATATCATTAACTTATTCTTTCATAAATAGTGTTAGCAATCACTATTGATATTACAACCACACAAATTTTATAAAGTCAAACTATATCTTATTATTTAATACCACATTTAGTTCAGATCATGACAAAAAATGTTGCTAAAATCTATAAAATAGTGGAGAGAGGAATAACCAATGAGACCTATGATGGTCCAGGTTAAAAAGAGAAATAATAAACACAATTTGATAGGTGTTGAGATAGGTGTAAAAATAGGAAAAAATGCAAAGGACATTTTAATCAATTTACCTATGAGAAAGCTATATTTGATAGACCCTTATCAACAATGCTTTGAAAGAGGTTTTTTATGGAAAAACAAGTATAGTAATTTTTTTAATGAAGCAGAAAAAAATTTATCAAAATTTAAAGAAAAAATTAAATTTGTTAAAAAAAAATCTGAAGATGCTATAGATGATATACCAAATAACCTTGACTTTGTGTATATTGATGGCAATCATACATATAGATATGTCAAAAAAGATTTAGAACTGTATTACCCTAAGGTTAAAGATGGTGGCGTTATAGGCGGACATGATATTCATTCCCCTAATGTTCTTACTGGAATTATGGGATTTTGTTTAAATAAAGGTTTATTACTAAATATAAACATGGAGGACTTAGACTGGTGGGTTATTAAAGATAAGTCAAATATAATAAAGAAAAAAAAAATTATTCAACGTGACCAAGCTAAATTGATTAAAATAAAATATCCTTACTATGTTCTAAAGCATATTGTCAGTTGGACAAAAAATATCATAAAAACAGTAAATATAAAAGGTAATATATTTTATTAAATTATTAAATTAATTTTTTAATTGAATAATGGATATAATATTAACTTGATATTCCCATCGACTTTTTTTAAAAAAAATGATTATTCTTTTTTGTTAATATTTTTTCTTTTGTATAAGATAATTACAAACAGTAATGGTAAAATAACAAAAATTAATTCATATCCTGGTGATTCTTCTGTTTTTCTGGATTTAATATTAATTTCTCCAGAGTAATAATCTGATTCACTATATTTGTCAGTAACTGTTAAGGTGACTGTATATTTTCCAGTTTTTTTATAAGAGTAAGTTGGAGATTCATCTATTGAAATGGTTGAACCATCTCCAAAATCCCAAAAATAACTTAATTCATCGTTTTGATCGGGATCTGAGCAACCTGAACCATCAAATTTAATTACTATTCCTACAAATGCTTCGGGGGGGATGTTTCCTACTGCTACTGGTGGCCGATTTTTATTTGGGGTAATTTTCACTGTTATATTTGAGATATCACTTGAACCATTATTGTCAATAACTACCAAACTTACAGTATAGGTTCCTTCACTTCTAAATGTATGTTGTGTTGCTGCTTGGTTTATCACGCTTGTATCAGGTGGAAAAGTCCACTTATAAAAAATGATTTCTCCATCAGGATCATAACAACCAGAACCATCAAAAAAAATCGTATCATTTATTTGAGCAGTTACTTCATTTTCAACTATAAATTTTTGTGGGACACTTATATCAATTATCGGTTTTTTATTATCAACAGGTGTTTTAAGTGTAGTAAATATCCATTCTGAAGATTTCCTTCGTGAATAACTATCCTCAACTTCAACATACCATTCACAAATGTAGTCATAGCCTAATCCTTTATAAGAATAAACAGCATTTTTTCCATTAATTTTTGAGGTAAACCAAACCGATGCTGATGAACCACTCTCTACATTACGATCAATCTCAATAAGAGTAGTAGTATCATTTAATTTATAATAAAAATAAACATTTAATCGATCTTTATAAGGTTCAGGGTCTGGGTCTGTTACTACAACACTTAACCTTGGACTTCTATCAACACCTTCTTCCAGATGAGTTGGTGATGGATTAGTGGCTTCAGGTTCTGTATGATATTTTCCTTTGGGATAATTATCATTTACTCCTCCTAGCCGATATTTATAAACATCTGGAACATTGATAAAATCATAAATTACAATATTATTTAGATTATCTGGATCAGGACCATAAAAATCATCCCAATAATTTCCAACAAAATCGTAATACCATCTGTTGTTACCTTCTTCAAAACCATGTAAAACTTTTTTATTTCTTAAAATATTATTGTAAATTATATTGTTTTTGCTTCCAGACACGCAATGAACTCCATAAAAAGTGGAGGAATAAATATCATTTTCAGATAATATATTATTTGATCCAGATATTCTTATACCTACTTGATTGCTACCTATATCATTTCCATAAATATCCCCACTGGATGACCCAAGGTCTAAACCAACATTATTATTATTACTAATGGTGTTATTTTTTACATCATTTTTCTCTCCAGATTGTATTACAATACCACTATTGGAATTATGCCGTATCGTGTTGTTTTTTATAAAATTATTATTACAAGAGTTAAAAAATATTCCATATTTATTATTTTCAACGATATTATCATTGAGATTATTCCCATTTGATGAAATAATACTAATACCAGAATAATCAGAGCTATTTCCAATAAAATTGTTATCAATACTGACAATATTTGAATTTCTAACAATTATTCCACGTGCATAATTAATAGTATTATTTCTTATTATACAATTAGATGAATCATCAACCTGAACCCCATATCCATTTAGACTATTATTAATATTCAAATCAATGATTCTTGCTTCAATTACATCAGAAGCAACATGAACAACGGCTTTACGATGAGATGTTGCTGTTTTATCTTGTATAGTGAAATGCTCTAATGAGACTGAATCAGCGACAATGTCTATTAAAAAAGCATTTTGTAAACCACTAATAATAATAGTATCATATTTGTCTTCACTTGTTATTGTTACAGATTTATCAATAGTAATATCTCCAGGATAAATACCATCAAGAACTTTGATGGTATCTCCATTATCTGCTGCATCAATTGCATCTTGAATATTTTGAAAAGGATTATACAAAGAACCATCAGCTTCATCTGGGTACCTTTGATCATCATCTACATAGATATCTACTCCTTCGGCTTTTATTTGTTCACCATAAAAATAAACAAAAAAAGTTGAACTAATTAAAATAAAACTTATCACTGCAGTAAATATCTTAAATTTATGCATTTTCCCATCTCCTCAGAAAAAAACTAATAAAATAGTCAGTTTTATACTTTTCTGATAATCAATCAAAAAAATGGTGAATTTATGAAAGTATGTGTCGGTGGAACATTCAATAAACTGCATAAGGGACATAGATTATTGATAAATAAAGCGTTTGAAACAGCAGGAGCAAATGGTTTTGTTTATATCGGGCTTTCTATGGGAGAACTAACTAAAAACAAAAAAAATATTAAACCATTTAGTGTAAGAAAAAAAGCCATAGAACATTTTTTACATCAAAAAAATTTTATTAACAAAGGAATAATAGTTCCAATAGATAAAAAATATGGTTTAACACTAATTGAAGATTATGATGCAATTGTAATATCACCTGAGACAAAAAAAATTGCTGAAGAAATCAACCTTAAAAGAAAACAATTGGGAAAAAAACTGATAAAAATCATAGAGATTCCCTATGTTCTTTCAGAAGATGGAAAACCAATAAGCTCTACAAGAATTAATAATAGGGAAATTGATGAAAATGGAAAAATTATTACAGAAGATTAGTTTTAAATACGATATTTTATTACATCGCTAGAAAAAGGTGATTAAATTGGCTTATGTTATCTTTGAAGTAAAGTCTGAAGATATTGGAAAAATAAAACAACTTACAAAAGATGATATTGTAAGTAGACAAAGTATATTAACCAGAGACTCAAATTCATTAAATTTGAAGGGTGAATTCTCTTATGTTAAAATCGAGGGTAGCGATAATGGTTTAAAACGAGCCCAAGAGCTTGCAAAAGAGCTTGAATTGAAAAAACTTGATAAAAAAAAAGCACAAGCAATCAATGAAAAAATTGAGGAACAAGAGGACTCTGCTGCTTCTGGTATGGGAATGATTTTTGATTAAATGTTCCAATATTTACCTAATTTGTTTTTTAATTCTATAATTAATTCTTCTACATTTTCTTCTTCAATTACCTTTTCATCAAATTTAACAGGTTTATTTGTCATTTCTCCTAACTGAGAAACAAGACATTTTCCAATCCAATTTAGATTATATCCACCTTCTAAGGTGCATACTATTTTTGGCTGTATATTATTAAACTTTTTTATCAACTCCCCAAAGAAATTAGTTGTAAATTTAAGTCCTCCAAGTGGATCTTGATAATGACAATCATAACCTGATGAAATAATTATCAAATCTGGATCAAATTGTTTTGCAATTGGTAGAAATATTTTATCTAACAATTTTGTAACCGCTTTATTTCCATATCCATAAGAAAGTGGTGCATTAATTGTATAACCCTCTCCCAAACCTATTCCTATTTCATCTATATCCCCTGTTCCAGGGTAATGTGGAGATAGATGAGTCGATTGGTAAATCACATCATTTCTATTATAAAATATATCTTGGGTACCATTTCCATGGTGAACATCAAAATCAAAAATTAATACCTTTTTTCCTTTTTTGGTTAGCACATTTGCAGCAATTGCTGCATTATTAAAAAGACAGAAACCCATTGATCTTGTCCTTGTTGCATGATGACCTGGAGGACGAATCAATGCAAATGCATTTTTTGCTTTTTTTCCTATTACATTATTACATGCTTTTACAAGTCCTCCTGCAGCAAGTCTTGCTGTTTCATAATCTGATTTGCAAACATATGTATCTAAATCTATCCATGATTCATATCTCAGACTCATTTCCTTTATCTGTTCGATCATGCTTTCTGAATGAATATCATAAAGGAGTTTTTCAGGTAGCAATTCTGGTTCAATAAATTCTAAATCATTATAAAACGGTGCCTCTTTAATTTCATCCATCATTACAGTAAGTCTCTGAGCGTTTTCTGGATGACCTAGATTGTTATGTCTAGCAAATTTTTCTGAATATATTATTTGTGTCTTCATTTAAATCAAAGAGCTAAAATACAAGATCTAAATATAAGGTTAATTCTAATATTTTAAGTAGTAAAACTGTATTGGGAATAAATATCGGAGGATAATTAATTGTGAAAGATATGTTGCTAGGAATCTCACCAGATTATCTATACCTGCAAGGAAAATCTCCAAAAGTTATATCAGATTTTCATAAACCTTATTTTTTAGTTTTTTGTAAAGATGATAAAGATGTCAATTCATCAAGGGAAAAACTAATTAAAAAATGGAATGAAAATAAAACTGATGATAACATTTTTTCTAAAATAGATGGAATAGGTGATGTAGAGACCTATCGCAGTTTTTGGAATTATGAAAAATCAAGAAAAGTATTCAAGGTGTTTTCAAAAAAATCTTATTTAGTTCCAGAGATAAGCAACTATCTATTTTTTAATCATAATTTGTTCACTGCAGAGCATGACATTCCTTATCAACAAAGAGCACTAGTTGATCTTGCCGCAAAGGAAAATTTTTGGTTATTTGATACAAAGGGTGAAAAAAAGAAGATTAAAGTTTTAGTATATGACATTGAAACAACACAATTTCCAGAAGGAAAAGAAAAAATTCCTATTGATATTATCGGGTATTCAGATTTTGAGGCCACTTTTGAATCAGAAAAAGACCTTGAAAGCGAAAAATTTAGTTTTGATATTATTGATTGTCCAACTAATTGGCAAGATATGGATGTAAAACAACTAATTTCTCATAATCTTGATGATGAAATAGAGAATCTTTCAATTTTTTGTAAAATGATTAAAAGTTATGATCTTATTTCTGGCCATAATATTATTGGGTTTGATAATTTCCAAATATATACAAGAATCAATTGGATTTTAAAAAATTGTAATAATAGACTTTCTTCAGAAAACAAAAATCTTTTTCAAAATTTTATAAATACTTATAGTAGACCTGACAAGTCATTTTATTTTGGAATTCATTCTGAAGCTGTACAATTTTATCCTAGTAACCTTGATACATATCTTGGAGTTAGAAAATTTTATTATTTCTTAAATGATTTTTCTTTAAAATCTGTTGCGCCATTTCTTGGTATTGAAATCAAGGATCGAATAATTCTTACTCCTTCTCAAATAAAAATAGATGATAAAACTTTAAAATACAATAAACAGGATGTTCAAGAGCAACTTGGTGTAACATTGAATCTTATTCACCAAGCCTTACCTCTTGCTTTTACAACATGTATGCCTTTTGAAATGCTACTATCTACAGGTGCGGTTGGTATGTGGGATCATATGTCTCTTATTCGTGGAGCTTATCAAAAAAAGATAATGCCCCCTATATCAAGAGTTATGTCAATTGCCTCAATACTCTTGCGTGATTTTCCAGATTGTAAAACAAGGGATGAAATAGTTAGACAATCAAAAAGAATAAAGGAACAGCTTTCAAAAGATTTTGTTCGGGTAATCAAATACGGAGATGAAATGCCAAAGTGGATGGAAGACCCTATTGTTATTTACAACCAGAAAGCAACAGATCCTGATGATAAACTAAATTATCATTTACCTGGTGGAATGACTATAAAACCTGATAAAGAAGCATTTTCACATTTTATTCCTTGGTGGTATGTAATAGTTGCTGATGTTGGGGCTATGTATCCAACGATTTTAAAGGCAATGAACATTGGTGCCGACACTGTAAGACTTGCTACAAAAGAGGAAAAACCTGATGAATATATTTGGTTAAAAAAACTACCTAAAGAATTCCTTGATTCAAGAAATATCAATTTTCGAAAAGTAACTGATGAGGATTCCTTTGCAGATGAGGGATACCTATTAGGAATCAAACTTGATAATAAACCTGGTGTCGTCAATTGTGCAATGACTGGAATTATGAGTATGATTGCAAAAATTAAAAAAGAGCTTAAAAAAGTTCAAGAAAGTGGAAATAAAGAGGAAATAAAAAGACTCAAGATGATGTATCAGAGTTTGAAAGGGGCGCGAAATGCTGGTTCTCATGGTATACTTAGTGCACCTAGTGTTTCTGGTAGACAATTTAATCTATGGGGTGCAGCAGCAATTACTACCAAGGGACAAGCAATTCTTGCAGACACATTAAATTATTTAGAGAAGAAAAACGCACGTGTTGTTTATGGGGATACAGATGGTATTTACTTAGGATGTTCCCGTTCTATTGGAAATATTCCTGATTTTTCAAAATCTTTAGGTATTGATATTGCAAAAGACAATAATAAATGGATAATTCCCCCGGATATTGCAATATCTTCAATTGAGGAATGTAATATTAGATGGCAGAAAGAACTTGATTATCCTGATTTTGAATTAGAACCTGAAATCCATGATGGAATGATATTTGTTAAACATAAAAACTATCTTATTTTTGATGAAAAAGATGGAAGAATTGAACTTATTACGAAAGGTAATAATTTCAAAGGATCTGATAAAGCAGATATTGCAAGAAAGGTTCTTAAGGAAATTATGTTAGAAGTTTTAAAAGAAAATCATACTTGGGATAAAGAGGAAGAGGTAAGAGAAAAAATAAAGGAAAGTATTGTTAATAATACCAAAGATATAATTTCAAAAATTGATTTAAAGCAAGTTGATTTAGAAGATTTAACTCTTGTTCAGTCTGTTCAACCCGCAAAAAGATATAAACCGAACCAGGATGGTTCTCCATCTACTTTTGGTAAACGCTCTACAGCTCTTGAAAGACTTATTAATCAACCTATTAAAGGTAGAATTAAGTTAAAATTTGTTGTAACAAAAAAACCTCTCCCAGGAATTACCAATCCCTCCAAGAGTGGTGTGAAACCTATCGATTATATGTATCCTGTTGATTTATTAAAAGATAAAAATGAAATTGACCTTGATTGGTATAAAAAAATGATTGAAAATTTTATAAATGGTGCTTTTGGACTTTCTGGTATTGCCGTAACAGAACAGACAGGCCTTGATGCTTGGATGTAATAAGAAATGAAAAGATATATAGAGAAGTTAAATTTTCTAAATTAAATTAGGTTATTTAGCTGATGATATTTTTTTTATAATTATAGATGCTAGTATTGCTCTAATAAGGCGCATATATCAATCCCATCCTTCTCCCGCTACTACTAACAATGAGGCACATATTGTGTTTGTAAAAAAGTAAAAAACTGCAATTATTTGATAAAACTTTTAGATTTTTTATTAAAGGTTCTGTAATAATTTAATCATTAAATCCATTTACTTTTAAAAAAATCAAACAATATTTACCCAAATTATAGGTATATCTTCAGGTATTGCTTTTTTCTTTTTTTCTTTACACATATACATCCCAAACCAATATTATGATATTATGTAGCGTGCTATCATTAAACAAAATATAAAAGTCATATAAATACTTTATTACCATGAAATTTTTATTGCAATGTGTTACATTTAAATATTAACAATTGTTTATTGTAATTGCTTATGGGGATGATTCATGAGAGATATAAAAAAAATTAAGAAAAAAATCACTATTGGAATCATAGTTCTATTTATTGGAGCAACAATAATGCCAAATATAATTCATACATCTGCTAATGAACTTAAAATGAAGGAAAATACAGAAATTATTGTGTTTTTTCAAGAGTTTTCTACCCCATCAATAGAGCATGATGGTGACCAGATAATAGTAAATGTTAAAGAATCAAATTCTTTTACGACAGATCAAGGTGGACCAAAATTACCTGTTTATTCAAAAACATTTGAATTACCATGGGGTGCAGAAATAGGTGATATAAAATTTAAAATATCAGAAGAAAAAACTATGAGTTTAATTGACAAGATCGAACCTGTTCCATTTTTTAAAAATTTAAAATATGGACAGGTAACCCAACAGAAGAAGATATCTCTAGAAATTTACGAAAACATCAATTACTACCCTTCTGAATGGTTTACATATAAAAAAGGAACTGGAATTAATAAAAATGGAGATCACGTTTTATTCTTATCAATCAGCGTCTATCCAATTAGATACTTATCTAAAGAAAATCTTATTAAATACATAACTAGTTTTGAAATAGAAGTATTATACGAAAAATCTGAAATAACAAATTTTAAAACATATCTTTATGACCTTGTTATCATTGCACCTTCAGAATTTTCAGATACCCTTCAACCACTAGTTAATCATAAAAACACATACAATGTTAAAACAATTCTTATGCCACTAGAGGATATATATGATTCTTATAATGGTAGAGACGAAGCTGAAAAAATCAAATATTTTATAAAATATGCTCTCGAAGAATGGGGCATAAACTATGTTTTATTTGTTGGAGATATTACAATTCTACCAATCAGAATAACACAATCTATGATGTTTTCAGGTCATGGCAATGATTTACTATCTGATCTATATTTTGCAGATATTTATGATAATAGCTATAACTTTTGCAGCTGGGATAAAAACGAAAATAACAGTTTTGGCGAGGTTATTTATAATTGGCACAGTTGGCCTCCTGAAATAATTGATATCGATGGTGTTGATTTATATCCAGATGTTCATATAGGCCGATTACCATGTAGTAATAATCAAGAAGTAGCACTCATGGTTGATAAAATAATTTATTATGAAAAAGAAACCTATAATCAAGATTGGTTTAAAAAAATAATTCTTGCAGGTGGAGACACTTTTCCACCAAGAAGACTATCCGATTTTTTTAAATTTGAAGGTGAAATAACAAATAAAAAAGTAGCAGAACAATTACCAGAATTTGAACATATTAAATTATGGGCAACCAAGCGAAATTTAAATGCATTAACATTTAACAGAGCAATAAATAAAGGTGCAGGATTCCTAACCTATGCAGGTCATGGATACGAGGTTGGGTGGGCAACATATAAACCAAATTCAATTTTACATAGAAAGATTGTTTATTTCACACCATTCCTATATTTTCTAAAAAATGGTTATAAAATGCCGATTGTTTTTCTTGATGCATGTTTAACATCAAAATTGGATTTCACTATAGATGATCTAGAAATGTATTATCCAAATTTTGTTAAATTAATTCAAATACTTACTGGTAATAGTTATAAACCTAATGATTATATTCCCACTTTTTCTTGGGCAATGATGAATATAAAAAATGGAGGAGCGATAGCAACAATTGGAGCAACAAGAACAGCCTACACAGGTGTTTCTAGAAACGATGTTTTTGCAGGGGCTGGTTATTTAGATGTTGCATTTTTTAAAGCATATTATGATGGAACAACAGTTGGTGAGATGCTTACGGGTGCGCAAAATGATTATATAAATTATGTAGGAAAAGATTACTTTACAATTGAAGAATTTGTGCTTTTTGGAGATCCAAGTTTGCGAGTAGGCGGATATCAATAATTTTCACCTTTAAGGAGAGCAATAGGAGAAAACGTAAGGGGAAAATTATATAATCAATTAAAAGATTTAAAAATGGGGGACCTAGCAATATAAGAAAAGGGGAGGTATACTGTACCTGCTTTCCGCTTAGAGGCGCATTCCTCCTATCAATGCATCCCGTCCCCCACTTATAAATTCCTTTTAATTTAATAAGCGGTTTCTAATTAAATCTATATAATTGAAATGGCAATGAGCAAACTTTTACCCATTAATATTTAATTTAATTAGTAAAAATTTTATCTATCCAAATAATGCACCAAGTCCTGCGGCTGCTTCTTCTTCAGATACTTCCTCTTCTTCTTTTTTCTTTTTCTCTTCTTTCTTTTCTTCTTTCTTTTCCTCAGGTTTGCCTTCGGCAGGTGCTTCTCTAGATGGTGCAGCAGGAGCTGCAGCAGCTACGGGAGCAGCAGATTTAATTGCCTCATCAATGTTTACACCTTCAAGAGATGCAGTTAATGCTTTTATTTTTCCATCATCTGGTTTAACACCAGCAGCTTCAAGAACTTTTTTAACATTTGCCGCTGTTATTTTTTGACCGGCGGAATGAAGAAGCATAGCACTATATATGTATTCCATTTCTTTTTCCTCCTAAGATGTTATATTTTTTAGGGTTTTCATATTAGCATAAGCTTTTGATAGTAAAATTTTAATTGTTACTTTATTGACAATTCCTTGCTCAAGGGCAAGGTTATATGCATTTTGATGGGCTTTTATAAGAAGGTGGTCGATTGTTTCTTTACTTACCCAACCCCTATCAATTGCAAGGATAAATGCATCTGTTGATGCCAGTTTTATTCTACCGATAAATTCATCAATATTTATGTCTAAAACATCTGGTTTGTAAACATTTCCATTTTCAAATACACCATGAAGATTCATACCTATTTCAATAGGGAAAATCTCAAGCCTAGTTAGCATTTGAGCAACATCTGTTGGTATCTTATCTCCAGCAGGAACAACTATTTTATCTGATTTAATTACAACTTTTCCTTCTAGAATTCCTGCTGGAATTCCAATCTTTTGAAGTTCACCAACAACAGGACCTGGTTTAAAGGGTGTGTCACCGGCCTTAACTTCAATATCTTTGGGAGCTGTTTCCCCACCTTTAGCAGGTGCCATTGTTCTTGTTTTTTTAATCTGAGCAAATAATTTAAAGGGATTCATTTCAGTTGAAATAATTGCTGTTTGACCAGTTATTAACTCTTTTAGTCCAGATATTCCTTTAATATTTTTTTCAGCCTCATCTATTGCTCTGAATATTAACCTGTTTTTTGCAGAGCGAATTGTGGCGATACTATGAAGATTACTTCTCATCTGTTGTAGCTGAGGAGCTGGAATGCCCCCTATTTCAACAATGCCAATCACCTTGCCTTGTGAAAGAAAATCAGTAATATTTTTGACCTCATTGTATTTCCAATCTGCAACATGCGTCATTGATAATCACCTTAAATAATCCTCTCAGATCGACCCATTGTAGTTTTAATGTAAACAGAGCCAATATTCATTCGACCACGCTCAAGAACACTTTCGACTCTTCTAATCAATGTATCAATATTTGATGCAATATCGTCCTTTGACATATCTGCGTTTCCAGCAATTGTATGAAATGTTTTACTACTCTTTGATCTAACCTTGATTGTATTTCTAAGATTCTTTACCAGACCAGATAAATCTGCATTTGGGGGAACAGGTTTAGGCATTTTACCTCTAGGTCCAAGAACAGTACCAAGGGATTTACCAATAGTAGGCATAAGAGGTGCTTCGGCGATAAAGAAATCATGATCCTCTGCAATTTTTTTGAATTTCTTTTTATCTTTAGAAAGATCCTCTATTTCTTCAGGTTTAATTAAAATGTCAACATGTTTTTTGGATTTTACAGCAAGTTCTCCACTAGCAAAAAGAGCAACTTTTGCTTTGTTACCTCTACCATAAGGCAGTAAAATTTCTTCTTCAATACGGTTTTTAGGAAGGGATAAATCAATATTCTTTAAATTAATAACAACGTCAATATTTTGTTTAAATTTACGATTTGATTTTTTAGATTCCTCTAATATTTTCCCAACTGCTTCAGTTGTTTTTTTATCTGCCATAAATATCATTGAGTGTTTTGTATGCCCATTTTTCTCTTAAAAATGGGAAAATGTAGTCTTCGGGAATGACAATCCTATTTATAAAATTTTGGTTAAACTATTTAATATTTATTTCTATAAAGTCGTTCAAGTACAAGATCAAGAATTTCTTCAGGACCTCTAATTTTTTTCAATTCTTTTTTGATAATTAATGGTGTTCCTTCAATACTTGTCTTATTTACATCTTTATCAGTTATAAGAACAGCATGTTTTTCTGTAATATTTGATATATTACTGACAACTTGGGCTTTTCTGATTAACTTTTTATTATATTCATCTACACAGGTTAAAAGTATTTTCTTTTTATCTTTACTAACTGCTTCAAAGGGGCATCTTTCTAGAGGCACAACCATATAACCAACTTGTTCAAGAATAGAAAATATCTCCCTTTGAAACTTTCTAAATCCTTCTGATTCACTTGATATTTGTTTTATATCATTTTTTATCTTTTTATGCTCTAAAATATCAATTGGAATAGTAATATTTTCTCCAATAAAATCTTCAATTCTAAGTGCAACTTCAATAGATGCATTCATTCCATCCTCATACATCTGAACTGTTCTTCTTGATACTTTTAATTCCCTAGCAAAGGAACCTAGTGAAATATTTTGCTCCTTTCTTATTTGTCTAATTTTATCTCTATCTAGATTGACATATAAACCACCAGGGGCAGCATATACTTCAAGTGGCATCCCTTCTAAAATATTATTTATAAGGGTTTTTGATGTGATTGCTTGGATTCCGTATCTATCATATACTGTATTTTCTTCAAGAATCTTGGCACCAGTTCTTTCTCCAATAAGTAAAGGACATCCTTTTAATAGAATCGAAAGAGTTCTAAGTTCATTTGCCACTTCTTCTGAAATTGCATCAATATTTGTTAAAACTTTAATAATTAGTAATGAATTATCTCTTCTTGCAACTAGATCAAAACCAATAGGTCGAATTAAGAATAGATCTGAAACATAAAACCCTGCTTTTAACAAGGTGTTTCTTACTTCACCCAAAAGTTCAATGCGGTTCATATGATAATAACACTAAAAAAGCACTTATATATAACTCTATCGGGAGTGAAATTATCTGGATTGGAATAGATGATACAGATTCAAAAAAGGGAGGTTGTACAACCTATTTAGCATGCATGCTTATCAATAAATTAATTGATGAAAAATATGATATCATCGGTTATCCTAGACTTGTTAGGTTAAATCCAAATATTCCCTGGAAAACCCGTGGTAATGGTGCAATTTCACTTCAAGTTGGAACAGGACAGGGCAGTAGAACAAAAATTGGATCTATAAATGGACAAGACGTTTATTGTTATACTAAAAACAATTCAGAAAATTGTCATATTTTAAAATTAAAGGATATTACAGAAGCAATTGTAAAAAAATATGCGAGATTTGAAGATGAAAATACAAATTCTGGTTTTGTTTTAATAGATAGGCAACCAATCAATAATTTCTATAAAAGTGCTGTTACAGATATTGTTACATTAAAAGATACTGAGAAATTATTAAATTCCTATAATGCTTGTTTTAAAGGTTATAAAAATCGTAGAGGAATTATTGGTGCAACCGCGTCTATTGCTTGGCGTAATGTACATGATAAAACCTATGAATTGATAACATATAGAAAAAAAGAGAAATGGGGTTCAAAAAGATTTGTTGATAATGATTCAACTAAACTAATGGATAAAGAGATTAAATCAACTTTTGACAATTTTGATTATGAAAATAATCATAACAGACTTGTTCCAAATTCGCCATGTCCGGTTTTGTTTGGTATAAGAGGGGATAATAGAGAGGATCTTAATAAGGCTAAATCACTAATAATATCTGAAGATATTGACAGTTGGATAATTTTTGAAACAAATCAAGGAACCGATGATCATCTATTAAATAAGAATATATCTGAAATTCAACCATATAATTCTGTTATTGTTGAGGGAAGATTAAGTAAACCTCCCGTATCCATAGAAGGTGGACATGTTATTTTTAAAATTAAAGATTCAACTGGAGAAATTGATTGTGCAGTTTACGAACCAACAAAGAAGTTTAGAAATATCATTCGTAAATTAATTATTGGTGACAAAATTAAAGTTTTTGGGGGAGTAAGAGAAAAACCATTGACAATTAATTTAGAAAAGATAAAGATAAAACATTTAAAAAAACAAGTTGAAAAAACAGAAAACCCAATCTGTCCAAGATGTGGTAAACATATGAAATCAAAGGGAGCTGGACAGGGATATAAATGTAAAAAATGTGGTCTTAAAAGCAATAAGCCAATTCTAAAAGAAAAAATCCGAGATATAAAAACAGGATTTTATGAGGCTCCGGTATGCGCTAGAAGGCATTTAAGTAAGCCTCTCAAAAGATATTTACCATAAGGCTTTTTAAGGATTTGTTGCTTCATGATTTTCAATTCATTCTGCGGGTATGGTGTAGCCTGGTATCACTTAAGCTTGCCAAGCTTACAACCCGGGTTCAAATCCCGGTGCCCGCATCTATGTTTTCTATTTAAAGAGCTATATATTGTTCTAATCTTTGAAATATATATCTGAGTTTTGACAACAGGGAGTTTTTAAATATCGATTTCATCACTAACTTGGTAACCAAATTCATCATATGCAATAACTTTTATTGTATGTTTTCGTTTAAAAAGCTGTATTGATTTCCACATCCATTTATAAGGGGCTTCTGTATCAGTTGATTTAAGATCACCATCAATATAAAATTCTACCTTTTCTGCATCTATTGGTTCATACCATAAATCATGCACAAAAGCTTCTACTTCAATATTTCCTAATATAATGGTTTTTGAAAATGGAAATATTCTTTTATTTACGAGGTAAATCGCCTCCAGGGGTTTTGAAATATATACATTAATTCTCTCCTTTAAAAGAGAAATATTAGCCCACAAAGTCTCATTTTCTTCTACATCCATTCTATATGATCTCTCCCAACAATAATCTGGCTTAAAACAATCAATATAAAATTCTCCATTAGGAATATCAATAATATAAAATCCTTGATTATCAGATTTGGTGTAATTTGAAAAAAAATTACCTTTTTCGTTACGCCATTCAATATCGACATAGGTTGTTTTAATAGGTTTATGGGTTTCAATATCAGTAGTATATCCACATACAAAAGCATTATCTGGGGGGAGCGGTTGTAAAGAGACATTTATCCAGAGTGTTTCAAAATCGTCAATTTTGTAATATTCGGTATACTCCTTTAGATATTCATAAGTAGAGTAATAAAAACTGACTTCTCCAGCAGCTACATTCATTTCATAAAAACCTACAGAATTAGTTTTGGTAGAATCCTCATAAAAATTTCCTTGATTATCTATGCCATCTAAGTAAATACGTACTTGTTCAATAGGTTCACCTGTTGACATATTACAAATAAAGCCACAAACTATGGAGTTTTTTTCAGAAGTTGGATTTTTTTGCTTTTCATCAAAGTCTGATTCGTATCTTTTTTTGATATGATAACTATCATCTAATTTTTTTTCTTTATAACCATTTTTTTCAGAGATATCTACCAATGGTAACTCTCCTAAATAATTATCAAACATAATTGGATGTTGCCAAAATTTTCTACATGTTGTATAAAAGAATAGTTCTTCAGCGGAAACTATATCATCTGAATTACTATCTGCAAAACCTCTTAATCCATCAACTATATAAGGAGAAAATCCGTCCATATAAGCAAATTCTTCTTCACGACATGCCATTAAGATTACCCTACCCTTTCCACTTATATCTTCAGCAAAATCATTAATCCAAGTGGCCGGTGAAATCGATTCTTCTTTGGATAATTTTCTATTTTTACATAAAATATTGTCCCAATATATTGAATCATCAAAACCTCCAGCATGACAGGTATCAAAAATTAGGCAAATTCCTTCTGAGTCTAAACGACTCAAATAATAATTGATTCTATCGTCCCATAAATATATTGATGGATAAGCAAAACTCCAATAATCTGCAATCATTTCGTCTCGTCCATCTACCTCGTCAATTGGTTTTTTGTCCTTATTAAGGGAACCACCATGTGTGTTAATATAAATAAGCGATATATCGTCATCATCATCCATTTTATCCAGCCAACGAAATCCATTAATTATATTGGCACTTGTGGCCTCTTCTCCTCTTAAAATTCTTATATGATCTTTAGACCAAAGGGACGAAGCAAGAAGAGTGTCATATAAATTATTAACTTCCTGGAATGGAAAAGGAAAATTTTTTTCAGGATGATCAGCGTATATATTTACAGCTACCAACAGAGCCCAATATTCTCGTCCTTCATTAATACTTAGTTTGCAGATATATGCATCAATACTTGATATAATAGTTATTCCAGTAAATAAAACAACTATACCAATAACCAAACCTTTTTTTAATGTGGAGTTGTTCAAATCTTTTACCTCCCCCAATTTTTTCATACCTATATCCGGTAAGAAGTATTTAAAAGTTTGACGTTGATTTAATAAAAAATACCATTATTACAAGAAATATGATTTCAAACAGGTTCATTCTTTATTAACTAAAATTAGAGGAAATAGATAGTCCAATCTTATCATAAAAAATGAGTGTTAATCAGATCCAGATAGTTACATCAGGTTATATAAATGGTAAGCTTCTAATACCATTGATTTCTACACGTTTTAAAATTGGAGAAAAATTATGCTAAAGCTAGATTTACATATACATTCACAGTATTCAGAAGATGGAATTGGTTCTCCTGAAGAAATAATTAAAAATCTAAAAAGGAGAGGCTTACAAGGATTGTCAATTACAGATCATAATACATTAGAAGGTAGTTTAAAAGCAATAAAAATAGCTCCAAAAGATTTTATAGTTATTCCTGGAGTTGAAATTTCAACTCTTGATGGACATTTGATTGCATTGAATATTAAAGAAGAAGTTAAAAGAGGGCTTCCTATTCAAGAAACTATTGACAAAGTTATTGATTTAGGCGGCATACCGATTGTTCCTCACCTTTACAGAAACATGTCAGGGATAAAAAAAGAAAAACTTTTTGAAATAAATGGTAAAATATCAGCAATTGAGGTTTTTAATTCCTGTAGTACCCCGCAAACAAATTTAAAAACAGCTAAAATTGCAAATAGGTTAAATCTTGGAGGAACTGGCGGGTCTGACTCACATGATCCTGAATATGTAGGATATGGTTATACTATATTAAATTCAAATGATTCAAAAAAAGATTCAATTATTACAGAAATAATTAAGAAAAAAACTTGGGGAGAAGGAAGAATTCTTCCTTTTTCATACAGACAAGATAGAATAGTAAAATCTATGAAACAATTTTTTCAAAGAGGATTGAGGCGTATTTAACAATCTTTAATAATAAAGATTTAATACAATTTTTAATGATTGATGAGAAATCTTTAGATGAAATAAATAAGAGGATTAAAAACATTGATGAAAGAATAGTTCTCATTGAAAAAGAATTAAGATTAATCCGAGAAGATATACTGTCTGGTAGTGCAAAAGAGAGAATGCATAGAAGAATGCTTGAAAATAGACCAGAAAAACTACTTGAAAAAAAGAAAAAATTAGAAAAAGAAATCAATATTAAAATTTAGAATCATACTCTTTTTCATCTATTGCTTTTTGAATCTCTTGCGGTTTTTTACCTTCAACAGTAACACCAATTGATACACATGTTCCAATAATTTCTTTTGTCTTTTGTTTAAGCTCTTTACCTAATAAATTATTATGTTTCATCTTAGCAATTTTAATTGCCTGGTCAATTGTTAAATTTCCAATTTTATGAGTTCCAGCAGAGCCTGACCCTTTCTCAATACCTAGTTCTTTAAAAATAAGTGATGATGCAGGAGGAGTTCCTACCTCAATTTCATAATCCTTGGTTTTAGGATCAATAAGCACCTTTACCGGAACTTTCATTCCTTCAAATTGTTTTGTTTTTTCATTAATTGAATTAATGATTTGCATAATGTTTACACCAAGAGGTCCTAATGCTGGACCAAGCGGTGGACCTGCAGATGCCTTTCCCCCATCAACAAGAGCCTCAATTTTCTCTGCCATAACTCTCTACTTCTCCTTTGCTTCTTCTTTTTTTTCTTCTTTTCTTTTAATAACTCTAACCTGTTCACCTCTAACAGTAATAGGTATCGGAACAACAGATTCAAAAAGTTCAACTGTAATTTCTTCTTTTGTATCATCAATATGGGTAACCTTTGCAGTTTCACCTCTAAATGGACCTGCGACCATTTCAACAACATCTCCTTCAGCAATTTTTGCAACAGCTGATGCCGGAACAAGGAAATGTTCTATTTGCTCAATTGGAATGTCACCTTCAAGCATATTTCGAGTGTATGATACAGTTTTAATCATATCTTTAATTCTTTCCTTATCATAGCTTTCTAGAAATATGTAACCTCTAAGTTCAGGTGTAACAAGAATTGAAGGTATTTTTATTTTTGATTTACCTGCACGGCTATTTATTAAATCTGCTGTGTTTTGTTCTTTTCCCACTTGGGTTTTAATTGTAAATATTTTTGTTTGTTCTTCAGCAGTTTCTTCAAAATCTGCATTTTGCATATTAGCTCACCTTTTTAAAGTCCAAGTATTTCTGCCAACCAGGGTGCAATCTGGTTAGTTAGTAAAAAAATTAAAAAACCAAGTCCGCCAATAAGAAGAATCCCTGCACCAGTAATCTTTGATGTTTTCGAATATTCATCATTTGTTGGTTTTCTGGCCATCTTTAAGACCCTTCCATATTTCCCTTTACCTACTCTTTTTTGTTTAGCTTCAATCCTATGTTGTAAATCCCAAGCTTTTTCCATAAACGATCGTTCATCTGGAATTGTATTATCTTTTCGTTTGAATATTTTCACTTGTAGACACCCCTTAAAGGCAAATTCGTCAAATAGATAGTTATATATAAAGAATTTGGCTCTTAAAGGTATATTTATTTGTGTTCAAAAAAATCTTATTCCAAATTAGATTTACATAGATTAAATTTATTATGTTTTTAAAAAGAAATTAATTAGATTATTAAGAAATAAATATTGACAAACTTATTTTAGAATTAAGTTAGAAAAAAAATAAATTGTTTTATGCAACAAAATCAATGCCAATTTCTTCATTTTCAAATGATTTTTGAGCAGGACCAAGAATCTGTTTAGATTTTACACCAGTTATAACAAGCATTGCACGAATATTTCTCTTTAAATTTGGATCAATAGTAGTTCCCCAGATAATGCGGGCATTTGGATCGACTCTTGAGTAAATCTCTTCTACAACACGCTCTGCTTCAGCAATCGTCATATCTTCTCCACCTGTAACATTAACAAGAGCGCCAGTTGCCTCAGAAACATCGACATCTAAAAGAGGCGAGTTAAGTGCTTCTATAACAGCGTTTACCGCTTTATTTTCACCCTCTGCTTCACCTAAACCAATCATTGCAACGCCCCCACGTTTCATAACTGTTTTAAGATCTGCAAAATCAAGATTTACAAGACCAGGCATTGTAATCATCTCTGTTATTCCCTTAATAGATCTCATAAGAACTTCATCTGCAACCTTAAAAGCAGCATTAAGTGATAGATTAGGAACAATATCAAGTAGTTTATCATTTGGAATAACAATAACTGTATCACATATATCTCTTAATCGTTTTAAACCTTGTTCAGCATTTTCCATTCGAATAACGCCTTCAACATTGAAGGGCAGGGTAACAACACCAATTGTGAGGGCCCCTGCTTCTTTTGCGATTTGAGCAATAATTGGAGATGCTCCTGTTCCAGTTCCACCGCCAAGACCACAGGTGACAAAAACCATATCAACATGGCCAATTACTGTTCTTATATCCTGTTCACTTTCCTTTGCTGCTTCTTCACCAATCTGTGGAAGAGAACCAGCACCAAGACCTTTTGTTAAATGTCTACCAATTAAAACCTTATTTGGAGACTCTGTAATGAGTAAATGTTGAGCATCGGTATTTATTGCAATTAATTCTGCTCCTGAAATCTGACTTGCAACACAACGGGAAATAGTATTTGTTCCGGCACCACCACAGCCAATAACTTTAATGGTTGTTGTTAAACCTGATAAAACTTCCTCAAGTTCCTTATCTTGAATACCACGAGAAATTGTTTGACGAGTAAGTGAATCTTTTAATTTATCATTCTTTTGAGGATTACTTTTTTTAGTAATCTTTCCCTCCATATTACCCTTCTTTTCTTTAGCAACTACATCTTCAATTATCTTTTTCATTTAACTCACCATACCCTCACAACAATAATCCCCTCTTTATTGTGATTTATATAAATTTTCCAATATTGTAAACAAAATCCAATTATAAAATATTTCCTAAATATTTCTATATAATTTCTAAAGAAAAATCCATATTTTTTGCTGAATGAGTAATATAACCTAGTGATATACGATCAGCAAATGATGCATAATCAGAAACATTATCTTTTGTAACCCCTCCAGATATCTCAACTAAAATATTTGGATTAATCTGTTTTATTTTTTTTGTAACAATTTCTGCTGTTGTTGGATCAAAATTATCTAGCATTATAAAATTAACATTATATTTTGCTGCTGTAAGAGCATCTTCTTCATTTTCAACTTCAATTTCAATTTTTCTATGTCTTACTTTTGTCACAATTTTTTGTAAAGCTTTTTCAACAGATCCTGCAATTTTAATATGATTATCTTTTATCATTATTGCATCATAAAGACCATGTCTGTGGGGTTCGCCCCCGGCTATTTCAACTGCTTTTTTTTCAAACTTTCTAAAACCTGGTGTTGTTTTCCTTGTAGCTGCAACTTTTAATTTTGGATTTATTGTTTTACATTTTTCGACAATTTTTTTTGTTTCAGTGGCAATACCACTCATTCTTCCTATAATGTTTAAAACCAGTCTCTCTGCCTTTAATATTGAACGAGCAGATCCATTAATCTCTGCGACAATTGTTCCTTTTTTTACAAGCTCCCCATTTTCTTTCTTTTTTGTTGCCTTGGCACCAGTTCTATTAAAAACATCTAATGCTTCTTTTAATCCAGCAACAATACAATCTTCATTTGCTATTATATATGCATTTGCCAATTCATTTGAAAATAGATTATCTGATGTTATATCACCCTTCTTACCTAGGTCTTCCCATAGATAAAAATCAATTTCATCCATAACCATATTTTTTATAGTATCATGGTGTTATAAGGTTTTGGTAAAAAACATGAGAGTAGGAATAATTGGTTGCGGAGCAATTGGAACAGATGTTGCTTTAGTTGCTGATAAAATGCCTGAAATTACAAAGATATATCTACACGATATAAAAAATGCTGCTTCTAAAAAACTATGTAAAAAATTAAAAAAGGCAAGTATCAAACTTGTTAAGGATTTTCTGAATGATGTAGATTTTGTTATTGAAGCGGCTTCTCAAGAAGCAGTTAGTGAATATGCAGTAGATATTCTCAATACTGGTAAAGATATAATTATAATGAGTGTTGGCAGTTTGATAAACAATAAATTTAGGACAAAATTAGAAAATATTGCAAGAAAAAATCACTGTAAAATATATATCCCATCTGGTGCAATATGTGGAATAGATGGAATAATTTCAGCAAGTGTGGATATAATAGATGAAGTAACACTAGTAACCACAAAACCACCTTTATCATTAGATAAAAAACTAAACAAAAGAACTGTTCTTTTTGATGGAAATGCACATCATGCTGTAAAAAAATTTCCAAGTAATATTAATGTTGCTGCCAGTTTATCTATTGCTGGAGTTGGTTTTGATAAAACAAAAGTAAGAATTGTTGCAGATCCTGTTGTTACAAGAATAAGTCATAGGATCCTTGCACATGGGAAATTTGGAAGATTAAGAGCTGAGGTTGAAAATATGCCTAATCCAAAAAATCCTAAGTCTAGTTATATGGCTTCACTTTCAGCTATTGCTACTCTTAAAAGAATTGTAAATCCTATACAAATAGGGGCATAATAAAGGTTAATTCTTTATTTATCAAATTTCTGAAAAATATTATTAACTTGTAAAATTTTAATATATTTATCTCACCCAAAACTACATAACTATTTTTAGTTTACTTCTATAGAATTTAACATGACATTTGAAATAAAATATAGAGATGCTGCAGGAAGAATCTGCAAATATGCAACAAAACATGGAACAATTACAACTCCTAATTTGATGCCTGTTATCAATCCAAATAAATTAATAATTTCACCTAAAGAAATGATAAAACTTTTTGGAACTGAAATAGTGATAACAAATTCTTATATAATTAATGGAGATGAAAAACTAAGGAAAAAAGCATTAGAAGAAGGAATACATAAACTTTTAGAGTTTAAAGGCCCAATAATGACTGACTCAGGAACTTTTCAATCATATGTTTATGATAATGTTAATATAGATCCACTTGAAATTATAGAATTTCAAAGAGACATTGGAAGTGACATAGGAACAATTTTAGATGTGTTTGGAAAACCAGATCAAACCAAAGAAGAAGCAAAACAAGGAATTAAGGAAACAATTTCCCGTGCTAAAAAAAGTATAAAACTTAAGGGAAATATGGCACTTGCTTGTACAATACAGGGTTCAATTTATCCGGATCTCCGAACTAAATGTGCCCATGAAATTAGTAAAATTGGTTCAGATTTTTTTCCAATTGGTGGAGTGGTTCCGCTAATGGAAAATCAAAACTATCATATGCTTTTAAATATTATTCTTTCATCAAAAAAAGGTTTAAACCCTTCAAAACCAGTTCATTTATTCGGAGCTGGACATCCAATGATTTTTCCAGTTGCTGTTGCTTTAGGATGCGATTTTTTTGATTCTGCTGCTTATGCAAAATATGCAAACGATAAAAGATTCCTTTTCTCAGAAGGAACTGAAAAATTAGATGATTTAACAGAACTCCCTTGTTCTTGTCCCATATGTTCAAAATATACTCTTTTGGAGTTGAAAAAATTAGATGAAAAAGAAAAAATAAGGGAAATTGCAAAACATAACCTTTACATAAGTTTTACTGAAATTAAAAAGATTAGAAACGCAATAAGAAATGGTTCACTATGGGAACTTGTTGAAAGAAGGGCAAATTCAAATCCATATCTTTTAGATGCCTTAAAAGTATTAGAAATAGGAAAAAACAAGTTATGGTTAGAACAATTCGAACCAGTTAGAAAAATAAATGCATTATTTTATACAGGTAATCATACAATCCATAGACCATTAATATATAGATGTCATAATCGTCTTTTAAATAGATATAGCGCTCTATTTAAAGAAACTGTTATATTTCCTGATGGAAAAAAGCCTTACTTCAGATTTTATTATAAACAAATTCAAGATATTTTTAGAAAAAATAATGAAATCAATATCCTAATTGATGCAAAAATTGGTCCTGTTCCTCTTGAATTGGATGAAATGTATCCATATGCACAGTCGATATTTCCTAAAATAACAGATGATGAAACAGGTAAACATGTTACAAAGATATTAGAAAAATTCATAAAAAATAAAAAAATTATTTGTTGGATAGGAGAAAAAACTCTGGATAAAATAAAATCTGCTAAATCAAAAACCTATAATTTTGACAAAATTAGAATTTCTGCTATTTCAGATATACAATTTGGTAAAGGTGCGGGAAAAGAACTTTTAAAAGGTAAACTTAAAATCGTTAAATCAAAAAAAACAGGAAAAATCAGAAATATTTATCTTAATAATAAACACATTCTTTCAATGAGAGCATCAGATGGAATGTTTAGTCTTAAAATGAATGGTGCAAGTATTCTTCATAAAATTTTTAAATTTCCAAAACTCAGAGTAATTGTAAACAAGGATGCAACTTCTTTTATAAAGGAAGGGAAAAGTGTTTTTGCTAAATTTGTAAAAGATTGTGATCCTGAACTTAGACCATTTGATGAATGTTTAATAGTTAACGAAAAAGATTCTCTTCTTGCAATAGGTCGTTGTATACTTAATAGAGAAGAAATGTTGTCTTTTGATTATGGTGTTGCAGTAAAAACAAGGGAGCATTCATAAATAAAAATATTTATTAATTGGAAAAATAGTTGGAGAAATTGACAATATGTCAAGATACGATAGTAATTTCAGGGAACCTCCTTGGGTTATGGGTTCTCCAAAAGAAGTAATGGACTGGATTGAGTCAAGTCATCCTTCTAAAAAGAAAAAGGATGATCATAAATTTCATAAGAAATATCTTACAAACTTACATATAAAATTTGATTTTAATGTAAAAAGAAAGGAAATTGAGCCAAAGAATTTCTTTCTAAAAATATTAGGTAGTAAATTAGTAGAAGAAGATTTTGAGCTATTACCAGTAACTGAGCTAATTTTAAGAGGTCTTGCAAAAGCAAAATTTAGAAATACTGCTAAAATTGTTGTAGATGGAAAAGTTTTATATGAACATCCTGAAAAAAAATCAGATTTAAGAAAAACAATAGAAGATATTGGTGAGTATTCAAAAAATATAACAATGGGAAAACAGGTAGAAATTTCTGCGATTTTAGCAGATATCGATCAAGTTACTGCAGTAATTAAAATAAAAAAGATGCATAAAATAAAAGAACATTCAGTTGATATTCAAATTAAGGGAAGGATCAAAGAAGAAATCTATCATATCTTTTTAAATTATTTAAATGAGAAAATTGGTATAAAAAAAGATTCATAGATTTTTGTTTCATTTTAGAATTTTTAATAAACAATTTTAAAAATAGTTAGTTGTTTTTAGCTTTCGCAGCATAAAGAGGTTTACTTTTATGTCAAAGGAAATCAAAACATCTAAAATCTCTGGTTTTTATAAAATACCAATAGCAGAAAGAGTAAAAATTGTAAAAAAATTTTCAGATTTAAGTAATGAAGATGCTAGGTTGTTTACTTCCTATCTTGATATGGATATTGCAGAAAGGATGATTGAAAATACCCTAGGCACATTTGAAATTCCTTTAGGTATTGCTGTAAATTTCCTAATTAATGGTAAAGATTATTTAATTCCTATGGCAATTGAGGAATCAAGTGTTATTGCAGCCGCAAGTAATGCTGCAAAGATTGCAAGAATAAAGGATGGATTTAAAACAGAATGCTCTGAACCTTTAATGATTGGACAAATACAGATTTTACATATCAATGATATTGCAGGTGCTGCTAAAAAAATATTAGGCAAAAAAAAGGAGATATTAAATCTAGCAAATGATCAAGATAAAGTTCTAGTAAAATTTGGTGGTGGAGCAAAAGATCTAGAGGTTAGAATTCTTGATAGTCCTATTGGTAAAATGATCGTTGTTCATCTAATTGTTGACGTTCGAGATGCAATGGGTGCAAATGCAGTTAATACTATGTGTGAGGCACTTGCTCCAATGCTTGAAGAAATAACAGGTGGTAAAGTTCGATTAAGAATTCTTACTAATCTTGCAGATAAACGCATCGTAAAGGCAAAAGCCGTATTTGATAAAGAAAAAATGGGTGGTGAACATATCGTTGATGCTTTTTTAGAATCATACAATCTTGCTGCAATAGATCCCTATAGAGCAGCAACACATAATAAGGGGATAATGAATGGAATTGATGCGCTCATTATTGCTACCGGAAATGACTTTCGAGCAATTGAGGCTGGAGCCCATGCATATGCTTCAAGAAGTGGACAATATACTTCACTTAGCACTTATCACAAAAATGAAAATGGTGATCTAGTGGGTGAATTAGAGTTACCAATGGCTGTGGGAATAGTTGGAGGTGCAGGAAACATACATCCCAAGGCAATACTTTGTAAAAAAATTCTAGGTATAAAAACAGCAAGAGAACTTGCAGAAGTTGGAGTTTCTTTAGGTCTTGCACAAAACTTTGCAGCTGTTTTTGCCCTCTCAACAGTTGGAATTCAAAAAGGTCATATGTCACTTCATGCAAAAAATATTGCAGTAATGGCAGGTGCTATAGGAGACGAAATAGAAAAAGTCGCAGATATTATGGTCAAAGAGGGAAAAATAAAACTAGATAGAGCTGAGGAAATACTAAAAGAAATCAGATAATTCTTTCAGAAATATCTTCTGGTTCACGTTCACAATAATAACATTTTATTCTAGGCGGATCTTTGTTAACAATCAAAAATCGGCTTTCAACTGGTTCATTGGCATTTGATACGCATGTGGGATTTGAGCATTTCACAATTCCAACTATTTCATCTGGTAACTTAACCCTTTGTTTCTTTGTTACTTCATAATCTCGGATAATATTGATAGTTGCTTTTGGGGCAATAAGAGCAATTTTATCTACTTCTTTAGGATCAAGCTCTCTATTTTCAACTTTTACAATATCCTTTTTACCAAGCTTACTTTTTACATTCATAGCAACACTTACAACAGAAGATGTTTCAGGTATTCCAAGAATAATCAAAACCTTTACTGCATTTCCTCCGGTTATATGGTCAATTACAGTTCCATTTTTAATCAGAGGGACTTTAAGCTCTTTTTTCATAGTTTCCCCCCTAAAACTAAAGAGAGAAGTGCCATTCTAACTGGAACACCATTAAAAGCTTGTTTAAAATAAAGAGCATGGGGTGTTTTATCAACTTCAGGATCAATTTCAGTAACTCTTGGTAATGGATGCATAATAATAAGATCATCTTTTGCGTTTTGTAATAGTTCAATATTAATTTTATAGGAGTCAACTACTTTATTATATTCTTCTGCATCTGGAAACCTTTCTTTTTGAATCCTTGTTACATATAAAACATCTGCATCTTTGATTGCTTTTTCTAAATTTGAGGTTTGAGTGGGCTCTACCCCTAATTCCCTACATTCATCTATTACCTCTCTTGGCATTTTTAAACTTGTAGGGGAAACAAAGGATAATTCAGCCTTATAAACTGATAAAGCATAAGAAAGCGAATGAACTGTTCTCCCATATTTTAAATCCCCTAACAGAACAATTTTATTTTTACCGATTTTCTTTTTTTCAGATTTTATTGTAAATAAATCTAAGAGGCATTGAGTTGGATGTCTACCTGCACCATCTCCTGCATTAATAACAGGGACATCTGCAAATTCTGCGGCAAGTCTTGCCGCACCTTCTTGGGAGTGTCGTATAACAATTACATCGCTATAAGAGTCAGCCATTCTTATTGTATCTGCAAGGCTCTCTCCTTTCATTTGAGATGTTGCAGCCGGGTTTGAAAAACCTATAACTTTTCCTCCGAGTCTGTTCATTGAACTTTCAAAACTTAATCTTGTTCTGGTACTTGGTTCAAAAAATAAGGAAGATAAGACCTTACCATTTAATATGTCTTTATATTTTTCTCCTTTAGCATAGGGGACTAAATCTTGTGCATAATCCAATATATAATTAATTGTCTCCTTAGAAAAATCTTTTATTGAAATTATATCTTTTCCTCTGAAGTCCATTTTAATCAAAAAAATGATATAAAAAATGAGCTTAATATACTTTTTAATAGTATTGGTATATAAAATATTATAACAAGGATATTTTATATAACCTATTTTAATTATAGGATAAGATATTAATACAATAAAAATCTTATACTATTTAGATAATAATTGTTCAATAAGATATAAATATTTAGAGCTCAGAAAAGATATGTTAATAAAACACCATTTGGTGGGAATAAATGTCAAAAAAAAATAAATCTAAAAATAATTTTATTGATAAATTACATAAAATTTTAGATAACAGATCTCCAAGAGAATTACCCTCTGAAAATGAAAAATATTTATTATCACTAAAAAAAAGAGTAAAAGATTCTTCTAAAAATGATTTGTTATATAATAAAATTGTTACTAAACATAAAAGAGTGGAAGAAATTGATCCTTTAAAACCGAAGGTTTCTATCTATCCAAGAGAAGAAATAAAGATTAAAGAGCCAATAATAACAGAAGAAATAACAAAGCCAGTTGAAATTGAAGAAAAGTTTATTCCAAAAGAAAGGATAGAATTATCAATAGAAGATGAAGATATTTTTGAAGTTGAAAAACCAGAAAAAGAGCCAGAATTTATTGAAGTTAAACCTGTGGATACATCTAAGGAAGAAAAAAAGAGTCTTGCAGATGAAGAACTAACAGAATGGGAATCTGTAGATAAAAAAAGGATAGAAGAGCTAGAAGAGTTACCCATCAAATTTAAGGAAATTAAAAAAGAATTTGAAGAAGAGGTTCCATCACCAATTCCAGAAACAAAAGAATTCAAAGAAATTGAAATTACTACTAATTTTTGTCCTCATTGTGGTACAAGATTAAGCGGAGCAGGAACTTTTTGCGGGACTTGCGGAAAAAAGTTAACATTAGATGTACAAAAATGGGAACCAATAGAAGAAATACCTACCAAAACAGAAGAAAAAAAAGAAGAGGAAATTTATTCAATATCTGAAGAAAAAGAACAAATACCAACCTGGGAGCCAATAGAGAAAATTCCACCCAAAACAGAAGAACCTGCAGTAGAAAGAGAAATAAAAGTACAAGCTTTCAAAGACTTAGAAAGTATAGATGAAAAAACAGCAATACTACTCTACGACAATGAAATTACAAGCATAGAAACATTAAAAATAACACCAATAAAGAATATAATAAAAATCAAAGGAATAAATAGAAAGAAAGCAAAACAAATAAAAAAAGAATTAAAGAAAAAGATAAAATGGAATACATTTGAAATTAGAGAAACAGAAGAAATAAATTCAATATCTGAAGAATTAAAAGAAGATATTGTAATTGAAAAACCAGAAAAAATTGAAGAAAAAGAACAAATACCCATATGGGAACCAATAGAAGAAATACCTCCCGAAACAGAAGAAAAAAAAGAAATACCTAAATTCGAACCAGAAGTAAAGAAACTACAACCACAAAAAGAACCTAAAATAGACAAAGAAACAAAAATACAAGCATTCAAAGGAATAGAAAGCATAGATAAAAAAACAGCAATACTACTCTACGACAATGAAATTACAAGCATAGAAACATTAAAAATAACACCAATAAAGAATATAACAAAAATCAAAGGAATAAAAAAGAGTCTAGCAAAAAAAATTAAAAAGGAAATAAAAAAAAAAATAGAATTGGAACCAATTGAAATAGAAGAGCCAGAACAAGAAATACAGATTCCAGAAGAAAAAGAAGAGGATGCCATTTCAACACCCAAAGAAAAACCTGAAATTGAAAAAAAAACAAAAATACAAGCATTCAAAGGAATAGAAAGCATAGATAAAAAAACAGCAATACTACTCTACGACAATGAAATTACAAGCATAGAAACATTAAAAATAACACCAATAAAGAATATAACAAAAATCAAAGGAATAAATAGAAAGAAAGCAAAACAAATAAAAAAAGAATTAGAGGAAATATCAAAACCAAAACCTAAAAAGAAAAAAGTAGAAAAACGACCAAAGAAAAAAACAAAAATTTCGAAAAAATCTAAAATTATCGAAAAGCATGAACCTCCTGAAATAGAAGAAAAAATTATTGAAGAAGATATAAGAAAAGATGTTTTTAAGGATATAACAACTATTGATGAAAAAATAGCCAAACTCCTTTTGAAAAATAATATAGATACATTAGTAAAATTACAAAATACAACAATTAAGGAATTAGTCAAAATAAAAGGTATAAAAAGAAAAATTGCCAAAAAAATAAAAAAAGAAATAAATGATTATATGAAAAAAGAAAATGAATCAATACTTAAAGAATCAAATATTAATAAAGAAAATCAAATTCTTAAAGAGACTGAAAAATTGGAAGAACTTACGGATGAATGGGAATACTATGATGAAGATAAAATAACAGGAGACTCTTTTATAGAAATTAAAGGATTTCGATATGATGACTTTACTCTTTATGAAAAGACAATCGAAGGTCCATCAGGTAAAGTTCGAACAGTTAGATTTTTCAGCAAGGCAGAACCTGAAGGTGCTGAACCAATTGAGCTTCCTAAAGGCTATGAAGTCAAAGTGAATAAAAAAACAGGAGTTCCATATCTAAAAAGAAAAAAATAGTTATTCTTTCTTATATAATGTGAATAAAAGCATTTTTATACCGAACTTATTTGTCCAATATTAATGCATTGGAGAGGTCCTCTAAATAAAATCGATGAATATAGATATGAAATTCCTTCAAATTATAGAGGAGAAAATAATAATTTAAAGATGCAAACGTCAGCAGTCATCTATGCTGATGAAAAAATGATTTCTAATATTCGAACAGATAATGCACCAGAACAAGCTGCAAATGTGACAACGCTACCAGGAATAGTTGGTAAATCACTTGCAATGCCTGATATCCATTGGGGATATGGTTTTCCAATTGGAGGAGTTGCTGCAACAGATGCAGAAAAAGGAGTTATATCTCCAGGCGGTGTAGGTTTTGATATAAATTGTGGAGTAAGACTGGTTAGAACAAATTTACATATTAATGATTTGGGAGAGAGTAAAATCAGAGCCTTAATTGATGAAATGTTCAAAAATGTTCCATCTGGACTTGGATCGCAAGCCAAGATTAGACTAAATAGAAACGAATTAGATGATGTTTTAAGAGCAGGTGCGAAATCTCCTGTTGAAAACGGATACGGTTGGGAAGAAGATATAAAATTTTTAGAAGAAAATGGATGTCTAGATTATGCAGATCCGTCAGTTGTTTCAGATAAAGCGATTCAAAGAGGTATGTCACAAGTTGGTTCTCTTGGTGCAGGAAATCATTTTCTTGAGATACAAAAGGTAACAAAGATCTTTGATAATAATGCTGCAAATGTATTTGGAATAAAAAAAATTGGTCAAATAACAGTTATGATTCATACAGGGTCACGTGGTTTTGGACATCAGGTATGCACTGATCATCTGAGGGTACTTGAACAGGCTGTTAAAAAATACAATATTTGGCTTCCTGATAGACAGCTTGCTTGTGCACCTGTCCATTCAAAAGAAGGACAATCTTATTTCAAGGCAATGGGTTGTGCTGCTAACTTTGCATGGGCAAATAGACAATTAATTGTTCATTGGGTGAGAGAGTCTTTTGAAAAGGTTTTAAATGATAAAGCAGAAAACTTGGATATGAAAATCATTTATGATGTTTGTCATAATATCGCAAAACTCGAAGAACATGAAGTTGAAGGTAAAAAAAGAATTGTGTATGTCCATCGGAAAGGTGCAACTCGTGCATTTGGCCCAAATAATGCTGAATTACCACTTAAATATCAGGATATCGGACAACCTGTTATAATTCCAGGAGATATGGGAACAGAAAGTTATCTTCTAAAAGGTACAAAGGAAGCAGAAGAAACATTTGGTTCTACATGTCATGGTGCTGGAAGAGTTCTATCAAGACATCAAGCATTAAAAAGATGGCGTGGAGAACAAATTGTAAGAGAACTCAAAGAAAGAGGCATATACGTTCACCCAGCAAGCTTTAAGGTTGCGGCAGAGGAAGCTCCTGGTGCATATAAGGATATTAGAGATGTTGTTGAAGTAACACATGGTGCTGGTATCTCAAAAAAAGTTGTTAGATTAACACCATTAGGAGTTGTTAAGGGATAAATATGCTACCAATTAAACTTAAATGTAAGAATATGTATTTAGGTCTGTATCATGGATGGTGATGCATTTGGAAGACGTTCAAATTTGTAATTTTAAAGAAATTGATCTAAAGAATGCAACTGTAATTGCAGGTTTTCCCTCGATTGGATTAGTTTCAACAATTGCTGCAAATTATCTAATTGATGCCCTAAATTTAAAACAAATAGGTTGTGTTACATCTTCACAATTTCCTGCTTTATCTGTTGTTCATACTGGAGAGCCACTTTCACCTGTTCGTATTTATGCTGGATCGCATGGTGGAGGTAAAAAAATTGTAGTATTTGTTTCAGAATTTAAACCAAAGCCCAATCTTATAAATGCAATATCTGAAACAATTATGAAATGGGTAGAAGAAAAAAAATGTAATCTTTTAATTTCTCCAGAAGGAATGGTCGTTGAAGGAAAAACAACAGAAGGGGAAACCGAAGTTGAAGCGTATGCTATAGGTTCTACAGAACGTGCAAGAAATATGCTTATTGAAAGAAAAATTGCTCAATTTAAAAATGGAATCATTGCAGGTGTTTCAGGTGTTTTATTAAATATAGGCAAACAATCTGATTTTGATGTTATTTCAATTCTTGCAGAAGCACATCCAAATTATCCAGATGCAAAAGCAGCAGCAGCTGCAATTAATGTAATGGCCCTTTTAATGGGTGTAGAAATTAATGTTACACCACTTTATGAAGAATCAGAAAGAATTGAAAAACAGTTACAGAAATTCCACAAACAGGCAAAACCGATGGTTTCTGCAACTCAAGCACCTCAACCAAGTATGTATGGATAAATAAAATTTCTTTCATTTTCTTATTTTTCTTTAAACAACATTTTAAAAAAGACTATCTAATATGTTTTGTTGAATTATGGAAGAAATACCAAAGAGCCATCCTCGTTATGCTTCATTAATTACACGCGAAAGAATATCACAAGCAATGAATGAAGGTTTAGTTCATGAAACAGGTTTGATTGCACATGGGCGAGGAGAAGCTTACGATTACTTAATTGGGGAAAAAACTATTCCCCCTGCAGATAACGCTGAAAAGGTTGCCGCCGCATCATTATTATTAGCAAAAAAACCTGTTATATCTTTAAATGGTAATGCAGTTGCACTAGCAGCAAAGGAATGCATCAGACTTGCAGATGCAATTCCTGCAAAGCTAGAGATTAATCTTTTTCATCGATCAAATGATAGAATAAAAAAAATAATAAAAGAAATGAAAAAACAAGGTGCTAAATATGTTTATGGAACAAAATCAGATGCCTGCATTCCAGGATTAAATTACAATAGAAGCATCTGTGATAAAGATGGAATTTACTCTGCAGATGTCATTTTAGTACCATTAGAAGATGGTGATAGATGTAGGGCTCTTAGAAATATGGGAAAGAAAGTTATTGTTATTGATTTAAATCCAATTTCTAGAAGTAGTAAAACTGCTTCTATTACTATTGTTGATAATATCATTAGAGCTATTCCAAATATTTTGAAATGGATTAATACATTTAAAAACGAAGATAATATAATCCTTGAAAACTTGGAAAAAAATTGGGATAATAACAAAATGTTAAAAGAGGTATTGTCTTTCATTTCAAAAAGACTAAATTCATTATTTTAATTAAGGGGGAAAATATGGAACCATTAAGAACTCACTATTCAAAGGATGTTACTAGCAAAGACTATGGTAAACAAATCACTGTTGCCGGTTGGGTGGAAGACATAAGAAATATCGGCTCAATTGCTTTTATCATTCTTAGGGATTTGAAGGGAACTCTTCAGTTAACAGTTTTGAAAAAAGAAAATTTAAAGCTCTTTAATAATTTAATAAATATTTCACGTGAATCTGTAATTGCTGTTAAGGGACTCTGTCAAAAGAGTGATAAAGCAAGAAACGGTTATGAAGTTATACCTGAAAAATTAGAAATACTCTCTATTGCAGAAACCCCTCTTCCATTAGGTGTTGTTGATAAAATTGAATCAGAACTTGAAACTCGTCTTGATAATCGATTTATTGATATTAGAAAACCTGAAATACAGACAATTTTTAAAATAAGAAATAATGTAATTTCTGCAGTTCATGATTATTTAAGAAAACAACATTTTATTGAAGTTCATACTCCAAATATTATTGCTAGTTCCTCTGAGGGAGGAACAGATGTTTTCAAGTTAAAATATTTTGAAAAGGATGCATTTTTAGCACAATCTCCACAGCTTTATAAGCAAATGTTAATGGCTACAGGTTTTGATAGAGTCTATGAAATAGCATGGTATTTTAGGGCAGAGGAGCATAACACTAGAAGACATTTGAATGAATCCACCGCAGTTGACATTGAAATGGCATATATTAATAGCGAAGAAGATGTTATGAAAATATTAGAAAATCTTGTTTTCCATATGTGGAAAAAAGCTAGTGAATGTAAAGATGAACTTGGAGTTTTAGAAACAAAAATAGAATTACCAAAATTACCTTTTAAGCGCTTAAAATATGACGAAGTAATCAAAAAATTAAATGAAAATGATTGTAAAATTTCTTGGGGAGATGATTTAGGTGCAGAAGAAGAAAAACTTCTTGGAGAAATTTTAAGAAAAGATGGACAGGAATTTTATTTTATTGTTAAATATCCAATAGAAACAAAACCGTTTTATACAATGCCTGAGGAAGATAAGTATTCACGAAGTTTTGATTTGGCATGTAAAGGAGTTGAAATTGCCTCTGGTAGTCAGCGTATACATGATTTTGAAATCCTTAACAAGAGAATTAAAGAGTGCGATCTTGAACCCAAAGATTTTGAACCATATCTTAAAGCATTTAGATATGGGATACCTCCACATGGTGGTTTTGGTTTTGGAATTGAAAGATTTTTGATGGATCTATTAAACATTAAAAACATTAGAGAATGTATTTTATTTCCTAGAGATAGAACACGCTTAACCCCATAATAAAAACGCTGGGACCAAGAATTGACCTCTAAATTTACTTGTAAAAATGAATTAATTCAAACCCATTTAAGTACCCCAAGTCCTAAAACTTGTTTCTTTTTCAAAATAGTTAACAATCCTATTCATTGCCTCCCTAACTGTTTGAAAATTGCTGTTCTGCAGAATATCCTTATCAAATTTTGAGAAAACCCTTTCAATCATGTTCATCCAACTGGCATTTGTTGGAAGATAGACAAGGTGAATCCTTGGATGGAAGAAATTCCATACTCGGATGTCAATAAGAAGTATGTGCTGACCAGTTATCCAAGATGATGTAGATATCTTTGTGAGGATATTTTTCGAGCAGGTCCTCAAAGCATTCTATAACAATAAAACTGTTTTTCCAATCGTAGAACCAGTAAAATATATCGCCGGTATGAATGTTGATTGCCGCTGGCATATCTAGCAGCCCTCTGACTTTTTGCTTCGCAGGATGTTTCACTTGTTTCTCTTTTGTGTAGATATGTCCATTATATTGCTAGATAGCAATCCTTGCTTTCTGATCAAAGCTATATGTAATGCTGTTAGGAGGAGGGGTATAGGTAAGCCAGTCTATGGTGAGTTTTTTTTAGCAAAGTCAGAATCATTACTGTATAGCCATGGAGTTTTCTTCTTGTATTTGATTTCATCTTGTTTGATAATTCTGCCAACTTGTAATGGACTTACAATGATCCCTTGTTTTTTCATATATTCTGATAATTTCTTATGACTCCAGTTGTTAAAATGCAATCCTAGTTTTTCAGGATCTGTATTCAAGTATTGAAGGATCAATGCTCATTCTTCCTTTGTTATCTTTCTTGGTTTACCAGGGCTTTTTCCCCGCTGAAATATTTTTAAACCCTTTGTGTTAAATTGCTTTATGATCCTTTCAACTTTTGGCCTGTAGAAACCAAGTCTCTGACAGATTTCTTTTACTGTCTTTCCCTTAATTGACAAACATAGAATTCTTACCCGGTCTTTGATAAAACTCTGAGTATTTTTGATATTTCTTTTGATAAACTGTTCTTCTTCTATTGTTAGTTCTCTGATCTTTAGTTTAGGTTTTCTCCCTGCATTTGATTTTTTCTTTATGGTCACTGGCTCAACTGGTCCAAGATATTTGCTAGTATGTTTTACAATGTCTCCTACTCTGTAACTTGTTCTTACATATCGGTATTTCCTACCTTTTATTGTTTTAATTTCAATATATGACATATCAATAATGGTTAGGGTGCACAATTTTATAAATTTTTTGGTTTTTAAAATTTACTTGTGCACCCAATAAATTAAGAATAATTAAAGGTTTAGTCTAATTAAGGAAATCAATAGTTCTACTTTAAATAAAATACAACTTAATATCTTAAACGTTGAAATATTAAATCCAACAATTTCATATCAAATAAAATTGAAAGTGTTTTCTGTAATTTTGTTATAATAGGTTTTGCTGTATTGAAAACATCATGATTTAAACGATTATTTTTTAACGGTGAAGAGCGCATCTTTAGGTCTAACCAAATATCTTCTTGATCATTAAAATGAGCATCACTTGGATTTTCAGAAATACCCACAGGTAAAATCGCACGAGAAGAATCAATATCAGCAAAATTTACCCATTGAGAATACGACTGTCCCATTTGTCCACCAATAGTTCCTCCATTTACATTTGTTATATAGTAGGTTTTATCCAAACTCCTATTTAAACTACCAAAATTTTCAAGAGTATCAAAGTATTTAATGGTGTACTTACCAGGGCCATTTTGACTGAATCTATATATCCAGTCAGATGGATTTGTGCCATAATAGCTTACCGCCTTGGTATAACCTGATGATAGAACATATTCAAAAAATGCTATTTCGGTTTCATTGAAACTATATGTAGAATAATTATCAAGGTGATTTTTTATTGTCTTTAAAAAATAACAGAGACCACTTTCACCTCCACCATAGATGCTTACTAATTCAGGCCATCTTTCTTCCCTGAAATAAAGGTCCATATGATGAGCTGCTGCATAATATTCTTCTGAAATAATACAATGTGCACCATTATTGAACCATGATTTAAGCAGATCTAATGCATTATTTGCAGATGATGAAAAAGAATAACCTTGAACATCACGGATATACAAACCAATCCGTATTATTTCCCTGCGCGTTGGATCAATAGTATCATAATGAATATTATAAACATCATCTGGTGTAAAAATCATCGTGTTTTCATTATTCAATAATTCCCGTAACCGCCATGACCGTGATCCATCACCAGATCCACCTTGACCTAAATGTAAAGGAATTGGATACCAGCTACCAACAGGTAAATGATTTGCTGTAAAAAGTACACCATCTTTTGGATTGAATACATGTGGTAAAACATTATAAGGAATCATTTCAACCCAGCCATATTCTGATGAGCTTCCATTTTGTGCAATTGCTCCTGCAAGAGGTGAATGACAAGATCGAAGAGGTATCCCTGCCATGATTGAGTAACCGATATTTCCTTTTGAATCACCATATATACAATGGATTCCTGGACTTCGATATTGCTGAATAGAATCATAAAATGAATAAACATCATCTGCATCTATAATATCTAATAATGCTTCTACAGAATGATTATTCTTATCCCACTGTGGAAAGGAACATAATACGTATTCTTCACCAGGATAAACAGAAGATAACAATTCAGTTACAACAGGACCTAATATAGTTTCTTTAATTGTTATCGGAATATCTCTACCATTTTTTACTTTAATAATTTCTTGAGAAATAATCATGTCATATTGTTCACCATTGTATTCATAGGTGTCCTCATCAATCATTTTCAACCGATATAAATCTGCTTGATCTGCACCTAATGCTGTTGCACCCCATGCAACATTTCGATTCCAACCAATAAGAAATCCGGGACATCCAGCAACACCAATCCCTCTAACATTAAAACTTGCCCCGTTCATACGCATTTCATACCAGATACTTGGCGATGATACCTTAGTTTGAGGATCACTGTTTAATACAACAGAACCAGTTGTTGTTCGAGATCCACTTACTACCCAAGCATGACTCATCTTAGGAGATATTTGATATGTAAAATTTGGAATTTTAATACAATTCGGATTTGAGATATTTTCTGCATATTCAAAAATTGCAATCAAGGTTTCGGAATCATAATCCTCATATTTAGTGGTAGATGCAGCATCATCAATAATTCTTTCTGTTGTCATTACTTCAATAGCGTTATCATATCCAATAGTAGCAACTAGTTCTTCAAACTCATGTAACTTATTTACTTCTCCAATTGGAAAACCTGAAAAATAATCTCCTAATCGATCCCAAGATGCTATACAATCAGCAATGGTCCAATCCTCAGGAATTTCTCCATCAAAAAGATCAGATAATGAATTCTGATTTTCTTCTATATATTGATTAACACCATTACAGTACACGTTTAATATAACCTTATATTCTTCATCTAAAATTTGAGAAATCTGTTTTGCATATCTGTACAGCCCAATATGTCTCATATATTTATCTTGGTCAATAATTAATTGTAATATTGAATTATCAACGGTGTCACCAATCAATTCAGCAAGTCTACCTTGAAGAGCACGACGATTTCTATGCATTTGAAATAAACGATCTTGAGCAGTTGCATATCCAGCACCAAAAAATGCACCTTCATCAGTTTCAGAAATAATATGAGCAATACCCCATTTATCTCGTGTAATTGTATATTTATTGATTTTTTGGTTGTTGTGTATTACCAGAGCAGTTGAAAGGTTTGATATCAATAAAAAGCTTATTAATGTAATAATAAATATTTTTATTCTCATTATGACAGTATCTGTTTGATATATTTTAAATTTTTACTAAAATAATAGATGTTCAATTTTTATTTTTTTATTTATAATGAAAATACTTACTCTCTTATTTTTTAATAATCAATAACAATATTTAGAGATCAAAAAATTTCAGGAGTATCAATAGCTAAATCGATCTGAAATCCTTTTTACTAGTAAAAAAAAAAAAATTCGGTTTTTCTCCGATATACAAATTTTTGAATTTTATAATTATTTAATGATAAAGCCTACATTGGATATAGACATTTTTCTTTTTATTCTTGCATCGAGCGTGCAAATATTATTATGATTCATTTTTTAGTAAAAATAGCATGATGATATACCCCCCAACAATATTTTATATGAAAAACTCATTAATGAATAGCGCTTTAAGAAGAAGGGAAATCACATACACAATAATTTTATAATAATTACAAATAGGGAACCATATTCTCATTATAAAACTAAAAAAGGAATTATATGTAGAAAATCTCTTGGAGGAGTAGTTTCTGCGCTTGATCCACTAATGCAAAAACATAAAGGGATATGGATTGCTTGGGGAAGTGGAAGTGCTGATTTTATGGTTTGTGACTCAGAAAATAGAGTAATGGTTCCTGATAACAACCCAAAATATGTATTAAAACGTATTCATCTGTCCAAAAAGGAGATTGAAAACTATTATCATGGATTTTCTAATCGAGTTCTCTGGCCACTTTTTCATCTATTTGTTGAAAAAATGGATCCAAGAGAGGAATATTTTCATGATTATTTTAGAGTAAATAAAAAATTTGCTCAATCGATTCTTGATGAAATGAACGATGATGATTTAATCTGGATTCATGATTATCATTTAACTCTTGTTCCAAAATTTATTAAAATGGAAAAACCTAATGCAAAAATAGCATTTTTCTGGCATATTCCATGGCCCCCTTGGGAAGCATTTGGTTCTCTTCCACAAAGAAATAAAATAATTGAGGGGCTTTTAAATAGTGATTTAATTGGTTTTCATACTGCTCATTATGTTAAAAAATTTATGGAATGTGCTGAGAAAAATCCAGGGATTAAACTTGATGAAAAAAAGAGTATTATCACATCAGAATACAATAACACAAAAATACAACATTTTCCTCTTGGAATTTCGTATAAAGATTTTGCTACTTCTGCACTTGCTCAAATTGCAGAAAAAAAAGCAAGAAGATTAAAAAAATTGCATAAAAACAGAAATATAATCCTTGGCTTGGATCGTTTGGATTATACTAAAGGTATTTTAAATAGATTAAAAGCATATGAATATCTTCTTGATCAAAACCCTGAATTAAGAGAAAAAGTTGTTCTTGTTCAAATAGCATCCCCAAGTAGAGATAACATTGATGAATACCGTGAAATGAAAAAAGAAATTGATGAAGCTGTAGGAAATATTAATGGCAGGTTTGGTAATGAAGAATGGACTCCGGTTATGTATTTCTCTAGGAAAATGACACAAAAATCACTTCTTGCATATTATAAGGCTGCTGATATTAGCCTTCTTACTCCATTGCGCGATGGTATGAACCTCATTGCTAAGGAATATGCTGCAAGTAAAGATGATAATGGAGTATTAATTTTGAGTGAATTTGCAGGTGCTGCGGAGGAGTTACAAGAGGCGCTTCTTGTGAATCCATTCAATATTCAAGAAACTGCAAATGTAATTAAAAATGCAGTTGAAATGCCAATGGAGGAAAAAAAACATAGATTCCAATCTCTTAAGAAAAAAGTCAAAGATCATGATGTTGAATGGTGGTTGGATCACTTCCTGAAAGAATGGGATAAAATATATGTCTGATTATCTTTTTAATCATCTTTTTCAGATTTTTGAGAAAATTAACAAAGCAGATGAAATCTTATTGTTCTTAGACTATGATGGTACTTTGGTTTCTTTTGAAAATAGACCACAGGATGTTGTTACTTCTAATGAGGTAAAAAAAGTATTATCTAATTTACTTCAACACCAAAATTTTACAGTTATAATTGTAACTGGAAGAACACTTTCTGAGATTAAAAAATTATTAGATATCGATGGATTATCATTTGCTGCTCTACATGGATTACAAATACAGTTATCAAATGGAAAGATTTATAAGTGGAAATCATCGAGTAATCTTCAAAAGGTTTTAGAAAACATAAAAGATCTAGCAGAAAAAAGATTTCAAAACGAAAAAGGAATTTTTCTTGAAGACAAAGAGTTTACTTTAGCGTTTCATTATCGCATGTTAGATGAAGAGAAGATAAAAGATGTTGTCTATAGGTTTATAGAAATCGTAAAAACTAAGGACACTGATAATAAATTAGATATACTACATGGATCAAAAGTAATTGAAATTAGACCAGTTGGATGGAATAAGGGAAAAGCCGTAGAATTGATATCATCTAATATTAATTCGAATAATACAATTATTATCTATATTGGTGATGATAACACTGATGAAGACGCCTTTCGTTATCTTAATAATCAGGGTATAACCATTTTCGTTTCAAATAATACAAATCGTTCAACAATAGCTAAATATTGGTTGAAAGACCCAGAAGAAGTTATCAATTTTCTTAAATCGTTATAATCCACATAGAATTTATTAATTCGTTTTTTTAATTAAACTTAAATATGATAATACCTATTAACAAAACTGAGGATGCGCTTAGGAGAAATAAATGGCTATTGTACCAGTTATATCTATAGAAAAATATCGGGAAATTGCCGGTGATGAAATTATTGAAGATATATTCAATGAAGCTTCGTCATTATCAGAAAAAACAGCGGTTCATATAAATTCAACATATCAAGGCGGAGGAGTTGCTGAGATCTTAAATCGTTTAATCATATTAATGAACGAATTAGGGATAAAAACAGACTGGCGAGTTCTACATGGTAATTTGGATTTTTTTACAATTACTAAAAAATTTCATAATGCTCTTCAAGGAGAAAAAATAAATTTATCGAGTAAAAAAAAGGAAATTTATTATATTAACAACGTAAACAATGCAATTTTTACTCATATAAACCATGATTTCGTTGTTATTCATGACCCTCAGCCCCTTCCAATAATTACTTGTTATAAAAAACAACAACCATGGATTTGGCGTTGCCATCTTGATATCTCTAAGCCTATGAAACAAATATGGGATTATCTGAAAATATTCATTCTCAAATATGATGCTATGGTTGTTTCAATGGATAAATTTAAAAAAAAAGACATTCCTGAAAGTACTATTCCTCAATATATAATACGCCCATCAATAGATCCTCTTAATCTTAAAAATCAGAGGATTTCTTCTTCTACTATCTCAAAATATATGTCAAAATCTGGAATAAATTATGATAAACCAATAATTTGTCAAGTATCACGATTCGATAAATGGAAAGACCCAAATGGAATGGTACAAATATTCAAGTTGCTTAAAAAAAAGGTTAATTGTCAATTAGTCTTAGTTGGTTCTATGGCAACAGATGATCCAGAAGGTCAAGAAATATTTGAGAATCTTGAGAAAATAATACAAGATGAAAAAGATATTCATCTTATTATTAATGCACCTGATATTGTAATAAACGCCTTGCAAAGAAAGGCTTCTGTAGTAATTCAAAAATCATTAAAGGAGGGATTTGCAATAACTGTTAGTGAGGCTCTTTGGAAAGGCACTCCAGTTGTTGCTTCAAATGTTGGTGGCATACCATCTCAGGTTATACACGGGAAAAATGGTTTTTTAATAAAACCTTTAGATTATAAGGGATTTTCAGAAAAAATTGCTTATCTTATAAAACATCCAAATATTGCAAAAAACATGGGAATATTTGGAAAAAACTATGTTAAAAACAATTTTTTAATAACAAGACATTTATTGGATTATATAAAACTAATGAAAAAAACCATGTAAAGAAAGATAATTATTTTTCTAATAATTTTCTAAATATTTAAAATGTTTTATTGATAGGTTCTTTTTCTATAATTATTACATCTTGTACAGGAGAAATATTTTCAAAAGGTAAAATAATTCTACCTTGATTATTTTTTTCATAATTATTAATATCAATTTCCTTTGACGGTTTTAATAATAAGTAGTTAATTTCTCCAGATTTCCTATCCACGAGAGATTTTTTAACGATCCCAATAGTAATACCCTCTTCACTTATCACAGTTTTTCCAATTAATTCTTTTTTTGATAAATCCATTTTATCATTTTATTAATTAGATTTCTTTTTTAATTGTTTTGGTAATATTAATTTATAAAACAAACTTAAAAATTTTACATGATTTTAATATCATGAAATTAAAAATCATAAATTTATTATAAGATAAACTCGTTCAAAATCACATAAAAATGGGATATCATAAAAGGTTTTATTTGTCCAAAATGTGGTAAACGCACAAAGATAAAAAAAGAGTTAGAACCAGGAAAATATCAACTTGTTTTGCTCTGAATGTGATTTCCAATACCGTATTCTACCAAAAGATGAGTGAAAAAGAGGTTTTATTTAGCAGATAAATAGTTTATTTTTTATTAATCAAAATATATAGTGAATTTTTATCTTCTGTAAAATAAAATCGAAAAAATTTATGATTTTTTTCATGTTGAGATAATAGGTATGCAGGGGACGAGACTTGAATACACTTTTACAGGAAAAAAATAGATTTTTGCCTCGGTTGAATAAAAATAACTATATGACTTTATCCATAAAGATATTTGCACATTGAAAAAGTAGAAACTTTTATGGTGGTAAATAATACACTTGACGTTGAGTAGATAATGACTGTCACCGTAAATCAATTAAATCATTTCATTCTTAAAAAACAACACTTAACAGATGACTTCAGGACTGATAATATTGTTCAAATAGTCAGAGATATAGGTGGATTGCATGCTACAGGTTCAACTACGCCTTATTTATCATTGTTTTCAAGGATGAAAAATTTCACAAGAGAAAAATTAGATGAAGAACTCTATATAAAAAAGACTCTTGGTAAGATTCGCTGCGTTAGAAAAACTATTTATGTTATTCCAAAAGAGCGAATTCCCATCGCGTTCAATGCCACCAAGAAGATGGTTGCAAGTATCTCAGAACCGCATCTTTTTAAATATTTGGGAGTAACGCAGAAAGAGTATGAAACTACTTCAAAAGCGATAATGGAAATCGTCAAGAAAAGGGGAATGACAGCAAAGGAAATTAAAGAGGAAATAGGGATATCAACAAATATTTCAGGTATTGTAAATCTAATGTGCGACCAAGGGCTATTGATACGTGGAAAACCACAAAAAGGATGGAAAAGCAATATTCATACATACTATCTGTTTCATGATTTTTTTCCAAATATGGATTTAAATTTGGTAGATGAAATAGAATCAATGAAATCTGTTGTCAAACAATATCTCACTTCTTTTGGACCCGCAACTGAAAACGATGTAACTTGGTGGACAGGATTTCCCAAAGGACAAATCAGACAGATATTGGAAAGTTTTAAAAAAGATGTAACTCAGGTTGAAATTACAGGGTTGAAGGACTTTTATATTATGCTATCTTCTGATGAAAAACTCTTAAAATCCATGAAGATTCCAAAAAAATCAGTAATAAATCTACTACCTAATCTTGATCCATATTTGATGGGATATAAAGACCGTTTGAGGTACCTTTATCAAGAACATAATAACTACGTTTTTGATCGTTCTGGCAATGCAACAAATACGATTTTGATGGATGGTAGAATCATAGGAATATGGGATTTTATTGAACCATTCGTTAAGTTATTCTTATTTGTAAATGTTGAATCATGTAGTTTAGATGAAATTTATTGTAAGACAAAGAGCATTGGAGCATTTATTTCTGGTAAACAAGTTACAATAAAAAAATGCAATTCTATGATTCCTCTTACACAAAGAACTGCTGGAGGATTCATGTCACCTTTGAAATATTCCTAAAAACCATATATTCTTTTGTTATACTCTCATCTATTAGACAATACGAGATTTTAATATGATTTTACCGGTAAAAATAACTTTTAAAGTTAATGTGGAAAGGAAAATTGAATCGCATCTCTAGACGGAGTTAGGTAGAATAAACATTATTCAAAGAAATGGTAAATTTGTTTATAGTTTTTCGCAAGTTCCATATTATAATTTTTTGTCTAAAATATAAATTAGATATAATTATGATAGAAAGAAAGATATATATTTAATTGAATTATTCTAACTATGTTATTCAGAGTGATAAATATAAAACGATATCTTTGCTCTGGATATTAAATAATAGACGGAATGTGGATGAGATGCACTATAGAGTTAATGTTATTAATGATAGATTTATAAAGAAGCTATTGAGTGCTAGTATTGTTTTTATAATGATACTTGCATCATTTGCCGTATTTTTTGTAGACACTGTAAAAGCGCAACCGCCGTCACCGAATGAAATAATTGTTACACCTTCAGCATATAATGTTACCGTGGGAGATACATTTAATATTCCTATTTATGTTAATGTGAGTTGGGAAATAGATAACGTCACTATCACTAATATCACATTTGAACCTGTAGGAAAACTAAACTATACAGCGACATCACAAGGTGATTTATTTTCTGGAGGACAATGGTTATCACCAGAAAGTCCTGGTAGTTGGCCAGGAGGGGGTATTTACAATAGCTCTGGTTATGCAAAGCCAATAGCTTGGAATAACACCGCTGTAAATAATACATATAATAAAACAGCTAACATAACATGGTATGCAAATAATGTAGGTGTTGTGTATATAAATATTACTGGAGTCACTTGTAATGATAGCGGAACTAATTATACAACAAATATTCTAAATGGAACAGTAACAGTTCACCCACAGGCACCCGCTACTTTTGATGCAACAACATTAACGGATACACAAATACGACTTAACTTTACCCATGGACAAGGTGCAAATAATATTGTGATCAGAAGATTAACTGGTATGGACCCTCCAATGAATATTACAGACGGAATTGAGGTATTCAATGGTACAGGTACCAGTTATGTAGATTCAAATCTTAATCCAGATACTACTTATTCATATTCGAGTTGGGGTTGGAATTCTTCGGAAAATCTTTATAGTTTCATGTATAATGCTACAGGCACAGCCACGTATCAAGGTGGACCAGGATGGTTTATACAGGAGCATTACTCAGATGTTGCTGATAGATACATAGAAAACAATACAGAAAAGAAATTCAACTTTTCCTTTGTTGCAGAAACAGGAGGACCAACCTCACGTTTACATAATCTAACAATAATCTTACCAGAAAATCTAACCTATGTTGGAAATAATGGAACAACAGTTCAAAATCAAGCAGACTTCACTGTATACAATACATCTAACATGATCACATGGGACGCTACAGATTATGCCAATGGCTTCCTTTATGATGGAACCAAGTATTTCTGGTTCAATGCAAGTGCTTTAGAACCTCTGGAACCTTTACAGTTCCAAATAAATGCATATAATAACTATAGTGAATACCAAACTTTTAATATGGCTGTTTTTGTCACTACGAACTTTTCATTCACTGGATCAATAAAAGACATTGATGGGAATGCAATTGAAGGAGCAACTGCCAATATAACAGTTTCTAGTTTTTCATCAGGTGGTCCTCCAGTAACTCTTGGGTATTTCACAGCTAATACAAATGCGACTGGTCAGTTTAACGTTACAGGGATACCTACAACTGAGGAAAATGTATCTGGCTTACAACAGGGGGGACCAATGGGGCCTGGTGGAGGTGGAGATTTATTCTATGCTCTCTCTGCTGAGAACTATGAACCTACAGACACCTACGCTATAAACATTTCCACAAGTCTACCATCTGTATCAATAGGCGAATTTGTAACCCTGTTAAATAATCCTGAGATTTTCCTAAAAACCGCTATATCTTTCAGAGTAAATACCACAGGACCTAACTATAACTGGAGTAGTAAGCAAATAGATAACTATACACCTAAAATCTTTCAGATAATGGTAAAGGATCTTAGATTAGGTTACCCTATAAAAGAGTTTTTCACCAATAGTTATGAAAAGATATTTTCAGTTCCCGCAGGTAGAAACTACTCATTAAGCATATTCCCTAGTCAATCATTTCCAGTAAGTGTTAGATTCTACAATATTACATCCACATGCGAAGGTAGTGGAGATTTCAACATAACTGGAGTAAATACAACTTGTACGCCTTACAATGGAACATATCTTGTTAACGTATCTATTAACGTAAGTTATAATCATAGATGGTTAAATGGATCCTTCAATGGTGTTTCAGAAATAGAGGATATGAGAGTTGTAGTGTATATAATGGAAGATCAAGACATGGTTTTTGAAAACTGGGCTTTGCCATTTAACTTAGCAAATGAATCCGGTGGAAATGACGATTCTTACAACACAGCAACTGGAGTTTATAATATTTCACTGCCAGCAACAATGGCTCCTTCCTATATAATGTTGAGAGCATACGCAAAAAACACATCAGGGATTTATTATATGGGGTCTCATATTATCAGTTCCTCTGGTGGAAATTTAAGTGAATCTATCTATAATTTCACTATGTCTCCACTAATTCAAGGAGGAATAAACAGATCAATTACTTCAAATAATGTTTCTAATAATTGGAGTGAAACTACCATTGTGAATACCACCGCTGTTCTATTTAATCTTGTTAACAGCACCGGCTGCCTACTTAGTAATGAAAATGCTTTTATTGAAGTAAAACGAGAACTAGAGGGCACTGATTATATGCAGATGATAGACGCTTCAAATGGACAATTTAATATATCGCTAATGCAAGGAGCAAGTCTCAAAAAATTAACGATTTATTCTCAACAATATGCTCCGATATCAACATATGTCAGTGCTGATGTCCTAAGTGGGATTACCAGTACAGATACAATCACTTGCTCTAATGGTATCTGTAACATTACAATGAGATCATTTGGTAACTTCGATCCTCTAGGAGACAAGGCGAATATGAGCTTTTCAATGGGGATGTATTCATCAAATAGTACATGTAATGTCCCCAATCCTCCAGCAATCTGTGATTTATGTGGTAGTCAAAACGAATCTGAGTTTTCACCATTTAATGCAATATTAAAGGGTGATGTTAATTTGATGATCAGCTGTGGGAATATATCGGTATATTATCTTAATGTCGATCTTCTTGCATCTGGTCCTCCAGATGCAGTTTTCACACAAAATGCTACTGAATCTCAAGGCGGTTTAGAAGCTGCGTGGAAGTTTGGTAGTCAAGGACCTGACATATATGATGCGGTATTAATGAAGATACCATATCCAGATAATCTAATAAATAAGACTATTAAGGTTTCTATCCCAGTTTTATATGACAATGAATTTAATGAGATATGGAATTCAAGCGTTAACACCACTGCAGATATTTCAACTGATTCACGTCTAAGCGGTTATGCAGATTATCTGAACACACCATATGAGGCGTACCTAAATGGATCAGGCGTAATTTGTAACGAATCAGATCCTACACTTAGCTCTGGCTTAGGTTACAAGGATAATACCGCAAATCAAACAATCTGGATTAAAATACCGCACTTTACTGGTGTTGGTACTCTTGTAGCAGGTGACACTCCTGATCCACCAACCAGCTTTACTGCTACAAAAAGTAGTACCAGTCAGATTAATCTAACGTGGACTCTGGGTGATAAATCAGATTACACACGAATCCAAAGAAATACTGGTAGCTATCCTAGCAGTATTAATTCTGGAACTAATGTATATAATAGTACCGGTACATCTAAATCTGATACAGGTTTATCTGCTGGTACTACATATTATTACTCTGCTTGGAGCTGGAACATTACTGAGGAACTTTGGAGTACAACATATGCTACTGCTAGTGCAACGACAGATTCCGAAGGTGGCGACGGAACACCACCTGGTGGAGTTATTGCTACCACCACAGATGATCCACCAACAATTTCTGATGTCTCTCATACACCAACAACTGTAACTAGCAAAGATACAGTAATAGTCTCAGCAACGGTTACTGATGACAATACCGTCTCTTCTGTACTCTTGTATTGGAATGATGGCTCTGAGCATAATAAATCTATGAGTGCAGTCGATAGTAATTACTCTACGACCTTTGGTCCATTCACTGAATTAACCACGGTGACCTATTGGATAAATGCAACTGACGACGCATCTCAGTCAACTGATTCCTCTACGAGTTCGTTCACGGTATCCTCCAATACATCCGGACCAACGATAACCATTGTAAATCCAGCTTCTGGATCAACAATATATGATACTACACCAATAATAAAAGCTTCTTATAGTAGTCTAAGTAGTATTATAGACACAGATAATGTAATATTAACTATTGATGGATCTAGTGTTAACGCTACTATAACATCATCATCAGTTACTTACATTCCCAGTACATCAATGATCTATGGAAGTCATACTATTAGTTTAATAGTATCAGATACTCTTGGAAATAATAATACAAAAGAATGGTCATTTACCATAGTAGAACCCGTTTCTATAGCAGAAAAAGAATTAGGAAATGTCACCAGCGGAGAAGAAAGAGAAATTATACCTGAAAACTCAGATGAAACCGGTATTGATGCTATTGACTTCACATTAGCATCTAATCTTACCGATGTAAAAATCTTCGTAGCGAAACTTAAAGCAAAACCAGAAGACGTAACTGATCTACCCTCAGATAAAACTCTCTACATATATCTACATATAAAGCTCACATCAGATGGAACTTCTTTGAACGATGAAGATGTCGAAATTTTGAAAATCAATTTCAAAGTTGAAAAAACATGGATAACTAGTAACAAAATCGATAAACAGAAAGTGACGTTGATGAGATATCATAACGGTGCATGGGAGGCCCTAATTACCAGTTATCTTAGTGAAGATGATACATATGTTTATTATGAAGCAGAGCTGTCAGGTCTTTCAAACTTTGCTGTAGTCGGAGCAACAATTGTCATTGAAGAAGAACCAGAGGGGGAATTACCAGTGCTATGGATAGTATTGATAATAATAGTAATTATAGTTATTATTATTGGTTTACTTTTTAAAGCAGGATATCTCTATATTGAAGAAGAAAAGCCAAAGAATGAAACCTCTAAAAAATCTAAGAATAATTTTCCTAAGACAAAAAAATAATAAATTAAACCATTTTTCTCTTTTCATTTTAGTAATTTGTTGAACTGAAATTAGAATATTCAATAGAGATTTTGATGCAAATTTGCTAGTAAAAAATACAGGATTCAATTGGAACTAAATTTTTGTTAACAGAGTATTAATCATGGAATTTTTCGAATTTCCGTTTTTATTCTTGGGTTATATTTAAATTAACAAATTACATATCAATATGATAGATAGTTTAAGGGAGGAAAATAATAATGACAACAAAATTAATTGGAATTTTTGTTTGCACGCTATTAATTGTAACTTCATTCCCTGCAAAGGGAATAGAACTGAAAATTGAGAATCTATCAGTTGAAAATAATATAGATAAAAATAAAGAAATCATAAATTACCCTTATTGGAATTACGACCGTCCAAGTTTTAATAATTATAAACTCAATAACGCAATTATCTCAGAATTGCACAAGGATGATACTCCCAGTACATTCGATCTAAGAAATGTTGATGGTAAAAACTATGTGACTTCAATTAAATGTCAGAGTGGTGGTACTTGCTGGGCTCACGCTATTTTTGCAGCAATGGAAGGCAATCTATTAATGACAAATAACTGGGAAAAAGCTGGGGAAATAGGGGAGCCAAATCTTGCTGAATATCATCTAGACTGGTGGAATGGATTTAATAAGTTTAACAATGACGACGATCCAGGTGGGGAAGGATTAACAGTTCATCATGGTGCTCATATCAAGATTGCTTCTGCATATTTTGCTAGAGGCGAAGGAGCTGTGTTTTCAGAAGATGCTAACGATGAAACTGAATATGATTATCCCTGGTATGAGAACCCTCCAAATCGATTTGATGAAAACTATCATCTTTACTATCCACGTCATATAGAAATTTATGATATCGGAGAGGATTTAAGCAATATTGATCTCATTAAAAACAAAATTATGACTCATGGCCCTATAAACATTTTATTTCGTATTGATTCAAAATTCATGGACGAAAATTACACCCATTATCAGCCGCCTAATAGTTCAGATTATCCAAATCATAATGTCGCGATTATCGGCTGGGACAATAATAAGATTACACCCGCACCAAATAAAGGAGCATGGCTTTGTAAAAACAGTTGGGGGAGTGATTGGGGTTTAAATGGATATTTCTGGATTTCTTATTATGATAAATATTGCTGCCATCATGACCCAGATGAATGGACAGCTACCTTCCAGGAGGTTGAACCCATGCCCTATAAACATATCTATTATCATGATTATCATGGCTGGCAAGATACTTTAACAATTAGTAACGAAGCATTCAATGTTTTTACTTCTCAGGATAATGAAGTTTTGAAAGCTATAAGTTTCTATACTTGTTCTAATAATGTAGATTTTGTTGTTCGAATTTATGATGACTTTGAAGAAGGTGAATTAAAAGGGGAACTTTCAAATTTATCTGGAAATATAGAGACCATGGGATTTCATACATATGAACTTAATCAACCTGTTAATCTGATTTATAACGATCAATTCTATATCTATCTTAAACTCTCTGAAGGTGGAATTCCTTTCGATCGAACACATGATGTCTGGGGGAACACTATCGAATCAATCTCCCACCCTGGTGAAAGTTATTATTATCAAGATACTTGGAATGATCTTTACGACTATAATAACACTGCAAATTTCTGCATTAAAGGATTGGTATCAAAAACCTCTGATTTAGAATGTGATAAAAATATTAATTGGTTAAAAGTAAAACCAGGTTCTATATTATCTGATAATTTTTCTATTGAAAATATTGGTGAGTCTTTTTCAAAGCTAAATTGGAAGATAAGTGAACATCCGGATTGGGGTACATGGACTTTTTCACAAAATGAAGGGACCAAATTATATCCTGAATCAGAGCCCTTTATTGTTGAGTTATCAGTGGTGGCTCCAAATGAGGGGAATAAGAAATTTACTGGAGAAATAAAAATTGTCAATAAAGATGATTTAAGTGACTATGAAATAATACCAATTACATTAAAAACACCTAGAAATAGAGCAAACAACAGACCATTTCTCAGTTTATTTAATAATTTCAATAACTTTTTCCCAGTCCTAAAAATACTATTGTAACGACTAGGATAAAAACAATTAACCCTTCTCTTCTTTTTTTATTCCTTTACAAACATTTAAATTAAAATATTTTTATTTTTTTAGCAATGATGAATAAATAGAGATATTTTCTTGTTTAATTAATATTTATAGACATAATAATATAATAAAATGCAGGGGACGAGATTTGAACTCGCGGACCTCTACAGGACAAGGCCCTCAACCTTGCGCCGTTGACCAGGCTTGGCTACCCCTGCAAACGAAAGAGAGCCTCAAAATAATAAAAACAATATTTATCTTTTCTGGTAAATATCATATTTTATTTAAATCCATACCACAAATATTACTCAATTCTTTATGAAGGGAAACAAGACGAGTTGCATACTCATTATGACCTTCAAGCAAAGCTCTTTCGACCTCGCTCTCAATAGTTTGCTTTTTATTATTTTCAATCAAACTATCTGCATGACAAATTATTTTTTCTTCTAATGTTTTAGGAACAAAATCCCTTGCTGGAAGACCAAGTCTTTTTGCTTCATCAGCTGGAAGGCCAGCACCTATATGCGTTTCAATAATTCGAATAATTTTTTCAGAAAGTCCTAGTTTCTTGGCTATTTCTGCTCCTTCGATAATATGACGTATGCCATGTGTTTTTGATCGGCCAATATCATGTAGAAGTGCACTTGCTTCAACAAGCCGAACATCAGCTCCTGCCTTCTTTGCAATTTTTATTGCTATATCTCTAACAGCCTTACAGTGATCAATTACCTCTCTTGAACAACCAAACTCTTTTAACAAATTAATACATGTTTTTGGATCTGGTATTGGTCTCATATGACATCTATCTTAAACTAGATTTGACTTTTTTTCCCTTATCAGATGGTAGAATTTGTATTTTTCCATCAAATTTCCTATTAATCCATTTACCATCAAGGTATCTATCTAAAAAAATTGCAAGAGCTGCAACCTCAGAATGTGGTTGATTTCCAATTGAGATATTGAAATCTGCATTCTTATAAACATAAGGTGGGACTTTTTCTGCTCCTACAATTATTAACAAATCTTTTTCTTTATCAATTTTTTTTATTGAATTCTCTAACTCATCTCCATACATAGTTAGATGAACAATTGTTCCATCCCATTTTTTAATTACTTTTTTTTTATCTATTCCAGTTTCAATTTTAAAATTTCCACCGAAACGATAACAGGTTGAATTAATTGATTCTTCAATTCTTTTATCAATAGAATCAATTAAAATTTTATCTGCACCAAAGGCACGCGCAACAAGCGCAACATGAGTTGTAATCCGTTTATCACGGCTAATTCTATGACCAATCCGTAAAATAGTTATCATTTAAAAACAAAAAATAAAATCACAAGTCATTATAAATTATTTTTTTAGCTAGGTTTAAATCCTTCACTGAAAGTTCCATCAATATTTTGAACTAAGACAGAGGCTCCTTTTTCTTTTGCAATTTTTTTTGCTTCTTTTATAGCATTTTGTTTTTTTCTATGATGACTATAAATCTTACCATGACTTCTAACAGCCCAATCTCCACGAACTTGACCAGGTTGAGGTTTACTTACAACATAAATTACATTTGCTGGTTTTCTATGATCCTCCTTTTTTTCGATTTTTACGTCAATAATAAGTTTATCAACCTTCTTGTCAATTTCTGTAATAGGTTTTTCAGCTCTTGTTTTATGAAGTTTATCAACCTTTTCTTCAATTAATGATATATCTCTCCATATTCTCTGATCAGATTCATAAGGTTCTTGAGAAATTGAATATTTTTTTGATCTAGCTTTGCCAGTTTGAAGGGTTTCATGGTACTCTGCCAAAGGTTTATCTTCTGTTTCTTCTTCAGTTTCAAGACCTTCCTCTATTTCGGTTACTTCTTCTAAATTTTCCTGAATGTCCTCCTCGGGTTTTGTTTCTTCAGTTTTCTTTGATTTACTAAATAATCTCCATTTTATCATTTGATAAAATCCCCCAAATAATGATATTAACTATATTTGTTAATTCTAATTTGTTGATAAATCTTTTCTTTATTTAAATAAAAAATATAGAAAATAGCAAAAGATTTAGATAAAAGATGCTTGAAATTTGTAAATAAAGGTTTTATTATCAGTTTGTTGTGATACCATTTTAAAAATAAACTAGT
>JABAOF010007515.1_pt1 | contig 54702 bp, 46 predicted proteins | sample 7062171 | NCBI WGS metagenome assembly JABAOF01 (sample SAMN14538628, study PRJNA623070) | marine sediment metagenome | biome: marine biome [ENVO:00000428]; feature: marine pelagic biome [ENVO:01000023]; material: deep marine sediment [ENVO:00002113] | place: India: Gulf of Khambhat ... | reverse complement strand
GCACAGTAGGAAACTCCTCTTCCTGTTAGCTTAGCCTCGCCAGGGACTCCCAGCTTGCGGTAAACCGAACCAGTAGTAATAATAACTGTCCGGGCTGGATATTCTCCCTTGACTCCTAAGACTTGCCAGCCGTCACCCTGTTTCTTAATTTCTTTGGCTTCATCCGTTTCTATCTTTGCTCCGAATTTCTCGGCGTGCTTGCGAAAATCGTCCATCAGTTGCATGGGAACGACTCCCTCCGGAAAGCCAGGGTAATTCTCGACAAAATCGGTGAGGAGGATTTGCCCCCCGGGCATACCCTTTTCAAGAATTAGGGTGCTAAGTCTTGCTCGGCCCGTGTAAACAGCAGCAGCAAGGCCTGCCGGACCGGCTCCTATGATGACAACATCTAAAGTTTCCCTCATAGGTGTTTAGATATAACATCTATAATCTTATTCTGGGGATGGGCGCCAACTATGGTCTCTTTCAATTCCCCTCCCTTGAAAAGAAGGAGAGTAGGAATGCTTCTTACGCCAAACTTAGCAGAGATTTTCATGTTCTCATCAATATTAAGTTTGAAGACTTTCAATTTTTCTTTGTAGTTTTGAGCCAGATGTTCCAGGGTAGGAACAATCATTTGACAAGGGGCGCACCAAACGGCCCAAAAATCCACGAGCACCGGAAGCTCACTTTTCATTACTTCTTCTTCAAAAGTATCATCGGAAATGTCCAATATCTCTTCTGCCAAACTAACCTCCTCTCTTAATCTCCAGAGCATTCTGGTAGAGTTTTGCGTACTTCCTGGCTGCAGTATCCCAGGAAAAATTCTCACGAAGACCTGCTTTCATGATTTTCTGCCAGTAATCACGTTTTTTATAACAGCTTAAGGCCTGCTTAATGGCGGCAAGCAACTCCTGAGCTGAATATTCTTTAAAGACAAACCCATTTCCCTTCAAAGTTTCGAGGTTGAAAGGTTTCACGGTTTCCCCTAATCCTCCGGTTGCCCTCACAACAGGCACAGTACCATACCTAAAGCTGCGCAGCTGATTCAAACCACACGGTTCGTAAAGCGAAGGGATGAGAAAAATATCCGCACCAGCAACGACCTTATGAGCCAGGCCAGGATTCATCTCGAACTCTAACGCAAATTTCTTCGGATACTTTTTTTGGATGTCTAAGAATCGATTCTCGTATTCTTCATGTCCTTTTCCGAGAATGACAAGCCCTACATCCATCTTCATAAGCTCGTCCGCAGTTTCCAACAAAATATCAAAGCCCTTTTGGGAACTCAGAAAAGAGGCCATGCCTACCAAAGGAGTCTTGACTGATATGGAAAGGCCAAACTCTTTGATCAAGTCACGTTTGCATTTTTTCTTAGGCTTGAGGTTTGAGATAGAATAATTAGCAGCGATATATGGGTCTGTTTCAGGGTTCCACATTTCATAATCCAAGCCATTACGGATGCTAAAAAAGACATCTCTTCTGTTCTTCAATATTTTATGCAGACCAAAACCGTGTTTCTGTGTCTGGATTTCTCTTTTGTAAGCCGAGCTAACCGTGTTGAGCACGTCCGAGAAAATCACTCCCGCTTTAAGAAAGTTGAACTTACCGTTAAAGGCCAGTTGCCTGGGATTAAAATAATTCCAGTTCAGCCCCGTTAAGGCAAGAGTTTCAGGCGGGAACTCCCCCTGGTAGGCAATATTATGGAGAGTAAAAACAGTGGCAACATTCTTGAACTTGCTTTTTTGTGAATAATGCGTTTGCAGGAAAACAGGAATTAGTGCTGTCGGCCAGTTGTTGCAGTGGATAATATCGACGTGCATTTTCGATTTCAGCAAAAACTCAAGCACTCCCCGGTTAAAGAAAATAAACCTTTCATCGTTATCCAGGTATTCTCCTTTGCCCGGACCATAGATGTAGTCTCTCCAGAAATATTTGGGATTATCAACAAAATAGATATCATGTTTCCCCAGCTCGCCTTTATAAACACAAGCCTTGACCTTTTCGTCTCCAACAGGAACCATGAGATCTCTCATAACCAGTTCTTTGGGAAAGGATTCAATCTCAGGATTTCTGTACTTGGGCATGAAGATAGAAATCTCCATCCCTAAAGAAGAGAGATATTTGGGTAGGGTGGAAGCTACGTCAGCAAGCTCACCTGACTTGGCAAGCGGAGAGAGCTCGGCCGAAACATAAATCACTCTAGGCTTATGGCTCATAATGAAAAATAATATTAATTCTCTGCTCTCAAAATGTCAAATAAGCCTGGTCCCATCTATTCCGCCCTAACGCTCGAGAAGCCAGAAAAGCTAGGGAGGCCTTATTCCGTTTATCCCCTCTATCTTTCCGCCCAGCCTAGCTTTTCCTGCAAAAGATCGAAGTAGTTCCTTTTAGGAGAAGAAATAAGGCGGAGTTCGAAATCGCTTTGCTTGATATCTACTTCATCATTCTTGACCAGCGGATTTCCACGCTGTCCGTCAATGGTGATGTAAACTTCTTCTCCTTCGGTAAGGAGGCGAATTCTAATCATGGACGCGGAGGAAATGACCATGGGCCGGAAGGATAATGTGTGAGGGCAGATAGGAGCAATGATAATTGCTGGGATGTATGGCTGGATGAGCGGGCCTCCAGCAGCCAGAGAATAAGCTGTGGATCCTGTGGGAGTAGATATAATGAGGCCATCAGCTCGTAACGTTGCAACTTCTTTCTTGTCAATCCAAATCTTGCACTGAATCATCCGAGCTAATGCTCCCTTGTTGATGACTACATCATTCAGACAATAATAGACATTATTTTTGGTTTTGGCTTCGAGCAAGCGCCTGGGGCTCAAAACCTTATCATCTCCCCCTAAAAAAGCATCCAGGGCTAGGTACATCTCATCAATGGGCACTTCTGTTAAAAAGCCTAGGTCGCCCATATTGATTCCCAAAACTGGAACGTCCTTCTGGGCTGCTAAATGAGCTATGCTGAGCAGAGTGCCGTCACCTCCAAGAACAACGACCAATTCAACTTTCTCCGGGAGCTTCTCCCTCGGTATACCCTTGCCTTTCTTGAGTTTTTGCGCGGCTACGTCCTCCAACAGACACTTTATTCCTTTCTGCTCAAGGTATCGGACTAGTTCTGCCAAGATTTTTTCGATACGAGGAGCATGTGGCTTTATAACAAAACCTGCCTGTTTAACTTTTTTCATTCCAGACCGCCTCCTTGATCAATCTCTGAACTTCGCCTTGACTTAGAGCCTCTTCCTCTAATGACCAGAAAACAAAAAACTCTCGGTTCCCTTTCTGGCCTAGGTAAGAGCATCTGATTAAACCTCTCAGGGCGAATTCCATTTTATGAGCCTCTTCGATGATCTTGCCTAAGACATCTTCGTGCAAAGCCGAATTTCTGACTACTCCCTTCTTTCCCACCTGGCCTTTTCCGACCTCAAACTGAGGTTTGATAAGAGAAAGGAGCACGCCATCGCCCAAGAATTCTTTTACAGCAGGCAAGACTTTAAGCACAGAAATAAATGATAAGTCTGTGGTGATGATATCCAGGGAATCACCGAAGTCATCTTTTGTTAAATAACGAGCATTTTTCTGCTTACAGATTACCCGCGGATCCTCTCTTAGGCGCCAGTCTATCTGACGTATGTCCACATCCACGGCATAAATCTTTTTTGCACCTTTCTGGAGCAAGCAATCTATAAAGCCCCCTGTGGAGGCTCCCAAATCTGCTGCAACCTTGCCTTTGATGGAGATATTAAATGCCTCGAGTGCCTCTTCAAGTTTTAGCCCCCCGCGGCTTACGTAGGGCATTTTCTCTTTAAGCGAGATTTCCTGGTCAATTCCTATCATCTGACCTGGCTTTTCGATCCTTTGGCCATCTGAAGAAACCAGTCCTGCCATTATCAAGGCCTGGGCCTTCTGGCGGCTCTCGGCCAAACCGCGACCTACGATAATCTTATCTGCTCTTTCCTTTTTCATCAAGAAGCCTCTACAAATACAATCAAGCTCCTACAAAGAAACCTCTCCTTTTTGGGTAAAACGGGTGCAACCCCTATTTTTTTAGCCATTTTATATAAACAAAAAGTGGGTTTGATAAATCAAACCCCTACAATTAATCTAGCCCGTACAATAAATCATGCCTCTAGAGTTTATGAGAATTGATAAATCTAATCCCTGCATAAACATAACGTGGGTTTAATTAATCAAACCCCTACAATGAATCAAGCCCCTACAATAAATCCCCTGCAATTAATCAAGCCCCTACATATCCAAAACCCTACGATAAATCAGCTTCCTGCGAAAAATTCTTTTATTTGTTTAAAGAGGCCTTCCTCATCCAGAAGATATTGCTTTTTTATCTGTGCAACCTTGCCCAGCGGATAGATCTCCAGAGGAAGCCCGATGCTCTTGAATCTTATATCGAACCTCTTCACCTTGTCTAAAAGCTCTCTAACAGCACTTCCAAACCCACCTGCAGTAACGCCTTCCTCTGCAGTAACGATAACACTTCCTTTCTTAGCGAAGCGAAGGATTACCTCCTCATCCAGGGGTTTAGCGAACCTAGCGTTCACCACAGCCAGGCTAATCCCTTCCTTCTCCAACCTCTTAGCTACCTCCAGTGCGGGATAAACCATGCTGCCCAAGGCTATGAATAATTCCTTCCCGTCTTTTAGGACCTCACTCTTGCCAACAGGAATCTCCTTAAAATCTTTATCTAACGGAACGCCCACTCCTTTACCTTTAGGAAAACGGACAGAGGCAGGATGAGGATAAGAAAGTGCTGATTTTATCATATGCTGTAATTCATTCTCATCTTTAGGCGCCATGACGATCATATTGGGTAAATGCCTTAGGTAGATGATATCATTTATGCCCTGATGGGTGGGGCCATCATCAGGGACGACCCCTGATCTATCAATGGCAAAAAAGACAGGAAGATCCATCAAACAAATATCATGGTAAAGCTGGTCATAAGCCCTTTGAAGGAACGTAGAATAGATAGCCACCACGGGTTTGAAGCCGCTTAAGGCTAAACCCGAGGCAAAATCAACAGCATGCTGCTCGGCAATACCGACGTCGAAAAATCGCCCAGGAAATTTATCGGCAAAAGGTCGTAAGCCTGTTCCGTCCGGCATAGCAGCCGTAATAGCCACAACTTTCTCGTCTTCTTTGGCTATTTTCAGCGCAATCTTGCCAAAAACAGAAGAATAGCTTGGTCCTTTATCCTTGTTTAAGGTTTCTCCAGTCTGGATATCAAAAGGGCTTGCGCCATGGAAGCCTTCTGGATTAGATATGGCTGGAGAATATCCTTTTCCTTTCTGGGTAACACAGTGAATGAGCACAGGCCCGTCATAATCTTTAGCCTTTTCAAAAACCTCGATCAGGGAACTAATGTTGTGCCCCTGGACTGGACCGATGTACTTCACTCCCAATTCTTCAAAAACAAAGCCAGGGAAAACCATCTTTTTGATTGCTTCTTCCACTGCCCCGCCAACCTTAATCATGGGCTTACCCACAGCAGGGATAATCCCCAGGATAGATTTCACAAGGTCTTTTATTTTCAGGTAATGCTGCCCAGAAACAATGTAGGAGAGGTACTTAGCCATGGCTCCTACATTATTAGCTATGGACATTTCATTATAATTGAGAACAATAATTAACTTTTCCCTCAGATGGCCAATCTGGTTCAAGGCTTCCCAGGCTACACCACCTGTCAAGCTCCCGTCTCCGACAACCGCCACAACATTATAGTCTTCTTTATTTTTGTCTCGGGCAACGGACATTCCAAGCGCGGCAGAGAGAGCGGTCGAGGCGTGGCCTGTGTCGTAAACATCGTATTCGCTTTCTCTCCGGGAGGGAAATCCGCACAAGCCCTTATACTGGCGAAGAGTCTGGAACTCCTCCCTTCGTCCGGTCAAAATCTTATGGGGGTAGCATTGATGCCCCACATCCCAGACGATCTTATCTCGAGGAGCATCAAAGACACAATGGAGAGCAATGGTCAACTCGACTACACCCAAGTTTGATGAAAGGTGCCCCCCGTGCTTAGAGACAACATCAAGGATTAGACCTCTTATATCTATTGCGACTTTGGAGAGGTCTTTTATCGGAAGTCTTTTTAAATCTTGCGGGCTTTCTATTCCATCAAGGATTGTGCTCATTTTAGCTCCTTTTCTCGAGCTCTAAAAGTTTCGTAGCTAAATAGCGAAGTTCCTCAGATTCCAAAGAAGCTTCATCCAGCGCATTCTTTGCAGCCTCGACAAAGTTTCTTAACCTTCGTTCTGAGTCTTTAAGCCCGAATAGAGAAACATAGTTGGGTCGTGGAAGGCGGCCTTTTTTCGCATCTTGACCTGAGTCGAGGATATCATCCCTGATTTGGAAAGCAAGGCCTAAATTCCTCCCATATTTGACTGCAGCTTCAAGCTCTGAAGCGTCTGCCGCACCCAGAATAGCGCCTGTTTTGACAGAAGCGATGATTAGCGAGCCTGTCTTTTTAAGGATAAGCTCGTGATATGTTTCTTCTGTCAAGGCATCTTGAGAAACGGTTATATCCATCAGCTGTCCCCCGACCATCCCCTTAACTCCAGCCGACTGGCTAATCTCCATGATGATCTGCTCTCTTTTAACCCGGGAATTCTCTCTCAGAGGAGCTTTGGCTAATATCTCAAAAGCCATGGTCAGAAGGCTGTCACCAGCCAGGATAGCGATATCCTCGCCGTAAGCTTTATGGCATGAAGGCTTGCCCCGGCGGAAATCATCGTTGTCTATCGAAGGCAGGTCATCATGGACAAGCGAATAGTTGTGGATTAGCTCCAGGGCGCAAGCAAAAGGCAGGACCAAATCAGCAGGGGCTCCGAAACACTCCCCTGAAGAAAGAGCGAGTATCGGTCTAAATCTTTTCCCTCCCGAGAAAACAGCATGCCTCATCGCCTGGAAAAGGAGGGAGTCTTCCTGAGAAAGAATGCTTTCCAGCTCGCGCTCTACAGCGCTCTTTTTCTGGCCGATGCTCTCTTCGACTTTCATTGCTGTTCAGCTTTCATACCTATGATATTAAAATTGGGGCAAAAAATGGGGCCTGGCCCCATTTTTTGATCCCATTTTTATTATGTGGGTTTGATGAATCAAACCCCTACAGCTTTTTTTACCCATGCTACTTTTTTTAAAAGGGAAGGTCTTCATCTTTTCCAGAATCGGACGATTCTTCCTCCTCTTCCTCCTCCTCTTCTTCCTGCTTATTTTCCTTCGAAGGTGCTTCTTCTTTCCCGAGTTCAAAAGGTTTTGCTTTGACCTCTCCCTTTTCATCCTTGAGGAGAATCTCTACTTTTTTCTCAGCTTTCTCTAATTCATCTCTTAAAAATCTTGCCAGCTTGACTCCTTTCTCAAAAAGAGTCAGCGATTCACTTAAAGAAAGCCCTGCTTTCTCCAATTTTTCCACAATTTTCTCCAAGTCCTCCAAGGCTTTCTCGAAGCTAAGGGTAGCCATTTTATCTCCTTTTTTTGTCATGAGTTCATATGCGATATAATGGGGCCAGACTCCATTTTTTCATTTTTGCCTCCATTGTCTCCATCCCAGATAAAAATTGGGGCCTGGCCCCATTTTTTCTGGGTTTGATGAATCAAACCCCTACAATTTTTTTTATAGTATTTCATTTTTTATTAAGCCTGGATTCGATGAGCTTTGCTCTATCTATTTTTTTAACCAAACAGTTAAATTCCCCCTTATAAAAAGAAACTGTCAATTCTTCTTCTTTCTTAACCTCATCTATTTTTCGAATTAAGTACTGGCCGTCATCTCTCCAGCAGAGTGCGTAGCCTTTTTTTAGTATATTCAGGGGGCTGAGGTTATGCAACTGTGCAGAAAGCCTTTCCCATTGTGCCTGAAAATGCTGGAGCATCCTTCTCAAAGCGCTGCGCATCTTTTCTTCCATCAGGGAAGCCGCGGATTTGTCCTCAGCAATCTTCTGCTGCATATCCCTGATTTTGTTCCAGGCTTTTGTCTCAAGTTCGTCAACCTTTTGTTCGAGATTCAACAGTTTTACCCTCATATTCTGAAAAGCCCTGTGCTGGGTTAGGCTAAAAACTTGATGCCTTTGTTCCTGGAGGAAATATTGCTGGTAGTGGATCGTTCTTTTCTCCAAGTTTTTTATTAACTCCTCAAAAGACTGCTCCTTCTCGATCAATATCTCTGCTGCTACAGAGGGAGTCGAGGCCCGAATATCAGCTACAAAGTCAGCAATAGTAAAATCAATCTCATGACCGACGGCTGAAATAATGGGAATAGAGCAGTTAAAAATGGAGCGGGCAACCTTTTCCTCGTTAAAAGCCCATAGGTCTTCTATTGAACCTCCTCCTCGACCGACAATGATCGCATCAATATCTTCAATGCCGCCCAAACAGTCTATCCCTTCGACAATCTCGTCCGCTGCGCCCTCTCCTTGAACTCTTGCCGGATAGATAAGGATATGGAGCCGAGCAAACCTTCTCTCAATTGTCCTTATGATATCGACAATGGCTGCTCCAGTCGGGGAAGTGACGATCCCTACTTTTTTGGGAAGAAGCGGAAGTTTCTTTTTATACTTAGGATCGAAGAGGCCTTCCTTGTTTAGTTTCTCCCTTAGCTGTTCAAAGGCCAGCTGGAGCGCTCCTTTGCCCTTGGGCTCAACCACCTCAACCAAAAGCTGGTATTCTCCTCTTGGTTCATAGACATTTATCTGTCCACGAGCAACAACCTGGAGTCCATCCTCCAACTCAAAAGGAACCTTTTGGGCCATAGAGCGAAACATGACTGAACGAAGCTGACTGCGCTCATCCTTCAACGTGAAATATAGGTGACCTGATTGATGGCGGTAGAAGTTGGATATCTCGCCTTCCACCCACAACAACGGGAATTTGCTCTCCAGCTCCTGTTTGACCATCTGTGTCACTTCAGAAACAGTATAAATCTTGTCTGGCTTTACAAGGCTTTCAGTCTCCACTTTCTTCCTCGGTTATGATTTCTCTCTGGATAGAAAGAGCTTTTCCTGTCTTAGGATCGACCTCAATAGAGACAGCAGAGAAGAATACTCCTTCCTTTGCTGGCTCAAAACGGTGAGGCCGGCCGGTAAGGAATCTTTTTACAGCTTGGTCCCTGCGGATCCCGATTACAGAATTGTAGGCGCCGACCATTCCCACATCAGTGATAAAAGCTGTTCCCTGGGGCAGGATTCTCTCGTCAGCCGTGGGAACGTGAGTATGGGTTCCTATAACTGCTGAAACTTTTCCGTCCAGATACCAGCCCATTGCCTGCTTTTCTGAAGTGGCCTCGGCGTGAAAATCAACAATTATTACAGGAGTAGAGGCCTTGAGTGTCTTGAGTTCCTCATCAGAATGTCTGAAGGGGCAATCTATAGGTTCCATAAAGACCCTTCCTTGCAGATTCAGGATACCAATCTTTTCCTTCCCGCGCGTCTCAAACACGTATGTCCCTTTTCCTGGATTTTGAGGCGGATAGTTGGCAGGTCGAAGGAGCCTCGGCTCACGAGCCAGGTAATCGATTGCTTCCTTCTTATCCCAGATATGATTTCCGGAAGTTAAAACATCAACCTCGGTCAAAAGCTCCTGTCCTACTTCCTCGGTAATCCCTAATCCACCAGCAGCATTTTCGCCATTGGCAATGATAAGAGAAGGGGAATGTTTCTTGACCATAGGGCGCAAATGTCTCTCCAATATTTTGCGACCCGGACGGCCGATTATATCACCTAAGAACAGAACACTAATCTTATCGGGCATATTCCACAGCTCTCGTCTCGCGTATGACTGTCACCTTTATCTGTCCTGGATAGTCCAGTTCATCCTTGATTTTCTGGGCGATCTCTTTAGCTATCACAGTGGCCTTTTCATCGGAAATCTTATGGCTTTCGACGATAATCCTAATCTCACGACCTGCCTGGAGGGCAAAGGATTTGGAAACTCCCTCGTAAGAATTGGCTATTTCCTCGAGTTTTTCCAGTCTTTTGATATAAGCTTCCAGAAGCTCACGGCGTGCACCAGGCCGGGCCGCTGAAAGAGTATCCGCAGCCTGGACTAATACTGCTTCTATGGAAGGGAAATCAACATCACGGTGATGGGAAGCAATGGCTTGGGTGACAGCTTCGGCTTCTCCGTACTTCTTGGCGAGTTCGACACTCAACTCTGTGTGAGTTCCTTCGATCTCCCTATCCACTGCCTTTCCTATGTCATGGAGAAGCCCTGCCCTTAAAGCTATGTTTGAATCTAATCCCAGCTCTTTAGCCATTAAAGTTGCTAGATAGGCAACTTCTTTGGAATGCTGGAGGACATTCTGTCCATAACTTGTCCGGAACTTCAGCTTACCAAGAAGTTTAATGAGTTCAGGATGAACATTCTGGACCCTGAGCTCCAGGACTACGGATTCTCCCTCCTCTTTAATCTTCTCCTCTAATTCTGCCTTCACTGTCTCCACTACCTCTTCTATACGGGCAGGGTGAATCCTGCCGTCGATAACCAGCTTTTCGATAGCCAGACGAGCCAACTCGCGGCGAATCGGGTCAAAGCTAGAAAGAATTACAGCCCCAGGAGTATCATCGACTATGATATCAACGTTTGTCGCCATTTCAAGAGCCCGAATGTTTCGCCCTTCTCTTCCTATGATACGACCCTTCATATCGTCCGAGGGAAGGTCAACCACAGAGACCGTCGTTTCCACCACATGCTCGGCCGATGAGTGCTGAATAGCTTGACTCATTATCTCGCGAGCCAGAACCTGGCTTTTCTCCCTGGTCTCTTCTTCAATCCGTCGGATTGCCTGAACAGCCTCGAGCTTGGCATCCTCCTCCATCTTTGTCATCAATATGTTTTTTGCTTCTTCCTGAGTCAACCCTGATATCCTTTCCAATTCCTTAGTTTCCTTTCTGATCAATTCTTCATACTTATTCTTTTCTTCATCAATTTCCCTTTCTTTTGAGTAAAGCCTCTGTTCTTTAGTGGAAAATTCCTTCTCTTTTCTTTCGTGGCTCTGGAACTTTCGCTCCAGATTCTCTTCTTTTTGCATAAGCCTTCTTTCCATATCGTTTAATTTTCTGTGTCTATCGCGAGTCTGCCTTTCAAAATCAGCCTTGAGGTTTAGAAGTTTCTCCTTGGCTTCTATTGATGCTTCACGCCTTATTTTTTCTGCTTCTTCCTTTGCTGTCTCTCTTATGTTTTTGGCCTCTCGACTGGCCTTAAATATAGACTTTACCCCAGAAGTCTTTTTGATCAAAATAAGAATAACAGTTCCAGCCAAAACAACGCAGACTCCAACAATTATCAATGGAGTTAAATTCACTCTGATCACCTCCTCGTTAGCTGAATCAAAGGAGATGAAAGTAAGGAGGGTTACAATAAAGTTTCTCTCTCTGTTCGAAAACCAAGAGGAAACCCTATATAACAAAAATATAAGAATCGGTGCTCTTCCTCACGACAAGGGAGGAGAACTTCAGGGCAAACGACAGGCCTGAATATTCCTCTCTGAAGGTTTTGACTCTCTCTCAGCCCGTCTATGAATTTTTGAGCTATAAACCAAATTTTATTTAGTGGCTTCCTCAATATTTTTGTATGTATTCTCATCCTTTACGAGATAATCCTCCAAACTTTCTATTTTACTCTCCATATGGCCGAGAACTTCATTAAGTTGATCTAATTTTTTCCGAGATAAAAAATATTCATCGGCAATATTCAATGCTGCCAGAACCGAAATCTTTAATGAATCCACAGATTTTGACTTAACTGCAACTTCACGCATTTTTTGATCAACATAAGAAGTAAGACGACCTATATATTTTTCATCCTCTTCTCCTTTGACTCTTATCCTGTATTTTTGTCCGAAAATTTCTATTTCGATTACTTTGTCGGTCATATTCCAACCTTGTCTATCTGGTCTAATATTGTTTCTATCTTTTCTTTGATGACCTTCCTATCTTGCATGTATTTCTTCAAGTCCTCATCAAGTTTCTCTGCTTTCTTTACCTGCCCCTCATAATCCTTTTTCTCTGTTTTCAGCTCTTTTATCTGCTGCTTCAGCCTCTCATTCTCTTTGAGAAGCTTATTTATGTAATCAACTACTCGGGTAACCTTACTTTCGAGTATTTTAATCCTTTCTAATTCGCTTGTCAATTTTCCCTCCTTTCCTTAATTGAAATTTGAATTTAGTTACTAAAGAATCAATAATTTTCTCCTGAAGTTCATCTACTTCTTTAGCCAATAATGTCCTCTGAGGATGGAGAAAAACAAAACGAACAGATAAGCTAATTTTACCCTTGGGAATCGATGAACCTGAAAAACGGTCATAAATGTCAAACTCTTTAAGGTTAGGAATGTTAAGCTTCTCAACAACCTCCTTGATATCTTGATAATCCACATTTTGGTCCGCAATAAAAGAAACATCTCGAGTAATGCTGGGGAATCTGGAAACTGGAGTGTACTGGAAAGAATAAGGCTGCTTCTTGAATAACAAGGCCAGGTTCAATTCAGCTGCCCAGACCGGGTCCTTCAAGGAGAAGGAATCAAGAAGATTTCTCTTGAGCAATCCACAGTAGCCAACCGTCGCCTCTTTAAATATCAAAGCGAGAGAAAACTTCTGCTCGAATAAGGGGTGGTCTTCTTCCTTAAAGGAAAAAGGTTCGTGCCGTAAATAAGTCAACACAGATTCCAACGCGCCCTTAACGCGGAAAAAGTCAGTCTCTTCGCTTTTTCTGCGCCACTGGACTGGACCGACTGGACCTGTTGATGCCAGGGTAAGCGTTAATTGTTCTCGACTTGTCTCCTTTTGCCAAAAATAAATATTCCCAATCTCAAAAAGATGAATACCTTCGGCACCTCTATTTTTGTTCCAGACAATATTCTCCAGCAATCCCCCCAGGAGTGTTGTCTTGAGGAGTGAGGCTTTTGAAGAAATGGGATTTCTGATTTCTATGGCTTTATATCCGGTCTGGAGCCTGGCTTCTTTTTCAGGGTCAGAAAAACTGAAATTGAGAACCTCATCAAAACCATTGTGGAATAGAAGGTGGCGGATTTTATTGATTTTCTCTCTTCTCGGTTCCATCGGGGGTTCAAGCACTCTGAGAGGCGGCACTGAGGCAGGAATCTTATCATAGCCATAAAAACGAGCGATCTCTTCAACTAGGTCCGCTTCCCTTTCAATATCTACCCTGAAATGAGGAATTTTAACCTGCCATACTCCTTCTTGTTGGACTTCGACCTGGAATCCAAGGCTTCCGAGAGTCCGCACGGAAAATTCCTCATCAATTTCAAGGCCAAGAAGGTCAGAAACACGGTGGTGGCGCAAGACGACTGTCTTCTCTTTCCGAGGCTTCGGGTAGGCATCTGTAATACCCTCAGAAGCTCTCCCTCCAAACTGAGTCAATAAGGAGGCTGCCATTAAGGCGGCCTGAGGGGGAAAAGATATATCTGCTCCCCGCTCAAATCGGTATGAAGCATCAGTCGAAATCCCTGTTTTCTTGCTGGTTTTTCGGATAGATATTGGGTCAAAAAAGGCACTCTCTATAAAAACATCCTGAGTACTCTCCTTAACAGAGGACTCCTCACCGCCTATGATTCCGGCCAGAGCAACGGGCTTTTTCCCATCAGCAATCACCAGCATCTCCGGCGTAAGAGCAATATCGCTGTCTTCCAAACTTCTTAATACTTCCCCACCGTTTGCTTTCCGGATTATGATTCTCCCGCCAGAAATCTTGGCTAAATCAAAAGCATGAATGGGATGAGCAGTTGCATAGAGGACATAATTGGTCATATCCACAACGTTATTGACAGGCTTTAAGCCCATTGCTTCGATCCTCTTCCTCAGCCACTCGGGGGAAGGGCCAACCTGGATGCCCTTGACAACTATACCGCTATAACGAGGACAAAGGTCATCCTCCCAGATTTGGACATCAACAAGCTCAGAAGTCTTTTGCTCAAACTCTGTCAGCGGCCACTTCTGTTCTTTAAGGCCCAGATCAAGCGCTGCAGCTAATTCTCTGGCAATTCCAAGATGTCCTAGCGTATCAGGACGGTTGGCATAGGTCTCGATGTCCAATATGACATCTGAACCCTGCTCTTCCCGATCTTCCACTATCAATCCAATCATATTGAGTTTTTCGATAAGGTCAGGAAGAGAGAGATCAAGTTCGATATAATCCTTGAGCCAATCCAGACTTATTTTCATTTTAAATTAAACTGCCTTGTGAATCTCAAATCATTCTCATAAAAATATCTTATGTCCGGAATCTGATAAGCAAACATGGCCGTCCTGTCAATTCCCATGCCAAAGGCGAATCCAGCATATTCCTCGGGGTCGACGTTGACGTTTTTTAGGACTTGAGGATCAACCATCCCCGACCCTAAAATCTCTTTCCAGCCGCTTCCATCACAGACTCTACATTCCTCGTCTTTTCCCCCACAGACAATACACTCAATGTCAACTTCAGCCGATGGCTCGGTGAACGGGAAGAAGCTGGGCCGAAACCTTATTTTGATTTTTTCATAAAAAAGGGTCTTGAGGAAATGTTCTAATGTTCCTTTTAAATGAGCGAAAGTGATGCCCTTGTCCACAACAAGCCCTTCTAGCTGGTAGAACATCGGAAGGTGGGTTGGGTCGGGTGTTTCTCTCCGGTAGACTTTTCCAGGTACGATGATCCTGATCGGAGGTTTTCTCTTTTCCATGGCTCGGATCTGAACAGGGGAGGTATGCGTCCTCAAGAGCAGATCATCTGTTATGTAAAGAGTATCCCAGTCGTCTCGAGCGGGGTGGTAAGGGGGGAAGTTTAAGGCTTCGAAATTATAATAATCTGTTTCAATCTCCGGGCCCTCCTCTATGGAAAAACCCATGGCTATGAATATATTTTCCATCTCCTGCTGAAAAAGCGATACGGGATGTTGAGCGCCCCAATATTCCTTCTGTCCAGGGAGAGTAAGGTCAATCCTTCTCTCTCTCGCAAGGGGCTTAGGAACCGTGAGCTTCTTCAAGCTGCTCTCGATCTTTTTCTGCACGTGCATTTTCAGCTTATTGATCATCTGGCCTGCCTCTGCCCTATCTTCCGGCTTGAGTGTTTTAAGCTCTTCAAAAAGTAGCTTCAGCGCTCCTCGCTTCCGACTCATGTAAGTATTGCGGACTTCCTGCAGGGACTTCTCATCGATCGCACGAGTAAGAGCTTTTTCGAATCTTTCTTTGTGTTCTTCTATTTTCGCCTTAAAATCTTTCATGTTTTTGCACTCATTTCCTTAATAAAGGGGACAGGCTACTTTTTCTATCATATCCTGCCCAACTGTGTGGCTGCATTTTTTCATTCTTGGGAAAAAGTGAACAAATCCCTTCTTTTCCCAGCCTTCTCTTCTTTTCTAATAAAAGGATCAGCCCACCCTGAAAAAGTAGCCTGTCCCCTTTTTTTATTCCTTTTTTTATTCCTTTCTTTATTTTGCACTCTTTACTTTCTGGACTATCTCTAAAAAAGTCTGGGGAGAATTTACAGCCAAATCCGCCAAGATCTTCCTGTCGAGTTCGATATTCAGCTCTCTCAGGCCATGGATAAATCGGCTATAAGAGAGACCGTTGTTCTCTGCCGCAGCTTTGATGCGGATAATCCACAGCCGTCTGAAATCTCGCTTGCGGGTTCTTCTGTCCCTGTAGGCATAAAGAAGAGCTCTCTCCACTGCTTCTTTAGCTGTGCGGTAGTTACGGCTCCGCGCACCCCAGTATCCTTTGGCCAATTTTAAAATCTTTGACCTTCTTTCTCTTTTTCTAGTGCCTCTTCTTACTCTGGGCATTTTCTTCTCCTTGCAGTCATAATCAATTGTCTTATCGAGGGTTTAGTCTCTAAGATTCGTAGGGAAGCATCCTTTTGATTTTGCTTCGATCCGAACTTTTAATAAGGTCTTTTTTTCCTAATTTCCTTTTCCTCTTCGCTGACTTCTTGGTGAGAAGATGGCTCTTATAAGCCTTATTATGAACTATCTTCTTTTTTCCTGTTACTTTGAACCTTTTTTTGGCTCCCTTGTGCGTTTTCAGTTTTGGCATCTTTTCCTCCTGCCTTTACGGGGCATAGCAGGGCTGAAACAGCCCAGCTTTGTCGTCGAATATCTCCATCCTGAAATCCGATGTCTTTGGTATCCTCGAAAACCCTGTCTAAAATATTGATGGCCAACTCGGGCTTAGCTTTCTCTCTTCCTCTCATCATTACCCTAATCTTAACCTTGTTGCCATCATTCAGGAATCTCTGGATATGCCGCATCTTGAAATTGTAATCATGAATGCTGATTTTGGGCCTGAATTGGATCTCTTTGACCTGAACCTGCTTCTGATGTTTCTTTGCTTCATGTTCCTTTTTATGTAATTCATACAGAAACTTACCATAATCCATAATTCTACAAACTGGGGGAACTGCCTGAGGGGCAATCTCGACTAGATCCAAATCCTTCTCCTTGGCAATAGATATTGCCTCCGCCAAAGGCAGAATCCCGACTTGTTTTTTATCCTCATCTATCACCCTGACTTCTTTTGCTTGTATCATCTCATTTATCCTGTGCGGCTTTCTGCTCCTTCTTCCTGGATAAAATGTGCGCCTTATAATGTTCGACCTCCTTTAAAGATCCATGATCAAGTATTTATTTTTATCTAATTCCTTTACTTTTTCAAGGAATTCATTAACTACTACTTCACCTCTATCGCCCTTGGTATGAACTCTCAGGGATGCTGTTCGGTCGGCGACCTCTTTATCCCCCACGACTAGAATGAGAGGAACTTTATGGACCTCTGCATCCCTGATTTTATAGCCGACTTTTTCCCGGCGAAGGTCTGCCTGCGACCTTAATCCGTTTTCTTTAAATTTTTTATCTAAAGAAGCGGCATAATCATCATGCCTTTCTGCAACGGGGATAATGATCACTTGAACAGGAGCAAGCCAAACAGGGAAATTTCCGTTGTAGTGCTCGATCAAAACACCAAAGAATCTTTCAAGAGAACCAAGGATTGCCCTGTGAATCAGGAAAGGGCTGTGGCGGTTTCCGTCTTCTCCAACATAGCTTAAGTCAAACCTTTCAGCCAGATTAAAATCAAGCTGGATGGTTGTACACTGCCAAGACCTGCGCAAAGCATCTCTTATTTTGATATCAATTTTGGGCCCGTAAAAGACTCCTGCTCCCTCATCCACAAGAAAATCGAGTTTCGCAGCCCTCAGGGCTTTCTCCAGGGCTTGAGTGGCTCTCTCCCAATCCTCGACCTTTCCCACATATTTCTCAGGAATAGTGGAAAGAAAGATTTCATACTCTTTGAATCCAAAAGTATTTAAAATTCTTAAAGCCAGAAAGATTACACGCTTTATTTCTTCTTCAAGTTGATCAGCGCGGCAGAAGACATGAGCGTCATCCTGGGTGAATCCTCTGACTCGCATAAGCCCATGGAGAACTCCACTCCTCTCGTAACGATAGACTGTTCCCAGCTCTGCCCAACGTATGGGCAAATCGCGATAGCTGCGCTGTTTGGAGTTGAAAACCATGATATGGAAGGGGCAGTTCATGGGTTTGAGCTCGTACTCAATCTCATCACTCTGAACTGGAGGGTACATGGCGTCATAAAACTCCGTGTGTCCACTTTTCCTCCAAACATCGAGCCGGGCCAAGTGAGGAGTGTACAGAAAATCATACCCATCCTTAAGGTGCTCTTCTCTCCAATAAGACTCTATAATATGCCTAACAGTAGCCCCTTTGGGATGCCATAGAATCAACCCGGCTCCCAAATCCTCGTTGAAACTGAAAAGGTCCAGTTCAGTACCGAGCTTCCTGTGGTCTCTCTTTTTGGCTTCCTCCAACAGAACCAGATAATCCTTTAGATCCTTCTTCTTAGAAAAAACAGTCCCGTAGATCCTTTGAAGCTGCTGTCCCTGCTCGTCTCCTTTCCAGTAAGCACCAGATACAGAAAGAAGCTTGAAGTGTTTGATCCGACCCGTGGAGGGAACATGAGGGCCTAAACAGAAATCAATAAAACTTCCCTGTTCATAGCAGGTCACCTCTTTGTCGCCTTTCTCCTCGATAAGCTCTACTTTTAGCTCTTGGCCCTGTTCCTTGAAAAGGCGAAGAGCCTCTTTCTTAGGAAGCACTCTTTTTTGAACGGGAATATCCTGTTCGGAGAGCTCCTTCATTCTTTTTTCGATGGCTGAGAGATCCTCTGGGGTAAACGGTTTGTCTCTTAAAAAATCATAAAAAAATCCATCCTCTACTGCTGGTCCAATTCCTGTTTGGGTCTTCGGAAAAAGGTCCAGAACAGCGTGGGCCATAAGATGGGCAGCACTGTGCCTCAAGATGTCCAGAGCCTCGTCAGAGCCTTTGTTAATCAACTTAATCTCCGTATCTTAAGAAAATGGAAAAAAATGGGGCCTGGCCCCAATTTTGGGTGGCCCCAATTTTTTCCCCTTTTTCTCTGCACCCTTTTTCTTTCCACTATCTGTTCTTCAATCTCAGAGTAGGAGGGCTCATGGGGCAGCTTGATATGGGGGGTTAAACAGGAAAGTATCTTGCCTTTCTTTATCGAAAATGCAGATCCTTCTGCCTTAACGTTAACCAATTCAACCATCAAAATCTATCTGTATCCAGCATGGGAGGCGAAGCGACCTCTCTCTCATGCTCTTCCTCATGAATACGCACTCCTTATAATTGGTAGGCGCGGAGGGTATCGAACCCTCGACCTCTTCCGCGTCAAGGAAGCACTCTCCCACTGAGCTACGCGCCTAGTCCTTTAAATCTGTATATATACTAAATAATTTACTCCATTAGTGTCAATAGTAGCGGGAGCAAGTAACGGGGGAGAAAATACAGGGTTAGGCCTGCAAAACTTAAAAAACTTTAATGGTCATTTGATTTTCCCTGAAAACTCAACTTTGTATTTTATTTCTTCAGTAATAATTAAAGTTTTGGAAATCTAACCCCGATGGATCTGGTTAGGAGCCTGATTAAATTAGACAATTGTTCCTAATTTATTTAGAATAAATGCTACGAATATCCCCTAAGGAAAGAAAGAATGATAGGAATCATGGCCGATTCTCACGATAATCTGCATTCTATTAAGCTGGCTGTCCGATTGTTCAATGAAGCAGGTTGCAGTCTAATTATTCATGCCGGTGACTTTGTTGCCCCCTTCGCTGCTAGAGAGCTTGAAAATCTAGGCTGCCCTGTGAAAGCTGTTTTTGGAAACTGCGATGGAGAAAAAAAAGGGCTGGAGAAAGCTTTCCTCTCCTTTGGAGAGATAAAAAAAGCTCCCCTGAGCTTCAATCATGATAATCTCAATTTCATGGTCACCCATATTCCTGTGGCCAAGCGTTCTTATCCTGCCTCTGAGAAAAAATACATCATAATTTTTGCCCATACTCACAAACCAGAGATAAGACACGAGAAAAAGAACCTGCTCATTAATCCCGGAGAGACAGGGGGTTGGGTTTCAGGAAAGAGCACAGTGGCTCTTTTGGACCCAAAGACTTTATCCGTAGACATCATTACATTATGAGATAAAAATGCCTCGACAGATAAACAGACGTCAAAAGCCAGCCTGGCAGAAACTTCGAAAGCGCTATCAGGCTCCTCCTAAATCCTGGTCCCCCAAAGCAAGGAAAAAGGGCCCGGATAGAAAAAAGTAGCCTGTCCCTTTTTCTCAGCTTAATCCCATTGTTTGCATAATTTAGAGGCCTGTATTATACTTAATTTCCTTTTTTTAAGGAGTTATATGGATGAAAAAAGCTCTTATAATGGGTGCTGCAGGAAGAGATTTCCACAACTTCAATGTTTACTTTAGAGACAATGAAGAATACCAGGTTGTGGCTTTTACTGCCACCCAGATCCCTGATATCGAGGATAGAAAATACCCTTCTGCTCTTGCCGGGAAGCTTTACCCGGACGGTATCCCTATCTACCCTGAGGAAGAGCTTTCCTCTCTTATTGGCAAAAATGAAATTTCAGAGGTTTTTTTCTCTTACAGTGATGTTTCTCATGAATACATCATGCATAAAGCATCACAAGTATTAGCTGCTGGAGCAAACTTTACCCTCCTCGGTCCTCGAGAGACGATGATAAAGAGCAAAATCCCTGTAATATCGGTCTGTGCTGTGCGGACGGGAAGCGGAAAAAGCCAGACATGCCGAAAAATCGCGCTCCTCCTCAAGGAAAAAGGAAAAAGAGTTGTCGTCATCCGCCATCCCATGCCTTATGGAGACCTAGCCAAACAGAGGGTGCAGCGCTTTGCCGCCTACGAGGATATGATAAAGCATGAATGCACGATTGAGGAAATGGAAGAATATGAGCCNNTGGACGAGGCCCAAAAAGAAGCGGATATCATTCTTTGGGACGGAGGAAACAACGATTTTTCCTTCTACAAGGCCGATTTAGAGATAGTGGTCACCGACCCTCACAGGCCAGGCCATGAACTCAGGTATCACCCTGGTGAGACGAACTTCAGGAGGGCCCAAGTTCTTATAATCAACAAGATTGATAGTGCTGAAAAAGTGAAATTAGACGAACTTCTTCGAAACATCAAAGAATTCAATCCCGAAGCAACTATTATTCGGGCCAATTCTAAGATAATTGTTCCGGAAGGAAAGGATATAAACGGGAAGACAGTCCTCGTAATCGAAGACGGCCCAACGCTGACCCATGGCGAGATGCCCTACGGGGCAGGGATGCTTGCTGCCCAAAAATACGGAGCTTCAAAAATCGTAGACCCCAGGCCTTTTGCGGTCGGAAGCATTAAGGCAACATACAAAAAATACACCCATCTTGATAGAATCCTTCCCGCCCTGGGCTACGGAAAAAACCAAATGGCTGAGCTTGCTCAAACAATTGAGAAAGTCGAATGCGACCTCGTTGTTAGCGGGACTCCTATTGACCTCGGACGATTAATCAAAACAAGCAAAAGAATCCTGAGAGTCACATACGAGCTTGAAGAAATCGGATCCCCTGACCTTAAGGAGGTCCTGCGAGAATTCTGATGAAAAGAAAGATTGCTCTTATTGCTTTCGGCGGGAATGCAATCCTGCCAGAAACCCAGAGAGGACTTCAATCAGAGCAGATTAATAACGCTCAAAAAGCGGCTCGACTCATGATTCATGTGGTTAAAAAAGGTTATGACATGATCCTTGTTCACGGCAACGGCCCTCAAGTCGGTAATCTTCTGATCCAGATGGAAGAATCGATCACCAAAGTTCCACCGTTTTCCTTGGAAGTCTGCGATGCCATGACAGAAGGGAGCATGGGCTTTATGCTCGAGAAGGCCATAGTTAACGAACTCCGCAAAAATTCTGTGGATAAGGACGTGGCTACACTGATCACCCAGGTCGTTGTGGACAGGGAGGATCCGGCTTTTGAAAAACCGACCAAGCCTGTCGGACCATTTTACACGAAATACAGGGCGCAGATGCTTCGCCGAGAGAAAAAATGGACAATGATAGAAGATTCTGGCCGCGGCTACCGCAAAGTTGTCCCTTCTCCCAGGCCAATCGATGTTATTCCCAAAAGGATTATCCGCGACTTAGTGCGCTCGGGGAAGATCGTTATTGCCGTGGGCGGGGGAGGCGTGCCTGTCATCATTAACGGTCGAGGGCTTTTCCAGGGAGTAGAGGCGGTTATCGACAAAGACTATGCTGCAAGCCTTGTTGCTCGAGAAGTTAAGGCAGACCTGTTTATAATATTAACCAACGTGGATCGCGTGTATCTGAATTATGGCACGCCTGATGAAGAACCAATCGCTGTCATGACAGTTAAGCAAGCAGAAGAATACCTTTCTCAGGGGCAGTTCCCTCCAGGATCAATGGGACCTAAGATCAAGGCAGCGATTGAATACATCAAAGGAGGAGGAAAAGAAGTTTTGATCACCTCAGCTAACCAGCTTAAAGCTTCATTGATTAATCGATCGGGAACAAAAATTAGGGCTTCACTATAGGATAGAAGATGCTTGATAACTTTATTTCCATCCATGATTTAACTCTCTACCAGTTTAGCAAAATTCTAGACCTCACCAGGGAAATAAAAGACAACTCCCACCGATATCGTAATAAACTAAAAGGAAAAATCCTGGCCATGATATTTCAAAAACCTTCGTTGCGAACCAGGATGACCTTTGAGGTGGGGATGCTCCAGTTGGGAGGAGAGGCCGTTTATTTAAGCCCTTCAGACACCCAGGTAGGAACAAGGGAGACCCTTCACGATGTGGGAAAGAATCTGGAGCGTTGGGTTGACGCCATCATGATAAGGACTTTTGCCCACCAGAACGTCATTGATCTAGCCCAGCTATGCCGTATCCCTATCATCAATGCCCTGACCGATCTGCTTCATCCCTGCCAGGCTATGGCTGATTTCTTCACTCTAAAGGAGAAGCGAGGAGACTTGGTTAATTTCAAGTTGGCTTACGTAGGGGATGGCAACAATGTCTGCCACAGCCTTCTTTCTGCTGCAGCAAAAGCAGGAAGCAAAATGAGTGTGGCTACGCCACCCGGATATGAGCCTGATCCTGAAATTCGAAAACAGGCAGAAGAGGAAGGCAAGGAAACAGGGGCAAGCTTCTTTTTCACCAATGATCCTTCTGAAGCAGTCGAGAACGCAGACGCTGTTTATACTGATGTTTGGGCTTCTATGGGACAGGAACAAGAAAAGGAAAAAAGGGCCAAGCTGTTCGCCTCCTTTCAGGTCAACGAAAGCTTGATGGCAAAAGCCAAAAAAGAGGCTTTTTTCATGCATTGTCTGCCAGCCCATAGGGGCGAAGAAGTGACAGATGGCGTCATTGATTCCACACGGTCCATGGTGTATGATCAAGCAGAAAACAGGCTTCACGTCCAGAAAGTCATCATGCTTTCACTTTTAGGGAAAAGATAAAAATGACGATGGAAAAAGAGATAGAAAACACAGAAATCACTGAAAAAGATCTTTTGTTCATTGAAAAAGAATTCTCTAAAAGCAACAAACCTATTTCTCTCCCAGAAATAACAAAAAAAATGGCCTACCAGAAGACTTCAAGCCAGCTAGGTCACAAGGTCAAGAGATACGATCCGCTATGCATCTATGAAATCGGCGACCTAATCTATAAAGAATATGATGAACCCTTGATGGTCAGCAGTAAGGGAGTGGAACCGTTTAAAGGAGCTGTTGTTTTAACAGTTGTCGGGAAAGTCGCCTATGCAGACTTCAACTGCGAGATGCTCGAAGTTGATTACTCTGGAGGTGGAATATTCCGAAAATACATCGATTACATGAAGAAAAGCAAAACTCAAGTTCTCCTGCCGAGTAACGCCGAAGGAAAAGCAAAGACTCCGGAAATCATAGAAAAAAAGAAAGATCCAAGACTGAGTGAACTTCCTATGACGGATAAGGATTTAAAAACGCTGGAGAAAAATCTGCGCTCTACCCTTTCCAAGTCATCAAAATTTTTCTGCTGGAACGATTACTGGCAACTCAACGAGAAGCAAATTGAGATCCAGGAGAAAAAAATAAAGGAAATAAAAAACCATCTCCAGGAGAAGAAATTATCGGTCACATCAGATGAGTTGGTGAATAAATTTTTTAGCATGGAAAGTACGGATGACCTCTTCGAACTTTGTTGCATGAGCTTAAACTATACACTTGAAAAAAAATACAAGAAGGAATTTATACATGTCTCTCCCCAGGAGTGGGGTAAATGGCATCTGAAGAAGATCCTTAATTCTTTCCCCGAGGGTTTACCCCTATCTGCTCCTAAAGCAAAACTTCCTGTTTTTAGCAAAGAAGAGAAACAGGAGATAACCCAGACTCATGAATTCCCTTTACAAACCTACCTTACCTGGAGAGAAATTCTCTCCGGGGGCGTTAAAGTTTCAAAAAGTCTTAACAAGGAATTATCGCATTCCAGAGAGTACATTTTCAGCGACAAAGACGAAGAGAAGGACTACACTGTTTTCTATTACCCATCATCTGCCTTTTTTCTGGGATTAGAGGACTTCTTCGAGAGCAATAATGTTCCCCAAGGCGCGCGCCTGACTCTGGAAAGAAAGAGTCCTACTCAATTCAACTTCTCGCTGAAGAAGTCAAAGAAAAAGCTCCCTATATTGAAAATAAACTATGACTCTAAAGAAGATATATTCTCCACCAGCGGGCAAGAGGCTTTCACCTTCTCTCTACCTAACAAAATCATTCATCTAAAAAGAGAAACTCTTAACGGACTTTTTTCCCTCTACCCCCAAAGAGATAAGCTGAATCTCGGGGAACTTTTAATCCTCATCTTTAAAAACTTCGGCTTGGAAACCAACAATTTCGCTCTCCATTATTTAAGAGCATATCATATGGTCGACATCTTAAAACAAACCACTCAGGAAGAAGTAGAAAAAACTCTGCTTAACTCACCGGGATTCTTTCCATCAGAAAAAGATAAGGGGATTTTCTTCTACAGAGAAAAAATTGAGGTTGAAGAGGAAGTAAAGCCTGAGGTTCCTGAAAAAATCCTGCCTGAAGCACCTCCTCCAGAAGAAATTGAGGAAGCCCCGCCAACTCCCCCCTCTGAAGCGCCGGTTGAGGAAATCCCTGCTCCAGAGATCAAAGAAGAGAGAAGAGAGGAGATTAGACTCGAAGCTCCCTTTGAACCTGTTAAGGAAGCGATAATAAAAGAGGAAGAGATTGAGAAGGTCCCAGGAAAAAGAGAAAAAATCTCAAAGAAAAAGAGGCTGAGGATAGAGGCCGAAAGAGTTGGCCGGGCAAGAAAGGGAGAGAAAAGAATTATAGAGGAGAAAATAGAAATAGAAGAATATGAACAGGAAGCCCTCAGAGCAATTAAAGCACAGGAGAAAAAAGAAGCCGAAGAAGAAGCTCGGGCAAAAGAAAAAAAGGAAAAGTTTAAACCTTATGTCTCTGAGGGAACCGTCTTTGGAGACTTTGCCGAAAAACTCAAAACAGCATTAGACAAATCCAAGAAAAAGAAGCAGTAAAAAATTCACAAGATTTCTCTAATGTGGCCTTTCCTTCGGGTCACTCCCATTTGATCCAGAAGCTCAAGAAGAGGAATAGCATATTTACGAGTGAGGCCAGTCATTTCTTTAAAATCCGCAACAGTTAACTCCCTTTTTCTTGATTTCTCAATCCTAGAGATAATTTCATCCAGCCATTTGGAATGAAGGATCAATCCATCCTTTCCCTGGACGACCTTTTTCCTTTCTACCAGAAGAGAAAGCAAACTATCCAGCCTTTTTGAGGAGAGACGAAAACGTTGGCGAAGGTCCTCAAAAGAGTACGAGCGAAATTCTCCCTTGAAGCACAAAGCTTCAAGCTCGTTCAAAATGCCTTCCTCTTCAGGGGTGAGAGTCATGGTAAATTCGGATAGGGCAAGCTTGTCCTCAGACTCACTAATTTGACCTGCTCGCGAGAGATGTTTTAAGGCTAAGGAGAGAATCTTGGGGTCAAGCTCAAATCTAGTCTCTAATCCCTCTCGAGACACTCCCTTCTGTTCAGGGTGGCTTTGATGAAACTGAGCCAGGAATCTGAGAATTCTCTTGCAGAGAAAATCAAGGCTCTCCTGGGAAAGAAGAAAGAGAGGCGAGAAGGTGAGGATTCTTATCTTACCTTCAGCCTCAAGCTCTTGAGCCAAACGCTGGATGATCCTCTTTATAAGGGAGGTAAATTGGGTTATATCTCTTTCCTTTAGACCTTTATGGCCTTTTTCTTGGACCAGAGCAAGAAGCATTTCTTTCTCATCGCCCTGAAGCCGCTCGAGAAAGGCAATTTTTTTCTTTATCTTCCCCCGGGTGACTTTCTCCGAGAAGGGATTAAGAACGCGCCCCTCTCCTCGAAGAGGCGTCTTTCCCGACCCTTGGACTTTAAAACTATCCTTCCATTTCAGCAAAAGGGGATGGCGAAGGTGGACGCGAACATGAACCGCCTGCTTTTCTAGCTGTACTTTTTCATAGAAGAAAAAAGAAGCAGAAACCTTCTCTCCTTTGACAAGAAGAGACAAATCCACTGGTTTTTCTGCATCACCCGAGGAAAAATTTACTTCCGCATCAAAGCAACTCGTCTTCATCGCGCCTTTTCCTTCCTTTCCGGGCTTAACGTCAAAGTCATCCTCCTCATGATGGGGTCAACTGAAGCCAGCGCTACTCGCAGTCTATCTCCTAATTCGTATTTCCTCCCCGTTCTTCTTCCGATAAGTGTTTTTTCTGATCTTTTAAAATAGTAATCTCCACCCAAGTCAGAATAGGAGACTATGCCGTCCACAAAATAGTCCTCAAGCTCCGCGACTAATCCCGCTTTGGTGAAATCAACGATTATGCCTTCAAATTCATCGCCGAGCTTCCCTTTCAGGAACCGATAGATTCTCCACTCTATGAGTTCTTTCTCTGCTTCCTCAGCATTTCGTTCTTCTTGGGAACAGTGAAGCGCAACCGAAGAGAGTAAGGGCATTTTTGGGCGTTCGTTCCTGAGGACTTTTTTCAAAATCCTATGAACGGACAGGTCTGGATACCTCCGGATGGGAGAGGTGAAGTGGGTATATTCCTTTTTGGCAAGACCATAATGGCCCATGTTTTCTTCTGAATAAACCGCCAGTTTCAGGGATTTCAAAATCCGCAGACTGATAAATTTCTCCTCATCCTTCCCCTCAACCTCCTCCAGGACATGCTGTAAGTCCTGGGAGCGTATTTTTTTTGGCGAGGGGAGAGAAAGGCCAAAATGAGCCAGTATATCCCTGAGCTTTTCCAAATCTTTAATACCAGGGGGAGGATGTATTCTGTACATCAGGGAAACGCCTTTTCCTCCGAGAAAGGAAGCTACTGCCTCGTTGGCCGCAAGCATAAATTCCTCAATTACTCGGTGGGCTTCATTGTGCTCAAAAGGTACGATCGAATCGAGACTTCCTTCTTTATACACGAGTTCAGGCTCGAGGAGGTCAAAATCAAGGCTCCCTTCTTTTGCCCTTCTTGCTCTCAAAATGCGAGCCAGGTCTCTCATCAGCAATAAATCAGGAACCAGTTCTGAAAATTTTTCCTTCTCCTCCTCATCCCCTTCAAATATCCGGTAAACAGAATTATAGGTCATCCTTTCCGCTGTTCGAATCAAAGAGGGATGAAATTCAGTCTTTAAAACTTCACCTTTATAATCTATTTCAAGCAAAACTGAAAAAGTAAGCCTCTCTTCTCGAGGTCTGAGGCTGCAGATATCGTTGGAAAGCCTCTCAGGCAGCATAGGGAGAGTGAGATCAGGGAAATAAACACTCGTTCCTCTGTCATAGGCATCCGCATCCAGGGCGGTGCCAGGCTTTACATAGTGGGAAACATCGGCAATGTGGACTCCAAGACGAAAATGCCCGTTGCCAAGCTTTCTCACATTCACCGCATCGTCAAAATCCTGGGCTTTTTCGCCATCAACAGTCACAATCTTCCAGTTTCGATAATCTTTTCTGTATTTTCTGTCCTGAGGTCTGATTTCAGATGAGTACTCTGCGGCCTCAGCGAGGGCTTCCTCTGAAAAGGAAAAAGCTAAATTATATCTCCTGATGACAACCTTGGTGTCTACTCCCGGGTCATCGGGCATACCGAGAACGTCCATCAAACGCTTAGAGCTTCTATCCACCTCAACGATCATCCCTGATTGAGGAGAAAGATGCTCTTCAGGAGCCAAAGGAATTTCATCAGGAGAAGGCGAGTCAAACGGAAGAAAAAAAGCTTTTCCCCACCTTTCCTTATAAAGACCCAGCATTCTCTCTGCTTCCTTTTTCACTATCCTGATTACTCGTCCTTCGGGCTTCCCCTTTTTCCCCTTTTCCCGATACAGGACCTCTACAACATCTCCTTTGAGGGCGTCTCCAGAATAACGGGCAGGAATAAAAATATCATCAGAACTCCCTTCTTCGGGGATAACAAAGCCAAATCCTCGGGGAGAGGCAACGAACCTTCCCTTTATTATGTTTGACTTGGCAGGGACAAAATATTGTCTTTTAAGCTTGAGGATGACACCGTGGCTTTCCAGTCTTCTAAGAGTCTTTCTTAAAAGCTGCTTTTCTCTGGGCACGACATATAGTTCCTTGGCAATTCTTTGAAAACTCAAGCCTTCTCTTCTTTTCCGGAGCAGAGAGACGATCTCGCTTTCCATCTTTATTCTCAATAATAAAATAAAGAGATATACGGAATTTTATAATTATCCCTTAAAACCTTGACTAGTTTTATCTTGAAAATCCTTTCAAATTCCTCGTCTTGTTGGAACTCGTAGTCTTTCAGAACTCCGCTTTTCACCCTCTCTTTCTCCTCTTCCTCAGAATTATTCAGGAGAAGGTCCTCTATTTTTCCCTCAATTCGCTCCAGCTCCTCCTCATCAAAATGACTTTGAGAAAGCACTTTATGAGCCAGAGAAAAAGCTTCTTTCAAATACCCTACCTGCTGAGGGATTTTTGCTAAAAACCTCTCGATTTCGGCCTTGGCTCGATCTCTCTTCTCATGCCTTTCTACTATCCTTTTTTTGTGTCCAACTTTTCTTTCTCTATCCTGCTCAAATGCTTTTAGTACCTGGAGCTCACAGAAAGCAAGAGATTGGATTTTAGCCTTTCTCCCTGGTTTTCTCCTGTAACTCTCAAACGATCTCTCGATTCCTTCCAAAACAACATGAAGAGGGACTCCCATCTTCTCCCATCTCGCAATATAATCGAGCTCTTTGGAAGAGAGGAAAAAGGGAGCCCCACGGTGCCTGAAAAAATGAATAGCAACAGATTGGAAATATTTGCTTCGACTCTTATCCATTATACCTCTCACAAACGAAACCGGGCATAGTGGGACTGGCTACTTTTTCTGGAAGAAAGAGCACAGTCTTTGCTCTTAAACAGTTCATGCAGAAAAAGTAGCCAGTCCCCTTTTAATTCCCTTTTCTTACTCAAGGCTTCTTTCATGAAGGATCCTCAGTCCCTCTAGAGCAAGATGGGGTTCGTGAAAATCTATGGAATTGATCTCATGGCCTATCTGGGCGGCAAAGCCTCCTGTAGAGATGACGCTGGCTTTTTCCCCTAATTCTCTTCTTATCTCTTCAATAATATTGGAGACAAGGCCTACATAGCCAAAATAAAGGCCTGATTGCATGCTGGAAACCGTGGTCCTTCCGATCGCCTTACGGGGCTTTTTTATTTCTATGTGGGGCAGCTTGGCCGTTTTAAGGTAAAGGGCTTCGGCTGATATTTGAATTCCTGGGGCTATTGCTCCGCCTAAATATTCCCCTTTAGCAGAAACTGCGTCAAAAGTGGTGGCGGTTCCGAAATCAACTACAATACAGGGCCCGCCATGCTTCTCAAAGGCTGCAACAGCAGCAACAACTCTGTCCGCTCCCACCTCGAGCGGATTTTCATAAAGAATAGCCATCCCTGTCTTCAATCCTGGCCCGACTACAATAGGTTTAAACCCGAATAGATCCCTGCTCAAATCTTGAAAGACAGGTGTCAAGGGAGGGACAACGCTGGAGATAACAACCGACTTTATGTCCTCCGCCTTCATCCCTGCAAGGGAAAGCAGGTTTAAAAATATAATCCCGTATTCATCGCAAGTTTTTTCCCTTTCTGTCCTGATCTTCCAATTTTTGATTAATTTCTTTTCCCGGAATATCCCTACACCGATGTTGGTGTTTCCTATATCTATGGCTAAAATCATCTCATCCCTCCTTTATGTTTAAGTGTCTTTATCTCTGCTGAAAAAAAGGACGTTCTCTTTCCTTGGCTCTCCAGGATCAAGCTCCCTTGAGAGTGGACCCCTCTGTAAATTCCTGAAACTTCCCCGCTTTCTGTAATCAATGTTATTTCCTTTCCAAGAGGCAGAATCGAATTTTCTTGGAAATGGCTGATAATTTTCCCCTTCTCATTTTGCAAGAATCGACCGTACCATTGATTTAGGGCAGGCCAAAGGTTTCGAAGCAGGATATTCTCATCCATATCTTCCTTTGATATGAGCTTAAGGGAGGTGGCTTGATGGCGGATTTCTTCAGGGAAATCGTCCCTCCCATGGTTCATATTCAGGCCTATCCCCAAGATAGCATAATTGATTCTATCTCCTAAAAAGCCTCCCTCGCAGAGAATACCTCCCAATTTTTTCTTTCCCCATATTAAATCGTTGGGCCATCTAAGTTTAATCCTTAATCCGACTGAATCATAAACAGCATCGGCGACAGCCAATCCAGCTACAAGAGGAAGAAGGGAAATGTTGGAGTGGGAGGGGCGGAGAATTACTGAGAGATAAATCCCTTTTTTTCTGGCCGAGTACCATTTCCTTCCTTTCATCCCCCTTCCTTTAGTCTGCTCATCAGAGATGACAACCGTGCCTTCCTCTTCTCCAGCGAGGGCCAGTTCCTTGGCCAGGTCGTTCGTAGAAGGGCAGCTTTTAGTGCGGTTTATTTTTGCCCCGATTTTCATAGTAAAAAGGAGTGAATGTCTTCCTCTTTAGACCGCTACATCAGGGAGAGAATGTGCTTGAGGCTTTCCTCTAGTTTTGTTTTTTTGCCCTGAAGATCCCGAAGCTTTTCCTTTGCTTCTTTGATGACTTCATTTGGAGCACGTTTAAGGAAATTGGTGTTTTTAAGTCTGGTTTCAATTTTTTCTATATCCAGACATAATTTTTGAAAGCTCTTTCTCGAGCCTCTGTTTCTCCTGATCTAAATCGAAGACTCCCTTCTCGATGGGAATAGCTATCTCCCAAGAACCAGCTATCCCCTTTAAAAGCTTCTTTTGCCGCGGAAAATGATCCAAAATCTCAACCTGACGAATATTAGCCAGAGTCTGGATGTACTCTTTGGTATGACGAATGATTTCTGCCTCTGCTTTTTTCCCCACTTTTCTCTCATCCTTCACTCTCACATAAAGATCAACTTTTTTCTTAGGAGGAATCCTGTTCTCTGCTCTTATAGTTCTAATCCCGACTATCGCCTCCTGGAGGAATCTCATCTCTCTTTCTGCCTCCCTATCTATTAAATTCTTTCTTGCTTTAGGGAAAGATGCCACTGCCAAAGATTTTCCGGAGGAAGGGCATATGCTGCCAGATTTCTTCGGTGATGAAGGGCATAAACGGATGAAGAAGCCTCAGTATCTGGTCTAACGTATCGACCAGGACGGCCTCCGACGTTCTGTTCTCCTTGTTTAAGACTTGGCTTGACCAACTCAATATACCAATCACAAAATTCACCCCAGATAAAATGATAGATTTTATTTGCTGCATCATAAAACTTATAATTTTCTAAAGCATCATGCAGCTCTTCAATAATCCCGACTAACCTGCTCCGGATCCACCTGTCAGCCAGGGTTAATTCCTCCTCTTTCAGGCGAAATTCCTCTCCTTGGATGTTCATCAAGACAAAGCGGGACGCATTCCAGATTTTGTTGGCAAAGGCCTGATAACCTGCCATCCTCTCTTCGGCAAGGGAAAGATCCATGCCAGGAATGGCTAAGGCAGCCAGGGTGAATCTCAAAGCATCTGTGCCGTATTTCTCGATCATTTCAAGGGGATCGATTATATTCCCTTCTGATTTGCTCATTTTTCGTCTTTTAAAATCTCTAACCAGGCCGTTTATAAAAACATGACGGAAAGGAATATCCTTGGCAAATTTAAGCCCCATCATAATCATCCGGGCAACCCAGAAAAAAATGATGTCAAACCCTGTTGACATTAGATCAGTAGGGTAGAAAGTCTTCAAATCATCTGTTTTCTCGGGCCAGCCCATGGTCACAAAGGGCCAGAGGGCAGAACTGAACCATGTATCAAGAACATCTTCATCCTGAACGAGCTTGGAGCTCGGGCATTTTTCACACTTTGCAGGCGCCTCGTCCGAAACCACGATATGCTCGCAATCCTGGCAATACCAGGCAGGTATCCTGTGCCCCCACCAGAGTTGACGTGATATACACCAATCATGAATGTTGTACATCCACTCAAAATAGGTCTTGGCCCAGTTGGAGGGGATGAACTTAATCTTCCCTTCTTCTACCACCTTGATAGCTTCTTCGGCCAAAGGCTTCACACGAACAAACCACTGCCAGGAAAGATGGGGCTCGATGATGGTCTTACAGCGGTAGCAATGGCCGACAGCGTGCTCGTAATCTTCTGTCTTGGCGAGCAAGCCCATCTCTTCAAGCTTGGCTATCACCTTCTCTCGACATTCGAACCTGTCTAATCCTTTAAATTCTTCTCCAGCCGCCTCAGTCATTCTTCCAGAACCGTCTATCACGATGACCTGTTCCAGGTTGTGGCGTTTCCCTAATTCAAAATCGACTGGATCATGGGCTGGAGTCACTTTGACTGCCCCTGTCCCGAACTCTTGCTCAACTCGCTCGTCGGTAATAACAGGAATCTCACGGTTTACAAGGGGAAGAAGGACTCTCTTCTTCTTAAACTTCGAATAACGCTTATCATCAGGGTGTACGGCTACCGCGGTGTCACCCAGCATAGTCTCGGGACGTGTGGTGGCAACTGCAATACTCTCATCAGAATCCAAGAGTGGATACTTGATGTAGTAGAGTTTTGCTTTTCGTTCCCTGTGTTCGATTTCGATATCTGAAAGGACTGTTCCGCAATGGGGGCAGCGATTGACCAGGTAATAGTCCCTGTAGATAAGACCCTCTTTATAGAGTTCGATAAAAACATGCCTTACTGCTTTGGAGAAGCCCTCATCCAGGGTAAACCTTTCTCTTGTCCAGTCTAAAGAGGTCCCGAGTTTCTTCAGCTGATGGATAATCATCCCGCCGTATTTATCCTTCCAGTCCCAGGCCACTTTCATAAATTCTTCTCGACCTATCTTCTCCCGAGTCAATCCCTTTTCAGCCAAACTCTGTTCAATAACATTATGAACTGCGATGCTGGCATGGTCTGTCCCGGGAAGCCAGAGCGTGTTGAATCCCTGCATCCTGCGCCAACGAACAATGATATCGGGAAGGGTGAAGCATAGGGCATGCCCTATATGAAGAATTCCTGTAACATTCGGAGGGGGAAGGACCATAGAAAATTTCTTCTTGGACGAAGGAACCTGAGGAATGAACAGCCCTTCATCGATCCAGAATTTCGACCATTTCTCCTCAACAGGATTAGGGTCGTAAACTTTTTCAAGAATATGTTTTTTATTCATCGGGGTCAGACCTTCAAAACTTTTAATCTATTTTTTTTCGTTGCTCATTCCTCAAAGTCTAAGCTTATATATTAATAGCATATAATATTCAAATTATTAAGGTTTTCAAAGTTTAAAAGGTCTAACCCCATCAATACTCAATAAAGACAGAATCGTCCCCTAACAGGCTTTCGATTCTTGTTGTTATTTCCTCTGAGAGAGATATGGCCTGGATTTCCATAGACTGAACCACCATTCTGTAGGAATGAGGAGTTTCGAGTTCAAAAAACACCGGACACTCCCCACGATTCTCGTCCAGCATGGTCTTCAATTCATCAAATACCGACTCCTCGATGCCAGGAAGAAAGATCCTCAGAATTACTCTTTTCGCCTGTTTTTGGAAGGCATCGGCTAAGGGCATAACTTGGATAAGGTGGATCCTCTGGTTTTCTCCTTCTCCTAAGAACTTTCCCTTAACCCAGACTAACTGATCCTCTCTGAGGAACTCATAATATCTTTGGTAACTATCGGGAAAGACAACGACCTCAATCCTGCCGCTCAGATCTTCCAGGATAAAGGAGGCCATCCTTTCATCCTTCCTAGTCTTAAGGGGTTTAAGGGAAGAGATTATTCCTGCAACTCTTATTTCGCTGTTAAAATCTTTTTCCTCATCCAACTGGCTTATCGGCTGAGAAACAAGCCTTTTTAACTGTTTCCCGAATTTGGCCAGAGGATGACCTGTGATATATAATCCCAAAGCATCTTTCTCATAGGAGAGAGAAAGAGATTCATCCCATTCTGGCATCTCCTCCACCTCGGGAGGAATGGGGGGAGGCTCGATCTGACCTGATCCGAACAGGAGGCTCTGTTTTGAAGATTTAATTTTCTGTATTTCATGAGCATACTCAATCATTTTATCTATGAGATGAAACATCTGCGATCTTCGCCATCCAAATGAATCCAGGGCTCCAGCCTTTATTAAACTCTCAATTACCTTGCGGTTCAGGGCTTTTGGATCTGCCACCTCACAGATATCAAAAGGTGAAGCAAACTTTCCTCTCTTCTCCCTTGCTCGAAGCAGAGCCCGGACCGCCCCTTCACCGACATTTTTTACTGCTGAGAGACCAAAGCGGATGTCTCCCTTAACGACTGTGAAGTTGAAATCGCTTTCGTTAATGTCGGGTGGGAAGATTTTAATTCCCAGTTCTTCACATTCAGTGATGTACTTGGCAACCTGAGAAGTGGCGCCTCTTTCAGCTTCTGAGGTCAAGAGAGCCGCCAGAAAATGGGAAGGATAATGGGCCTTTAGATAAGCGGTGCGGTAGGCCAAATAGGCATAGGCTGCGCTATGAGATTTATTAAACCCGTAGCCGGCAAAATCTTTTATCTGATCAAAGATCTTATTTGCTTTAGCCTGGCTCAGACCTTTCTTCTTCGCTCCTTGGACGAATCGCTGCTTTTGGGCCTTCATCATGCCGGTTTCTTTCTTCCCCATCGCCTTGCGTAGTATATCGGCTTCAGCCATGGAAAATCCCGCCAGCTCGGTGGCAATTTCCATAACCTGCTCCTGGTAGACGATGAGGCCTTGAGTCTCTTTCAGAATAGGTTCGAACTCTGCGCATTCATAGCTGATTCGATCAGGATGGTTTTTGCGTTTTATAAATTCATCTGTCATTCCGCTCTTGAGCGGGCCCGGTCGGTAGAGCGCATTTAGCGCGATCAGGTCGCGAAAGCTTTCAGGCTTAAAATTGCGGAGCAAATCTTTCATCCCCGAGCTTTCAAACTGAAAGACACCATCTGTGTTACCTGATTTGAAGACCTCAAAAGTTGCCATATCATCCAGAGGAATATTCTTCATGTCTATTATTTCGCCTGTTTCTTTGGCGATGAGTTCAACCGTATCTTGAATAACAGTCAGGTTGCGAAGCCCGAGAAGGTCCATCTTGAGCAGGCCGATAGCTTCGATATCCTGCATCGGAAATTGAGTTGTAATCTCACCCTTTATGGATTGGTAAAGCGGCATAAACTCTACCAGCGGTTTCGGAGTGATGACGATTCCCGCGGCATGAATAGACGGATGGCGAACCTGTCCCTCCAGTTTTTGGGCCACAGAAAGGAGGTGGGCAATCTTGGCATCTTTGTCCCTCAGTTCCCTCAACTGGGGAATATTCTTTAATGCCCCCTCGATAGTGGCATCTGGACCGAAAGGAGGAATCATCTTGGCAATCTTATCTACTTCGGGAAGCGGAACCTCAAGAGCTCTCCCTGCATCCCTGACTGACTGACGAGCAGCCATGGTCCCAAAGGTGATAATCTGGCAAACGTTTTCCTGCCCGTATTTTTCGGTAACGTAAGCGAGAACTTCATCCCTTCTTCTTCCACAGAAATCAATATCAATATCAGGCAGGCTGATTCGCTCCGGGTTGAGAAATCTTTCGAACAGAAGATCGTATTCCAGGGGATCGATATCTGTTATTCCTAAACTATAGGCAAGCAGGCTCCCTGCAGCTGAACCCCTTCCCGGTCCTACAGGAATTTTTTTGGATTTGGCCATCTGAATGAGATCCCAGACTATAAGAAAATATCCCTCGAACCCCATTTCCTTAATGAGCTTTATCTCTTTTTCCAGTCTCTCCTCATACGCTTGAGTTGGGTGAGCAAGCTCATCCTCTTTCTTCCCCTTGATGGCGGTCTCGACCTGACTCTTGAATCCTTCTCTGGCAACTCTAGCAAAATATTCACTCAAGGATGTCTTCTCCGGCGCCTTAAATTGCGGCAAGAAATATCCGGAAAGAGGGAATTCGAAATTGCACTGCGCTGCGATTTTGGCTGTATTCTGGATGGCTTCAGGGGTCTCGCTAAACAGATCTATCATCTCTTCGCTCGACTTAAAATAGAATTCCTGGCTGCCGAAACGAATTCTATCCTGCTCGGTCACTCTTCTGTTGGTTTGGATACAGAGCAGGATGTCTTGGCTCTCAGCGTCATCCTTTGATAGATAATGCACATCATTCGTGGCAACTAATGGGATATTGAGTTTTCGAGAGAGGTTAAGGAGCAGAGGATTAATCTTCTTCTGTTCCTCAAGGCCATGGTCTTGAATCTCGATGTAAAAATCACCCTTGGGCATGATAGAGGCATACTCAAGGGCAGCCTCCTCTGCTTTATCTTCCAGGCCCATTTCCAGATTGAGTCCAACCTCTCCTTTTAAGCACCCAGAAAACCCGACAAGACCTTCGCTATGTTGAGCCAAAAGCTCTTTATCTATACGGGGTCTGTAGTAAAAACCCTCCAAATAGCTCTTGGTGATCAACTGACAGAGATTCCTGTACCCAACCTCATTTTTAACTAGCAAGATGAGATGAAAATGATTCGGCCCTCTCCCTTCTGCTTTTTTGATAAACCGACTCTTGGGAGCAATGTAGACTTCGCAACCCAGGATGGGTTTTATCCCCTTCTCCTTTGCTTGCTTGAAAAAGCTCACCGCACCAAAGATATTTCCATGGTCAGTCAGCGCAACCGCAGGCATATTGTTGTTATAAGCAACTTCCACCAAAGATGAGGTTTTTAAGGCACCATCTAGGATGCTGAATTCCGAATGGTTGTGAAGATGAATAAAGGTAAGCTCCATTTTTATCTCTTAATAAAAAGGGGGCAGGCTACTTTTTCTAATGAAAAGAGGGCAGGCCCTTTTTTCTCTTTTTCTTGTAGAAAGAGCATAGTCTTTACTCTTGGATAGTCCAAGTAAAAAGTAGCCTGTCCCCATTTTTTGCCCATTTTTCATTCCCATTCTATAGTTCCTGGGGGCTTGCTAGTGGTATCATAAACAACACGGTTAACACCTTCAACCTCGTTTACAATCCGATTCGATATGCGCGACAGGAGTTCCGGCTGAGCTGGATACCAATCAGCTGTCATCCCGTCCACACTCCGGACTAAGCGGACAACAACAACGCTCTGGTAAGTGCGCCTGTCTCCCATGACTCCGACTGATTTAACAGGGAGCAAGACAACAAACGCCTGCCATAGCTTATGGTAAATCTTTGCTTTCTTTACTTCCTGGAGAAGAATTTCGTCAGCTTCCCTTAAAAGCCTGATCCTCTCGGGCGTGACTTCCCCTACAATTCTTACCGCAAGCCCTGGGCCTGGGAAGGGGTGTTGACGAATAAATTCTTCCTCCACTCCCAACTCAGAAGCCACAGCCCTCACCTCATCTTTAAATAGCTCTCGGAGAGGCTCAATAAGCTTAAACTTCAAGTGGAGCGGCAATCCCCCCACGTTGTGGTGAGATTTAATGGAAGATGAGGGTCCTTTAACAGGATTGCTTTCGATCACATCAGGATATATGGTGCCTTGGGCCAGGAACTCTGCTTCGCCTATCTTATCTGCCTCTTCTTCAAAAATGCGGATAAACCTCCCCCCGATGACTTTTCTCTTCCTCTCCGGGGAAATCACTTTCTTAAGTCCTTCAAGAAACAGCTGTGAAGCGTCAACGCCGATGACGTTAAGGGCCAACTTATTCCTGAATTTTTTCATCAATTCCTCGTACTGCCCCTTTCTCAAAAGACCGTTATCAACAAATATGCAGAAAAGATTGTCCTTAACAGCTCTGTGGACGATAAGCGCCGTGACCAGAGAATCGACTCCACCGCTGAGCCCGCAAATGACTCTCTTCCCATCCACCACGTTCCGGATTTCCTCCACTTTTTGGGCCACGAAAGAACCCATTCTCCACTCAGGCTTTAATCCCGCATAAGAAAAAAGGAAGTTCGAAAGGATCTTTCTTCCCTGTTCAGTATGAACGACCTCCGGATGGAACTGGACACCAAAAAGCTTTCTCCCTTTGTTCTCGATAACAGCCGCATCACAATGAGACGTCTTCCCGGAAACGATAAAACCGGGTGGAATTGCCTCCACCCTGTCCCCATGGCTCATCCATACCTGCCCTTTGTCTTTAATTCTGGATAACAATCCTCCTCTGTCCGTAACGCTCAAAGAAGCAAAACCGTATTCCCTTTTCTTGGAATAGGCTACTTTGCCTCCCAAAAGGTAAGCCATAAGCTGCAATCCGTAGCAAATGCCCAGAACAGGAATCCCCATCTCAAAAATCTTTCTGGGGGCAAGAGGAGCATCTTCACCATAAACGCTCTGAGGACCTCCCGAGAGGAATAAAGCAGCAGGCTTTTCTCGCTTGATTCTGGAAAGAGGAACGCTAAACGGGAAAATCTCAGAAAAAACTCCTAATTCCCTTACTTTCCGAGCGATAAGCTGGGTGTACTGGGAGCCAAAATCGAGGACAATTACCTTCTTCATGTTCCGATTTTAGCAGAGGAATAAAGGATTGTAAACGCAATTATCAAAAACGGGATAACAGAGGTAGGAAAATGGGGCCTGGCCCCTTTTTTGGCCCCATTTTCGCCAATCCTTCCAGAAAGCAAATTGACTTCAATTCTCTATTATTTTATAGTTATTTTGACCATGAACTGGGAAAAAATTGCTCGAGAAATAAGCATAAATACAGCTTCAAAAATCATTCTCTTGGTTCTGGACGGTTTAGGTGGACTTCCTGTTAAGGGAAAGACAGAACTCGAGGCTGCGCATACGCCGAACCTCGACACTCTTGCCGCAAAAAGTGTTTGCGGTTTAGCTGACCCGGTTTTCATGGGCATCACTCCTGGAAGTGGACCTGCCCACCTTACTCTGTTTGGATATGATCCCTTAAAATACGTCCTGGGCCGCGGAATCCTGGAGGCTCTCGGATCTGGAGTAGAGGTTGCTAAAAACGATCTTGTAGCCAGGGGAAATTTTGCTACTCTGAAAGACAATCTCATAGTCGATAGAAGAGCGGGCAGAATCCCCACCAGCGAAAATGAAAAGCTGTGCCAGAGGCTCAACAGTTCTCTAAAGAGTGTCGAGGGTGTTAAAATCCAGCTTTTCCCCGGGAAGGAGCACCGTTTTGTGGTCAAATTCAGCGGGGAAGGGCTCTCGGATGCTCTCTCGGATGCAGATCCTCAAAAGGAAAACAAGCCCAGAGTCCCTGCTCAAGCATTATCCAAGGAAGCCGCAAAGACTGCCCAGATAATAAACGATTTCATTGATGAGGTGATAAATATCTTGAAGGATTCTCCGAGTGCCAATGCCATCCTTCTAAGGGGATTCTCCAAGCATCCCTCCCTTCTCAGCATGGGTGAGTTTTATAAATTAAAACCTGCCGCCATTGCCAACTATCCCATGTACAAAGGATTGGCCAGGCTTGTAGGCATGGACGTCCTCGATACGGGCCAAGACTTACCCGATCTCTTCACAACCTTGGAAAAAAACTACAAAGACTACGACTTTTTTTATATCCATGTGAAAAAAACTGATTCTGCAGGAGAAGATGGAAATTTTAAGGCGAAAAAAGAAGCCATCGAAGAATCAGACACCTACATTCCCCGCCTTCTTGCCCTTAAACCTGAAGTCCTGGTTGTCACTTCGGATCATTCAACCCCTTCTCTTCTAAAATCTCATTCCTGGCACCCCAATCCATTCCTCCTTTTCTCCAAAGCTTCCCTGGCTGATAAGGTCAGCCGATTTACGGAAAGAGAGTGCAGCCAGGGCTACTTAGGGCGATTTCAAGCAATTTATGCCATGCCTTTGATGCTGGCCCATGCGGGTAAACTAAAAAAATATGGAGCTTGAGGTCTCTGTTCGTTGACAATAACAGAGTTGTACTATAGAATTAATAGAGATTATTGATGCTAAAATACAAAAATAGCTGGCTGCGGATAATCTTATTTCTTTCCTTTTTTTCCCTCCCCTTTTCCTCTCTTCCTGACTCAAGAATAGAAATTCACAACCTCCGCTACCACACACACCCTTCTTATACCAGGTTTGTTATTGATATCGGGAAATTGCGGGAATACGTATTCAGCGAGCTTCCCTCTCCAGATCGGGTATATGTAGATATTTACCAGGCCAAGCTGAATCCCATTTTACACGGCAAAACATTTCTTGTTGACAATGACTACCTCAAGCAAATACGCGTTGCTCAAAAGACATCGTCCACGGTCAGAGTGGTGGCTGACCTTGATTTCCAGAAAGCATACTATCGTGTCTGGCACCTCCCCGATCCTTTCAGGATCATCATTGACATCTATCCCTCCAAATTGCCCAGTCTTCCCCAACCTCCTCAACCTGCCAAATCAGGATCAAGTATAATCCGCCAGTTAGGATTGGGAATACAGAGAGTTGTCATCGACCCTGGACACGGAGGCAAAGACCCTGGTTGCGTCGGGAAAAGCGGGCTCAGAGAAAAAAAGATAGCCCTTGATGTTGCCACGCGTCTTAAAAATATACTGGAATCAAAAGAGAACCTCGAAGTGATAATGACCAGGACTTCAGACATCTTTCTCGATCCGGAAAGCAGGACTGTGATAGCCAACCAGAAACAGGCTGATCTGTTCATCTCCATCCATGCTAACGCCAACCGCAGCAGGAAGCTTTCAGGCATAGAGTCATTTTATCTTAATTTTAGCCAGGATCCTTCTGTCATCGAAACAGCAGCCAGAGAAAACGCAACTTCTACCAAGAACATAAGCAAAATGAAAGACATCATCGAGAAAATCGCCCGAAACAGCAAGATTGTTGAATCAAAGGAGCTCGCTGAAAAGATTCAAAACAGCCTGGTGAAAAGCCTCTCTCAAAAATACAGCGAAGTCAGAAGTCTGGGTGTTAAAGGAGGCCCGTTTTGGGTTCTTATCGGAGGAGAGATGCCTTCTGTTCTCGTTGAAATCTCTCACTTAAGCAACCCGACTGAAGAAAAAAGACTTCAGAGCAATCAATACCGCCAGCTCGTTGCCCAGGGAATTTACGAAGGAATAGTAGAATATGTGAACTCACTGGGGAAAGGAAGATAGAGATGAAGAGAAGAGATTTTATCAAAGATCTGGCTCTAGGCAGCCTTTTACTGAAGGTCAATCCTTCTCTTTTGGCTCAAGATAAGAACGCTCCTGATTTAGCCTGGATCCAGGGCGATTCCCCTTCTTTGATAACAAGAGAAGCTATCTCTTCCTTAGGTGGCATGAATCGTTTTGTTTCCAGAGGTGATGTTGTGGTCGTTAAGCCCAATATTGGCTGGGACAGAACTCCTAAACTCGCAGCCTGCACCAATCCCGAGGTCGTCAAGACTCTGGTAGAGCTCTGCCTCGCTGCAGGGGCAAAAGAAGTTAAGGTTATGGACAATCCCTGCAACCCGGCTAGAAGAACCTATGTTCGTTCTGGCATCTCGGAAGCTGCAAAAGAAGCAGGAGCGAAGGTTCTCCTCCCCAACCCGCACCGTCTGAAAAAAATGGCACTCAACGGAGAGTGGCTTAAAGAGTGGAGAGTCTATACGGATTTTGTCGAAGCTGACAAGATCATAAACGTGCCCATTGCCAAAACTCACAGCCTGTCTAGGCTGACCATGGGCATGAAAAACTGGCTGGGAGCAGTAGGAGGAAACCGCAACCAGCTCCATCAAAAGCTTGATCAGGCTATGATCGACCTAGCGTCTTTCTTTAAGCCCTGTCTTACAGTCCTTGACGCCTACCGAATACTCATCCGGAACGGCCCTCAAGGAGGCCGGGTATCTGACACAAAGCTCCACAAAACAGTTGTAGCAGGAGTGGATTATGTGGCTGTTGACACGGCAGGTGCCACTTTTTTTGACCTGGGACCTCAAGAGCTGCCCTATCTTCGAGTGGCCCACCAAAAAGGATTTGGAGAAACCGACCTGGAGAAGCTGATAATTGAAAAAAGAACGCTCTAAAAAATACAGAGTTATCCAAGCCGTTCGGATCCTCAGTCAATCAATCTTCTTCATCCTCTTTTTCTATCTATTATTGGCAACTCACTTTCCTGGAGAGGATTATATCGGGCGTGTAGAAGTATTTTTCCATTTTGATCCTCTTTTGGCCATAGCAACCTTTATCGCCTCCCGAGCTTTTTATGCATCCTTTGCTCTTGGGGCCTCGACCGTAGTGCTCACTTTTGTCCTGGGACGAGTTGCTTGTGGCTGGGTGTGCCCTTTGGGCTCCTTCCATCAATTCTTCTCTTTTATCTTCAAGAAATCTAAGCTCTTGAAACCTAAGAAAAACGGCGACAACCGGACGGCCTGGAAATATTATCTCCTGATATTTATTCTTGTGGGCACCCTTTTCTCCCTGGACCTGGTCGGAATTTTCGACCCCCTCTCTTTGCTCTACCGTTCCTTTGTAGCAAGCATCCTCCCTGCCATTAGCGTCGGGTTTTCTGCTTTTATTGGTCTTCTTTATCAAATAAACATCTCCTCGTTAGGCGATAGCCTTGTTCAATTCTTCGAGAACCTAGCCGTCAATTCCGTATTCCGTCAGGGTTTTTTCTTAGGAGTGCTTTTTATCGGCATCTTGCTTCTTAACCTATCAAGGGAAAGATACTGGTGTCGCTACCTCTGCCCGCTGGGAGCTTTTCTTGGACTCATCTCAAGATGGAATGTCATGAAGCTTAAAATCGACCCCAAAAAATGCATCGATTGCTGGCTCTGCACGATTCACTGCCAGACTCAAGCAAGGCCCTATCCAGAAGAAGATTGGAAAAGTTCCGAATGCGTATACTGCTACACATGCAGCTCCATTTGTCCTACCAGTGCGATTAGTTTCCCAGTAAAGTCCACGCCTGAAGAAATCGTGAAGGTCGATCTCTCCAAGAGGAAACTTATTTTTACTGCTCTCTTAGGGATAGCAGCTATTCCCTTTTTCCGTCTCTCCCCTTCTACAAGGCGAGCCTCTCCCAAGCTGATTAGGCCTCCGGGAGCTCTTCCCGAGAAGAAGTTTCTTCAAAAATGCGTTAAATGCGGCGAATGCATGAAGGCCTGCCCGACCAATGGCCTCCAGCCAGCACTAGCCGAAGCCGGGCCAGAAGGAATCTGGACTCCTATTCTTGTCCCGAAGATTGGCTATTGTGAGTATTACTGCTCTCTCTGTTCTCAGGTTTGCCCTACAGGAGCTATACAAGAACTCGCTGTGATGGAAAAAACAAAAATCAAGATTGGTTTAGCTTGGGTCAACAAAAACACCTGTATTCCTTATAACTTGGGCACTCCCTGCATCGTCTGCGAGGAGCACTGTCCTACCTCTCCGAAAGCAATAAAGCTAGTGAAAACAGAGGTTAAGCTTCCTGATGGGACCATAAAGACTCCCGTAGCTCCGATCATTAATACAGACCTCTGCATAGGGTGTGGAATTTGCGAAACAAAATGTCCCGTCGTAGACGAGCCTGCGATTTATGTAACCAGTGTGGGCGAGAGCCGCTCTGAAACGAATCAGCTTCTCCTTGATATAATAAAAGGAGAAGACGAACTCTTTTAGATTACAAAAAAGTTGTAATTTTCCTCAAAATCCTGAAGATACTCTAATTCTAAGCGGGTTAATCAAATTTTATGCGGGAAAAAGACACCCCAGCCTCTTTCTTGCTGACCTATCGTTTGATGATTTAAGTCAGCTCTCGTTTCCCTCTGTCACGCATGACAAAGAGAACTTCTGCAGGCGATGTCAGTTGCGAGCTAAAGCTTTTTATTAAAGCTCTTGTTTAGGGAGTGATCTCGAACTCTACTGTCTCCAACACTTCATCATCCGGGCCGATTATATCCACATGCCAGTCACCAATCTCATGTTCTTGGATTATCTTCGAGCTCCAGGTGCGCCAACTAGCAGCTCTAACTGAGAGATTTACCCGGGCTCTTTCGACATCTCCATAATACCAAACATGGGCGATCTCAATTTCTTCTTGGGCACCGACAATCTTCGTGAAGCAGAACAGTTTACCAACTGTGACCTCAAAGCTGTCTCCGACATCTATGGGTTCTCGGTCGACTACATCCTTACAGACAACAGCTTCAGCTACTTCTACAGCTTCAGCCTCCTGAGCTTTAATAGTAACAACCTGGTAGAGGATAATTGTGGTCAGCATAGCTAGGATTAAAAGCGCGTAAGGAAGTCTTTTCATTATGGCCTCCTTTCTTGAAGCAGTGATTGTGTATAATTTATGACTTTACTCGATTTAATTTAAGCATAAATAGCGGCTTTTGGCAATGAAAAAATAAAACAGGGGAGGCTCATCACTCTGAGGCAAGCTTTTTTAGTTCCTCCTTTAAGTGAGGAATAACCTGAAACAAATCGCCGACTACTCCGAAATCGGCAACTTTAAAAATTGAAGCCTCAGGGTCTTTGTTAACTGCTACGATGAACTTTGAGGAAGACATCCCTGCCAGATGCTGGATAGCCCCTGAGATGCCGAAGGCTACATAAAGATTGGGAGAAACCGTTTTTCCAGTTTGCCCGACCTGATGCTGATGATCTATCCAGCCAGCATCTACTGCAGAGCGGGATGCGCCAACAGCTGAATGAGGAAGGAGTGAAGTTAGATCCCTTAGAAGATCAAAATTTTCTGGCCCTTTCATCCCTCTTCCTCCTGAAACCACAATTTCAGCCTCGGTCACGTCAATCTCTGCTCCTTCCTCTCTCAGAATCTCGAGCACTGGTGCTTTAATCTTATCTTCAGGGATGACCACTTCTTTTTTAACCACCTCTCCCTTTTTCTCTCCTGGGTCTATAAGCGGAAAGACATTTGGCCTGAGCGTAGCCATTATTGGTGAAGATTTAAAACTAAGGGTTACGAAGGCCTTGCCAGCAAAGATGGGCCGAAGGACCTCCAGTTTCCCGTCTTTAACAATCGTTCTGGTGCAGTCTGAAGCCAAGCTCACTCCCAGTTTAGCCGCCAGACGAGGGGCCAAATCTTTGCCCATCGAGCTCGCAGAAAAGAGGATAACCTCTGGCTTTATTTCCCCCACCAAGGAAAAAAGGGCTTGTGCAAAACCAGCAGCGGAATAGTTGCTGAGGAGAGAATTTTCCACAACATAGACCTTCGAAGCCCCATACGGCAAAACTTCGGTGGCAAGACTCTCCAAATTGTGGCCGACAAGAACAGCATTCGCCTCCTGTTTAAGGTCATCTGCCCTTCTTTTCCCTTCAGAAAGGGCCTCCAGGGAAGATTTCTTGACTTTTCCGTCTCTAACTTCTACAAAAACTAAAATCATCTTGTCCCTCCTCTTAGATAACCTTGGCTTCGTTGTGCAAGTATTCCACCATTTTCTTCGCTGCTGCTTCAGGTTCCTCCTGTATAACTTTTCCTGCCTGCCTAGGAGGCGGGCTCTCCATCTTGGTCACTTCCAAAAGAGGAGCAATGTCTTCTTCATTCAGTTCCAGGTCTTCAAAAGTAAGCATTGGAATTTCCTTCTTCTTGGCCATCATTATTCCTTTTAAGGTTTCATAGCGAGGCTCATTCAATCCTTTTTGCGCGCTGATAACTGCAGGTAAAGAAAAAGAGACTTTCTCCAACGCGCCTTCAATCTCTCGATGAGCAGTGCCCTTGGTCCCCTCTATCTCCAGCTTTGTCACCACGTTAACTTGAGGCAAGCCCAGAAATTCGGCAACCATCGAAGGCACCTGGGCATTATCAGCTCCTACGGATTGTTTCCCAAAAAAAAGAAGATTATAGTCGGAAAATTTTTTCTCTAAAGCCCGGACAATGATCTTCGCCATTCTTAATCCATCGTAGGTTTCAGGAGTGTTGTCCTTCAAGAGAAAAGCTTCATCAGCTCCCATAGCCAGGCATTTTTTCAAAATAACCAGCGACTCCTCTCCTCCAACGGAAAGGACGGTGACTTTCCCGCCTCCTGCCTCTCGCAGACGAAGAGCTTCTTCTACCGCAAACTCATCATAGGGATTTAGCACAAAGTTTAAGCCCTCTTCAATAATTGTGCCTGTCTCGTGGTTTATCCTTATCTTGGATTCAGTATCGGGAATCCTTTTGACAAAAACTACAATATTCACTTGTTCCTCCTCTTAGCATATGCTTCCCTTCGTCCCGCAAGAACGAAGCAAGACAAGGTAGACGATAGAGAAATGCAACCTTTCCTATCCTGGACCATTCTTATGGTTTGCTCGCATGGCTAAACCGACGGCCTTGCATAGAAGACAAGAGGTTTTGGAGCTGCGTTTACTTCCTCGTGACTTCTATCTTTATTAACAATAAAACTCTATCTTGATTATGGATTAATCTTCGAATCTTTTAAAAAGAAGGGTACCGTTGGTCCCTCCAAACCCAAAAGAATTGCTCAGGGCACAACGAACTTCAGTCGACCGGGCCTTATTGGGAATATAGTCCAGGTCGCATTCTGGGTCAGGATGCTCATAGTTGATCGTGGGAGGCATAACCTGATTTTTCAGGCAGAAAGCAGTATAGCCAGCCTCAACTCCGCCCGCTGCACCTAATAGATGCCCTATCATAGATTTTGTCGAATTTACGCCAATCTTGTAAGCATGTTCTCCGAAAACTTTCTTGATAGCTGCTGTTTCAATCTTGTCATTATAAGGGGTGGAAGTGCCGTGGGCGTTTATATAGTCTATCTCTTCTGGGTTTATCCCTGCATCGTCAAGGGCCCTCTTCATCACCAGCACAGCACCCTCTCCATCCAGCGCGGGAGCGGTAACATGATAGGCATCTCCGCTCATCCCGTAGCCGGTGATTTCCGCATAAATATCCGCTCCTCGTTTGAGGGCTGCTCTTAATTCCTCGAGAATAAGTATTCCCGCGCCTTCTCCGATGACAAATCCGTCTCGTTCCGCATCAAACGGACGTGAGGCTTTCTCAGGCTCGTGGTTTCTTACAGATAGGGCCCGCATAGCACAAAACCCGGCAACTCCGAGGGGCGTGATAGGAGCCTCCGAGCCTCCAGCGATCATGATATCGGCATCTCCTCTGGCTATGATGCGGTAGGAATCACCGAGGGCATGGGTACTTGTGGTACAGGCTGTTGCTGTTGCTGAATTGGGGCCTCTGGCTCTGTATTTTATGGAGATCTGGCCTGAAGCCTCGTTGATGATGGTTGCAACCAAGAAAAAGGGCGAGATACGATCTGGCCCCTTCTCAAGCAGTGTTTTGTGTGTGTCTTCGATGAAACCGATGCCTCCAATCCCAGACCCCACATAAACTCCACACCTGTCTCCTTCCATAGCGGCAGGATTGAGACCAGAATCTTGAACCGCCAGTTGAGCGGCTGCCACTGCATACTGGATAAACGCGTCCATCTTCCTTACTTCTTTCTTCTCGATAAAACTAAGAGGATCGAAATCGTTGACTTGGCCTGCTATCTTGCTCGAGTACTTAGATGTGTCAAAGCGGCTGATAAGACTAATCCCACTCTTTCCTTTAGATAGAGCTTCCCAGTTTTTTTCTGCTCCAATCCCTAGGGCAGTAACCAGTCCAATCCCAGTAATTACAACTCGCCTTTCTCCAGGCTTGTTGGGTGAAGAAGAGGAATTTGCCATCAGAAACTTTGAAGCTTCTTATTTAGAAAGATTATCCAGTATGTAATCCATAGCCTTGCCAACAGTAGTGAGCTTCTCTGCTTCCTCATCAGGAATATCCATACCGAACTCATCCTCCAGGGCCATGACCAATTCCACAGTATCCAGGGAATCCGCGCCTAAGTCATCAATAAAAGACGCTTCTTCGGTAACTTGGTCTTCACTGATACTGAGCTTGTCTGAAACAATAGCTTTTATTTTCTTCAATAAATCATCTCTTTCCATTCCTTCCCTCCTCTTTGATTAGATTTGCTATTAACAAATTACTCTCTCATGCCTACATAAACATTCCGCCGTTTACGTTTATGACCTGGCCTGTGATGTAAGCAGCCTCATCAGAAAGTAGAAATTTTACTGCATGAGTTATCTCCTCCGGCGTTCCAAACCTTTTCATAGGAATCCAATCTCGAAACTGTTGTTTCACAGCCTCAGGAAGACCCTCAGTCATCGGCGTGTCAATATAGCCCGGAGCCACTGCATTCACGGTTATGCCCCGTGAGGCAACCTCCCTGGCTAAAGATTTAGTGAATCCAATAACGCCCGCCTTTGAAGCGGAATAGTTGCACTGGCCTACATTTCCTATCAAGCCTACAATCGATGAGATGTTAACGATACGACCATAGCGATTGTTAATCATGTTCCTTATTACTGCCTTGGAAAAATTAAAAACTCCTTTTAAGTTCACGTTCAAAACTGCATCCCATTCTTCCTCTTTCATCCGCATCAGCAGATTATCTTTTGTTATTCCTGCATTATTTACCAAAAAATCAATCTTTTTGCTACCTTTTACTACCTCCTCCACGACTCTCACAGCCTCGTCCATCCGAGAAACATCTGCACGAAAGACAGCAGCCTTTCCTTTATTTGCCCTGATTTCATCGGCCACCTCATCAAGTTTCTCCTTCTGAATATCAACCAGGATAACCTCAGCCCCTTCCCTAGCAAGTTCAAGCGCTATGGCCTTCCCGATTCCTTGTGAGGCTCCGGTAACGATTGATGACCTTCCCTGAAAATCCATCTTAAACCTCGGCTTTTCCGATGGCATGGGAAATATTGGCAATCCCATTTTGAATTTTCTCTTGGACTTTGTTCTGGACAAAATCCCTGGCCAATCCCACGGCATTTTTCACAGCATTGGAATTTGAGCGCCCATGGCCGATTATGCAGACTCCGTTTATTCCTAAAAGCTGAGCTCCCCCATACTCTGCATAATCTATCTTTTTATAAATTTTCTTTAAGTTTCTCTTCATCAAAAAAAGTCCGATTTTAGAGAAGAAATTTTTCATGAGCTCAGTGCGAGCCATGTAAAAAAAGGTTTCTACGACTCCTTCGCTTACCTTTAAGGCTACATTTCCTGTAAAGCCGTCGCTGACGATGACATCGGCTTTTCCAGAATAAATGTCCTTACCCTCTATGTTTCCGATAAAATTCAAAGAGGAGGCTTGGAGTCTTTCAAACGCTTCCTTGGTCAGCTCATTCCCCTTTGAGTCTTCTTCTCCTACGCTCATCAAGCCTACTCTGGGATTCTTTAATCCTAACACGCTCTCCATGAAGATATGACCCATCACACCGAACTGCTCTAGGTGATGCGGGCGGCAGTTGACGTTGGCTCCCACGTCTATGAGAAGAGTAAGACCTGTTAGACTGGGGACAAGGAGGGACAAGGCCGGCTTCTCTACTCCCTTAAGGGCTCCCAGTATTTTCTTGGATAAATAGACGACGGCAGCCGTATTTCCGGTGCTTACAAAAGCCTCTGCTTCCCCTTTCTTGACCAGCTCAGCCCCTACTCGGATGGAAGACTTCTTCTTTCTTCTGAAAGCAAGCATCCCCTCGCCCATGCCGATGGCTTCTGTGGCATTAATTATTGTTATTTTTGCCTTTGAATGGTCAAGCCTGTCGTACTCTTTTTTTATGAGGTCCTCAAGCCCCACGAGAAGGGCTTCAATCTTATACTCTCTGGAAGCTTTCAAAGCCCCTTCCACCGTGACCCTGGGGCCAAAGTCTCCCCCCATGGCATCAACAGCAACTTTCATTAACCACCCTTAATCACTCTTCAGATCCTTCAATGACCTGCCTCTCTCGGTAAAAGCCGCACTCAGGGCAGGCTCGGTGGGGCAACTTTGGATTGCCGCAGTTAGAGCACAGGGACAATGAAGGAACGGACAGAGCGTCGTGCGCTCTTCTCTTTTTTTTACGCGAATGGGAGTGTTTTCGTTTCGGATTAGCCATTTAACTCTTATCTTTTATGAATATCTTTAATTTCTTGAGGCGAGGATCAGTACTCTTGGTAACGCAGACACATTCGCTGTCTCTTATTACCTTCCCACAAACGGGGCAGATTCCCTGGCAATCTTCAGAACATAAAGGCTTGGCAGGAAACACTAAATTCAACTGTTCCAAAATCACCTGTTCGATATCTATCTTGCCGTTATAATAAAACAATTTATTTATATCTTCGCTCTCCAGTTGATCCTGCATCACATCGAGTTCTTCAGGAAGATAAACAAGATCAAATCCTGAATCAATCGAGGATTCAAACGGAACAAGGCAGCGGCTGCATATTAAGCTGAGGGAAGTGACTATCCTCCCCTTTATCAGAATCTCTTCTCCCACTTTTTTAACAGTGAGCTCAGCATGAACTGGTTTAAGGAATACAGCGCTTTCCTCAACAAGGTCCGCACTCAGGAACTCAAAATCCTTGGAGATTCTTCGACCTTCCAGAGGCAGTTTTTCAACATCTATTATCATCTTCTCTTCCAAATAATTTTCCTATTATACCATCTCGCTTTCCTTTGTCAATGATGCATTAAGCCCAGGCTATATCGCTCAAAAACACACTGCTTTTGCCACAAGAAAAATGGGGCCACAAGAAAAATGGGGCCTGGCCCCATTTTTCTCAATCTTTCGCAAGGCTTCGCTCTCCTCTCTTCAGGAGAGGAACAATGCCCGTCATCATAAAGCCTTTTCCAAGCGCAAGTGGCAAAGGAAATGCAGGTGCTTTCAGCCTGACTCCGTCAGCTTGATATCTCAATATTTAAGAGTATAATAAAACATGATAACGCAACATCATCAATAAGGAAAATCTTTTATTTTTAGATATAAAAAGGAAAAATCGATAACAAGGTTTTTTCGGAAAAAATCATTTATTTTGAACTCTGACCAGGATGGCTGAAAAAAAACTTTACTTGATCGACGGCAATTCTCTCCTCTATCGCTCCTATTATGCCATCCAGCGCCTATCCACTTCCAAAGGCTTTCCCACTAATGCTGTTTTTGGGTTTATCAGCATGCTCAAAAAGCTTATAGAAAAGAAGAAGCCTCATTACCTTGGAATAGTCTTCGATACTAAGGGCCCCACAATACGCCACAAGGCCTTTAAAGACTATAAGGCCCACCGTAAGCCCATGCCAGAGGACCTAGTGGTCCAGATCCCATTCATTAAAAAAGTTGTAAAGGCGTTCAACATCCCTTTTTTCGAGCAGGAAAATTATGAAGCAGATGATGTATTAGGAACCCTGGCTCACAAGGCCTCCTTTCAGAATATTCAATCTGTCATTGTCACCACAGACAAAGATATCTACCAACTCGTTGATAAGTCAACAACTGTCTTCAATCCCGTAAAAGAAATCACCTTGGATGAAAAAAAAGTGAAGGAACACTTTGGTGTTTCACCCTCCCAGGTCGCTGACGTTCTCGCTCTATGGGGCGATCCTTCAGACAATATTCCAGGAGTTCCCGGGATAGGAGAAAAAACCTCCAAGGCGCTCATAAATCAGTTTGGCTCTCTGGAGAAGCTCCTGAAAAATCTTGAAAAAATAGAGAAAGTCCGGCTTCAGGAAAAAATCAAGCAGAACCTGGATCAACTGAAATTAAGCCAGGAGTTGGTGACGATCGAAAAAGGTCTGGATGTGAAATTCAACCTGGAAGATTTTTCCATATCCGAACCAAACCATAAGGAATTAATTCCGATCTTCCAGGAGTTAGAATTTTCTTCTCTCTTAGCTGAATACATGAAAAAGCCCAAGAGCACCAAAAAACATTACAGGATCATTTTTGAAGAAAAAGAGTTGCGAGAGCTAATCGCCAAGATAAGAAAAGCAAAATTTGTGTCCGTTGACACAGAAACAGACAGTGCTTTTCCTGCACAGGCCAGGCTTGTCGGCCTGTCTTTTTCCACAAAGCCAAACCATGCCTGCTACCTCCCTCTCTGTCATGATTATCCGGATGCCCCATCACAAATCCCAAAAAAGAAGGCCTTAATGCTTCTCGAAACAATTCTGTCCGACCCAAAAATTAAGAAAATCGGCCAGAACATCAAATATGACTGTATAGTTCTTAAAGGAGAAGGAATTCATATCCGGGGCATTGATTTAGACTCGATGGTCCTCTCCTATCTTCTAGAGCCAAATTGGGGTAAACACAATTTGAGCAAGCTAGCTCTAACATACCTCCAGGTTAAAGCCATCGCTTACAGTGATGTTGTCGGCAAAGGAAAAAATGAAGTCACCATAAACGCCGTGGATATAAACCGGGTTGCTCCCTATGCCTGCCAGGATGCAGATTTAACACTTCAACTCAGCTCCTTGCTCTGGCCTAAGGTCAAAGAGGAAAAATTAGATCCTTTGTACCGCAAATTAGAACTTCCTCTGATAGAGGTTCTCGCTGACATGGAAATGTGGGGCGTGAAAATCGATACCAGAGCGTTAAAAAAATTATCCTCTGAGCTTGAATACGAACTTGGCCATCTCAGAGATAAAATCTACGAGATAAGCGGCGAAGAATTCAACATAAATTCTCCTCAACAGCTTGGCAGCATTCTTTTCGATAAATTGAACCTGCCCGCCTCAAGAAAAACAAAAATAACCAAAAGCTATTCGACTAGTGTTAACATCCTCCAGGAATTAGCTAGAGACTATCCGATTGCTAAATATACCCTGGAATACAGACAGCTCACCAAGTTGAAATCAGGCTATGCTGACTCCCTCCCTCTCCTTTTAAACCCGAAAACAGGGAGAATCCACACTTCATACAACCAAACAGTGACTGCCACGGGCCGGCTTTCCAGCAGTGACCCAAATCTGCAAAACATACCCGTAAGAGGAAATTTGGGGCGCAGATTTAGGGAGGCTTTTATACCTGCTAAAGAACACCTCTTCCTCTCAGCAGACTACTCCCAAATAGAACTCCGGGTGCTTGCCCATCTCTCAAAAGATCCAGCACTTATCGAAACCTTCCTTCATGACCGGGATATTCATGAAGAAACAGCAGAGCGGGTCTTTGGCAACGCTTCCACTCTTTCCAAACAGGAAAGACGAAGAAGAGCAAAAATTATTAATTTCAGCATGATTTATGGCGCCTCAGCTTTCTCGCTAGCCAAGGAGCTAGGAACCTCAAACTCTGAAGCCCAGGATTTTATTGATCTCTACTATAAGACGTACCCAAAAGTTCAGCAGTTCATGGAAAAGAAGGTAAAGGATGCTCAGAAACTAGGTTTCTCTGAGACTCTGTTTGGGAGGAAGCGTCAAGTCCCTGAGCTCCAGCACAAAGACAAGATGATCCAGCAGGCAGGCCGTCGTATCGCTCTCAACACTCCAGTCCAGGGCTCTGCTGCTGACCTAATGAAAAAAGCTATGATCGATATCTGGCACGAAATAAAAAAGAGAGGCCTGCAGAGCAAGATGATTCTACAAGTGCACGATGAGCTGGTTTTTGAAGTTCCAGATAAAGAAACAGATGAAGTGGAGATTTTGGTCAAGGAAAAAATGGAAAATGTTTTTGCTCTAAAAGCCCCGTTGAAAGTGCATCTTAGTTGGGGAGTAAACTGGGCCGAAGCAAAATAACAAAGAGCACAAAAGGGGACAGGCTACTTTTTCTGACGCGCTGTCCGTACCGAGAGATTGCCCTTATTCTAACAGAGAAGGAAACGTGTCTCCTTTTTTATTACAGAAAAAGTAGCCTATCCCCTTTTATTGTTCTTTAATTGTTAGAGCGCTTTTTGAAACACACGGAAGCGCTTATAAATCTTTCCTCCCATTCTTTCCATCTCCGCCCTAACTTTTACATTCTCTTCCATCTCATGGTGACTATCAATCACTTCTAAGCCAGCCTCATGAGCTGATAGGAGTATCTTTACTCCCATAAGGACATCGAGCCCCCGGCCTCGATATTTTTCTCTGATAGCGCCTAAAAGCAGGTCCAGTTGTTTTGTTTTCTTCGCTGCCCGTAATATCTTCAAGAACCCAAAAGGCAATAAATGACCCCTTGCCTTTTGAATGCCTTGGGTTATATCTGGCATGCCAACTATAAAGGCCGCCACTTCATCATCCTTCTTAACTGCCTTTACAAACCGGGGATCGAGGACCGGCAGGTAGCGTTTGGCCAGATCCTCCATCTCTTTTTCATCCAAAGGCGCATACCCATAAATGCTACTTCCGGTATAACATTCATTCATAAGGCGCAGTATCGGCTTTATCCAAGGCTTCAATTCTTTTCTCTTCCGGAATTCGACAATTTCAAAGTTTCCCTTTCTTTGGACTCTCTCATAAATTCTTTTGTAGAACTCAGGCATTTCTTTGGGCACAACCAGTTTGTAAACAAAATAATCCACATCTTTCTTATACCCCTGCTTTTCTACAAAGCGAGGCATCCACTCGAAATTGTAGTATGTGGCAATCGTCGCTCGATTCTCAAATCCTTCTATTAAGAATCCTTCTGGATCTTGGTCTGAGAATCCATAGGGACCGATAATTTTTGTCATCCCCTTCTTCTTTGCCCAATCCTCGACATAACTCAAAAGGGACCGAACAACCCCTTCATCTTCTTCAGTATCCAAATACCCAAACCTTGCCGTTTTTTCTTTTCTGTACTCGTTATAACGAGAATTTATAATCCCCATGACCCTTCCCACTGCTTTTTTATCTCGGAAGGCTAGCAACAAAACCGTATCGCTATAGGAAAAAGCTTTGTTTTTTTTCGGCCTGAAATATTTCCATTCATCCATATATACCGGGTGCACCCAATTTGTATGGTTAGCATGAATCTTCTCAGGAAGAAAGATAAATATCTTTAAATCCTTTCTTGTTTTTACTTCTTTTATATCAACATTCATTTTTTTTCCCTTTGATTTTATCCTATATTATCCCAAAAAAATCAACCCTAAAAAAATATTAAAATTTCGTGAATAAAAATTTGTGTTGAAATTTTTTCAATAAATATTTATAATATCGTACGAAATA
>JABAOF010002151.1_pt1 | contig 54869 bp, 44 predicted proteins | sample 7062171 | NCBI WGS metagenome assembly JABAOF01 (sample SAMN14538628, study PRJNA623070) | marine sediment metagenome | biome: marine biome [ENVO:00000428]; feature: marine pelagic biome [ENVO:01000023]; material: deep marine sediment [ENVO:00002113] | place: India: Gulf of Khambhat ... | reverse complement strand
TCGGGTCAAACATCGCGAACCGCCCCTACGCATTGGAGCAAAGTCATAAGGATCCGAAAATATCATTCCTGGCCCATCCTCCGCATACGCCATATTTGAATAGACGAGATGGCTTTTCTCACACCCTGTGAGATTCCAGTAGCTCGGAATAAAAGGCCTCCGCCTTCGCCATGACGGTCGCATAGGTCGCGTGTTGTTCGACCAAGCGCCGATTTCGAACCACTGCACGCTTCCGCAGCCCGGGATTTGATAGCGCTGTAAGGAGGGCTCGTGCAAGGTCTTCAGGCTGATCCGGATCCACCAGAAACCCGTTCTCGCCTTCATCAAGCCACTCGCGTATCGATTCAAGGTCTCCGGCGACCGGGAAACATCCGCAGGCCATGGCCTCCAAGAGAGTGTTAGGCGTGCCATCATGCTCGGTGATCGACGCGGTCACTTGCGCACGCCGATAGACGGTCACCATCTCCTTTGGAGACAGTTGAGGCAGCAGATAGACAGCATGACCGATTCCCAATCGAGTCAACCAGCGCTCCGCTTCTGGTTCACCCGCCATCGTCGGACACAGAAAGATCACGCCAGGGTATGCTTCCAATACTGTGGGGATCGATCGAAAAAACGTGTCATTGCGAACGTATGCGCGGAAGCCGCGCGGATTGACCACCACCAGTGCTTCAGGCGGTATTTCCTGTAACACAGAACGCGACGGTTCCGTGAGCGTCGCCATATTCGGTTCACCCGGATAGAACAGATCCTCGCGTACGCCTCCTCCACCGGGTAAAACGATCCCAAGGTTGTGATCGCGATATCCCCATTGTCGCGCCAGGCGAAGGTCGCGGCGGCAGTCGGTGTGCAGCGCGTCGGCACGCGCGAGCGCGCGCCGGGTGAACCAACGCATCACAGGCGTGGCACGAGCATGCAGCGTGAAATCATTTCCCCAAACCGAGAGCACTAACGGAACCGGCGGATCGGCGTGCGCGGCGAGCATGCCTTCGTAAGGGATACGCATGGCATGAACCAGGTCGGGCTTTAGACGGTCGATATGGGTCCTCAAAGCGTCCGCCGCGCGAGGGATCGTCAATGGGCCCAGCCAATGGCGCATTCCTGTTCGCAGACGAATCCAGCGTGCACCCCCAACAAAGGATCGCTGTACGGGCTGTCGATTGTTAGAGACCGTCGAACGTCGAAATTCACTGAAGGCGACCGGTACGACGCTGAGTGAGGCAAGATCCATGTCCGGATGACACACGAACGTAGAAAGCATATGGACTTCGTGACCCGCATCGACGAAATACCGTATCCAATTCAATGCGATGGGGCTGCGCCCGTCGACGACAAATAGAAGGCGCACCTCAGCGTCCTCGGCTCACAGTGTTCAGCGCCTCAACGAAGACATCGACCATGACTTCAATATTGAAGCGCTCCGTCACCAAACGGTGCGACATCCTTCCCATCGCCCGCAGGCGCACGGGATCTGATAGTGCCTCCCTTATGGTCTCGGTGAGAGCCTCAAGGTCGCCTGGCGATACGAGCCAACCGTTATCTGCTGTTGCCAGATCGTTCTGTGTGCCATCGCCCTCGGCGACAACAACGGGAAGTCCGTGCGCCATTGCTTGTTGAACTGCAAGCCCACCTGTGCCGGGAAGCACAAACAAATCAGCCTGCCTGAAAAACGCCCCTAGTGCCGCTTCCTGCTGAGCACCAACGAAACAGGCCTGTGGAAAGATCTCGGTAGCCAGTGCCTCCAACTCTCTGCGAGCAGGGCCGTCACCCACGATGGTCAAAGCTGGTTTTGTATCCAGGGCCGCGCAAGCCCTCAGCAGGAGATCCACGCGTTTTCGTGCTTGCAGCCGGCCGACAAAGAGTAAACCTGCCGGCTGCTGAATCGTTGCAGTCCGTTCCGGGAGAGGGGGCGGAATCGACGATACGGCGTTGGGCGCTACAAAGACGAGATCTCCTGGTATGCCAAATTGGCGATAATGATGAGCGCCAAGCGTGCTATACGCGATGAGGGCATCAAAGCGCCGTAGAAACGTACGCCGAAAGAAATGGCGCAGTTTTGAAGACACTCCCCCCACATGGGGGGCTCCCAATCCCCAGCCCACCACCGGTCGGCCACGCTGTTGCATCCATGAGACCGCCCTCCAGTTGACGAGATAGCGCGGGTTGGCTTCCAGGATCAAAACATCAGGATCCCAAGATTGCAGCCAGTCAGGCAATCCAGATTGATAGCATAAGTAGAAGGGCCCACGCAGCATATGAATGTTGTGCGCGCCAACCAGTTGCGCACGATGGAGACGTTCTGTCGTCAAAACGCCCTCATCGGAACGAGGGGAGCCAGCAAACAAGCTCATTCCACCATGGCAGCATGAGGCCAGGAGGTCAAAGAACGGCGCGCGATATGCTGGCAGAACACGCTGCTGCAGGCCCACGCGTCCATGAAAACTACGTCCTTGAAGACGCATATTCATAAGGCGCCCTCCAGGGCTGCGAGATAGCCATCCACCATAACAGCGAGCCCCAAGCCTGCCTCCGCTCTGACTCTGGCGCCCGCTCGAAACCGTGCTTGGTCGGCCAATATTTCGCTAGCGGCCTCGACCAGCGCATTCATATCCGGGGGATCGAGAGCCCAGGGATCACCGCCGTATGGCACCAACAGCCCTGCATCGCCGGTCACCAGCTCGGGCAAAGCCCCCGTTTCGAACGCCACGACTGGAAGCCCGCAAGCCACTGCCTCGATCACCGCATTAGGACAGGCCGAATTAATATCGGCGGAAAAGAGCATATGTGCGGAGCGGTCGAGTTCAGGGATACGCGCTTGGGGGACCTGGCCTACCCACGCCAGCGAGACCTTTGCCCTCTGCTCCACGCTCGTGCGCAAAGAAACGGCTACGCGCCCAACAACCATGAGCTCTACCGGGCGGTCGATGATTCTCGCTACGCCCTCCGCCAGGTCCAAAGCATGCTCCAACCCCATCTCATAGCCGCCAGCAAGCGTTCCCTCCACGACCAACAACCGATAGCGGTCCTCAGGAGGGATACCCGGCCCATCCGGGTTGTAGACCTCCAGATCGACTCCGTTGTGCACCACAGTGTGGGATACCAGGGTGGGACCATACGCTCGTTCCCACCAACCACGCACAAATTCACTCTGATACACAATGCCGGTTGCCAACCGACTGCGAATGGTAGCCAGGATCCAATTGCCCCACTCGGCACGTAAAAAGTGCCGTACTCCTGTGCGCAGTTTGCGATGAATCCAATTTATCCCCTGCAGGCGTTGAACGACAGGTATCCCTCGCTTGATGATACGTCGCAATCGGGCCAGATGACGCGTGCCCCCGACAACCAGGACCGCATCGTAGGGCGTGTCCTCCAGGTCGTGCGTGACGTCAATGCCGCGCGCCTTCAATCCCGCGCTCAGCTTGTGGTGAAAGGAAACCATTCCACCCACGCCGTAGGGGCGCGGATGCAGGCATAGCTTTTTCACCGCTCCTACCGGTCCCCTCCCTTATCCTCCCGAAGCCCTACAAAACGCGCCGGAACACCCGCCCAAACTTCATACTCCCCGGTGGATTGCAACAAGACAGCGTTCGCCCCCACGATCGTGCCCCGCCCCAACCGCAACACCCCCTCTTTCCCCAGCACTTTAGCACCCGGTGAGAGCAACACGTCATCTTCTACGATAATGCGCTCAAAGGCCGATCCCTCTGCCGGAATATGGACATCTGCACGTCCCAACGTCACACCCGGGTAGATTTTTACACGATCACCGATCACTGTATGCGGGTGAATGACGACCCCGAAACCCCCGTGCACGAGCATGAAGTCAGCACCAATCTCGACGGACCGCGGGATTTCAACCCCCAAGAGTTTGAGTGAATAATAAGCAATTCGCCCGAAGATAGGCTTGCGACGAACGGAGACCAGAGTTGTAAAAAAGTCTCTGCGCGGCATATCTGCTCTCCACCTCAGGTCGACGTTTCCACCAAGGCTTGAACAATTCGCTCGGCAGCGTGGCCGTCCCCAAAGGGGTTGATAGCGCGTGCCATCGTCAGATAGGCGACCTCATCGTCCAAGAGCCTACCGGTTTCCGCTACGATACGGTCGATGTCGGTGCCCACCAGGCGAGCCGTTCCCGCTTCGATCGCTTCGGGTCGCTCTGTCACCTCGCGCATGACCAGCACAGGGGTACCCAGCGCAGGCGCTTCCTCTTGCAGACCCCCCGAATCGGTCAGCACCAGATAGGCGCGCTTCATAATATGAACCATCGGCAGATAATCCAATGGTTCCGTGAGGGTGATGTTCGGAACGTCCCCCAACATCTCGTACGCCGGCGCCTGGACATTGGGGTTGAGGTGCACCGGATAGATCAGATGCACTTCCCCTGCGTACTTTTCAGCAACCCGCTGAAGTGCTGTGAAGATGTGCCTCATCGGTTCACCGAAGTTTTCTCGACGATGAGCGGTGACGAGAATAATCCTTTTCTCCCATGGGATCTCCGCCAGCGACCCGCTTGCGAGGTCATAGGGCCGGGTAACAATCGTTTGCAAGGCATCGATCACCGGATTTCCAGTGACCACGATCTGCTCCTCGGGCACCCCCTCCCGCAACAGGTTCTGACGTGAATTCTCGGTCGGCGCGAAGTGTAAATCGGCCACCACTCCAGCCACGCGACGGTTTATCTCTTCCGGGAAAGGTTGCCATTTATCCCCTGTACGAAGTCCGGCTTCGACGTGTCCCATACGGACACCGAGATAATAGGCGAGCAGGGAGGCCGCCATGACGGTTGTGGTGTCCCCTTGCGCCAGTACCCAGTCGGGTTGCACCTCACGCAACACCGGTTCGAGCCCGGTGAACAATGAGGCTGTCAAGGCGGGAAGAGGTTGGTCGGGTCGCATGAGGTCAAGATCATAATCGGGTTGAATATCGAATAGATTGAGCACCTGGTCGAGCATTTGGCGGTGTTGTGCGGTCACGCAGACCTGCGATTCAACGCCTTCCGTCAGCGTCAGACGCGCGATCACCGGAGCCATCTTGATCGCTTCAGGGCGGGTTCCGAAGATTGAAAGAACGCGCAGTCGGCGGTCAGCCATCGCGCTCCCCTACCCCCAAGACGTGCAATTGAAACCCGGCCTGACGCCAGGCTTCACGATCCCAAGCACCGCGCGTGTCGAAAGCAAATCGTCCAGGCATCGCCTGTGCCACAATCTGAGGATCAAGCGTGCAAAATTCGTGGTGATCGACGAGCAATACAACGGCATCCGCTTCTTCCAGCGCAGATTCAAGTGAAATTGCGGCCTCTGCGCCCTTGACAGACGATGTGAGGACAAACGGCTCGTACGTCCGTACCTCGGCCTTCGCCCGAATAAGCAGCCGGACGACTTCCATTGCCGGGCTCTCACGCAGGTCGTCGATGTCGGATTTGTAAGTCAATCCAAGTGCGGCGATACGCTTTCCTTTAAGTCCACCTAGAGTCTCCTCGAATCGCCGAGTGACATAGCCCGGTTGTCCGTCGTTAACCTCACGTGCTTGCCGAATGAGTGCCGATTGATCGGGCACAGCATCTACAAGAAACCAGGGGTCGACACAGACGCAATGCCCCCCTACACCTGGACCGGGGTTGAGGATATTTATCCGTGGATGGAGATTCGCCAAACGGATCGCCTCCCAGACATCGACACCGATGTGATCTGCCTGACGCGCAAATTCATTCGCAATGGCGATGTTCACGTCCCGAAAGGTATTTTCCATCAGCTTGACCATCTCGGCTGTCGTGGCGTCCGTGATGGCGATCTCGCCGAGCACGAACGTACGATACAAGTCGCGGCAAGCCTCCGCTGACGCCCTATCAATCCCTCCGATCACGCGCGCGTTCTCGATTAGTTCGCGCAGGATCTGCCCAGGCAACACACGCTCGGCAGAGTATGCCAGTTGAAAATCCTCGCCCACTCGTAAACCCGAGCGCTCGAGGATGGGCGCCACCACGTCTATGGTGGTGCGCGGCGGCGAAGTGGATTCGAGCACCACTAGGTTTCCCGCTCTCAGATGGGGGACAACGGACTCGCTCGCGGAGACGACGTACTTGAGATCGGCCCGCTTATCCTGCGTGACCGGCGTGGGCACTGCGATGACGAAGGCATCCACCGGTTCAGGGGACTCTCTCACCTGCAGGTTCCCAGAGCGAAATGCCGCCTGAACGAGCGTGCGCAATCCGGGCTCTTGAATGTGTACTTCGCCGTTACGTAGAACGTTAACGACGCGTTGATCCACATCGACGCCGATAACACGGATGCCATGCGTCGCAAATGTACTGGCGGTGGGCAAACCGATATAGCCCAATCCCAGGACGCAGAGAGTTTCAAAACTCACACCCAGCCTCCTTATTGAGGCTTTTATTATCCCATAAACGTCTTCGAAGGGCTGGGGAGGAAGAGTGGGAATAGGGATCAGGGATTAGGCACTGGAGCACCAGGGCACCGGGGCACCAAGGAACCCAGTTACCCAGATGTCTGGGTGCCCGAGTGCCCCGGTGCCCAGTCCCCCTGTTCCCTTCACCGACCACACTTTTCTCAAACCTGCGTAGAACTTGATAAACTTAATGGATATCCATGATGGGAGGCGATGATGAAACTCGCTGTCGGTTCTGATGAACGTACCACCCTGACGGATGTGGTGCTGAAAGAACTGCGTCAGCAAGGCCACGAACTAACCCTTTACGGACCACTCGTTGATAAAAAAGAGATGTGGCCTGAAGTCGCCCGAAATGTCGCTGAAGCCGTCGCGGGAGGTAAGGCCGATCAGGGCATCCTGTTTTGTTGGACGGGAACAGGCGTGAGCATTGCTGCTAACAAGGTTCCTGGTGTACGGGCCGCGCTGTGCGACGACGCAGAGACGGCGCGTGGGGCACGCCTCTGGAACGACGCGAACATTCTCTGCCTATCCCTTCGCCGCCTCTCAGAGGTCATCGCCAACGAAATACTCCAAGTCTGGTTTACAACGGAATATCAACCCAACCCCGAGGACGATTCCTGCATTGCGGACGTGCGTGCGATCGAGGAGAAGTACGCCCCACGAAGCAGATCACCTGAACCCACCTAGCTGTGATGTCGAGCGATATGTCGAAAGACCTGCAAGTCGCACATCTGGGTTTGGTCCTGCTGGGGATGAACCACGGGTGACACCAGCTTATGTACGGTACAATAACCCACTGTCAAACGTTTACTGTGGTAAATCACAGTAACCCGGAGAATTCTTTTCAACGCCAGTCCAGCTTTCGAGGGGAAAGCCACCCAATACCAGGAACCCCCCTGATCGCACGCGGCTCAGAAACCGATCAACAGGAGAACCGATGGCTAATAAGATTGCCAAACTTCGCGGAATGCTTGGTGAGGTGTTCGATTTAAACGCCGCAGCCGCCGTACTCAGATGGGACCAGCAAACCTACATGCCTCCGGGCGGCGCAGGGAATCGCGCCATGCAACTCTCCACCCTCAGCCGTCTGTCACACCAAAAAGCCGTTAGTAACGAGATGGGCGACGCCATCGAAGCAGCAAAAGAAGAAGCCGCAGAAATGGATCCGGATTCGGACAACGCCCGATTGGTGGAAAAAGCCGCCCGCGATTACGAAAAATATCGAAAGGTCCCGGACGAGTGGGTCGCTGAATTCAGCCGGACGACATCTCTTGCCCATCAAATATGGGAGAAAGCACGGGAGGAATCCGATTTCGGCCAATTTCAGCCATCGCTGGAGGAGATCATCGAGCTGCGACGCCAATACATCGAATTCTTCGCTCCCTATGACCATCCCTACGACCCGCTGTTGGACGATTTCGAACGTGGCATGAAGACGGCTGACGTCAAGGCAGTGTTCGACAAAATGCGTCCTCAACAGGTGGAACTCATTCGCGCCATCGCTGATAGCGGCGTGACGGTCGACGACTCTCTTCTACGCCAGAGCTTTGATGAGCAGAAGCAGTGGGATTTCGGCGTCGAGGCCATCGAGGCTTTCGGTTTCGACTTCGATCGAGGACGCCAGGACAAGGCGGTCCACCCCTTCACTACCGGTTTCGGCATTGACGACGTGCGAATAACCACGCGCTTCGACCCAAAGTTTTTCAACACTGCCATCTTCGGCACCATGCACGAAGCCGGACACGGAATGTACGCCCAAGGACCAAGGGCGGAGCTTGAGCGCTCCCCCCTTGCCGGTGGCGCCTCCCTGGCGGTCCACGAGTCGCAGTCACGCATGTGGGAAAATCTTATCGGCCGTAGCAGATCCTTTTGGGTCGTCTTTTATCCCAGGCTGCAGGAAATGTTCTCCAGTCAATTAGGTGGCATAGACCTGGAGAGTTTTTACCGGGCCATAAACAAGGTTGAACCTTCATTGATTCGTGTCGAAGCCGACGAAGCCACATACAACTTGCACATCATGCTGCGCTTCGAGATCGAATTGGGATTGATGGAAAAAACAGTGGAGATGGGGAATCTTCCAGACCTGTGGAACAGTAAGATGGAAGAATATCTCGGCCTCAAACCCCCGAACGACGCCCTGGGCATACTACAAGACGTGCATTGGTCTGCCGGTATGATCGGTTATTTCCCCACGTATGCGTTGGGCAACTTGATCGCCTCACAACTGTGGGAAAAAATCGAAGAGGATATCCCTGACATCACCCAGAAGATCGAAGCCGCGCAGTTTGATGCGCTGCTAGAATGGTTGCGCGAGAACATCCACCAGCACGGCGCCAAGTTTGAGCCCATGGAGCTACTACAGCGTATCACCGGAGAAGGTTTGTCAGCCGAACCCTATTTGCGCTATCTACAGAACAAATTCGGCGATATTTACGACCTTTCGTAAACCGGTCATTCTGGAAAATCTAAGACGCATATGCGCCACACAACGCTTCGGTCCCCACCTGCGGCAGGCATCCCGCCTAGATGCGTGGTCTGGATTCGAGCCGCGATAAACCCTCTTTTGTCTCCACTCCTATCCCAGTGTTCGCTCGGGGGGCAATCTCCTCGACCTCACACGTCATTGCGAGGCCCCCTTCGTCAAGCTCAGGATAAACTCCGGGCCGTGGCAATCCCCGCCTCGCGTTTTGGGGATCGCGTCGCCCTTGCGTGGCTCGCGATGACACACATGAACGAGTCTAGGGATTCCTGCACCTCTGCCTCGCGATGCATGCTTCAATTGGATCCCAAGGCTAGGAAAACCGTTCAATGCTAGAATTACACCCACGGAGGCACAACCTTGACTCTCATTCACAACGGTCTGGCGACTTCGGTACTTTACTTCATGGTCATCGCCGGTGTCTTTGGCCTGGCGACGACACTGCGTAGACGGGGTATCGATGGAAGCTATTGGGGGATTCTAGCCATCGGCGAAGTTCTGATCCTCGCTGAAGCAGTTGTAGGCACAATAATGTACCTGGGTGGCGCGCGTCCAGGACGACCTGGCGTCCACATTCTCTACGGGATCGTAGCCGTAATAACCCTTCCGGCCTATTACGCTCTCAGCAAGGGGCGCGACGACCGCTCGGCAGCGCTGGTCTACAGCTTGCTCTGCTTTATCGTGGCCATCATCAGCCTTCGATCCAGGATTACCGGCATTCCATGAAAACACCCATATGTTACACGTGCTGATCGTTGATGACGACAGGGACACCGCAGAGATGCTTGCCACCGCATGCACAGTCTTCGGCTACTCTCCGGTCAAAGCCCACAGTGGAAAGGACGCCTTGGAGATCATCTCATCCAATAAGCCCGACATTGTCTTACTCGACCTCATGATGCCTGAAATGGACGGCTATGAGACGTTAAGACGCTTGCGATCGATGCCCGAGGGCAACGATCTGCCTGTGATTGTCATCACCGCGATGCAAGCAGATAATCTTGAAGCGAGTGTCGATACCGCCGGCGGGGATGCCTGTATTCGAAAGCCCATCGATCTACAGGCGCTGGCGCGCACACTTTCAGAATATTGCAGTGATGGTTGACCGGAAGCGATCCGCATTTTTCTACTTGTCTAGAGTCAGTCACGGTAAGAGTTCCTGCAGGTGGAGTGCCTTCAGGGCGTTCTTCCACCGTTTCCTGGAGGGCAGCCCACCATCATGGAATGCATCTTGAAATTATGGGGAATCTGATGATGAAACCAGAAGTACGGACTGCATTAGCCTAACTTGTTCTTGAGGAGCAACCGCTTCCCAGCTATGCCTGCGACCATGAAATTCGGTGTCATTCTTCCCAATTACGGCGCCACCGCCTCAGCTGAAGATATTCTCACGATCGCACAATCGGCCGATCGCCTGGGGTTTGATTCGGCCTGGGTCACCGATCACGTGCTTCTTCCACAGTGGGATGCTGAGAGATTCGGTCGCCTTTACGAAGCTTTGATCACACTCGCCTGGCTCGCAGGCGCCACATCGCGAGTGCGCTTCGGGGTGTCTAGCCTGGTCTTACCTCAACGCAATCCGGTGATCGTCGCCAAACAGATTGCGACGCTGGATGCGTTGTCAGGTGGCCGGGCGATGCTGTGCGTGGGAGTCGGATGGTCGGCAGGTGAGTACTCAAACCTGGGTGAACGCTTTGAGGACCGTGGAAGACGCATCGAGGAGGCTATAGAGGTGGTGCGTGTTCTCTGGCGAGCAAAAGAAGGTGAGCCGGTAACGTTCCATGGCCAGTATTATCGCTTCGACGAAGGAGTCTTTTCCCCGTCTCCCATGCAAGCCGATGGTCCCCCCATTTGGATAGGCGGATATGCTGACGTCGTACTGCGCCGAGCGGCCTTGATTGCAGACGGGTGGCATGCCTCTGGCGCATCTGTCGACCAAATAGCAAAAGGCGTTGAAACGATCCGTAATGCCGCAGGCAAGCGCACTATCACCATCAGTGCCCGTTTGCGCTTATCGTTTGATGACTCAGATCCGAGCGCACCTTTGTCTGGATCAACAGAGAATATCATTGAAACGCTGCATGCTTACCAAGAGGTTGGGCTGGAGTACGTCGTGATTCATTTCCGTGGCCATGACCTCACAGCATGCAAAGAAGCCATGTTTCGCTTCTCAGAGCAGGTCATCCCAGCGTTAAATGAGGGGACGACGTGATTCGCCGGGCGAACAGAATGTGCCTCCTTCTCGGACTCGCGACCGGCATTCTAGTCGCCTGCTCCACGCCGAACCCTACCCCGTCTTTGGCTCCCACACTCACACCCACCGTGCAATCGATTCCCCCAGCGACAGAAATCACGGAAATCCAGGTGGCACCGACGCCGGCACCCTACACAGGAGCCACGCCTGCAATCGTGATTGAATCCCTTCAAGACCTATCCACCCCGACGGCTTTGCCCCCGCTCGTCGCCATGCCAACGGAGCAGCTTGCTATCCTCGAACCTGGACCCGGCTCACAGGTGACAAGTCCATTTCGTGTAGACGGTTGGGGAGGACCCAGTTTCAACGATCGAATCCGCGTGCGCCTCATCGGAGAGGACGGGAGAGTCCTGTCACAAGGCTGGAGTTTCTTGTTGGTCTTACCGGGCAATGCCGGGCGCTTCCTGGCGACTGTGCCCTTCGAGATTGATCACGTCGCTGAGGCGGCACGTTTAGAGGTTAGCATGCAAAGTCGGCGCGATCGGCAATTGAGCCACTTAGCAACCGTCGACCTGACATTGCTCTCGATCGGTACCGATTTGGTCCACCCATCGATTCGTGGTACAGAAAAACTTGCCATATTCAGCCCCCGCGACGACGCCATCGCCAGCGGGGGGAAGGTGCTCGTACGGGGTGCAGGTTGGGTAGACACCGACACCCCGCTGACGGTGACCGTGCTCAACAACCAGGGGAGCACTCTGGGTTCAATGGCCGTCGAGCTAGATGCACCCCTCATCGGACAACTCGGAACCTTCACTGTGGAAGTCCCCTATGAGATCCCCTTTTCGCAATGGGCACACATCGTCGTCGCCGAACCGAGCACAGGAGTCATTCCCGGGTGGATCCATTACACCAGTGTGGAAGTCTGGCTACGGCCCTAGTTCAAGCACAACGTCGTGGCGGTTCGCGAACCGCCCCGACGTCACGGAGCCTCGTCAAGGGCGGCGCATCCAACAAGGGGATTTCCAATGGACGTATTCAAGTACCACCCTGAAATCTTGCAACACTACCCAAGCATCATCGGTGGCGTGATCCTCGCCAGAGAAGTGCACAACGCCCCATCGCCCACGGATCTGTCTTCCACATATCTCGCTGAGCAGAAACGTACGCTCGAGCGGATCGACGATACACCTCTCAGCTCGATCCCCTCTCTCGCTGCCTGGCGCAGGGTATTTCGCGATTTCGGGGTAAAACCTACTCAATATCGCAGTGCAGCTGAGGCACTCTTACGGCGATTGACCAAACACGGCGACATCCCCTCGATCAACACCCTCGTTGACTTGGCCAATCTGGTCAGCATTCGCTATGCACTTCCGGTCGCCGTGTTCGACACACAAGTGTTACAACTTCCCATCACTGTCCAATTCGCTGAGGGCAACGAGCACTTCCTTCCCTTGGGCGCTGCGGAGCCTGTCCATCCTCAGGTCGGGGAGGTGGTTTTCTCGGATACGACCCGCCGCGTGATCGCGCGCCGCTGGTGTTGGCGTCAGAGCGACGACAGCGCAGCACAAATCGGCGCTTCTGAGGTCGTGATCACAGTCGAGGGCCACCACGAGACGGCAAGGTCAGAAGTCAGTGCGGCTCTCCAAGATTTAACCTCATTGCTCGATCGATTTTCTGGAGGTCACTCGGTTTCGGCAACGCTATCGGCTGACTCACCCACGTTTCGCGCCTAAACACTCGAAACAGATTATGAGGATGATATAATCTCACTCTCTACTCGTGTGCTGCGAATGAATTCAACACGATCAGTTCCCACGCGTTTCAATAATTATCTGTTGTATGCCACGCGCGCTGTCCAGGTGCTGGTTGCAGCCGGCATTGCCTTGTTCATCAGCAGCTTCGTATTCTTATTCGGTGTTCGCTTGCTCTACACCGATAAAGCGCTTCCTGGCGTGCATGTCGCCGGCATCAACTTGAGCGGCATGAACTATGAGCAGATTACAAATGCGCTCGGCCAGGCGCTAACCTATCCAGAGACCGGGTTGATCGTCTTGCGCGACGGCGAGCAGGTCTGGACGGTGCGCCCATCCGAGTTGGGCGTTCTGATCGACGTCCCAGCAATGTCCCGCCATGCACTTTCAGTAGGCCGACAAGGAACGCTCGCCCTGCAGCTCCAGGAACAGATCGACGCTTGGCATCAGGGTCATCCCGTCGCACCGATCATTCTCTTTGATTACTGGGTGGGCAGCTTCTACCTCCAGGGGATCGCTGAACAGATCGACCGGCCGACCATAGAGGCCGAGTTGATGGTGAGGGGCACCGACGTCACAGCGAGCCCAGGGCAAATCGGTCGCCGGTTAGACATTGAGGCCACCCTGAACGTGCTCAATGAATCGGTCACCCATTTCCACGACGCCGATCTCACTCTGATCGTCGAGGATACACTTCCTCTCGTCCTCGACGCTTCCGAGCAAGCCGCTGTGGCCCGTGCTTTCCTCACCCAGCCCCTCACCTTGACAGCCGCAGACGCAGGACCCTGGATTCTCGATCCTACCGACCTGGCCAACATGATCCGTTTCAATCTCGTTCAAGAGGATGGTGAAGCCGGTTACGACGTCGTGCTAGACGCAGGTGCCCTTGCCGCCGTGCTAGAGCCCCTGTCCCAGGGTCTGGAACGCGATCCAGAGAACGCTCGTTTTATCTTCAATGACGATACCGGTGAACTCGATCTCATGACACCAGCGGTAATCGGCCGCACGCTCGATGTCTCCAAGACAATCGAAGCCGTCAACAATGGACTACGTGCAGGCCTGCACGAGATCCCGCTGTCATTTATTCTTGATGATCCTGTCGTGACCGACGACGCCACCGCCGAATCTCTAGGGATTCACGAACCAGTTAGCGTCGTTTCTACGTACTTCTCGGGATCGAGCAGTGAGCGAATCCAGAACATCAAGACAGCCTCCGGTGCCTTTCATGGACTGCTCGTCGCGCCGGGGGAGACGTTATCGATGGCTGACGTTCTCGGGGACATCAGCCTCGATAACGGGTACGCCGAGGCGCTGATCATCTACGGCAATCGCACGATCAAGGGCGTCGGCGGCGGCGTATGTCAAGTAAGCACCACACTTTTCCGAGCTGTTTTTTTCGGCGGTTACCCTATCGTTGAACGCCATCCGCACGCATATCGCGTCAGCTACTACGAGCAAGGTCCCGCTTCTCCTGGCACAGGTTTGGATGCCACGGTCTTTGTCCCCATCGTGGATTTCAAATTCACCAACGACACCCCCAATTGGCTTTTGCTCGAGACGTACATTTACGGAAACCAACTGCTGTGGAAATTCTATTCCACCTCGGATGAGCGCACCGTGGAATGGAGTCGCCAGATCTCCAACAAGATCGAGGCTCCGAAACCGCTCTATAAAGAGAACCCCGATTTGAAGAAAAATGAGATCAAGCAGATCGATTACGAAGCGGATGGCATGGATGTAGTGGTCTACCGCACTGTCACGCGCAATGGTGAAACGCTCTACCAGGACACCATCAAGACGCGCTATTTGCCCTGGCGCGCGATCTTCGAATTCGGTCCGGGAAGTAAATTGCCCAAGGGGGTAGAGGTCGAGAAGGAGTGACAGCCCGGCCTCCAGCAGGGGTATGGCTTTCACAAAGCCGTAGATGGTAGAATCGTGCAACTCAGGAGAGCGAAATGATCAGCGAAGATTTGCTTGAGATCCTGCGATGCCCTAATTGCGTGCGTGAGAAGGAAGGGAATCTCACACTTGTCAAAGATACATGGCTTGTCTGCCAGGAATCTGACTGCAAGCGTAAGTACCCTATTAAGGACGACATCCCCATCATGCTTATCGACGAAGGGGACAAATGGGTCGCTGTCGCTGTCGAAGACTTGCCAGTACCCCCTCCTGAGGATTAACGGAAGAGATCCCTCTTCCCGGGCGAGATCCGTCCCGGTCGTGGGAAACGAGCAAATGCAAAACTCGCTTGAGGCTTTCGTCCTTTGCCCCTACCACCTAGAATCGTGATCGCGGCTAGTTTTGGTCAGTCAATGAATGCCTGAAGTTTCTGAAATCCCCGAAAGTACAGCAAAAAATTCACAAGATGCCCAGCTCCGTTCCTTGCTTGACGATTTAATCTCGGGTGATGAAGAACGCGCAGAAACCTGCGTGCAGGAGCTCGTCAAGATGGAAGAGGACGCACTGCCTCAGCTGCTGTCGCTACTCTACTCTTCCGATCCCAACCACCGCTGGTGGGCGACTCGTGCACTTGCTTGCCTCAAACAACCTGCAGCCCTGGACGGCCTACGTCGATCTCTCGATGATCCCGACGCTTCTGTCCGCCAGTGTGCAGCATTAGGCTTGCGATTGCGCCCTACGGCCATGGCAATTCCTGGCTTGATCCAGGCACTCGGCGACTCCGATCGTCTCGTCGCTCGCTTGGCAGGCGACGCCTTGGTCGCCGTCGGACCAGCAGCGGTTGCGCCCTTATCCGATGCTACGCGATCCATCCATCCCGGTGTTCGCATCGAAGCCACGCGCTCATTGGCGCAAATCGTGAACCCCCAGGCCGTGCCGGCTTTGATTGCCGCTTTGAACGACTCTTCCTACCTCGTGCAATACTGGGCGGAAGATGGGCTCAACCGGCTGGGGATCGGTATGCTTTTCTTCAAGCTATAAAGGTATTAACCCCCCAGGACCCAGAGCACCCAAACGACGACCATTCCAATACCAAGACCCAGCTTGACCCCCAAGGAAGCCCCACAACCGAGTCCCGTACCAAGCATGGCTTTCGTCGCACGCTCGATATCTCGCTTGCGCAAGTACTCCACCAAGAAAATGCCACCCAACATGCCGATTACCGCGCCGAATGGCCCCGAGGTGAGCAATCCCATAGTGCCCAGAGCCATTCCCGTTAAAATAGCCCAGATCGAAGCCCCGCCTTTCCGGGCACCGTATCCACTCACCCACACCTCGGCAGCAGCACCCAACAATCCCAACAGGGAGATCAAACCAAAATACCACGGACCGCGTGCTCCCCAACCAACGGCCAACCCAAAACCAAGAGCCGCGCCCCAGATCAAGATCAGGTCAGGAAGCACAGGAACGACGCAGCCTATAAGGCCGAGCAGCATTAAAAAACCGAAAGCGATCGTCAATAAAATGTCCCCCATGAGCTTACCCTGCTTCTATGACTTCCATCCCGCCCATCCAGGGACGCAGCACTTCGGGAATCACGATACTTCCGTCCGCTTGTTGGTAGTTCTCCATGACGGCGATCACCGTTCTTGGCAAGGCGAGGCCGGATCCGTTAATTGTATGCAAGTACTCGGGTTTCGCCCCCAAACTGGGACGATATCGAATCTCAGCGCGCCGGGCTTGAAAAGCTTCACAGTTGGAACACGAGCTGACCTCAAGCCACTCGTTACAACCGGGCGCCCACATCTCGATATCGTATTTCTTTGCCGCAGTAAAACCCAGATCTCCGGTCACCATCTGAACCACGCGATGCGGGATGCCTAACGCACGGCAGACGTTCTCGGCGTCGACCACCAATTTCTCAAGCTCCTGGTAAGAATTTTCGGGTTTGGTGAACTTGTACAACTCCACCTTGTCGAATTGATGGCCGCGCTTGATCCCCCGCACGTCACGTCCGGCCGAAAACTTCTCACGACGGAAACAGGCTGAATACGCCACATATTTCTTTGGCAGATCATCGGCGCTGAGAATCTCGTCTCGATACAGATTTGTAAGTGGAATCTCCGCTGTACCGATCATCCAGAGGTCGTCCTCGACGTCACGGTAAATGTTATCGATAAACTTCGGAAGCTGCCCCGCGCCCCACATGCATGCCTCTTTAACCAAAAACGGGGGGTAGACCTCGGTATAGCCGTGTTCCTCAACGTGCAAATTCAACATCCACTGGATCAAGGCACGTTGCAGCCGAGCCCCCAAGCCGTAGAGGACATAAAATCGACTTCCAGCAAGCTTTGCACCACGTTCAAAATCCAGGATTCCCAACTTCAGCCCCAACTCCCAATGCGGCAGCGGCGTGAAACCAAAATCGTCCTGCGATTTTGGATCACCCTCCTGACGAACGACAACGTTCTCACTCTCATCGGCACCAACTGGGACACTCTCGTGAGGCAGATTCGGAACTTGAAGCATGGCCTGCTCGAGATTGTGTTCAACATCCCGCAACCTTTCTTCCAGGTCCCCAATGCGTACGTTACTGGCTCGCATCTCGTCGATCAGTGATTGACGCTGGGCATGGTCCTCCATCCGCCCGATCTCTTGAGAGGTGATGTTTCGTTGATGGCGCAAGGCTTCAAGCTCCTGAAGGATGTCCCGCCGCACGACATCCAAGGTAAGGATCTCGTCGATTGGAGCTTCGACGTGTAGTTTCTCAAGCGCCGATCTCACCTCATCCGTATGCTCACGGATCAAGCGCATTTCAATCATGTCCACCTCCGATTAACAAAACCACCCCCCATCCGCAGGACGAGGGGGCTTTCGTGGTACCACCTGCTTTCGCCGCAATTGCGGCCTCTCGAGGCTGTAACGGGCGGACCCGGCTTCCCTTACGGCTGGTGCCTACCCCTCCGGGAGCGACGGACCCCAAATCGGGGTCGGCGGAGGGGATTCGCACGGCTCCCCCATCGCCTCACACCGACCGGCGATTCTCTGTCGGGGATCGTCCGCACTACTGCTCTCCGCGCACGTCTTTGTGAGGTGCCTACGCACCCATTCGTTGTTTGCCCGATTATACTTCCCCAAGAGGCCGAGTCAAGAGATCACACACCAGTTACCCCGACTGCGTCCTTCAGGGAATCATTTGACAATCTCGCCCTCTCCCTTTATCCTCTCGTCCGACTCCACCGATCATAAGTCTACAGTGGGAATTGTAGTCCGGTCGAGATGATTGGATCACGACGACCGGGTTAGATGAGATTAGCCAGTTACGACATCATCGAAGATCGGTGGTCCTCAAAATATTGCACCTCCCAAAGGAGAGGCCCACAGAGAAAGGACAAGTGAATGGACATATTCGAAAAGTGTCGCCAATTCACTCTCGCTCGCGAGATGCAGGCGGAAGGACTTTATCCTTACTTTTTACCTCTTGAAGACACGGAAGGCACGGAAGTCGTCATCGAAGGACGTAAGATCTTGATGATCGGCTCGAACAATTACCTCGGATTAACTACCGACAAGCGCGTCCGCAAGGCCGCCATCGACGCGATGGAACGCTACGGCACAAGCTGCACCGGTTCACGTTTCCTCAACGGTACATTGGCTTTGCACCAAGAATGCGAAGCGCGTCTAGCCAATTTTGTCGGGAAAGACGCTGCGCTGGTGTTCAGCACCGGGTACCAAGTTAACTTGGGCGTGATCTCCTGCATTGTGGGGCGCGGCGACGTCGTCGTTGCCGACAAAGACGACCACGCCAGTATCGTCGACGGTTGTATGCTGGCACTGGGCGAGATGCGTCGCTTCTCCCACAACGATCTCGAGCACCTCGATCGCGTCCTGGGCAAGATCGATGAAAGCGCAGGCAAACTCGTTGTCGTCGACGGCGTCTACAGTATGGGCGGCGACCTTGCGCCACTGCCGGAGATCATCCCTGTTTGCCAAAAACACGGCGCTCGCCTGATGGTTGACGACGCCCACAGCTTTGGGGTGATGGGCGGTGGGCGCGGCACTTCAGCGCACTTCGGAGTCACCGACCAGGTCGATCTGATCATGGGAACCTTCAGTAAATCGTTCGCATCGCTGGGCGGTTTCATCGCCGGAGACAAGGACACCATCCACTACATCCAACATACCGCCCGTTCACTGATGTTCAGTGCATCGATGCCGGCCTCCAATGTGGCCGCCGTCCTGGCAGCATTGGACATCATGGAGAACGAGCCCGAGCACTGCGAACGCCTCTGGGAAGTTACGGAGCGCATGCGGACCGGCCTGCATGAGATGGGCTTCAACACAGGTCCTAGCGTAACCCCGATCATCCCCATCATCATCGGCGGCATGGAGGAGACCTTCCTGGCCTGGAAGATGTGTTTCGAAGCCGGGCTTTATACCAATGCAGTGGTCTCCCCAGCCGTCCCACCGGATCAAGGGCTGCTGCGCACCAGCTACATGGCAACGCACACCGATGAGCAAATCGATCGAGCGCTCAGTATTTTTGGTGAAGTTGGACGGGAGTTAGGCATAATTGACTGAGACCGCCCTGGTCACCGGCGCGACGGGCTTCATCGGCTCAGCGCTGTGCCGTGGCTTGCTCGATCGCGGCTATAGAGTACGAGCCCTGCACCGCACCTCCTCGTCCCTCGTTGCATTGCGTGGTCTCTCCGTCGAACGATCGATAGGGGACATCCTCGATCCGGATACACTCTTACCGGCAATGCGCGGTATCGATCTGGTCTTCCACACCGCAGCGCAATCCGCCTACGTGCGCCATCCCGAGCTCGTCTTAGAATCTGCCGTAGACGGTACGCGCAACGTCCTGCTTGCAGCTCTAAGAGCGGGTGTGAGACGGGTCGTGTACACCAGTTCCATCGCCGCGATGGGGGCGCCGTCCAAAGGCGAACTGCTCACCGAAGAGCACACTTTCAACCTGTCGCCTAAGCGCTTCCTCTACGGCTACGCCAAACGACAAGCCGAGATCGAAGTGCTCAAGCTCGCTACGCGTGGACTGAACGTCGTGATCGTCAACCCGACCGTCGCTCTTGGTCCCGGTGATGTCAACATCATCAGCGGATTATTGGTGACCGAAGCCGCGCGCGGCTGGGGGTTCTTCTGGCTGGAGGGCGGATTTAACATCGTTCACATCGATGATGTTGTGGTCGGCCATTTAGCAGCCGCAGACAAGGGTCGCGAGGGAGAGCGGTACATCCTGGGTGGTGAAAATCTGACCGTCCTCGAGATTTTCACCGTCGTGAACGAAGTCGTGGGCCGACGGCCTCCTTGGTTGAAAATCCCTTCACGATTGATCGACCCACTAGCCAGTGCCATTGATGTACTCAGCCCTTTAATGAATCTATCTATCAACAGCGCGCAATTGCGCTTGGGCCACCATGGCGTTTACTGCGATCTTTCGAAATCTCAAAGGGAACTAGGCTTAAGTGATCCCAAACCATATCGTCAAGCCGCGCAGGAGGCTTACGATTGGTATCGAGAGCATGGCTACCTTTGATTGTTTTCGTTTCGCCCATGGGTTATCTTCGTCGCAGGCATAACCTTGAGCCTATATTAAGACACTATACTGTTGTAAACATGGGAGGTATCGTAGAGACGCCCCGGCGGGGCGTCTCTACCAGTACACATGGTGAAGGTTTCCCCAGTCTACAACCGGGGGCAGGCAGAGAGGATCCATGCCAATAAAACACACCGAGCAGTTTAAAGTCCGCTACTACGAATGTGACGCCTACGGCCACCTGAACAACGCCTTTTACTTGCGTTTCATGCAGGAAGCTGCCTTCGCCGCCTCCGCCGCAGTCGGCTTAAGCCGTGAGATCTATGAGCAAATGCGGCGAGTGTGGATCATTCGCGAAACCGAAATCGAATACCTACAACCGGTGCGCGCCGAGGAGCTCTTGGAGGTCTCGACATGGGTCGCAGGTGTGCGGCGAGTGATGTCGCGACGAATGTACGAGTTCAAGAGAGCTTCTACGGATGAGTTGGTAGCCCAGGCATACACAGATTGGGTATATCTCGATCGGGATAGCATGACCCCTACGACGATTCCTCCAGAGGTGGCAGAAGCCTACCTGGCAAAAGACGAAAATCCTCCGCCCATTCCACGCGACCCTTTTCCCAAACCTCCTCCTCCGCCCACTGGCGCGTTCAAGCTCCGTCGGCGAGTAGAATGGCGCGACATTGATGGTTTGCAGCATCTGACCAACGCCGCCTACCTGGCCTATGCTGAGGACTGCGCCGTGCAGCTGACTGCGTCGGTCGGCTGGCCGGTGGCGCGTTGGAAGCAGCAGGGCATCGCCTTTGTGGCGCGCAGAAACCGAATCGAGTACCTTCTACCGGCGCTCATCGATGATGAACTCGAGATCACCACGTGGCTCTTCGACATTCGTCCTGCGACGGTGACGCGTCACTACGCGATCACAAGAGCGCATGACAATACCCTGTTAGCTCAGGTTCAGACGCTGTGGGTGATGATGGACCTAGGGACAGGAAGACCGAAACGAATTCCTCCCTCCCTCCAAGAAGACTTCGGCCCCAACATCGCACAACGAAAGGGGTGACCCGGCGGGTTGTCCCGACGCTTTCACAAATCAACTAAAGTGGGTCGACATGGAATCGACAATATGAGAACAGGGCTCCGATAAAGATTTCGGAAGTTAGGAGAATCCTTTCCTCTGGCGGCATCTCAGCAAGTCGGAGGAGCGTTGACCGTGAACGAGGAAAGACTGGAATAGATAGGATGTGAAGGAGCCGTCGGCAAGCTTGTCAGGCATGAATCCGCTCCGGTCTCCACTCCATCAAGTAATACATGCCGATATGATTTGTTGGAGAAAACCCCAAGCGCTCGTAGAGGCGCAGGGCCGGGTTGTATTGCTCCACATGGATGCGCACCGGCAAGCGAGCTTGACTTGCCTCGGCTAGGATCTCGCTTAATAGCTTCGACCCGATGCCCTTCTTGCGGTGTTCTGCGAGCAGTGCGATGTCGATGATGCGGATTTCATCCTGGCGTCGATCGACGTACAACCGTCCGACGGGTTCACCGTCCAGAAGGACGACCTCAAACGCCGCTTCTGTGAATTGCCCAAGATAGTAAGTGTGCTGGGCATTGAATTGCACACGCAGGAATTCGTTTTTCTGAACCTCGTCCCATGCCAGGAGCGCCATTTCACCCTCGTGGGTGCTGGCAAAGACCTGGTAGAGGAACTCCCGATCCTCAGGCGTGATCGGACGCAGACTCAAGGTCTCCATTTGCGTGGATCGTGACGTAGACATGTTGCGACTCCTCCGAACAACCTCTCCAAGCCTGGAATTATAATACTATCTAGACCTAAATAGTAGTTATTCTCCGTCTTTATGGGGGCACTTTAAATGAATGTCAAGCCGCACGGGGGGATCCCGCATTAAGCCTAGGTGGTCTTTGCGTCAAAGAACGTTGGGGCGACCCGGCGGGTCGCCCCTCCAACCTCCTGATAGACCGGACCCACTTAGGTCGTTGCTCTTCTCAGGCATGGACTGCAAAGAGACCATCGCTTCTAGCGATTCATTCGTCGCATGGGATTCGGTAGATCTGCCTTCGAATTTACGGCTTGATCAATCGGGAGTCGAATTGGAATGGTTGGGGTTCGCCGATGCGGATCTCGTCAAAATCGGGATGTAATGGATTGAGAAGAAACAGTCGCTCGATCGGCAGGATCACGCTGGGGACAGACAGGACAACAGAGCGTCTTTCCTCCAGCCACCGATCTCCGATGGACCTCAATGAGTTCGGCCCAGGATACGACTGCCAATCCTCTGGAAGGGTAGCCGCTTCAATGAATTCGACGGCTCCCTCGCCAAATTCCACACGAAAGAGTATGTAGTTCGACAGGATAGAGGTCAACTCGAGATGTACAAGAATCTCGAGGACCGCAAGCGAGGCATTTTCAGCTGTGTATACCATGGGAGCGCCGGGGCTGTTCCAGCGTCCGCCGTATACCCTCGCACCCTCCCCGTTAAAAGCATCATCACTGTACTGGCGTTTTACGATGCGCCAGGATTGAAGTGTCACGAGAAGACGCCGCGCTCAAGACGGCCGATCAACGTCTCAACTTCACGAGCGCCAACCTCGGTCTTAGACATCTCCAGAGGTGTCTCACCGCTGAGTGCACGACTTGGAGATCGCAACCACTGTACGGCGGTCTCGCGATCGCCCTCGAATAATTCGATGGACGAATCTAAAACCCTGGTCAGCCTCAGGAGCCGCTCCGACTCGTCGGGGGCGAATCTCCCCAGTTGCTTCCGTCGAGTGAGTGTACGCCGTGGGATTTGGAGTAGATCACCAAGTTCCTTGATCGAGGATCCCAATAGTTTCTGCAAACGGACAAACGCTTTATAGGAGAAACCCGCCTCCAGTTTACGCATCAGATCGTGAGTGCTCCTCGCTCTCACGCCGATCCTGACGGCATAAGGAATCGCCTGGGATTCTTTAACCGATCTCTTGCGACGACTTGGTTTCGACCGATCATAAACTGTGGTCATCGAGCAGTCCCTTCCACTAATAAGTGCGTCAATCCAAAATACCCCTGCAAACAGGGGCAACCCGATGGGTCAACCCTTCAAAGTAGTATCTCGCCATCTAGCCATAGTATAATGGCCAATTGGCTCCTTTGCAAGAAGGTATTCTACAAAGCGAGATGCCTTCCACAGGAAGCATAACTCTTCTATGGGTTTCCCGAATCTGATACTTACTAGGCATGTTCGAGATATTCAGCGCTTCCAAATCTCATAACACGAGCTGCGAGCCAAGCCGTCCGCATCGGATGCGCGTGAAGCCTGTTCCCGCTTGAAATCCAGTGGATCGAACTCCGCAACGCGTTCATACTCCCCAAAAAGCTGGGATAATTCCGGATTTGAATTGCTTTGTAATTCCCTCATGGCGTCATCGCAATGCACGACGACGAAATCGGGCTTAAGATCTTCGACGTAATCCCCCTGTTCGCGCAAACCGCGCCGCTTCAACGCAACGACTCTTGGCGTTACGATCCCCACCTCATCGTAGATCCAGCGCCCAGAATAGTAACCAACATATCCCAGTGGTTCCAACTGCACAGTCGCACTTGAATTCGAATTCTCCTTGAGCCACGATCCCATCGCTTTCAAGGATCCGACATGCCGTATCCTTTGGGTTTGTCTAAAGTCCGCCGCGCGCAGCGCTCCAGACAAAAGCCCAACCACGGCGAAAGCAACAATAACCGCAGCTACAAGAAACCACCCCCCAGGACTTTCCGAGAGTCGATCCCAGAGCGCACCAATGCCCATCCCCAACAGCAACAGAACCACCCATAAAGGAGGCACAAAATAGCGGTGGAAGACCGTCGCCTTCGTGATGGTGAGGCGTGCGATCTCGAGCAATGCAAACACAGGTAACAAAGCCAGGCGTCGGCGTTTGAACACCTTGACGGACTGCCAAGAGACGACGATCAAGGTTGACCACAAGAGCGCGGTACCAGCAGCACGAAAACGTTCCGGGAACTCGAAGGGAGACAGCCAGTGCAGGATCACCGCGAGCGGGCTAAGCTGCACGCGCAGTTCTGACAGCGGGGTCTCGAAGAACACCTGCTCAATGTGGCTACCGTATTCAATGTAGGCCACCCACTTGGCGATGATCGTATGCGGGATCGGCGAGCCGAAGTAGAGCGTGGCAAAGATGGCCCACGGAGCATACGTAATGGCAGTCACAAACGCCACGGCAACACCGCTTCTCGGTTTTGATAGTAACTCAAAGAATACGATCGTGAGCGGCCACAGGATCAGGTCTATCCTGGTCCACAAGAGCAGGCCACAAAGCACACCCGTCCACAAATTCCGCTTTCGAATGTATGCATACCAGGATGCCACCATAAAGAAGATGACGAGAGGCGTCTCCATACCTGCCGTGTCCATTTGCCAGAATTTGGAAGAAATAGCGAGCAGTGCAACCACGATCAGCTGTTGGGATCGTGAGGCACTCGACCGATGCAATGCTCTTGCCACGAAGGCGCTGGCACCTACCGCTGCCAGTATATTCAGGATGCGAGCGCCTGTAACCACATCTGCGGTCAGAAGCCGTAACCATGCCGCCATCAGAAGGGTGAACAAAGGCGTCGTCGTCCCGTAGATCCGCTCCCCGGGGTTGTAGACGAAGCCTTTGCCTGAGGCGATCTGCTGCGCGAAGCGGAAGGTTATGAACGCATCTTCGTCGGTGAAGTTCGTATAGGCGATCCAGGCAAGCCGCAGGGCGATCCCCGCTGCGATGAGGCCAAGTACGGGAAGGGCTGCCGAGACACGAGGGTTTAAAACTTTCATGCCCTTGCCCCTCAACGTTTGCATCGCTGCTCAGCCTTTCGAGTGGAATTGCCTCAAAGTAGGTTCGCACACCAACATGAGCGCCCGGTGACCCAGCAGTATACAGCAGGGCTCTGCGTCTCGCACGCTTTCATTAATAGGGGGCAGCCATCGACCTCCGGAAACCCGCCTCGCGCCCCATTCCCTAACCTGGCGTGCAGGAAGACCGGATTGAGCAAATCTCACCGCGTCACAAATCGGCGACCAAGTTCGTTCCAAAGGTTGAATCGAAGCTGTCGCACGCGTGGCGAACAGGGAGGAAATCGTCATGTCGATGAAAAACGTGCAGACGATCATCATCCGTGCGGTATTCGAGCCCGAATATTGTGACTTGCTCTTCGGAGATATTGAAAGCGCATTAGAGGGCTACGATCTGACACCGATGGAAATCTTGTGGTTAAGAAGACTAACTCGCAAGGAGTTCGAGGGCTTCGCGCCCGATTTGGAAAACAGCCTCACAAGGGGAGGAATGCAATCCGTAAACCCAGTGCAGGTCTAATTGAGGGGAGCATACCCAAGACAACAACCTCCCCGCAATCTTGACGCGATTGGAAAGGTGTTCAAGAAGACACCAGAATAAATACTAGGGCGATCCGTTGGGTCGCCCTGTTCCTTAGCGCTGACAGCAGTTCAAAATCTTGAAGAACATGTACGCCGTGATTTAGATATCCAAACTCGCCATCTGCTCGTAGAACTTCCAGCGCGCGATCACGTCCTCCCGCAAGGCCTCCAGAAGCATGTTGGCGCGATCCGGATCCGCAGCCCGTAGCGAGCGGAAGTTGTCCAGCCACTAGGGATCAGAACTTTTAATTCTTCGACCCTATAGAAAACAGAACGCATGGTGATACTATCTTAGGTACAATCGAAGCGTCCTAGAGATCCTCAATCACCGAAAGTGAGCTAGCTTGAATCTCTTGAGCTTTGAGTCGTTGAGTATGCAAAGGGTGGCCTAGGGTAGCGGTCTCCAAGCCAATGGGGTCCAAGTGTCCGCTGATTCAACCAGAAGGTGTGAATTCCCAGTGCAAATGTCCATCACTTCGATATTATGAGGTTCTATCTGGTGTCCTGTGAGAACGCCATATGCGATATGCCGGCTGTCCGGCGCCCAGCTCTTACCATGAAATTCTACGCTCTTCCCGTCATTCGGACCCACGACAGTGGCTATGTAACTCTGATCTTCATTAAACACCCTTAGAAACCCACTAAAATATCCGAGCCCAGCCGCCACGCTCTCCTTATCTTGGTCGACATACGCGATCATCTCACCGCTTGGAGACTATTCCGTTGATGACAGTATGTCGCCTGTAACTAGATGTGACTCATGAATGGTGCCATCTGACTCCAGAATATATGCCTTGTCGTATCAGAAGCCCTCCCCATCGGGTCCCGTACTCCTAAAAGTCATCCGACGCTCCGACGGGTGCCAAGTAGCATAGTGTACGTTGCCTCGATAGTAATCGATGGAGTTTGTCCAAGAACCATCAACAGCCATCAGGAAGAAGCGTTTCCAAGGCCAAGGTCCTGAAATGCAGGCCACGAACGCAATTAATCCACCATCAGGCGAGAAGGATGCGCCTTTTGGGTGGAGCTTGGTATGGTCCGTAATGTTGATCCACGATCCATCATCGATGTCTACCGCATAAAGGTCGTCTTGAAGTATGATCATAATCTCATCCCCAAACGGCACCCGACTGTAATACCAAATTGGATCCCATATCTGGGAAGTAACCAACCTTGGATCCGTGCCATCCGACTGAGAAACGTACAATCTACGTCCTAGACGGCCTGTGCTGAAATACACAGTGCTTTCTCCATCCAAAGACCAACTTGCTCCGTAATTATTAACATCGTTGTCCGTCAGTTGTCGTAAGTTGCTTCCTTCTCCTTGGATTAGGTACAGATCTGGATCACCATCCCAGTCCGCGGTGAAGGCGAGTGTCATTGAACCAAGTTCGATTGTTGGGGAAGATTTACATCCGGCTAGTCGATGATGGATCAAAGTCAGTGTAGCTATGGCTAGCACGACAGTGGGGGTTCGAGTGAGCTCAATCGTCGGTGTGAGAGATGGCGTGGGTGTGAATGTAGTTAGAGAAATCCTCGTTTCGGCAATCTGTGGATAAATGGAGCCCCGGACTGAGGAACAGCTACTGTGCATACTCCAACAGTGAGAGCAGTCAGGAGGAATATCGCAGAGATCCGTATAGAACTCATAATCTGGATTCTAATCTCATCAGGTTAGGGGCAATAACTGAGCGCAGGAAAATTTCCATAGCGACTCGGCTAGTGGTTACTTATGGCAAGGGCCACCAAGTGTATGTAGACTCAGATACATCCTCAGCGATGAGGATATCCTCACCCGTGCAAACGTTGACGATGTGCAGGTTTGAAATCCCCCGCTCCCCTTCAATGAACCCTGTCGAGATGTAAGCGATGTGGCGACCATATGGCGCCCATTCAAATTCATCAATGGCTTGTCCGATACCTTTCGGTGCAGCCACCACCTCCTGATCACTCGATCCATCCGCATTCATTGCACGGAGCGAGTGATGCGGAACCCAGTCCGCAACCTCGGGATCAGGTTGGATCTCATCAAGCGTTTCGTAGGCGATCATGGCGCCATCGAGCGACCACTTGGAATCCCCTTTACCATAACCTTCTTTCTTGCCAGTCGATGTCAATCGCTCCACACTGGCTCCATCCTCACTTATTACATACAAGTCAATCCCTTCGCCTTTGATAATCGAAGTGACAAGGATCTTGTCCTCAACAGGATGCCAGTCCACCGACCGGATGTCGCCATAATCAATGTTATATTCACCCAGGTATTCGCCGTCCCTTTGGGCTAAATGCATGGTCCAAAATGCGATGGTGGGGGAAATCACTGTTGTAAAAACGATCTTGTCAGAGCCTGGAGACCAGCTGGTCGAGTGAAAGCCCAATAAATGTGCAAAGGAGAGTTGGTGCGCTTTTCCTGTTTCGACCTCGACCACGCCGAGCCCCTCCGCTGTCGGGAAAGAGATCCAACGACCATCTGGCGACCAGGATATATCAACCGCAACTACACGGTATTCCGATGCCATGGGAATCTCGCTACCCCCACCAGTTGGGGTAATAAAAAGCCTCATATCAGTCTTCGTGCCAGGGCCAGAGCTTATTGGACCAACAAGATATGCAAGCCATTGACCATCAGGTGAATATTTCGGCGCCCGTTCATCCTTTTTAGTCTGGGTGAACTGCTGCAAGCCAGACCCATCGCCACCAATCACGTAGATGTTCAGGTCCCCGTCCCATTCCGTCGTAAATGCCAGCGAAAGATCGCTCAAATCGACGTCGCTTAGCTGACTGCACGCCTGCAAAACAGCGGTGGGAGGCGTCACTGTAGAGCTGGGGCTGGCAACGATCTCTGGGACACTCGTTTTAGATGGAGAAGGCATTAGCGTGGGGCTCTCTGCCGTTGGCCGAGAGTTGAGCGTATCCGTTGCTCGATCACCTTCTCCACAAGCTGTTAATGCAAGCACCGTAAGGAGCACAATCACAATGCCTCGTAACGTATTCATAATCCCCCCTATTGATCTTTCGATTTTAAACTCCCAAGTCGCCTGACGACGACGCTTGAAACCACAGTTGCCTGGCTTTCGCTACTGAATGGGCCGCCACGAAGTCTCAGAAAATTCATCAATGTCTTCTACGACCAGGTTTACTGCGCCCGTGCAGATATCGACTACATAGAGATCGATTGGTGTTCCCTCTACCTGATAATTAACGAATAGATAGGCGATATGCCGGCTATCCGGTGCCCATATGATTCTGTATATCCCAAGAGATTCATCTTCGGAGCCCTCAAGCACGATCGTGTCGTCGCTGCCATCCGCACGCATAACATGTATGCTATCGTGTACAAGGCGGGCATTGTTCTCATCGAACGACCAATTCGTCTCGATATATGCGATCATTTGACCATCGGGAGACCATAGCGGCCAATTTCCGGATATTTCACTCTCCAGTTTCTCAACCTGCTCTCCCCTAGAGTTTATGGTGTAGATGGAATTTCCTTCATATGGTATGCGCGCATGGAACAGAATTTTATCTTCGAATGGATGCCACTGTGGAGATGATGTATCGCCCAAGTCAAAACCGATTTCTATAAGATCTGTCCCATCTACCCTGACGGAATAAAGACGATGCTGGGGCGTCGCCTCAGTGAGTAGACTTACTTCGAACACGAGCCATTCCCCATCAGGAGAAAAACTAGGGCGCCCCGAAATGAAACTTGATCCATTGGTCAGACCTGTCGCGGTGCCGTCGATGATGTCAACAACATAAAGGCTGCCAGAACTTCGGAAGGCCACCTTGTCGCTCGTCGGCGACCAGATTGGACGTATGGAAGTAATTTCGATATCCGGAGCGAGTTTGGTTCTGTCCGTACCATCAGGTCTCATGATGTAAAGCCTTGGATTGTCGATGTCATCGTTAACAAAAGCAATCCATTGCCCATCGGGCGACCACTTTGCTCCGTATTCGACAATATCATTGTCCGTCAGCTTCCTGAAGCCACTGCCATCAGCTTGAACGATGTATATTTCATCATCACCGTCCCAGTTGGCGACAAATGCCAAAGACATTGCGCTAAGGTCGATCAAACTATTTATCCTGCAGCCGGGAAGATTCGGTGAAACGGCTGTGTAAGTCGACGTTAGGCTCGGCGTGGTTGATGGAGTGTTTGTCATTGTGCGGACAAGTGAATCATATGTAGGTGATGCTGCCGTTGGGGTTACATGAGAAGTTTCCTCCACGTCCGAGACGCACCCACTACACAACAACACGAGCACCCAAAACGCAACCCAGATCTTCCGAGTGAACGAGCTCATCTTTCCGTCTTCATCCTTCGTGTTCTCGAGGAATTTCCTGCAGGATGTAGATCGTGGTACTTCTACGATCTAGCTCGGTTTCTTCGTACCACTTACGGCCCGCATCTCTATTGGGGAAGTATACATCGATGCGGGTTGAACCTGGCGGGAATGCCCCACCCCCATCCTTGACTTCGAAGATACCCTTATTGTTCGAATACTTCTCCATTTCCGGAGAGAAAAGGGTTGCTCCCCTTAGTTCGGGCGCAGCGGCCACGGTCTTGCCCTCTTCGAACTCCTTTGCTTGCGAGCCAATAGTAAATACAGCCTTCTCAGGATTCATGATCTCCACAGGGAAGCTACGCTTCCCTGCCGAATTAACCCACCCCCCATCCTCCCACCAAACATGCTTTCCAGCCTTGTCCTTCCACTTCAGCTGTGTTGGATTGTCGAGCTTGAAAAATGTGGGCTCGCCATTGATCTCCACCACGCCCGAGCCCTGCATGGCAACGCCTGCTGGGCTGAACAGCGCGCCATAAGGCACTTTGATCTCTTGACCACCATACTTCCATTTAATTTTGTAATCACTGTTGAAGCGGTCGGGCTCATGCGCCTCGGGTTCGTAACTCTCGGTATCCGTCACATAGTAGTAGGAGAAACTGAAGGTTTCTTTCAACGGCACCCACAGATATCCGGGAGCAGGCGCAGGCATGTCGTCCTTTGGAGGCTTGTAACTGGTCAGATACTTGCTCGCAACCCAGCCTCTCTTGCCATCGTAATTCACTTCGTACCAGTTCGTGCCCTTGATGTTCACATAGCACCCTGTCCAGCGGACAGCGCGCCCCCAGGGGATTTCCCTCACCACCGGATGTTGAGTCGTAGGGCCGGACCTCATCACCAGCCAATTGGCGGTGACCGTCATGAGCCTGCCTCCACCTCGCTGCACCGCATAATTGGTCTGCACGGTATCACTGAGCCACTCTCCATCGATAAGCATGTCTCCGGCCGGGTTGTCGCCGGTATCAATAAGATAGTTACCGCTCACCCAGCCGGTCACCTTCCCCTTGTACCTGTCTTCGTAGACCACCTGATACCAATCCGTCGCCCCCATCTGTTTTACCTTCCCGGTCAGAGTCACTCTTTCGTGTACAGATGCGTACGTGATTACCATCCCATCCATACCAGGAGTCGCCCGGATCTTCAGCGGGTTGGTGACCATCATCTCTCGCCCGCCAGTCGTCTCAACGTTCGACCGTGAGTCCTGCTCGCCTAAAGCCTCGATTATTTTCTCCAGCACCCATTTGACCTGCGTGCCCACTTGAACCCAGTGACGCTCGGTCTCCTGCGTCCGGATCTTCTTGCTGCCATCCTGCACGACCACCGTTTTATAAACCGGCTCCTCGTGGCGGATGAAATCATACCCATCCGGTATACGCGTATGCACCAACTTGGGCTTCCAATAGCGTTCCCACGAGGTGTACTTAACAGGCCGCTTGCCATACACCGGCTTTTTACGCCATTCATATCGATAACCTGTGTACCAGCGACGACCTCGGCGGTAGTGATAGCGTTTCCTCACCCGATAGCGGCGATAATAACGCACGTAGCGCACACTGCGATAACGAGTCACTTTGCGGTATGCCCATCGTCCCCGATCGACCTGCACCGTCTTGTAGCGCTGTCTCTTCTCATACCAAACACGGGCACCGACCTTAACCCGTTTGCGCACCATATTGGGCACCTCTTTGGTCTTGGTGACCAGGAAATCCTTCCATCCATATTTGGGGACAACGCGACGTGCCCAGCGGAACCTCGGTGGCGGCGGGTAATGCTCTGTGCCAGTGTTCACAACACCGTCATGCTCAACCAGACGTCCGCCGATACCTTTACGTTTCAGCGCCTGGGGCGTCGTCGAGACTGCCGCCATCAGAGCCGCTGCCGTGGCAATGAGCGGAAGAAGGTCCTTCGTGGTTGATGAGGAAAGTTCCTGACGCACGAAGACACCGCTGTTGCCCTGCAAGGTCCACAAGCGCAAGAATTCCTCCACACGCATCACTTGCTTCCCGCGGGTGGGATCGTTGAAGGCGACCCACTGCCCGTCGGATGAGAAGCCGGTCACGGTAACAAAGTGACCTGGCTGTCCTCCAGCGTCGGTACCCAGGGCGACTACCACAGGGCGGTTGGCTGTGATTTCCTTCAGCAGCGATTCCAACGTGGCACCATGAAAGGATTGAGATCCTTTGTAACCAAAGGATTGGGCGGCGAATGCCAGCTCCTCTACTCCCGTGCCGAATTCGTACATCATCCTCTCGCCCTGAAGGAACCCCAAAATCGCGTTGTAGGTCGGCGTGGCCCCGTCAAAGCCCTCCATGGCCATGCCCAAAGCCTGGATCCCACAGGAGACATCGGAGGGGTTCTGATAGCGTACAGGAACTTCGAGTGTCTCGAAGTCGGGTGGCCTCTCTGTTTCCGGCGAAAAAGGCGCCGGCTCGACAAAGAACGGTAGGGGGACGGATTCCACCGGCGTAAGTACACCGGGCACGGCGGCCTCGCCCACGAGATCATCGCCGCCGCCCGAGTCAGGTTCGATCTCCTGAGATTGAGGAGGATCGATGGGGCAGTCCGGGTCGTCCACAGAGCATTGGGCTGCCGCCGGGATGGTGAATGTGAGAAGAATAACAATCAGTACGAGTGCGGTAAGTGAGCGTAATGCCTTCATCGGATGCCTCCCCCTAGATGAGTTGAGATGGCGTGGGGTCATTACCGTGGATTGTTGTCTCTATTATGCAAGAATGAGAGCACAGATGTCAACAACGAAGAGAGCTTTCTCACCTTAATATTATCGTTCACCTTCCCATGCCGAGTCGGTTCTCAGGCGAGGCGGCCTTACCATCCATCCCTTCTCATTAACGCGACGCTCCCCGCGAGTACATTACGGGGAGCGTGTAGGTCGATTGCGGTCGAGTTAGATGTCCAAACTCGCCATCTGCTCGTAGAACTTCCAGCGCGCGATCACGTCCTCCCGCAAGGCCTCCAGAAGCATGTTGGCGCGATCCGGATCCGCAGCCCGTAGCGAGCGGAAGCGATTCTGCTTGTAGGCGAATTCCTCGATGTCCTCCGTCGGCGTCTTGGAGTCGAGATTCAACGGATTTTTGCCTTCCTCAGCCAGCAACGGGTTGAAGCGGAAGAGTGGCCAGAAGCCGCTCTTCTCTGCGTCCTCGTGCAGATCGGTCGCCGTGGTCATGTCGATGCCATGCGCGATGCAGTGGCTGTAGGCGATGATCAGCGAGGGGCCGTCGTAGGCCTCGGCCTCCTGAAAAGCCTTCACCAACTGTGTCATGTTTGCACCGTAAGCCACCTGAGCAACGTAGATGTTGCCGTAGCTCATGGCGATGGCGCCCAGGTCTTTCTTGGGCATCTCCTTGCCCGCGGCGGCAAATTTCGCAACCGCACCGCGCGGTGTCGCCTTCGATGATTGACCGCCGGTGTTGGAGTACACGCCGGTATCCAATACGAGCACGTTGATGTTGCGCCCGGAGGCTAGCACGTGATCCAGACCACCGTAGCCGATATCGTAGGCCCATCCGTCACCCCCGACGACCCACACCGACTTGGGAACCAGATAATCGGCCACGCTCAATAGCCGCCGTGCCTCGGGCTCTTTTCGCTTCTCGAGGGTTGATTTCAACTCGTCCACCCTGACCCGCTGTGCCTCGATCGCATCCGGTGTGCTCAGATCGGCGGTCTTGATTTCTTCCACCAACCCGGCTTTTTCACCGAAATCCAGCGTCTCAAGCAATCCCTTGGCCGTGTCGGCGAGCTTGTCGGCTGTCAGGCGCATGCCGAAGCCGAACTCAGCGTTGTCCTCAAAGAGCGAATTCGACCAGGCGGGACCGCGACCGTCGTCGCGCGGCGCATAAGGTGTCGTCGGCAGGTTGCCTCCGAAGATCGAGGAGCAACCCGTGGCGTTGGCAATGATGAGGCGGTCGCCGTAGAGTTGTGTGAGCAGCTTAATGTAAGGCGTCTCACCGCAACCTGCACAGGCGCCGGAGAACTCGAACAAGGGGCGCATAAACTGCGATCCCTTGGTGGTGAAGCGGTTGAACAGCGATGTGTCGGGGTCCGGGATCGACAGGAAGTACTCCCATTTATCGACCTCCTGATCCCGGAGCGGCGGTTGAGGCGCCAAGTTGACCGCCTTGCGCTCTGTCTTCTTACCGGCTTCATCTTTGACATAGGCGGGACACACGTGCACGCAGACGCCACAGCCCGTGCAATCCTCCGGAGCGACTTGCAGCGTGTACATCATGCCCTCCAGCCCACGACCTTTCGCCTCGGCCGCCTGCCATCCCGCTGGAGAACCGCCTTCTGCGAACTTGGCGTCGTAGATCTTGGGACGAATCGTGGCGTGCGGACAAGCCAGCACGCACTGGTTGCACTGGATGCACGCCTCTGGCTCCCAGACTGGGATCTCCAAGGCGATGTTACGTTTTTCGAAGCGAGTGGTCCCTACGGGATAGGTGCCGTCATTTGGAAGAAGTGAAACCGGGATGGTCTCCCCTCGGCGTGCGATCATCTCGCCCGTCACCTTGCGCACAAACTCGGGCGCGTCCTCGGGTACGGGCGGAATCATGCGCTCCTTGGAGGTCGCCTTATTCGGCACTTCAACCTGATGGATTCGTTCTCTGGCGAGCTCGGCGGATTTGACATTCATATCGACAACCGCCTGACCCTTGTCTCCGTACGTGTCCTCGACGGCCAGTTCCATCATGTTCATCGCCTGGTCCTCGGGCAACACACCCGAGATGGCGAAAAAGGCGGATTGCATGATCACGTTGATGCGCGCCCCTAGTCCTAAAGACTTGGCCAGCGAATGGGCATCAATGACGTAGAAGCGGGCATCTTTTTCGATCAACGCCTCTTGCACCTCAAAGGGAAGTTGGTCCCACACTTCGTCTGCGCCATAAGCGCTGTTGAGCAAGAAGGTTCCGCCCGGCTTGAGGTGTCTGAGAATGTCTACCCGCTCGAGGAACTGGAACGCATGACACGCCAGGAACTCCGCCTGCTGGATCAGGTATGTGCTGCGAATGGGATGCGGGCTGAAGCGCAGGTGGGAGATGGTCATCGATCCCGACTTCTTCGAGTCGTACACGAAGAAACCCTGGGAGTAAAAGTCGGTGGCCTTGCCAATAATCTTGATGGAATTCTTGTTGGCGCCCACTGTTCCGTCGCCGCCCAAGCCATAAAACATCGCCTGGTGAACTCCCTCGGGCTGCGAGGCGAAATCCTCCTCCCAAGGCAGATTGGTTTGCAGGAGGTCGTCGTCGATGCCGACGGTGAAATGATTCTTGGGCTCTTTTTCTTTCAGGTTATCGAGCACCGACTTGGCCATGCCAGCATTAAACTCTCTCGAGCCCAGGCCATAACGCCCGCCCACCACAATGGGCATGTCGTCTCGGCTGAGTCGTCCATCGACCACGGCCTCGACGATCGCATTTTGCACATCGAGATAGAGAGGCTCACCTTCGGCGCCAGGCTCTTTGGTTCGATCAAGCACCGCGATCTTCTGCACGGTCTTCGGTAGAGCCTCAACAATGGCCTTGCCATCGAAGGGGCGATACAAGCGCACTTTTATCAACCCCACTTTTTCACCTTCGCCGCTGAGATACTCAACGACTTCGTGCATACAATCGGCACCGGACCCCATCATCACGACCACCCGCTCGGCGTCGGATGCACCGACGTAATCGAAGAGCTGATACTGACGACCCACGATCTTGGCAAAGCGATCCATCGCTCCCTGCACAATCGCCGGCGTCTTGAGGTAATACGGGTTGACCGTCTCGCGTGCGGCGAAGAAGACGTCTGGGTTCTGTGCCGTACCGCGAATAGAAGGGTGATCCGGCGATAGGCCCCGCTTTCGGTGCTCAATGACCCAATTCTCGTCGATCAGCGCTCGCATGTCATCGTAAGTTAGTTCTTCGATTTTTTGAATCTCATGCGATGTGCGGAAACCGTCGAAAAAGTGTAGGAAAGGAATCCTGGATTCGAGAGCCGCGGCCTGTGCGATGAGTGCAAAGTCCATCACTTCCTGAGGGTTATTTGAAGCAAGAATTCCCCAGCCGGTTGCGCGGGCTGCCATCACGTCGCTGTGATCCGCAAAGATGGAGAGCGCCTGCGCGGCCACGGATCTGGCAGCGATGTGGAAAACAGCCGGCGTGAGTTCTCCGGCGATCTTGAACATATTGGGGATCATCAACAACAATCCCTGCGACGCCGTGAACGTCGTCGTCAACGCGCCCGTGGTTAAGGCACCGTGGACAGCACCTGCCGCGCCGCCTTCCGCCTGCATCTCAACCACGTTGGGAATGGTCCCCCAAATATTCGGCTCGCCGGCCGCGGCTTTTTCATCAGCGATCTCACCCATCGGAGACGAGGGTGTAATCGGATAAATCGCTATCACTTCATTCGTGGCGTAGGCAACATGGGCGGCCGCGGCGTTACCGTCGTAGGGCACCAATTTACGCTTTGCTGTCTTTCTTGGCATCGATAACTCCTTTCACCGAAACAATACCAGTTCGTTTTGATTGACGCACATGCGCGCGATGACTATCGGCACAAACCAATTAAAAAGTAGTCGCCTTTGCCATTATAGAACAGTGTTGAAGGGCATTACAAAGTGGAGGACACCTATCACTATTCCCATCCGCACGATATTTGTTATCCTTAAATCAATTGCCGTGAACTCAGAGGGAGGCACAATGGCCGACTTAAAGACAACTTTCATGGGAATAGAACTCGAGACACCGATCCTGGTCGCAGCAAGCACAATCTCCAGCTATATCGACCGGATCAAGGCAGCGGAGGGGGCCGGTGCAGGCGCTCTTGTGATACGCTCACTCTTCGAAGAGCAGATCCTCTTCGACGCCATGCGCATGGAAGAGGACATGGCTGTGGGCGCCGACATTTTCCCCGAGGCGCTCTCTTACTTCCCCGAGTTGAAACACGGCGACGCTGACGAACATCTCATGTGGATCGAGAAGACCCGCGCCGAAGTGAAGATGCCCCTGATTGCCAGCCTGAATGCGATCAGCCCCGGGGCATGGACCAAATACGCCAAGCAATTAGAGAACACCGGAGTCAACGGCCTCGAGCTCAACGTGTATGCCGTCGTGACCGACTCGGCCAAATCCGCCGCAGATGTCGAAAAGTCGCTCTACGACATCGTCGGTGCCGTGCTCAGTGAAGTCAAGATTCCTGTTGCTGTAAAACTCAGCCCTTTCTACACTTCGACCGTCAATGTGGCCGCGGAGCTTGACAAACGCGGCGTGAACGCGCTCGTGCTCTTCAACCGCTTCCTACAACCAGACATCGATCCGCAGAGTGAAACTTTGCTCAATGAGATGGTCTATAGCAGCCCGCAAGAGATCAAAATCCCTCTGCGCTGGGTCGCGCTGCTTTATGGAAGAATCAAGGCAGACCTGGCGCTCAACACCGGCGTACACTCAGGGCTCGACGTTGCAAAAGCAATTCTCGCCGGCGCCACCGTGGTGCAAACGGCCTCGGCGTTGTTGCAGAACGGGATCCCCTACATCTCCACCATGCTGCGCGAACTCGAAGGCTGGATGACGGAACACGGTTACGACCGTCTGGAGGACTTCCGCGGGAAGATGAGCCAGAGAGAGATCGACGATCCGTTTGCTTTCGAGCGAGCGCAGTACGTCAAGCTACTTCTCAGCCAGAAGTGACCCTCGTATGCAACCTTTGGAGGCTGCTCATATCCTAATCAGGAGGTCGGCCTCCCACGCCCGACCGTACGAGAAACGGTCACGCATGCTGTCCTACGTTCCTCCTGCGCGCAATTGTAGCGCCCTGGTTAGTCCGCAATGTCACTCGTAGGAGCGCAATGAATTGCGCCCCTACCGATTAAAACTGAAACAATCGTGGCGCCCTGTCGGGGCGCCACTGCGTTATGTGAGCACAGGCAGAAAGGAAGTGCTACAAGCTAATTTGGAAGATCAGGTTCAAAATCAAACCCAACACGAACATTCCACCGGCTAGCTTGTTGTGGAAAAATGCTGCCGAGACGTACCATAGGGGCCAGACGGGATAATCTGGCGGGGGCTCGCTTGGTCTGGGTTCCAGGTAGATTCTGAGCACGCGAACCAATCTCGGAACTGCCAGAAAAACCAAAAGCACCCAAATGGCTAACGTTCCCGAAAGAACGAGTGCCAAGACAACCAGGTAATACGCCACCATCAACGCCATATTCAACCACAGGGCCGATCGCTCCCCGATCAGCACCGGCAACGTTCGAATACCTTTTTCACGGTCGGCTTCGATTTTATCGATGTGCTTGCCGATCAGTACGGTCGTCACCACGAGTGCATAGGGTATGCTGGCCAGCCAAACGCCTGGTGGGGGCAGAACACCGGCAGTTACGTAATACGTCCCCCCAATCATCAACGGTCCCCAGACGATGAACACCCCCGGCTCACCCAGCCCAATGTGCTTCAACCGGATCGGCGGCGCCACGTAGAACACACTGATGAACAAGCCCAGAAGAGCGAAAATCAAGACCGGATATCCTACGGTTACGACGAAGTAGGTCAGGATGAGCGCGTCGATCAGATTGACCACGAGAATGGCTGTTTGCAGCCCGCGTTTGGAAAGCATCCCACTTAATACCGGATGGGGCGCGTACATTGCGCGCGCGTATTCATCGGTGTCGACGCCGCCTTCGAGATCAAAGAAATCGTTGATCATGTTGTTGGAAGCGTGGGCAATCACCAATCCGAATACGGCCAGTGCGAAATGAAACCAATTGGGATTGTCTGCAATCGCCGCAGCCAGCAGGCCTCCAATCAGACCTGAGGTGGCTGTCATGGAGAATACGGCAGCGCGTGTGATGATCAGCCACTTGCTGACCACGTCCATCTCCTTGTCGGGAGAAAGGTTGGCTGTATCGATAACTTCTTTCCAATTTGCTAATAGAGACATCTCGTTCCTCGATTGTGGGAAATATCTTTAGAGTCTAACCGCAGCGAAGACGGATGTAAAGGAGCTCGCATCAAGAAGAAGGTGTGGCCACATTTGATTGCAGCCACACCCAAGTTGTGTGGATTTGCATTCCCCCTGTGCGTAGGATTGGAAGGAAGAGACTTGTACCAGCTTTTGTTTACCAAACGATCACATCACACTCCGTCAGGTCCTGGGCCAGGTTCAGAACCTGCAGGGTTCTTAATGGAAAACTCTCTTGATCTTGCAGCAGGCTTCTCTCCCTGCATTCAATTTCCTAGACCTCAACACAGCATGGTCCACAAGCGTTATCTATGCCCAGGCAACAACTGCCCGGTGCCGGTCTTCTCAGCCGTCGACTTGCTCTTCGCTCTCATAAACCTCGTCTGTAGCGCTTCACCAAACCGAAGTAGCAGTTGTCGAAGTTTCAACTGGAGAGGGGAGGGATTCTTTCCAACAAGGCGCTCAATTTCCAATTCCCGTAGTTGATCCTTCCGCCGTTCTTCAGCGGCCATGAGATCACTCATCAAAATCATTGTTTCCTCCGATCAAGCCACTCTCTCGGTCGCTACGACGATGTCCAGTTTCGCTTATAGAATATAGGGGTCTTAAGTGGTTCGTCATCCCCCATGTTGGGTGGTTCTGGTAGGGGATTTGACCACGGAGATTCAGTTGTGGCTATGATAGATCCGGGGAGGATACTAGGAACGGAAAGAAGCTTGGTCTGATGGTGCTATAGGATACCGAATTCCTGCGCCCTTCGGACGGCATCGTTTCGGCTGTGCACCTTCAGCTTTCCATAGATGTTCTTGATGTGCGTCCGAACCGTACTCACTGCAACGCACAGCTCGTCAGCAATTTCCGTGCTCGAAAGATGGGTCGCCAGCAGGCGCAACACCTCCAACTCGCGTGCACTGAGTGATTCGACCATTTCTGGAACCTTGCCGGGTATCGGGTGAGGGGTCCGCGCCTCTTGCTCAATAGCTCTCAGCAGTTGACTGACATATTCCACGGCAATACCTTGTGCGGTCGCTTTACAGAGCAGCGTCGTCATGGGCTCGCCATACTTGATGAAGACGCGGTTGAAGCCTTCGGGTTCTGCGATTGCGAGCGCGCGCGCCATGATAGCAAGCGCTTGCTCCCCCTCTCCTTTAGCTTCCAAAGTCAGGGCTTGTAGGATCAGAATATTCACGAGATTCCCAATCGCACCCATCCCCTCCAAGAAACCTTGCATCGATGCCAACAATCCCAAGGTGCTATCGAGGTGAGCAACCTCCTTGTCACCTTCCAGAGTGGAGCTTCCCTCCAGCACCCGAATTCTCGCCAAAGTGAGATAGGTATCGATATTTTGGGCTTCAAGGTCCCCTTCTAAGGACTCCTGCACGTCGTCAGCCCAACGGGTGGCTTCCTCAACCCTACCCCGTGCAAGATTGAGCTCCGCCTCACAGGCCAGTACGCGAGCCACATACCAAGGGGACAAGTCCCTTGCCACCCGCATTGCTTCATTGAGAGCGGATTCGGCTGCCACCAAATCTCCACACGCCAGATGCAATTTCACCAACTCAATACGGGCCCGTATCAAATAGTCCGCCTGGCCCCATCGTTCGCACAACTTCAACCCTTGGAGTGCAAATTCCCTTGCAGCTTGCAGATCGTTCCATTCTCGCAGAACAGCGCCCATGCGTATACAAGCGAGACCGTGCGCCGGCAGCTGGCGACCAGACAGCTCAAAATGCTCCTCCGCGAGCGTCAGGGCCTGGCGGCAAGTTTCGATCGACAAGCGAAGCTGTCCCTGTAAGGCTTGAAGCGTTGCCAGGTCACAGAGTGATTCGACGAGAACATTTTTATCCCCCGCCTTGCGATTGATCGCGATAGCCTCAGCATAAGCCTCAGCAGCCGCACCAAGATCGCCATTCCAACGAAGGATCGATGCAAGCAGCATCGCCGAAAATCCTCGCAGCACCAAATCATCATCCGGAAGGAGCTTGAGTGCCTCACGCGCAAATTCGATAGCCAAGGCCATGTCTCCGCGCAGCGCAACGAGGTAGGCCCGCAGCGCATCCACGATGCCCGACAGACGCTGGACCTCGATTGAATCGTTCATCGTCTCCAGAGCTTCTTCCGCATCCAGCAACAACGCCGCAACGGGTTCGAGTCGTCCTGCAAACGTCAACGCCCATGCCTGGGCGATACTCAGCCAAGGCAGGGATCGCTTGGTCTCCTCCGGCAGTTCCTCCAACCACCGCGCCAGGGTGGTCAGCTTTCCACGATAGACCATCGCTAGCGCGTTCCTCGCCACCAAGTCCGCTGCACGCTCGTAGTCACCGTAAGCCATTGCATGCCCGAATGTCTCTGCGATCAACCCTTGCTCCTCATACCAGTCGCTGGCGCGCCGGTGTAGGATGGGGACGAGCTCGCTCCGCGTGCGCTCCAAGCGATCCCGTAACAGATCGGCAAAAAGGCGATGATAACGATACCAACGTCGTTCCTCATCCAAAGGCACGATAAACAAATTGGACCGATCCATAAATTCGAGGGTTTCCTGGCTGTTTAGATGGCTCTGCGCTCCTTTCCCTTCCACATCCAGCACGGCGTCGCAAAGGGAGGCCGTCAAACGATCCAGGATCGAGGTTTTAAGGATGAAATCTTGCCTCTCCGGCGATTGCTTATCCAAGACCTCTTCCATCAAGTAATCGAGAATGTAACGGTGTGTTCCCGACATTGAACGTATGATGCTCGAAACGTCTTGTCGCCCCTGTAGCGATAGTGCTGCCATTTGCAGACCTGCGATCCAACCTTCCGTCCGCTCCTCCAAAGCAGCCACGTCTTCCGGAAGTAGATTTAATTGCACTACATGGTTCAGATACGTCTTCGCTTCAGCGAATGTGAAACGTAAGTGGGCCTCCGTCAACTCTGTGAGCAGGATGCGACTCCGCAAGCGGGCGATCGGGAAGGGCGGATCAATCCGTGTGGAGAGGATGAGACACATTTGAGCAGGGATGTTGTCAATGAGAAAAGCTAACGCTTGGTGAACAGCTTGCGAATCAATAACGTGGTAATCGTCAAGAATCAGCGCGAAAGGTTGTTGAATCTCAATGAGGTCGTTGATCAGTGCTGTGAGGACCGTTTCCATCGGAGGTGGTTGCGGAGACTGTTGCATCTCCAAGGCGGTCTCTCCAATGTCCGCGTGAAGGGTTTGGATTGCAGCTACGAAGTACGCCAGAAAGCGTGTGAGGTCGTTATCGCCCTCATCAAGTGAAATCCAGGCAACAGGCACATCTGTTTGATGCACCCAAGCGCACAAGAGCGTGGTTTTTCCAAATCCAGCCGGCGCAGAGATGACAATCAACTGATGTTTGGTGGCGATTCCTTCTTCCAGCAGGTGAACCAGTCTCAGACGGGGGACCATATTCGCCCGCGGAGGGGGAATGAAAAGCTTGGTCTTTAGAAGAGGTAATACCTCCGATGATTTATCTCGGACCCTCTCCTTTGGATCCTGTGCCATACCGACCCTTCTCCCGAAGTTACACGAGCGGTCGCGATCCTTCCGATTTTATCTCACAATCACCAGGAGATGCGATGCTTGCAAACCCTATGGGGACTACTTGGGACCTTGAAGAAAGGTTCGAAGGTGCTGACAAAATCGGCTGTTTCCCCCTCGTGGATCTCATGAACCTTCATAAAGCATTGCTGCGATCGTCAGGAAAGGGAAACACCCAGTCCCTTTTCCCAAAGAGGGTGTCGAGGAAATGTGCCAAAGTTCGATCCGTGATACACTACCACGCGAGGGGCGGAAACGTTGAGCATGTCTTCCGACGACCAACCTCGCCAAGAAGGAAATCCGATCTGGGCTTCGGCGCTGCGCGCTGCGGCAGGCGTCGCGCGCAAAGCGGTATCCAGCGAAGCCGATGTCTTTCAAGCCGTCACCGAAGAACTACGCCGTCTCAGGCTGCGCGGATCCGTCGCACTCATCGCAGATGATGGTTACCTGGAAGTTAAATCGCAAGCGATCAGTGGCGAGTTGACACGGACACTCCGACGCTTAAGCGGAATGGAGGTCCGAGGATATCGCTTCGACCCAAAACAGGTTGATGCCTACCGTCAGGCACTTTCGACAGGGGAGGCGACCTATACTCGAGATCGCGCTTCCGTGGTCCGCCAATTGGCTCCAAAAACCCTGCGAGGGCTGCTCCCACGAATTATACACCTGCTCGGACAACATCCTATTATCATCGCACCCCTCATACTATCTGATAACCCCCTGGGAACAATCAACGTCAGCGCTCCGTGGCTGACGGAGGCGGACATCCCTATGGTCTCAGCCCTCGCCGACCACATCGCGATTGCGTTGGGCCACGTGCGTGTCCGCAGGGAGATGCAAGCTGCGTTGAGGCGTGAACGCCTACGCAACAAAGTGGCGGAAGCGATCGCAAGCGCGCTCGATCTACCTACGGTATTAGAGACCGTTCTCGGAGTGGCAGCCGAGGTCACCGGCGCCGATGCTGGGGCGATCGGTCTCATAGAACCCAGCGAAAATAGCATTACGTTTCCGCACATCTTTGGGCTTCCGGAGATACTGCGCAGCACTGCGCTTCCCCGCGGTAAGGGTCTGACCTGGAAGCTTGTCGAAGACCGAAAACCGATGCTCATAAAGGACTATAAACACCATCCCGACGCCTCGCCGGCTTGGATAAAGACAGGGATTCGCGGCGTATTAGGAGTGCCATTGATCGCTGGGGAGGAAGTCATTGGCGGGATGGGGCTTTTCACCATGCATGCGCATCAGACCTTCGAGCAGGAGCAGGTCGAGTTAATACAAGCGATCGCCAGTATGGCAGCAGTCGCCATCAAGAATGCACGTCTCTACTCCGACATTACGCACCGCGCCAAAGAATCGCAAGCGCTCATACGGACAGCCCGGTCGATCTCAGCTTCACTCGACCAAGATACCGTACTGAATCTGATCGCCGACGAAGCCAAGAATCTATTGCAAGCCGACGCCAGCCGCATCCACCTCCTCGACACACAGGAAGGTGTCCTGCGCTGCGTCGTCGCGCTGGGACCAGCCGCTGACGCGGCGATGTCCATGCAACTCAAGTCAGGGGAGGGCCTCGTCGGGCACGTCGTTGAAGCTGGAGAAGCCGTCATCTTGAATAACGCCGCAGGTGACCCACGCGGGATGCTGATTCCCGGCACGCCCGAAGACGAGCCCGAGTGTCTGCTGCTCGCACCACTCAGTGTCCGACAAAGGGTCATGGGCGCGATGACCGTGAGGCGTATCGGCTTGAACAGACCCTTCACCCACTCTGATCTCAATTTATTGAATGCCTTCGCTGCCCAAGCCGCGGTGACCCTCGAAAACGCGCATCTGTTTGGACAAATCGCCACCCAGGCCCAGCGCCTCGAGAAAGAGGTCACGGAACGCACACGCGATTTAGCGCTCTCTGAGGCTCGTTACCGTGCGTTGGTAGAGACGTCGCTCGCCGGGATCTTCCACGTGAACAACCATGGGGAGATCACCTACATCAACCAAGCCATGGCCAACCTAGGTGAGTACCATCCCGACGAACTGATCGGCAGGAACATGCTCGAATTTCTGCCCCCAGAACTTCACCAGCCGATCATGGAGCAGTTCAAAGCCAGGCATAACGGTGAACGTCCCACGCGCGAGGTCTACGACCTAGAAATCCCCACTCGAGGAGGCCTGCGCATTCCTGTCCTGCTCGCTGCCAGCCTGATCACCGATGATAACGGGAAACCCCGAGGCGTGAGTGGGCTGGTGTTGGACATTTCTAAGCAAAAAATTCTTGAAGTCGCATTGAAAGCCGAGCGAGATCAACTAGATGCTCTTCTGACCAACATCGGCGACGCCGTGATGGTCACGGATGCCGAAGGCGTGATCGAATACGTCAACCCTGGTTGGGAGCGGCTCAACGGTTACAGCGCCGATGAAGCACTGGGTAAAAAACCACGCATCCTACAGAGCGGCCAGCACCCACCCGAATTTTACGTTGAGATGTGGGAGACTATCCTGACCGGGCAAACTTGGCGCGGCGAGGTGATCAATTGCCGGAAGGATGGTACCTTCTACGACGCTGCTCTGACCATCACCCCCGTTCTCGATGAACTCGGAAGGGTGATCAACTTCGTCAGTGTCTCCCACGATATCAGCGCTCTAAAAGAACTCGACCGCCTGAAATCTCAGTTTGTCTCAGACGTTTCCCACGAATTGCGCACACCCCTGACCAATATCCGCCTCTACCTGGACCTCTTGGAGAGAAAATCCGAAGACCAAATAAAGGTTACCCAGTATCTAGAAACCCTTTCGCGAGAGAGCGAGCGCCTGGCTAATCTGATCGACGACTTGCTCTCTCTCTCCCGCCTGGACGCCGATGCTGTACCCTTTGTTCCGGTTCCTGTAGATGTCAACGAACTGCTCGGCTCACTGGTAACAGATCGGCGAACACTCGCCGCGGAGCGCGGAATAAAGCTCTCCATCGAGACTGAAGATACCCTGCCTGAGGTCGTCGGCGATGCCCAGCTGCTTTCACAGGTGTTTACAAATTTGCTAACCAACGCCATGAACTACACGCCCAACGGCGGGAACATCACGTTGCGAACGCAGTCACAACATAATAAAGACGGCGATTGGGTTGTGGCAGAGGTGAACGACACCGGCCTAGGCATTCCTCCCGACGAATTGAGCATGATCTTTCGTCGCTTCTTCCGCGGTGCAGCCAGCCAGAAAACAAACGCACCCGGAACCGGTCTTGGACTATCGATTTGTCAAGAGATCGTTGAGCGTCACGACGGTCGCATTACGGTGGAAAGCCCAGGCGTCCCTGGGCAGGGAACCCGCTTCGCTGTCTGGTTGCCCGCGAATGGCGACAGCTGAAACCCCGACGCAACCACCTCTGAACAGCCACTCTCGCTTTCACTAAGCTTCCTGACGTACAATATCTCTCTAAGCCTGCTCGGCGCTCCAAAAACTCGCGCCCAACCCTCTTTCGGCTTTCTCCGAGCCGCACGGAAAGACACCAAGGTACCGCTTGCATCATCACAGATTGCGGGAAGCCTTTCGTCAAGCTCAGGATAAACCCCGCGACGCAGGTCTCGCCCGTCCCCTGGACTGAGAGGCGTTAGCCAGGACAGCTGGCCGGGCCAGGGAGAGAAGTCGAAGGAGAAGCAACCCCCTCAACCTTGATTGCGAGGCCCGAAGGACCGTGGCATTCCCCGTCTCGCAATTTTGGGGGTCGCTTCGCCCCTGGAGTTTACCCTGAGCGTAGTCGAAGGAGGGCTCGCGACGATAAAGAACGGTATGGGGATTGCTTCACCTTCGGCTCACAATCTCGGCACACCTGCCAATCACCGGTCGAAAAACGAATCCCCTATCTCCAGAATTGAAGTCACGCATCACCGAAATATCAATCCAACAAACATATACCCGGAATGCGGCAAATCATGTTTTTAGCTACAATTTGATGCCACCAGGCATGTGTGTCGCGCCCATCCATGAAGTCGTCCAGCGATTCTACACGCATGTACAAACAGGGAAGAACAAGACAGTGGAAATGAGACTGACGAGAAAATCACGACCCTTCCGAAAACGATTAACAAATCCCGTGCCGCTTATTGTGCTCAGTTTCATCCTGTTCGCTTGCGGTCGAGCATCGCCCACACCTCCACAGGACGAACCCAAGCACCCGGCGACAACGGCACCACTCCCTCGAATCCCTAGCTACGAGGTCAATGCCCGTAACTGGGAGGACGGGCCTCCACGTGCACGTTTAGAATTGACGATAAATGGGATGGAGGTCATCGCTGTCGGAAGCGGTGAAGATCCTTCACCTGCCGGCAGAATCTCGGCTTGCAGTTATAGTTTCGGCGATGGCTCTTCCGCCGTTCCATCGCTCGTCGACGATGCGGGGAATTGCTTCCCCGTCTCCCACACCTACGACGAAGCGGGAGGATACAACGTGGTTCTCGCGGTCTGGGATGACCTGGGCATGATCGGACAAACGATCGAACTCGTCGTCGTAGGAGAGACTCCATCGGACGCGGAACGCATCGAGACCCAAATAGCAGGTTGTCTGCAAGCGAACGCGTGGGTGCCGGAAGGAAGCGGTCCTTTCCCCGCCATTGTGCACTACACGCCCTACCCCATCGACGACATACGACCAAATGGAGTTTTTCTTGCCTCCGGCTTGGCTACCATTTATGTGACCAATCGCGGACAAGGAAGCTCTTGCGGTGCGACGGATCTCTTCGGCCAAAACGCTCAAAACGATCTATTCCTGATCGACCAATGGCTTTCCGGACAACCTTGGGCTTCAGGTGAGTATTGCCTCCAGGGCCACTCTGGCCCGGGACTGCTGGCAACACTCTCAAGCGCAGCATCGCCTCCCGGTTTGAGGTGTGCCTTCGTTGGCGGCGCGGACGCGAAAATTTGGGAAACCATCGTTACAAAGTCTGGTGCCTGGTGGCCGTTGGCACCGTATTGGATCACGAAAACATATTTGCAAGCCGCCATAAAAGAGCCCTACACCAGGATCCCTCCTCTGATCGACTATCTCATTACCGTGCATAGCAGAAAACGGGAACCTTCATTCGCCGACGTCCGCGACCACACAGAAGACCTCCAAACACTCAACGTCCCCATGCTCTTTGAAACCTCCTGGGATGATCTAGCTTGGGGGGCAGGTCCACTCGGTGGTCCGTATCTGGATCTCGTTCAGAAGATGGTCCATCCTGGTAGTGCGGTGATTATCTATCCTGGGCCGCACCCCTCCTTCGACCCAAGCAATGAACGCCCGTTCCGCAGTGCCTTTCAACATGGTGTGGCAATACCGGGAGACGTCCGGGAATTCATCCTCAATTATCTTTCCGACGGCCAAGAATTCGCGACAACGCAATACAATTACCTCTATTTCCAACTCCAGGGCGGTGTACAGGCGGCGTTATTGAACCACGAATACGGAGGCTGGAAGACCTCCAACAACTGGCCTCCAGAGGACACCTCACCACTAACCCTCTATCTTCATCCCGATCCCTCAGGCACCATCGCTTCACGCTACGATGGCTTACTTTCCGAAGCGGCGCCTGGGGAAGAAACACTCATGACTCCCTTTACATATCACGCCGCGCCCGTATGGGACCCTGTTTATTCCTCCGGCGGCACACCGTGGAAGTTTTACTCCTTCCCCGATATGCGCTGGATGGATTTAGAAGGGCTAACTTTTACATCCTCCCCACTTGTACGCGATGCCGTCATTGAAGGACCTCTAGAGCTTACACTCACGGCCGCAACCGACCTTCACGACTTCGACTGGATGGTCATTCTCTCCGACGTCTGGCCTGATGGATCGAGCCATCGCGTGAGTTCAGGATTTCTACGTGCTTCTCTACGCAACCATTTTGAAATCTATGAACCGCGCCCCCGAGGATGGCAGACCTACAACATTACGCTCGCTTCGATCGCAAACGTCTTTCAAGCCGGTCACCGCATCCGCCTCACGATCCACCAAGTGAACTCCGATGACACCGATCCTAAGACCCGATCAACCGGTCTACGCCTGGGGCCTGGTTCTGGGGAACTCATCCTCCATGTCGAGGGAGGACTCCTCGCGCTTGAGCCATATGCGGAATGTACAGCGTGCGACACTCAGGCCCTTGCAGATGAACATCTATACCCATATTTCACCCGATACGTGAGTGGTGCGGTTGCGGGTCGCGATCCGGCAAGCGGTGAGGAGATACGGCTAGGATTTTGGGCCAGTCTCGACCAAGAACAGCGCACCAAAGGCGCGGTATTAATAAAGCTTTCGGACGCCGTGATTTCAGCGGTAGGGATTGAAGCCATATTCTCACCGCGCGCAAGCGAGTACGACTATCGCATCATTCTGCCTGAAGATTATGAGATGTTCCTGCGCTGCGGCATTGATGGAAACCCCGGAACGGTCCTCATAATGGACGAAACCCGAAGTCTGGGACCAATCCAGGTGACCGAAGGGGTGATTCGATGTTACGATGTGCCGTATGTCAATTGGTGAGCGAGAGGAATTTTTCAGCACACCCTTGACCTTATCCTCGGCTATCACGACCACACCACACCCTAACTCCGGTGGGACAATGTAGAGACACCCCCGCTGGGATGTCCTGATTGTGTTAAACCTGTTAGGGGCGCAATTATTTGCGCCCCTGCATCATTACATCATAGAAAGTTTGCATACACTATCTCCACGCACCAACCACTATCGTCCAGTAAAGTCCTCGTCTACCATGCCTCTCGCGGAAGCGTTAGAAGCACGCGCGTAAAGTCGCCTGGCACACTCTCAACGGATAAAGATCCCCCAACAACGGCCATCATCGTCCCATGAAACGCCAGTCCCTGACCGTCTAGACGCTCCATTTCGCCCGTCGCCATGATCCCTTTGCCATCGTCTTCGATGTGGATCTCCAGGCCATCCTCCCACATTAATCCCACCTTCAGATTCAAAGGCCTTGTAGAATCTGTCCCACGTCCATGTCGGGCGGCATTCCGAATCGCTTCCCTGGCAGCGAAATAGAGCACCTCGGCAGTCAAGCTGGGTATCGTTTTCGTGCCCCGCTCCGCGTCGGCTGCGATCTGCCAGGTCACATCATTAAACGCATCAGGCAACTCCTCATCGACAAGCTGGCGCAATGCGCCAATCAGCCCCATATTCACTACTTCAGGCGCCGTTGCCGTGGGCAAATCCCGCAATAGATCGGCGACCTGACGGTGAACCTCTCCCAGCAGCTCGATCGCTTGGGATTTCTCCTCAGCGTTGTCGAGCTGTTCGCTGCGTAAAGCCAGCATGGCGGTGTGCAAGCGTGGGAGCATCTCGTCGTGAAGGACTCTACGCGCCCGTTGGTCGAGCACCTGACTCTCAGCCAGGCGCTGCCGCTGCAGGGTCATGAGTCGACGCGCCATCTCGGCGCTGGCCCAGACATCGATCAAGCGCTCTCCTATCGTACGGGCGATCTCGATCTCTTCTTGAGTGTACAAACCGCCGCCCCGCTTCATACCTAACAGTAGCACGCCGACCAACCCTCGCTCACTCCACAAAGGTACTGCCCAACTCGCACCACCGTACTGGGTCGGACGTATGGGCAACCACATCATCGCAGGAGATTTAAACTGCTTCGTAATTTCCGCTAATGGAGGCAATGGCGACGAAGAACCGCGTGGATAGACCAATGGCGGACCCACAAAAGGTGCCAGAGGACCCAAAGCGGCCATGTATGCGACGCCTGTCTCCAATACGTCCTCGCAGAGTCCCTCGAAAGGCATCATCACATCAACTTCCATCGGTATAGAGGTCGTGGGTTTTATGAGTTGGTCGTACAAGCGCTGACTAGTCACAAATGGTCGTAACAGTTGCATAAAACGCTCTCGCTCCACGTAGGACCGCCAACCGAGTAAAGCGTAGAAGACCGTCATCATGATGGTTGCCATCAAAAGGCTGAACAGTGGATGCAATTGGAGCGCTAAGCTCCAACCGAGCAGTGCGCTGTATCCACCAGCCAATACAACGGCGCGATGCCAATAGCGCTGCAATCCGCGACGAGGCAAGGTCTTTCCGGTAAAAACTTCATAAGATACCACGGCCTGCCCGGTCAGCACGGCGGCCACTCCTATGAGTGATGCAATGCTTAGATCAAACCAAGCGAGCGTGGTCGTCATCTCTAGTTGTAGGCTGCCTTCTCGAGCCTGAGATAGAAGATAGATCATCACCCACGCCACAAGCAGATTGACTACCAATTGCACGACCGATGCAGCGACCAACCAAGGACGAGCTCGGCGGCGCGCCAGTTCGCCCATCACACGTCCCGAGGGACCCGGACTGCGTAATACATCTAGCGAGAGGATCAAACAGAAGATGAGATTAACAGGATAGGAGATGACCAACAGAGGAATTTCGCCAACCGACGGGATTGCGGTGTAATCCAACTGGATATTTTCTGTAAAAATCGGGAGTGGATTGGCAAAGAGGAATAGCACTAATGTCACCAGAGTAAGCAGTGAAGCAAAACGAAACCAAGCTCGGTGGCGTCGATAAAGCGGCGTTTGACGGTCGTCCCAAAATCCCGCGTACCAAAGCATGACCACGTACCATGCAAATGGCAGTGCCACAACGGGAATCCAACCCATCTGCCACCACAGTATCAATCCCTTGCCGAAGAATTCCAATCCGAGCCCCAGGATCGCTGTATGGCTCAGGAAGAAGGCGCCACCAGTCAATAAACCACAACCTACGAGCCATACACCCCATCTTCGCCTCTCCGCGTTCAGGAGCACGGATAATCCCAGCCACACCAGCAGGATGGAATTGAATAAAGACACGGCCAGAATGGCCCAATCTAGCGGGAACTCTCCTGTCATTGGCCAGTCAATACCTTGTCCATGGTTTCAGGCAGGACGATCGTCAAGCCGCAGTGGCACCCAATTTCCCCGGCGATCCGCCACTTTCGGCGTGCCCTCGTCATCCCACACAATGAATTGTCCGTGTTGGTAGATGATTGCTGCTCGCGTCCGGGCGACTTTCTCATCCGTCGCCGTTTCGATCAAGCCCCAAGCAGTGTAGATAGCTCCATTGATGCGGCTGACACTTCGCTTGTCGCGGAATCCTAAGCGAGTGGCGATTTGTTCGTTGGTCATCCCATGTGCCAGCATTTGCGCTACCTCTTGCTCCATCGGCTCTAAAAGCGAGAGCGGCGATTGCTCATCTTTATGCCGTACCTCTTCCACCCGCGACACGATTTCCGGGTCGATAAAACTGCGCCCCGCGATGGCATCCTTGAGCAGCGGGATGATCATTTCCGGAAGAAGGAAATTCGACTTCCTCACGTACGCGTAGTGACTCAGAATACCCGCACGCCGGAAATCTCTGTAATAGGCATCCTCATCCTGGATCGAGTAGAAGACGACCGGTAAACGCGGGTGCTCACCACGGATGGCGACCGCAGCCTGTATACCGTTCATCTCTCCCGTCAACTTCACGTCCATGAGGATGACTTCCGGTGGTTCGACGAGACAGATCTCCAGCGCGTCTTCGCCAGTATCCGTCTCCGCCACGACGACGACCAAACCGGTTTCCTCAAGCCCCTCCTTGAGAGCACCTCGGAGGGCAGGATTGTCTTCTACCAACATTAATTGCAGCTGTTCATCATCTTTCAGGGCCATCTTGTTCTTATCCGCAACAACTATGGTTTCTCGCTTCTGACAGGATTGTCAGATCAAGCCGTGAGCCTGTCAAGCACCTAGGTGCGGTAAACCAGCCATTTAAAATCTGGCGCTGGCTGCGGCGTTACTGTAACATCACATTAAAAAGGGTAAAGAAGGACAGATGCTTCAACGAGTACGCTGGGGGATCGTGGTCGTGTTTTCCGCGGCCTTTGCCTGGGTCGAGGCCGCGGCCGTCATCTATCTGCGCACGCTTGTAGATCGGATCGAACCCTACCAAGCAAATCCCCTACCCACCTACCACGGCTTGGGAAATGTCGAATATGTACGTGAATTGGCGACTTTGATCATGCTACTAAGCGTTGGCTTGCTGGCTGGGCGAACACGACGCACGCGGATCGCGTACGCCCTGCTCGCATTCGGGGTCTGGGACATTCTCTATTACGCCATTCTGAAGGTTAACATCGGTTGGCCGCGTACCCTTCTGGACTGGGACATTCTCTTTTTGATCCCGCTGCCATGGTGGGGTCCCGTTCTTGCGCCCATCCTCATTTCGCTCTTGATGATCTTGGGGGCTACATTGGCCACCCAATCCGCTCGACAGCATTTTGCCCCGTGGCCGTCCCGTCGCGCATTGTGGATGGGGAACGCTGGTGTCCTGCTCGCGCTGGGAATTTTCATGTCTGACGCGCTTCTATTGATCCTCCGCGACCCGGAAAGCATCCGTATAGTAATGCCCACCTCGTTTAACTGGCCACTTTTCGGTCTAGCATTGTTGCTGATGTCAGCCCCGATCTTGGACATGTCGACACAATTGAAAAATCCGTCGATGCGCCCAGAACCTCTCGCACCGGAACTGCATGAATCAAACAGCGAAGCCAGACACGTTCCACATGAGAGACTCTTGACCGAGGCTGAGGGGTCCGAATGGTCGATCCAATGACGAACACATCCAAAGAAGGCCTCACACCAACTGCTCGCCTACCGACTCATGTCGCGATCATCATGGACGGCAACGGGAGATGGGCGCGCTTGCGCGGGCTGCCACGCCTTGCAGGTCATCGAGCGGGTGTCGAAAACTTGCGGCGTATCATTCGTGCCACGGTCAAATCTGGCATTCGTCACCTAACCCTTTACGCTTTCTCCACTGAGAATTGGAACCGCCCTGCAGAGGAGGTGCAGGGCCTGCTAGCGCTCATCGAAAGGTCCCTGAAACGTGAGCTTCCTGAACTCCATCAACAAGGCGTAAAGTTGCGCCACCTCGGCCGGTTGGACAGACTTACCCCCTCCTTGCAACAAAAGGTGCGGGAAGCGATCGCGCTCACGAGGGCCAATCAAAGATTGACCCTCAACATCGCCTTCAACTATGGCGGTCGAGCCGAAATCTCACATGCCATTCAGCGCATCTTGCGCGATCGCATCTCCTCGGCCGAGGTCAACGAAGAGTTGGTAAGCCAGTACCTCTACACATACGGCCAACCAGATCCAGATTTAATCATCCGCACAGGGGGCGAACTACGTCTATCCAACTTCTTGCTTTGGCAAGGGGCTCACGCGCTTTTCTATACGACCGAGGTTTATTGGCCCGATTTCGATGAGACAGCGTTTGAAAACGCCTTGACCTATTATGCAGCCAATCCTCACCTTAGAGACGAGATCCCAGCGAAAGCGGCCTGACGTTTAAAGGCAATCAAGTTTAACGAGCGACCACAAAAGAGACACCCACCAATCCCGCCCCCGAGTGAACGGAGAGGCCAGGTGTGAGTTCGGCAAGCGGTATCTGCTCCGGACATGTCATGCTGGACCGTAGTTGAGATTCAAATCGCCAGGCATCTTCCTTAGCGGCAACATGGAGAATCGTCATACGCTCGATCGAACGTCCCGCCGCTGCTTGGTCCGTAAGCTCAATCACACGCGCAAACGATTTGCTTTGCGTCCGAACGCGTTCCAACATATCCAGCTTCCCCTCTCGAATGGTGAGGATCGGTTTGACGTTCAGGACGTTGGCGATCCCGGCTGCAAGATTCCCTACCCTTCCACTCATCGCTAGATACTTCAGCGTCGACAACGCCGCGAACAGGTATGTGCGGCCACCCACATCGAGCGCTCGCTCGACGACTGCGTCTTTCGAGGCGCCCTGCCCGGCGGCCTCCGCAGCGGCCAATACCATAAAACCTTGTCCCATGCTCAAGCTTCGAGAGTCCACTACGGTAATGTCGTGTTCCGGCATCATGTCGCGGGCTGTGAGCGCAGCGCTATAGATGGCACTCACCTCACTGCTGACACAGAAGCAAACCACCGCATCTACACCACCAGAGAAGGATTGTTGGAAGGCCTCCATGAACTTGCCGGGCGCAGGCGCGGAGGTGGTCGGTAGTTGCCCCTCTCGGTCGACGCGCTCGAAGAGCTGCACATCGTCGATGTCCACACCGGTCTCAAAGACCTCTTCCCCGAAATGCACATTGACGGGTACTTGAATAATGCTATACCGAGCGGCGACGTCAAGGGGGATACTGGAATCGGTATCCGTAACAATTGCAACGCGTGACACGATCTCCTCCCTCGGACGGTTGTAGATTTAAACACCTATTCGGAGAGTTCGATGCCCGGCTACAGATGAATAACACGTAGGGGCGGTTCGCGA